>WBZN01002093.1_pt1 | contig 11389 bp, 10 predicted proteins | sample 5204281 | NCBI WGS metagenome assembly WBZN01 (sample SAMN12344347, study PRJNA552823) | activated sludge metagenome | biome: Activated sludge suspended growth; feature: Nitrification reactor; material: Wastewater; isolation source: activated sludge from nitrification reactor of wastewater... | reverse complement strand
TATGTATCACGGTTTCCGTTTGCGGTAGGGACTGGGGGTAAATCAAATCTGCCTTATATCTTAGGTGCGCTGGCAATCGCTGCCGGTATCGCTTTCTTCTTCCTTAAATCTAATAAAAAAGCGTAAGTAAAAGAAATCGAACGCTCTCAATTAAAGGCACTCTAATTGTTGTTATTTGTAAAACCAAAATGAGGGGGTAACAAAATGAAGGGGATAGCAGTAAATCGACTCAATAGAAATGTAAGTTGGATAGTATTACTGATAGTCAGTATGTTGTGTTTATTTAATATGAGTTCTGTTCTGGCTCACGCGATGCTAGTGAAAGCTGAGCCTGCAAAAAGAGCATCACTTACAACAGCCCCTTCGCAGGTGCGACTTTGGTTTAATGAAGAGATTGAACCTGCATTCGCAACATTATCCGTACTTGATGTAAATAAAACAGCAGTAACTGGAGATAAAGCTGTAGTGGACTCAGGGGATCCGAAGTCTATCATACTTAAATTGCCTGAAATTCAGCCAGGTCGTTACACCGTCAAATTTAGAGTATTGTCGGTCGATGGCCATGTAGTCGACTCAGAGTATGAGTTCACCATAAAGGAATAGCAAAGAAAGACTGCACCATATTAGAGAAGTAAGCTGAGAAAAACAAAGATGATGATTGAATCAATTGCAGCAATTTCACGTTGGGCACAGCTAGTAGCTAATCTGATTTTATTTGGTAGTTGCATTTTTCTGGTAATGACAAGTAATCAGAATTCGATGCTCAAAAATCCATGGATTGCTAAATTGGAAATGCTTTTTCCAAAATTATCTCTAGTCGTATTAATTGGATTAGTCGGGATACTCGCCACAACCACAGGACAAGCTACTGGAATATCATCCGATGCATGGCAACCTGCCGCCTGGTTTGAAATTGTCAAAGAGACGCGCATGGGACACCTGTGGGTGGTTAGAGTGCTTACTTCAATAATAATGCTGCTAGTCTTTCTTTATATCCTGAGACTGGAAAGGATCAAATGGCATTATGTACTAGGAGCAATCGTATCAGCATTGCCTTTGATAGCAGGCTCTCTCGTTAGCCATTCCGCAGCAGAAGAAATTTCGTTTGTTTCCATTTTTCCTTATGCATTGCATATCTTATTGGCTGGTGCATGGTTTGGTGCGTTACCCACTTTTCTGTTAATTGTTTCTACCTCGCGTAAGAATGAGACGAACAATTCGGTGTTTAATAGAGTCAGTATAGATGGATTAAAGCAATTTTCTAAAACTGCACTCCTAATAATGTTAGCGATCGTGGCTACCGGTGTGATAATTGCAAATCGTATGGTGGAAGAAGATTATCATGCACTTGTAGCGAGTTCCTATGGCTGGGTGCTAAACATCAAGCTAGCGCTTTTGGCAATTATTCTGCTGATTGCTTATCAAGCACGGTCAAAATGGCTTCCTTTATTTACTACGGTTAATAATCCGGAAAAAACAGAAAGGGGTAGCCAGTTATTATGGAAGTGGGTTCGCGTAGAATTTGTGTTGGCAATTTTTTTAGTATTGTTTGCGACGATCCTAGCCAATACGATTCCTGCAAAACATGCCATTATTGATAATTGGCCTTATCCATTTCGTTTATCCGTTGATGCAACGTGGGACGAAGCGAATGTACAGCTTTTATTTTGGAGTGGGTTAACTTTATTCTTGATAGGGCTGGGAGTAGCTTGGTATGCAGTCAGCAATCGGTGGGAAATGAAACGCAGGATCTTGATACCAATGCTCTTGATTGTATTGTCGCTGGCGATTGCACTACCACCGCTTGCGATCGATGCTTACCCAGAGACCTATCGAAGTACGCCTGTTCCCTTTGACGTTATTTCTATTTCTAATGGAGCTGCCTTATATGCCAAAAATTGTGTATCTTGTCATGGACCACAAGGGAAAGGAAATGGCATTCTTGCAAAAGCATTTAATCCTCCGCCAGCTGATTTGTTAACAGAACCTCATACTGCAAGACATACAGCAGGTGATTTTTTTCATTGGTTGACCTATGGCATTAAAAATAGAGGTATGCCAGGTTTCTCAGGAAGTTTATCAGAAGAGGATCGTTGGGATGTGGTGAACTATATGCATGGAATGTCCCGTGGATATCAAGGCAGACTCCTTAATCCTAAGGTGATGCCTGAAAAACCTTCACTCGGACCTCCGATATTTCCTTATTTTGCCCATGATGGAAGCAGTGGTGTGATCAAAGATTTTCGTCAGAATAATAATGTACTACTGGTATTATTCTCTTGGCCACAATCTCAAGAAAGACTCCTTGAGTTGACTGAGATTTATGATCGTCTGAAGAAGTTAGACACAATCGTGCTCGCTGTGCCCATGGGTAATTTGAGTAAGCAAGTACTGGCAGAAATTACTGAGAATATACCGTTTCCCGTTGTAACCGAGGGAGCGCGAGAAATTACGGATAGCTATGTTCTATATCGAAGGACACTGACTCATCCAGATATTCTGGGGGAAGGAAATATTCCTGATCATTTAGAATTTCTGATCGATCGGTTTGGTTACTTGCGTGCTCGCTGGATTCCCTCTGTCGATGAATTAAAATGGTCAGACATAAGCTTGTTGACTCAGCAATTAAGTCAACTTAATCAGGAAGGTGAGATTCTTCCGCCACCTAAAGATCATGTGCATTAGCGCTTATGATGAGTGGTTCTGCAATGATGTTGTTTTCTAATGACTTAAAAAGAGGATAAGGAAAATGGTAAAAATTATGTCTTCCATCGTTTGGGGTTTCTTAATAATCATCGGTTCTCAAATGACCTGGGCTCATAGCGAGGAACAATTAAAATCGATCGAAGCGCCACATGGTGGGCAGCTTCGACCGGCTGGACCATTTCATCTTGAGCTGATTGCAAAAGACAATGAATTGACGCTATATATTACCGATCATGGCAATAAGCCAATTCAATCAGCGGGTGGCGAAGGCAAAGCTAATATTCTTATCACTGATGAAAAAGGCGGTAATAAGCAGTCTGTTAAACTGGAGCCAGTCTATGGAAATATGATGAAGGCTAAAGGTGACTTCAAGCTCACGCCTCAAACTGTCATTGCTGTGTTATTAGCGGTTCCAGGTTATGAAACGCAAGGTGCGCGATTTACACCGTTATCGACTGAGGAATCGACTAGTAGCCACGATCATCAGCATGATCATAGTGATAGTCATGCTGATGACCATGACCACAATCATGATAAAAAGCATGATTGTGAGCATTGCAAGACTCAACATAATTAAAGGTCAATTCCTTTCTGTGCTTTGATCCCAGCATAAAATGCGTGCTTAATATTGCGGAATTCAGTAACGGTATCAGCAATTTCGCATAGCGTGCCTGGCGCGTTACGACCTGTAATGATGACATGTTGCATTGCAGGTCGATTCTTTAAATCAATTAAAATTTGATCGAGATTAAGCCAACCATAACAAATAGGGTAAGTAAGTTCATCGAAAACAACGAGATTAATTGTTTCATTTTGCAGCATAGTGCGAGCTAGCTGCCATCCGCGTTGCGCTGTTTCAATGTCTTGGGCCAGATTCTGGGTGTCCCAGGTGTAACCTTCCCCTAGTACATACCATTCAACGCCTGGTTGATACCGAAGAAAGGCTTCTTCTCCGGTATCCGATCGCCCTTTGATAAACTGTGCTACACCAACCCGCATATCGTGACCTAATGCACGTGCAATCATTCCAAAGGCCGCGCTTGACTTTCCTTTGCCGTTTCCAGTGTGAATGAGTAACAAACCTTTTTCTTGATTTGCGCGCTCGATCGCTGCGTTTACGATCTCTTTTTTTCGCTGCATGCGTACTCGATAACGCTCAGCTTGGGCGACTAAATCTTTCATCAATTAATGAGCAAACAAGATCACCTGGTATGGACAAGCTCTATTATAGGCCACCCATCAAAGCGGACTGCAATGCGCTGCTGACCGCACCTCCCCCATTTCCTTGAACAAATTGAGTAATGACCGGAATAAATTTCTGTACCATGTCAGGTGCTAACCCTAATTGCTGGAATGCACCGGTTATTCCCAACATACCGTTGTCGGCTCCAGGTATGTTACTTCCTGTCATGCCCGCCAAACTTTTAGAAATACCGAGTTCGCTGGTATTCATAGTCGGTGCCGCTGCCATGATACTTTGCATATTGGGTATCGAATTACCTAACGCTGTAAAATCACCGGGTGACATTCTGGATTGAGCTAACTGGAGTAATGCGCCTGTTCCTCCCTGCGCCTGGGCTTGAGTAACACCGAGCTGCTGCATCAGGAGCCCGATCAACCCATCACTTGTCGGAGTGGGAACCGAACTCGCCACAGCAGCAGGGGTCTGAATCGCTTGAGTGCTTTCTTGTAAGATACTTGGTGCGCCAGAAGGGTTTGGTAATTGCGCGGGACTTGAGCAGCCAATAAGGGTAATCATAGTAAACAACAAAGGAACTGCACGGAAGATTGATATATTCATAATGGTTTTAATACTCCTAGTTGAAAACAAAATTGGGATAACTGCAAAAAGATAACGCTGTTAATCATAAAACTAATACTTATTCTACGTAAATCAATTTAGCTTAAGGCTAGTTTTCTGGATAATATTTTCTAACGCAGTGCTAATTTGTATGAATTTAAAATGAAAATCATAGGAACGAATCAGTTTAGTTGGTTCGATGCGATAACTGTTCAATGCTAAGACCGCTGCTTCTCCCAATGCTAACTTAAGGATAAAAGCGGGAATTGTTAGAAAAATAGGTCTGTGCAAAACATTGCCCAGAGTTTCTGAAAATTCTTGGTACTGCACAGGGTTGGGTGAAACTGCGTTGATAGGGCCTTGATAGCGCTCATCGAGTGCAACTGCTTCGACCAATTTGCGTGTACTTAAGATACGCGATTGATAAATTTCTTGCTTACGCTGCTCAGTCCATCGGCCATTTCCCAAATTCTCACCCATCAAATGAATAATAACTTGTACATCTTCAAGCGCCTCAGTCGGCACTGGATCAAGCCTATAGTTCCAATCATAGGCAGGGACGCCGAGCAAACGTTCAGCATGTATCCGATCCCTGCTAAGTACCTTAACGCAGTGTTCTGCTTTAAGTCGCGCTACAAGTTGTTGACCGATAAATCCCGTTGCGCCTAAGATGAGAAAATTCATTTTATTTGACTGATCTAATTGTGTTCTAAGCCTGATCAAGATACCTTTTTCTAAGGCAGATAGCAAAGTGAAGTAAAATCACTCTCTTTAACAGTTTCGTTTGAGTAAACAAATTACTTATTTTATGAATGAATTAGCTCCTCAAGCGCTTCGCTTAACAATTGATCCCGATTCATTAGGGTTCTCAGACACGTCGGAGTTGATTGATCAGCCGTTGTCATGGATTGGGCAGGAACGTGCAGAAAAAGCAGCCTACTTCGGGCTGGAGATGGAGCACCCTGACTATAATTTATTTGTGCTGGGAGAAGTGGGAAGCGGTCGATCTTCCTTGCTCAAACAAGCCATGACAAAGATTGCCCAGAACAAAGCTATTCCAACAGATTTGTGTTATATCCATAACTTTGAAATGCCAGAAAGACCGCTTGCACTAAGACTTCCTGCAGGGCAAGGTTGCATATTGCGCCAGGAGCTAGCACAGTTTGTGAAATATTTGCAGATTGAAGTACCCCGTTATTTTGAAGGGCGAGACTTTAAAGCAGAAAGTGAGCGAATCGAAAGAAAATTTAAGCTTGATGAAGCGCAAGCCTATAGGAAACTAGATGCATTTGCTGAGCAGCATCATTTTGCGATTCAGCGTGAATCAAATCGAATGATTTTCACATTACTCGATGATTCTGGAAAGGTGCTAACAGATGCTGAGGTGTTGGCCTTATCGAAGGAAAAGCGACAAGCGTTTGAACAACTCGAACAGGTTCTGCAAGCAGAAATTGCAAGCTATTTTGAGAAAGTCCGCCCACTGGAGCGCATCAAAGATGAAGCGTTGAACAACCTGCAGCGTAGCGGAATTAAACGGTTATTGAAAAATGAGCTTGCCATGATTCGTGATGGTGCATGTGTGTGCGATGAGGATCAGCAAAAGCTTAATCGGTTTGTGGCAAAGATGGAGGAAGATATCCTCGATCATCTTGAGCTGTTTAGAATTTCAGATGCTGATGAAGAAAAACGGCTGGAAGAATTAAAATCACTACTATTTTGCTACCAGATTCATTTAGTGATTGATAATCAGGATCAAAAAGGCGCTCCTGTCATTATCGATGAAAGCCCTTCTTATCGCTCATTGTTTGGGAGTATTGATTATCAATCGATCGAAGGGACGTTTGAAACCGATTTTACACGTATCCGTGCAGGTAGCTTACTTAAAGCGCATGGTGGATTCTTAATGCTATATCTAGACGACTTGCTTGTGGATAATCTGGTATGGGAAAAGTTATGCCGCTTGTTACGCAGTAATAAATTACAAATCGAAGAACCAGGGGCAAATCTCACCCAAGTTGCGACGGCTTCCCTTGTGCCAGAAGCAATCGATGCTCAGGTTAAAATTGTTCTAATCGGCTCACGTGAACAATACTATTTAATCCAGGAAGAAAACCCAGAGCTAGCTCGACGTTTCAGGATTAAAGTTGATTTTGCAGATAGTTTTGTCTCAAATGAGCAGATCCGACGTGCTTCTTCAATTTTTGTGGCACATGCCTGCCAAGAGTCAAATTTACCTCACTTCAGCGCCAAAGCGGTTGCTCGTTTACTGGAGGATTGTCATCGAGACGCCAATGATCAGTTGCGACAAAGCGCTATTTTTAGTCGAGCCGAAACGTTGGTATTAGAAAGTGCTGCGCAATGTAAGGTACATGCAGGGTGTTTGGTTGATGTGGTGGATGTCGAAACGGCGATTCAAGCGCGCTTATTTCGCCATAATTATCCTGATTGTTGTCTACAAGAAGCAATTGCCGATGGCGATATTTTGATTGAAACCAGCGAGGAAAGAATTGGCCAAATCAACGGTCTTGTTCAGATCGACTTGGGAGATCACTGCTTTGGTGCGCCTGTACGAATTACTGCACATACTTATGCAGGTGAAAGCGGTGTGCTGAATATCGAGCGGGAAGTGGGGCTTTCTGGACCTATTCACGATAAGGGTGTATTTATCCTGCAAAGCTATTTATCAGCGTTATTTGCCAGTATCGCACCCCTTGCACTTAATGCGTCGATAGTATTTGAACAGGAGTATAGCGGTATTGAGGGTGATTCCGCATCCTGCGCAGAATTATTTGCTTTAATTTCAGCGCTTTCGGGTATACCAATCAAACAAGGGATTGCCGTGACTGGAGCGGTAAATCAATATGGAGAGATTCTACCCATTGGCGGCATCAACGAAAAAATCGAAGGTTATTTTAGTGTTTGTAAGACTGCTGGATTAGATGGATCGCAGGGTGTACTCATTCCGCAGCGCAATCAGCATAACTTGATGCTTCCACACGATGTGATCGAAGCAGTTGCACAAGGGTTGTTTCATGTCTATACGGCACAGCACATTGCTGAAGGAATTGAATTAATAATGGGCTATCCAGCAGGAATTACTGCTGAAACCAATTTACATGAGATCATTAATTATTCTCATGAGAGTATTCTGGGTTATGCGCAGAGAACATTACGTGCTTACCGGCATGCATGCCAGCAAATCGAACGTCCTAAATCTGAGCATAAACGGTTTGTGCGACGCGCTGAAAAATAGTCAATATTGCTTAGCTATATGAACTTTCTAACTGTGGTTATCACATAGAGAAGCCAAGCGATATTGGCAGCAGCAGTTATCTCAACCTGAAAGGTTATTGCGAATGCTTGTATGAATGTACGGTTCGGCATATCCTTCAATTAACAACAAGGAGAAATTTGATGCGAATTATCGTATTGTTTTTGTTTGTTTGTGCTGCTCAATCTGTGTTCGCGGTCTGTCAAAGTAATCTGCTGGATCATCGTTTCCGAAAACTGGCTGGTACCGAGGAGGTTAATCTTTGCGATACCTATGCAGGAAAAGTGCTACTAGTGGTCAATACCGCCAGTAAATGCGGTTATACGCCCCAGTATGATGGTCTTGAGAAGCTTCATGAAAAATATGAGAAGTCAGGATTCTCAGTGCTGGGTTTTCCTTCAAATGATTTTATGGGTCAGGAACCTGGAACTGAAGCGCAGATTCAAGATTTTTGCCGCCTGACTTATGGTGTGCAGTTTCCCATGTTTGAGAAAGTGACTGTGAAAAGCGAACAAGCAAACGCTTTTTTCAAACATTTGGCAGAAGTGTCAGGGACTTATCCAACGTGGAATTTTCATAAATTTCTGATTGGTCGTGATGGAAAATTTATCAAACAATTTAGTCCGCATACGACGCCTGCTGATCCTGACATGATTAATGCCATTGAAAAAGCCATTCAGTGATTGGGAAATGATTTTTTTCCTTTATGTTGATAATTCGGTGATCGAGTGAGAAATCATTTTCCTCAAATAGAAGTTACCCCGCCTTTACATCGAGCAGGGCAGCCGTTATCTGATCCGCCATCATGGCTAAAATCGAAGCGCATGCTGATTTTTCTTATCGCTTTTGTTGTAACTGCAGTTATTTCGATGAGCTATGTGTTGGGACGTTCATCAATCTATCGTAGTCATGCAACCTTGCTGACCATGGCAAAAACAGCAATCGACCAAAGGAGTGTCGACGTCGATCTTCAGCATGTCGCGATCCAAAAGCAGTTGCTGCTGGGTGCGGATATGTTGGCAGAGATCATAAAAACGCTCCAATCGCATCTGGAGGTTAAAACTCAGTTAACTGCTTCGAATATCCGCAGTATGCTCGATGTCCGGCCAGTCGCAGAAACGAATTTAATCGAGATTGTCGCGGAAGGCGCTGATCCCAAAATCTTACCGATTCTAGTCAATACCTGGCTCGATGTTTACCTTAAAGGCAGAGAAAACGAGATTGCTCGGGCAACGGGTGATACGACGCAAAGAATTCAAACCGAGATCAGCGGTTTAACGGAGAAAATCAACCAGAAACGGATCGAGCTTGAGTTATTTCGTGAAAACAACCACATCGTTTCCACTGGCAGGGAAGAGAATGAGGCTTTAGCAAGGCTAAAGGGGTTAAATGACTCGTTAAATAAAGCGATTGAAGAAGAAGTCAAAGCCAAGGCGCGTTTGGATTCAATTAAAAAATCCATTGCCAAAGGCCAAGCTGTGGTGCCAAAAGAAGACACACAAAAATTGGCAATGCTTGAGAAGCGTGCACAAGAATTGAAGGAGGAGCTTGCCGACTTAGATCGTCGTTATACCCGCGAATATATGGCGCTAACACCTGCTTTAAAAGTCATTCCAGAGAAAATAGCGACATTACAAACTGAAATCGATCAGCTCCGCAGCGCGGGTCAAAGGATTGTGCTTTCAGAAGCCGAACAAGAATACGCTGCTACGCTTCAAACCACACAAGCGATTCGGGATCAGCTAGAAGCGCATAAGAAAAAAGCGGCTGATTTTACGGCGCGCTTTACGGAGCATGAGGCATTAAAGACTGATCTTGAAGGGCTTGAGCAACGATTACGTGAAGCACAAGAGCGATTGATCCAAATAGAAACCAAGTATGGCGGGAAATTCCCACAAGTCGATGTAGTGGAGCGTGCTACGGTACCCTTGCAGCCAATTTGGCCCGATTATTCACGAGATTCACTTATTGCCTTGATTGGCTCGCTTATCATGGGGTTGATTGCGGTTTGGGTAGTGGAATTTTTAACCCGCAAAGAGAAAGCCAAGCTCGCGATCAATCTCTCAGGGGTGCATATCTATGGCGGTGAAGAATCTGCGCGGGAAGTGGTCAATCAGTTACCGATGACACAGCAACGCACGCTAGCGCAACAATCAGTTCAACCAGCTTTGATCGGTGGCGTCATTCAGGAAATTGCCCCTCAGAAAATCCACTTGCTCTTTCAGGCGGGTAACAATAAAGAGCAACAACTCATGGTATTGCTACTGAGTGGGTTAACCCTGGATGAAATTGCCGCACTCGATCCGCAGTGTTTTGATCTTGAAAATAACCAGCTTTCCATCCTAGGCAAATATCCGAGAAAAGTACCGCTCCACCCTGCATTGCGGCGCTCAGTAGAAACGGGTGGGTATAACCTGAGTGGGGCATCAGGCCAAGCGCTCAATCTGGATGATTTGGCGGTTTTGCTGACTTGCACAATTGTCGATGCCGGTTTGACTGCGGCAGAGGGCATTTCAGCGGGTGCATTACGGCAAACCTATCTGATTTATTTAGTTAGGCAAGGGATGCGGCTTTCAGATCTAGCGCAAATCGTAGGACACATCACTCCTGCTGAATTATCGACATTAAGTCAATTTGCACCGTTAGGACCTAAGTTAGCAGCATCAGCCGTTAATTTGTTTTATCCGTTGGAGGCCTTTTAACACAGATCGTTTGAATTCAAGCAGTTAATTTTTTATTGAGAGGAGTTATGCTACGAAAACTTTTTACCACGCTTGGTTTTGGGGCCTCTGCGATAACGACCAGTGAACCACCCTACACCCCTTATCAAAGTGAAGCTGCCAATGAGATTTATAACTTACTGTTCTGCGATAATCTAGCGGCCTTCAAACCGAAGGAAGGAGAAAGCGCTGCAACTTGGCAAACGGTGCTGTTTGCCGAACCGGCTGATCGATCTGCGTTGCTGGCGCTAGCGAATGATGTGACGCAGGAGGGTCGCATCCGATATCTGTCTCATGCGCGGTTACGGTCGCTTGGGGAAAACCTGCCAGCCAAAGTATTGCTGGGTGTGATCGCGGAAGTTTCCCTTGCCGATGGCCTAGATACGCTTGCGGCTTATTCCGAAGGTGGTGTTCGCTACATTAACCACACTGGGGAATTAGTGATTTCTGAAGGATCCACTGACCTCACGCCACACGTACAAAAGTTTTTAGCAGTATCTGAGCCGGTAGTTGCGCATATCGGTCCATGGAAACAACCACGCCGATCTCCCCCTAAATCGGATAATGTTCGACTCACGTTTCTCGTATCTGATGGACTCTATTTCGGTGAGGGTCCTATGTCCATCATGCAACATGAGGAAATGGCTGGACCGGTAATCCAGTCTGCCACCACGCTTCTGCAGATTGTCGTTTCCAAGGCGAGTGAATGAGTACGCTTATTTTTGTTGCACCAGATACGATAAAACCAGCGATATGTTCATGCAAGATCTGACCCGAATGGCACTAAGTTAAGCTGCTTTAGCATGGTATTTTCCCCTATGCAGAGCCACCTTCATTTCATGTCTTGGAGCGGTTAATAACTGATACGGTTTTGGCCTTCGTTTCACTGCT
>WBZN01002092.1_pt1 | contig 11392 bp, 13 predicted proteins | sample 5204281 | NCBI WGS metagenome assembly WBZN01 (sample SAMN12344347, study PRJNA552823) | activated sludge metagenome | biome: Activated sludge suspended growth; feature: Nitrification reactor; material: Wastewater; isolation source: activated sludge from nitrification reactor of wastewater... | reverse complement strand
CAGGGAAGGAAGCAGCCGCAGCAGCAGTCTTTGACAGGTTGTATGGTGAGCGTAGCTCAATGGTAGAGCCCCGGATTGTGGTTCCGGCTGTTGCGGGTTCGAGTCCCGTCGCTCACCCCATTTTTTGGCAGCACTGCAGCGCCCGTAGCTCAGCTGGATAGAGCGTGAGCCTCCGGAGCTCAAGGTCACAGGTTCGACTCCTGTCGGGCGCACCATGCACCCTCCCCCTTTTTCAGCGGCTTCTGTTCGCCTGCCCAAGGCGGCAGCGTGCGGTATTGCACAGTCCGCTGGGCACAAAGTGCTAGAATCCGGGGAAGTATCCGAGGAGGCAGAGCCATGAGTTCAGCCCGCACCCGTGTCGCTACGCTGTCCGTTGTGCTGTTCGCCGTCGCCCTGGGCGCGTTCCTCGCGCCGGCGGCCGAGGCGACGGTCTACACGGTCACGATGAAGAACGGCACCACCTTCGATACCCGCTATCAGCCGGAAGAGGCGAGCTGGGATCCCGACAAGGTCGTTCTCATGACCGAGTTCGGCAATCGCGTCGCGCTCGCGGCCGCCGACATCGAGAGTGTCACGGTCGACAGCGAGAGTCGCGGCTTCGGGCACCAGCTGAACAACACCACCATGGCGCTCGGCTGGGCGCCGAACGACGCGCTCGACGCGAATTCCGACGAAGGCAGGGCCGCCCTGGCGGCGGATGCCGCGGCCGCGGCCGCAGCATCGAACACGCCGCAGGTCTTCAACCAGCAGCAGTTCGTCGAGCCGGGAGCGTTGACCGGCCTGCCGGTCTGGATGACCGGCATCAACGCCGTGCCGCAGGTGCAGCCCATCGTGGTGGGTGGAGGATCGCCGCCCCAGCAGTAACCGCCACCTCGGCATTCGCGGTATCCTCTTTCCAACGGCTCCGTGCGGTACGGAGCCTTTCTTGACAACCACGACGCAGCGGTCGCCCGGCGAGAAATCGCCGGGCTCGCAAGAGGGAAGCCGGTAGGAAAGCCGGCGCGGCCCCCGCCACTGTAACCGGGTACGAAACCGGAGACGCCACTGCGCGCCAGAGATCGAAGTCGGTCGGGTGCGCGGGAAGGTCCGGGAGTAGGAAGATCCGGGAGCCAGGAGACCTGCCGCTCGTCCGATGTTTTCGTCCCCCGGGGTGTGGGGAGCGATCCCGGTCGGCCTCGCCGCACGCCCCCGCTCGTCTCCCCGTTCCCCTTTCGGCGAAGCATCGATTTTCGCGAAAGGAGATCGGCCATGTGCCCTTCCCTCGTTGCTTTCGCTGCGCTCCTCGGGGGAGTGACCGCAGCCCAACCAGCCTTCGCCCAGGGCTCCGCGCCGTTTGCGCAAGCGATCACCATCACCGCCACCGCTGCGCCGGAGAGGGCCGCAGAGGTGACGGCCGCGGTCGACGTCGTCGCCGCCGCGGAGATCTCCGACCGCCAGGCGGCGCAGGCGATCGACCTGCTGCGCACGATCCCCGGCCTCGAGCTCGTCCAGGCCGGATCGGCCGGCAAGGCGACCTCGCTCTTCTCCCGCGGCACCAACTCGAGCCACACCTTGGTGCTGTGGAACGGCATCGAGCTCAACGACCCCTATCTCGGCGGCTTCGACTGGTCGACGCTCTCGACCGACGGCGTCCTGCGCCTCGAGGTCGTGCGCGGTCCGTACTCGGCGCTCTACGGCTCGAGCGCTCTCGGTGGCGTCGTTCAGCTCGTCACCCGGCGCGGTGGCGGAGACGGCACCCAGGTCGGCAACGCCCGCCTCGAAGGCGGCTCGAACGACCTCCTGCGCGGCGGTGTCGCCGCCGGGAAGCGTTTCGGCGCGCTCGCCGTCGATCTCTCCGGTCACCTGCGGCGCGGCGACGGGGAGATCGCCAACGACTTCTACGACGGCGAGGAGATCGACCTCGCGCTCGACGCTGCTCTCGGCGATGCGGCGACGCTCGGCGCGCTGGTGCGTCGGGCCGCGAGCGACGTCGGCATCCCCTACGACTACGCCGGCCAGCCGACGCTCCGGCGCGAGCAGAGCTTCGCCACCACCTCGGTCGCGCTGCCCTTCGCCTGGACCGGCGGCGTCTGGCATCTCGATGCCCAGGCGGCGACCACCGCGACCGATCTCGAAGTGAGCGATCCGGACGATCCTTTCGCCGCCAGCCGCGCCGAGGCTGGCCGCGATCAGGCGCGCCTCGTCGTGCGGCGCAGTCTGGGCGACGAGCTCGAGGCTACGGTCGGCGGCGATTGGGATCGCCAGGAGGTCCGCAGTCGCGACGCTTTCGGTTCCGGCCTCGCCGACGAGAGTCAGCGCACCTGGTCCGCCTTCGGCCAGCTCGCCTGGAGCCACGGGCCGCTGCGCATCGACGCCGGGGCGCGCCGCGACGACAACGACGTCTTCGGCGCCGAGACCAGCGCCAAGGCGGGGGTGGCCTGGGCGGTCACCGACGCCTGGCGGCTGCGCGCGACCTACGGCGAGGCATTCCGCGCCCCGTCGCTCGCCGACCTCTATTATCCCGGCTTCTCGAATCCCGATCTCCAGCCCGAGAGCTCGCAGAGCTACGAGGTCGCCGTCGAGGGCGGCCGCGGGGCGTGGCGCACGACGCTGGCGTTGTTCGAGAACGACCTGAACAACCTGATCGAGTTCGACTTCGCGACCTTCGTGCCGCAGAACCTCGGGCGGGCGCGGGCGCGCGGCATCGAAGGCTCACTCGCCTTCCGGCGCGCCCTCGTCGACGCCCGGTTGGCGGCGACATGGCTCGACGCCGAGAACCTCGACACCGGCGGACCGCTCCTGCGCCGCCCGGAAGAGAGCGCCAGCCTCGTCGTCTTCGTTCGTCCGAGGGACTGGACCGGCGGGCCGCTGCTGCGCCGGCCGGACACCTCGGCGAGTCTCGTGTTGTTCGTCCGCCCCGGAGCCTGGACCGTCGGCGGCATGCTGCGCTACGTCGGCGACCGCACCGATTTCGGCGACGTCGCGCTCGCCGCCTATTCGACGCTCGATCTCTCGCTCGCCTGGCATCCCGGCGCGCGTTGGGAGCCGTTCGTCCGGGTCGAGAACGTCTTCGACGAGAGCTACCAGGAGGCGGCGGGTTACCCGGCGCCGGGGGTCGGCTTCCGCGCCGGGATCGGTCTGAGGTTCTGAGCATGAGCGGCTGTCGCGCGGCGCTTCTGCTCGCGCTCGGGCTCGCTGCTGCGGCCTGTGGGGCGGCGCCGCGCGCCCCGTCCGTCGCCCGGGAGCGCCTGGCGGTGATGGCGCCCGCCGCGGCGGAGACTCTGGTCGAGCTCGGAGCGGCCGACCGGATCGTGGCGGTCGGAGACTTCGTCGACTGGCCGCCCGTCCTCGCCGGTCTGCCGAAGATCGGCGCCTACGATGCCCCCAACGCCGAGCGCCTGGTGGAGCTCGGCGTCACCCATCTCTTCACCGCCGCGAGCGAGGCCGGGCGCGGCGACCATGCGCGGCTGGGTGCGCTCGGCATCCGCGTCGTCGCGCTCGATACTTCGACGTTCGCCGGCACGCTGGCGGCGATCGCCGAGACCGGGCGCCAGGTCGGCCGTGCGACCGAAGCGCAAGCGCTGCTCGAGCGCATCGCGGCCCGGCTCGCCGCGGTGCGGGAGCGCGCGGCGACGGCGCCGCGCCGCCGCGTGCTCGTCGCGGTCGGACACGATCCGCTCTTCGCCGCCGGCCCGGGCTCGCATCTCGACGAGCTGGTGACGCTCGCTGGCGGCGACAACATCGCCGCGGACACCGGCTCTCCCTATCCGATGCTGGCGCTCGAAACGGTGCTCGAGCGCGCGCCGCAGGTCATCGTCGACAGCGCCGACAACCGCCCGGGAAACCCGCGCGGCATGGCGGCCGGCTTCTGGAATCAGTGGCCGTTCCTGCCGGCGGTGGCGGAGGGCCGGGTGGCCTTCGTCGATCCCTGGCGGCTGCTCGTTCCCGGACCGCGGCTCGCCGACATGGCCGAGCTCATGGGGAGGCTCATCCACCCCGAGCTCTTCGGTCCGCCACGGCCGGAGGACTTCGGTCCGCCGGGCGCGCTGCAGGGGTTGCCGTGACGGCGGCGCCGATCGGCCGTCGGCTGGCGCTGGTGATCCTCGGGCTGGGGGCGCTGCTCGCGGTGGCGATCGCGCTCTCGGTGAGCTTCGGCGCGGCCGAGGTGCCGCTCTGGCAGCGCCTTCTGCTCGGAGGGGTGTGGAGCGAGGCGCAGCGGGCGATCCTCCTGGCGCTACGGCTGCCGCGGGTGCTCACCGCCGCGGCGCTCGGCGGGCTGCTCGGCGTCGCCGGCGTCGCCTTTCAGGCGCTGCTGCGCAATCCGCTCGCCGACCCTTACGTCCTCGGAGTCTCGGGCGGCGCGAGCCTCGGCGGCGTGGTGGCGCTGCTCGCCGGCGTTGCCGGCCTGGGCGTGCCGCTCGCGGCCTTCGTCGGCGCGCTCGTCTCACTGGTCGCCATCGAGCGCATCGCCACCAGCGGCGGGCGGCTCACGGTCTTCACGCTGCTGCTCACCGGCGCGATCTTCAACGCCTTCAGCGCGGCGCTGATCTATTTCCTGCAGAGCGTGGCCTCGCGCGAGGAGCTCTCGGCCATCGTCTTCTATCTCATGGGGCGCGTCCCCTCCTCGGGACCGGCGACCCTCGCCGCCCTCTGGGTGGCGGGTGTCGCGATCACTGTCGCGCTGTTCGCGTCGGCGCGCGACTTCAATGCCCTCACCGCCGGCGAGGAGGGGGCGCAGCAGCTCGGCGTCGACGTCGAGCGCCTCAAGCGCCGCACCTTCGTGCTGGGCTCGCTCGCCACGGCGCTCGCGGTGGCGACCGCCGGTCTGATCGGCTTCGTCGGCCTGGTCGTGCCGCACCTGCTGCGCCGTGTGCTCGGTCCCGACCACCGCCTCCTCTTGCCGGCCGCATTCCTCGGTGGCGCGAGCTTTCTCGTGCTCGCGGATCTCGCAGCGCGCACCCTCGCGGCGCCCACCGAGCTGCCGGTCGGTGTCGTGACGGCGCTCCTCGGCGGACCGTTCTTCCTCCTGCTGCTGCGCCGGCGCGGCATGCTGTCGGGGGGTACTCATGGCTGAGGCGGGAGCGAAGGCGCCGCTGCTCGAGGTGCGCGATCTCGCGGTCGCCTACGGCGCCCGCCCGGCGCTCGCCGGCGTCGATCTCACCCTGGAGCCGGGGAGCGTCATCGGTCTGCTGGGGCCGAACGGCGCCGGCAAGAGCACGCTGGTGCGCGCCCTCTCGGGCGTCGCCGCCTTCACCGGCAGCGTGCGGCTCGCCGGGGACGATCTGCGTGACCTGCCGCGCAAGGAGATCGCGCGCCGCATCGCGGTGGTACCGCAGGAGCCGCGCTTCGACTTTCCGTTCACCGCCCTCGAGGTGGTCGTCATGGGTCGCCATCCCCACCTCGCCGGGCTCGCCTTCGAGTCGGCGCGCGATTTCGCGATCGCGCGCCAGGCGCTCGCGCGCTGTGGCGCGGCGCACCTCGCGGCGCGGCCGATCGACCAGCTGTCGTCGGGCGAGCGCCAGCGCATCGTCTTCGCCCGCGCGCTCGCCCAGCAGGCGGCGATCCTGCTGCTCGACGAACCGGCGAGCTTCCTCGATCTGCGTTTCCAGGTCGAGCTCTTCGATCGCGTGCGGGAGCTGGCGGACGAGGGCACCGGCGTCGTGGCGGTGCTGCACGACCTGAACCTCGCCGCCGAATACTGCGACCGCGTCGTCCTGCTGCAGGCCGGCCGGGTGTTCGCCGCCGGGACGACCGCCGAGGTGCTGACCTACCAGAATCTCACGGCGGTCTACGAGACCGAGATCTACGTCGATCTCAACGATATTACCGGCGCCCTCGTCGTCACGCCGCTGTCGTCGCGGGCGCGCCGCCGTCTCGCCCAGCAGGCGCCGATGTCGCCGATGTCGCCGATGCTGCCGTCGCCGACGCGGCCGCTCGCGCCGTAGAATCGCCGCATGCTCCTCTGCCGCTTCGGTCCCGAAGGTCTGCTCGCCGCCGGCGAATCGCTGCAACAGCTCCGGGTGCTGTTCTCCGATCCCTACGAAACCCCGCTCTCGCAGTGGCAGCTCGGCCGCGCGGTCGATCTCTCCTCGGGCGAGGCGCTGCGCGCGCCTCTCGCCCCGGGGAAGATCGTCTGCGTCGGCCGCAACTACCGCGATCATGCCGCCGAGCTCGGGAATCCGCTGCCCTCCGAGCCGCTCATCTTTCTCAAGGCGCCGTCTTCGGTCGTCGGGCCGGGGGCCGCCGTCGTCCTCCCGCCGGAGAGCGCGCGGGTCGACTTCGAGGGCGAGATCGCGCTGGTCGTGAAACACCGCCTGCGGCGGGTGGACGCCGCCGAGGCGCTCGCCGGCATCCTCGGCGTCACCTGCGCCAACGACGTCTCGGCCCGCGACCTGCAGAAGCGCGACGGCTCGTTTTCGGGGGCGAAGTCGTTCGACACCTTCTGTCCGGTGGGGCCGGCGATCCTCGTCGAACCGGAGTGGGAGCGCCTCGAGGTGCGGACGCGGGTCAACGGCGCCCCCCGCCAGCACGGGCGGGTGGCGGAGATGGTTTTCGGCTTCGCCGAGCTCCTGGCCTATGCCTCCTGCCGCATGACCCTCGAGCCCGGGGACATCTTTCTCACCGGCACGCCGGCCGGCGTCGGCCCGCTCGCTGACGGCGATCACGTCGAAGTCGAGATTCCCGGCGTCGGTATCCTCGCCAACCCGGTCGAGGCCTGGCAGCAGTAGAGGTGGATCCCGGTTACCGGCGCGTCGTCGGGCGCCAGGCGACGAGCGCCAGCGCGGCGAGCGGCAGCAGGTGGATGGCTCCGGCTGCCGTCCTGCCGAGAAAGAACAGCGCCAGCCAGAGGCCGAGCGCGGCGGCAGCGGCGAGGAGCCGCACCAGGGGTGGCATCCGGCGGATCTTACCCCCGGCTCGTCGGATATCCTCGCGCCATGCGCAGCTGGCGCCTCACCCGCCGCGAGACCCTGTTCACCCATCGCCTGTTCGCGCTCCATCGCGATTCGCTGGCGGCCGACCTGACCGGGATGGCCGCGACGACCGACGTGGTCGTGCACCGCGAGGCGCTGATTCTCGATGCTCCGAGCTGGGTGAACGTGATCGCTCGCACGCCGGACGACCGGATCCTCCTCGTTCGCCAATGGCGCTACGGGATCGGCGCCCCGACGCTCGAGATTCCCGGTGGCATGGTGGAGGAGGGCGAGGACCCGCGGGAAGCGGCCGGCCGCGAGCTCCTCGAAGAGACGGGCTATCGGGCGGGAAGCCTCGCCTACCTGGGTGAGGTCGAGCCGAATCCCGCCTTCATCACCAACCGCTGCTTCACTTTCGTGGCCGACGAGCTGGAGCGTATCGGCGAACCCGAAGGGGATGGCGAGGAGGAGCTCACCGTCGAGAGCGCGACCCTGGCGGAGATCCCGCAGCTCATCCTCTCCGGCGCCATCCGCCACTCGCTGGTGATCGCGGCGTTCTACCTCTTCGAGCACGCCGGTACCTCGCGATGAAGCTCGAGGCGGTCACCTTCGATGTCACCCACACGCTGCTCTCCTGCCCGACGCTCGGGCAGCAGTACGCCGACGTTCTCGCCCGGCACGGCATCGCGGTCGCGGCGCGCGACATCGAGGCGGCCATTCCCCTCGTCTGGCAGGAGCTCGCCTGCTCGGCCTCGCCGGCGCGCGACCGCTTCGTGCACCACGCGAAAGGCGCGCGCGGCTTCTGGCGCCACTTCGTCGAACGCACCTGCGAGCTCGTCGAGGCGCCCCGCCCCTCCGCCTTCGCGGCGGCCGAGCTCTTCGACCGCTTCGCCCATCCCGACGCCTGGGAGGTCGCTCCCGGCACCCGAGCGATGCTCGCCGAGCTCAAGCGGCGTGGCCTCAAACTGGCCGTGATCTCGAACTGGGACCAGCGTCTGCCGCTGCTGCTCGAGCGGCTCGATCTCGCCGATCCGTTCGACACTTTCGCCATCTCCGCCATCGTCGGGGCGGAGAAGCCGCATCCCCGCATCTTCGAAACCGCGCTGGCGGCGCTGGGCGTCGCCGCGGAGCGCGCGCTCCACGTCGGCGACAGCCGGCGCGACGACGTCGAAGGGGCGCTCGGGGTCGGCATGCAGGCGCTGCTGCTCTCGCCGTCTGGCGACGGCGATCTCGCGAGTCTCGCCGAACTGCCCGCGCGGCTCTTCGGCGGCCGACAACAGGCCGGATAGACTCGCCGCCGATGCGCCACCTGATCGCGGCTGCGCTCGGCGGAAGCCTGGGCTCGATGGCGCGCTATCTGCTCCAGGGCTCGGTGCAGCGCCGCGCCAGCGAGGCCCACGGCTGGGCGGCGGTCTTTCCCTGGGGGACGTTGGCGGTGAACTTCCTCGGCTGCCTGCTGATCGGCTTTCTGGCGGTACTCTTCGAGGAGCGCCTGGCGATCGCTCCCGAGACGCGAACGTTCGTCCTCATCGGCCTGCTGGGCGGCTTCACGACCTTCTCGAGTTTCGGCTTCGAGACCTGGGCGCTCGTGCGGGACGGCAACACGCTGCTCGCGCTGGCCAACATCGCCGGCAGCGTCACGATCGGACTCGCCGCGGTCGTCGTCGGCGCGATGCTGGCGCGGGCACTCTAGGAGATACGACGATGGAGCTTCACGGCGACCGGCTTCTCCTGCGCATCTATATCGGCGAGTCCAACCGCTTCGCCGGCGTGCCGCTCTACGAGGCGATCGTCCAGCGCGCGCGCGAGCGCGGCCTCTCGGGGGCGACGGTGCTGCGCGGAATCGAGGGTTTCGGCGCCAACTCGCGGATTCACCGCGCCTCGATTCTGCGCCTGTCGGAGGATCTGCCGATCGTGGTCGAGATCGTCGACCGCCGCGAGCGCCTCGAGCCCTTTCTCGTCGAGCTCGATCCGATGATCGAGGACGGGATGGTGACACTGGAGGAGGTGAAGGTTCTGGTCTATCGGCCGCGGCAGGCCGCGGAGCCGGCCGGGTGACGGCGGCGAGGGCGCTCTGCCTGGCGACCCTGATCGCGGCCTCGGCCTGCTCGCCGGCGCCGCCGCCGGTGGCCGACAAGGCGCCCGAGCTCGCGACCGTCGAGGTCACGGCGGCACCGGATGCCGCCTACTCGACGGCGGAGGATCGGGTCGAGCGGCGGGCGGATCCGAACGCCCTGGCCGGCGCCTTGCCCGACGGCTTTCCACCCGACATCCCGGTCTACCGGCCGTCGAGCCTGGTCGACTTTTCGCCCCGGCCCGGTGGCGGCGCAACGGTCGTCTTCGCCACGCCTTCGGAGGTCGGGACGGTTTCGTCGGCGATGACTCAGAAGCTGCGCGGCGCCGGCTGGCAGGCAGGCACCGCGGGCAGCTGGACCAAGGCCGGTCGCAAGCTCCGCCTCGCCGTCGAGTCGACCGCTGCCGGCTCGCGCTTCCGCATCGAGTTCTAGCGTCGAGAAGCACCGCTACTTCGGTGGTGGGGTCACTCCGGCACTCGGGATCTAAAGCGGGCTCCTACTTGAAGCGTGGTCGCCCACTTTAGATCCCGAGCGCCAGAGCGCCCCTGGGCGACGAGAAGCTTCTCTCTCGCCTGTACCGACGAGGGGTGGCCGGACCGAGGGCTCCCATGGGCGCGGAGCGCTTCTTCAGCGAGCACCCATGGGAGACGGGCCGGTCAGGACCCCGAGCGGAGGCCGAGGAGACAGCTAACGACGCCGATCGAGCAGCCCCGCTAGTACCCCGCCCCCGACTCCTGATCGAGCAGCGCCTTGTGCGCCGGAATCTTCTCGACCAGCTGGAAAGGCGTGCGCACGTCGGCGAGGTTCTCGCCGACCTGATGGATCGCCTCGTCGGCGATCGGCCCCAGCCAGCCGCCGGCGTCGGCGAGGTAGCGGATGCGCGCCGGGTCGAGGCCCATGATCCGTGCCGCGGAGGCGTCGACTGCCGGCAGGTTGGTGCCGACGACGAGCACTCCGGCCGGCTTCGGCGTGCCCATGATGGGGCCGTCGCCCTCCATGCCGACGATGCCGTCGACGATCGCGAGCTGCGGCCGCACGGTGGCGTTGATGTCGAGGATCGACTCCTGCAGGCCGGCGTAGTGCAGCACGTTCTTCGGCCAGCCGTAGTAGCTCCCCGGCATGAGCCCGAAGAGGTTCTTCATCGCCAGCGTCGCGCCGGCCCAGTGGTGGGTCTTCAGCTTGGCGAGCGAGACGATCCAGTCGATCTCCGCCAGAACCACCGGCAAGGTCAGCCGCAGGAGGCCCGAGCGCTGGCCCGCGTTGGCGACGGCGAAGCCGCGCTGGCGGTTGAGATCGACGAAGCGCAGCTTCTCGTCGACCAGAATCTGGGCGAGGCCCGACTCCTCGAGCACGAGGATGGTGTCGCGGCGGTGCCCCGGGCCTTCGCCGACCAGCACCTCCGCCGCGCCCAGGGCGCGCAGCGCCTTGGCCGCGGCGCGGACGACCTCCGGATGGGTGTTGATGTGTCCGGCGCCGGCGGTGGTTTCGACGAGATTCGGCTTGAGCAGGACACGCTTCCCCGCCACGGCGCCGGCCGTGATGCCGACCTCGGCCAGGGCGGCGCGCAGGATCGGCTCGAGGTCGACCGCGTAGGAGGCGGCGCGCGCCACGCAGACCCGCGGGCGCAGGTCGCGCCGGCAGCCGGCGAGGGCGCCGGTGGCGAAGATCGCGCCGGCGGCGAGGAGCTCGCGGCGCGACGGCCGATGCGTTACCAACCAGGCGCGACTCACGACGCCTCCCGGAGGGCCGCCAGGAGTCCGCGCGGCGCCAGGGCCGCGACGGCGAGCAGCGCGAGCTCGGCGCTGTCGTAGCTGCCGTAGCGCCCTTCGCGCGCCACGGTTTCGTGGATCGCTGTCGCCGCGAAGCCCGCCGGCGTCCCCTTCCACGCGCTCCAGGCGAGCAGCGTCCAGCCGAGGGCGAGCGGCGTGCGCATCGTCGGCGCGCAGCGCTCGAAATAGGCCAGGCTCGCGGCGATCGCGGTCGCCGGCACATGGCCGGCCAGGGCTGCCAGGACGAGGCCGGTCGACTCGGGAGCGGGCCGCAGCTCGGAGCCGAAAACCCGGGCGTTGCCATAGTTCCAACCGCCCGATTCGATCTGGCGGTCGAGCAGCAGGGCGCGCCCTTCCTGCGCCCGCGGATGGTCGCCGGCCCCGGCGGAGTCGAGCGCCAAGAGCGCGAGTGCGGTGGGCTCGGCCCACGAGAAGGTGCGCTCGATCCAGGGCCAGCCGGCGAGCTCGGTCTTCATCCCGAGCGGGCTCGCCGCGGAACGCGGAAAGTGATCCCCTTTCTCCGCCAGCAGGTAGGCGACGGCACGCGCGCGCGCGTCGGCGAACTCGCGCCGGTCGTGCCAGGCGAGGAGGGCGACCGAGGTCGGACTCGCGGCCCCGGGATGGAGGGGTGAGAGGCTCACCCGTCCGTCGGTCGCCT
>WBZN01002090.1_pt1 | contig 11402 bp, 12 predicted proteins | sample 5204281 | NCBI WGS metagenome assembly WBZN01 (sample SAMN12344347, study PRJNA552823) | activated sludge metagenome | biome: Activated sludge suspended growth; feature: Nitrification reactor; material: Wastewater; isolation source: activated sludge from nitrification reactor of wastewater... | reverse complement strand
AGTCTGGGGCGATGATTCCGTCTTAAGCATCGGTAAATCCACACTGTGATGTGATTACGTCAAGCTGCCTGGGTGCATTGGCTCGACTCGGATAACTATACCAAGACAAGTGCCTAATCATGGGCAAAATGGGCATAAATCATGGGCTACAATTAACTCATGCCCACGCTCTTGAAACCCCCGAGACTCCAAACCGGCGATACCGTCGGCATTATTGCGCCTTCGAGCCCGGCTTTTGAGCAAGGTCATGTTGAGTATAGTTTCAGCCGTTTGAAGAAACTTGGACTCAATTACAAGCTTGGAAAGCACGTCTTTGAGCGCTACGGAGACCTTGCTGGTCGCGATGAAGCACGCGTCGAGGATCTTCACACTATGTGGGCAGATCCTGAGGTCAAGATGGTCATGCCGCTTCGTGGTGGCACTGGTTCGGTGCGCCTGTTGCCGAAAATTGATTTCGATTTGCTCGCCCGGCACCCTAAAATTCTGGTCGGTTTCAGCGATATAACCGGTCTGCTCATTCCGATACATCAGCGAACTGGACTGGTTACTTTTCACGGACCCACGCTTGGAAATTTCTTCGAAGCCGAATATACGTATCGGCATTTCAAAGAGGCTCTAATGGGTGACCGGGCGCTTGGAGAAATTGAAGATCCACCCGAGCCTGATTATAAGCCGAAATATCCGCCACCGCGTATGGTGCTGCGAGCTGGTCGTGCAACGGGGCGCCTGATTGGTGGTTCGCTCACATTGATCAAGCAGATGTTGGGAACGCCATTTGAAATTGAAACAGCTGGAAAGATTTTGTTCATTGAAGAAGTCGGCGAAGAACCGCACAGCGTCGAGCGCATGCTTGTGCAATTGAAAATGGCAAAGAAGCTGCAAGACGCCGCCGGCATTATTGTCGGTGAAAGTGTCGAGTGTAAACCGGGTGAAAGCGGAAGGAAAGTGTCACCCCTGAATGACAGTCTTGAATCCGTCTTGCGCGAGCATCTCTGCGACCTTGATGTGCCGGTTGTATATGGCTTGAGGCTTGGACACGGTATAGAGAAATTCACACTGCCACTCGGGGCGATGGCAACGTTGGATGCAACCAATAGTGAAAAGGTTCTTTTTACGATAGACGAAGTCGCGACGAGCTGAGATGACAAAACGAACCGCACTGAAAGCGAAAGCATTGAAACACGGTGACCACGTAGGTTTGATCGCCCCCGGAGGCCGCCCATACAAACCGTCTGTGGTATCGCGTGCGGCGCGTCTTGTCGAAGATATGGGTTTTAAACCAAAAGTTGGCGGGCATGTTCTGGCGGTCAAGGGTCACACCGCAGGTAGTATCGAAGAGAGAGTTGAAGACTTCAACAGATTTTTAAATGATGATTCCATTGCAGCGATCTTTTGCATCACTGGTGGCTTTGGAGCACTGTCTTTACTGCCTTACCTGGATTATTCCGCGCTTGAACGACAACCGAAAGTTGTTATCGGCGGCGGTGACAATACCGCACTAATAGTTGGTATGCATAGCCGAAATAATTTGATCACATTTCATGGACCCAACTTAGAAGACATCAAAAATGAGACCGCCTTTCTGAGCTTTAAGGACGCGGTGCAGAGTTCGTCAAACCTGCCTTCCATCACTGCAGCAAACATGGGTGACGCATGGGCGGAAGCGCACAGCCACGTAGCCGTAGAAGGAATAGGTCAGGGGCACCTTATCGGTGGCAACCTTACTGGTTTGGCTTCTCTTTTCGGCACGGAGTTCGAACCAGACCTGAGTGGTGGCGTGCTTTTTCTCACCGATCACGATGAGCGCAATGACATTTTGGATCGATGGTTCACCACGCTGTACGTGTCAGGTCAGCTCGGAAAAGTGGACGCTGTGGCAATCGGGTCTTTCGACAATTGCGGCAATAAAGGCTCTTTCAATATATTGTCGATTGAGGATCTGTTTTCAGAAAGGCTTGTCGAGCTGAAGCTGCCCAGCATTTTCGACTTCCCGATAGCCGGTGGCGCTTGCCCAACCGTGCCGATAGGTGTAAGCGTAGCCTTGGATACACGCCGCAAAACTCTGGATTTCTTGCAACCTGCGCTGCTGTAGATTTTGTGCTTCGCCACTATTCAGCTGCGATGATACCAGTCAATTGTTGTTCCAGTTCGCTAGCATCGCCTTTCTCGATGTTGCTAATGGCAAATGGAATAGAACCCATGATATCGCCTGCAATAAGCCCGGTTTCGCCGATTTCTGAGGCGGCGTAATCTCCGGCAGCTCCGTGCAAGTAAACGCCGACTGCCGCAGCATCGATCGGCTTCAGTCCCTGCGCCAGCAGACCGCCGATGATTCCTGACAGCACATCACCCGCGCCTGCTGTTGCCATTCCGGCGTTGCCGGTCGGATTGATGAACAGTTCGCCGTCCGGACTGGCCACAATCGAATGTGCACCTTTGAGCACGACTACGCAGCCAAATTTTTCAGCCGCCTTTTGAGCAGCTTGGACTCTGTTTTCTTGAATTTCTTGCACGCTGCAATCCATCAATCGCGACAGCTCTTTTGGATGCGGCGTGATGACGATATGTTCTGCCGAAGGCGGCATCACCGAAGTGTCTTTGGCGATGGCATTGAGTGCATCGGCGTCGATGATGCATGGCTTATCGTTTTCCGCCAGACATTCTTTGACAAATTTATGCACGAACGAGACCGTTTCGTCGCGTGTGGATAATCCAGGTCCAAGGAGTATCGCAGTGACTTTTTCGACCAGCTTTTCTACTTCTTGCACGGCATCAAGCGCAATTGAATAATCTTTGGTTTCGGATATAGCGTGGTAAATTACTTCGCCTGGTGGCAAATTCAACACCAGAGTTTTTGGTGTCGCCAGTAGTGACAAGCCTGCTCCAGCACGCAGAGCGCTCTGGCTTGCTAACAATGTCGCGCCGCTCATTCCGAGGCTGCCCGCGACGGTCAGCACAGAGCCGAAAGTGCCTTTGTTGGAGTCAGTCGGTCGAGGTGGCAAAAGACCCCTGACGTAATCCGAGGTCGTTAGTGTAATGATCGGTTGTTCTTCTTCATCAGCTTCGGGCAATCCAATATCGATGACGCTCAAGTCACCAGTGAGGCTCGCGCCTGGGTGGCAGAGTTGACCGGGTTTGAGGTAACCAAACGTGACTGTGTGATCGGCGCGAACTGCCGCTCCCATAACCTTGCCTGTGTCAGAATTGACACCTGACGGCATGTCTATTGCTATCACCGACTTGCCACTGCGGTTGATGGCATCGACGGCTGTTCGAAAGGTTCCGTCCAGATCGCGATCAAGCCCCGTTCCGAACAGGGCATCAACGATCAGTGTTGCTTCAGACAGTGCATGCAACGGTGACTCATTCGAGACGGTCACGTCCACTCCCAGGTTTTCTAAGATGGTACGGTTTGTTTTCGATTCGTCTGTAGACATCTCCAGTTTGGCTGAATTGTCTTTGCTGACCAGCCACGCGCTCACCGGAACGCCCCATAAATGTAGATAGCGCGCCACTACCATGCCGTCGCCACCATTGTTGCCCCGCCCGCACATGACGATGACATCGCCCGGATTTTCTTCCCACATCTTCAGGGCGATCTTTGCCGCGCCGCGACCAGCGACTTCCATGAGAACTTGCGACCAGTTTGATCCACATTGTTTGATCCAGTCCGCTTCCAGTTTACGAATCTGGCTGGTCGTCAAAATTCTTGTCGATCGCATTTATTTACCTACGCTTTGGCGGGATTTTCCATTTCGCTTGGCACCACAACGCAACGGGCGAAATGTCCGGGGCGTTTCTCTTCGAGGGGCGGCACAGCCTCTCTGCATCTTGGTTCGACCAGCGGGCATCGATTCGCAAATCTGCAACCTTTAGGCAGATTCACCAGACTTGGTGGCTGTCCGTCGATTGGTGTCAAGCGCTCGCCGCCTGGTCGCGGTAACGAATTGATCAATCCGACGGTATAAGGCATCTTAGGGTGCGCAAACAGCTCTTGCACGCTCGCATACTCGACCACCGCACCCGCATACATTACAGCAACATGGTCGCACATCTCAGCGACGACGCCGAGATCGTGCGTGATGAGCAGAATTGACATGTTCTGTTCCTTCTGAATCGAGCGCATAAGATCGAGAATTTGCGCCTGCACTGTCACATCCAGCGCAGTCGTCGGCTCGTCTGCGATGAGCAACTCCGGTTCGCATGATAGCGCCATCGCGATCATCACTCTCTGCCGCATTCCACCCGAAAATTGATGTGGATATTCATCAATTCGAGTTTTTGCCTCGGGTATGCGCACACGCTCCAGCACTTCTATGGCACGTTTCCGCGCTTCCGTTTTGCTAACTTTCTGATGCAGCATGATTGCTTCGATAATTTGATCGCCAACTGTATAAACAGGATTGAGCGACGTCATCGGATCTTGTGGAATTAGAGCGATTCGATTGCCTCGAATCGATTGCATCTGTGATTCTTTCAATTCAAGCAAGTTTTGCCCGTCGAGCTTGATCGTGCCGGAGGCGATCCGTCCCGGTGGTGGCACCAGACGCAAAACCGAAAGCGAAGTTATTGACTTTCCGCATCCTGATTCGCCAACGATGCCAAGAACTTTTCCTTTGTCAATTTTGAATGTGACATCGTCAACTGCTTTTGCAAGACCAGCTTCTGTAGGAAAAGTAGTAGCGAGATTTTGGATTTCAAGCAGTGGCATAAACGTTTCTCAGCAAACAGCGAAGCCGCATGGCAAGGCAGACAACAGTTTATAGCACCGGGCCACTCGAATCTACTTTATCGGCCTAAGAGAATAATGTTTCAGTCTTCAAGCTCGACAATGTTATGAATATATCCAATCAGGTGTTTTAATAGTGTATGGAGGAGTCACTTCGATGCCGTCTGAGCCAGGAAATACACGCGATATCTCTGTATTGCAACTTTTGACCAAGCTGGTCAAGGAAACCGATCGCCTTGTTAGGCTCGCTGATGACATCGATACGCACGCCAGCACGCCACAGGCGAAGGCTGCTTTCAATTTGATTGGCTCCGAGGTCAGCAACATACTTGGTATCGTTCGCACCTCACTGGAACCGCTTTATCGTCTTTATGAACTTGATCCGGGCATGAAAAAGCTGGATCAAAACAGGCGCAATTCAGTCATTCGGGAATATGACGGAACTGTCGAAGACAGCGCTGAAAGTTATGATGAACAAGCTTTATGGGCTGATCTGAAGGGCAAGAATCAAAACCCTCCAGCCTGAATAACGTGTGAACCACGCAAATGGCTGAAGGGACTACTTGAAATGGCTTGAGTTGGCTCGCCGTAACTCGCCTTCCCTTGCCGTGACGCGTCTCGCCTTGCCTGGACTCGCCGCGCCTTGCATACCTCGCTTTGACTTAAGTTATTGACCTACCGTCATAGTCATGGTGCCGGCTGGAGGCAAATCTCCTGCCATGACTTTCTGATCCGGACGCAATTTCGAGATGACTTGCTCTCGTGCGGCAGGTTCGTCTGCAACCACAGGTGGTGCAGCTGTTGCAACAGGAATTGTCGCAGTCGCAGTGGTCGCCGTGCTGATTCCGAAATTTTGTTCTGGACAGTTCTTAACGAGATCCTTCATGCCCAGCAAAAACGGTTTGAAATGATGTTCTCGCATTTCGGCATAAGTTTTGTCGAAATCCCAACCCTGTACTTTTCGTCGATAAATTGCACACAGAGTGCCAGTTCTGTCTGCTCCCTGTCTGCAGTGGATGAATACTGGCAAATTGGCCGGTTTGTTGACCACATCCAGAAACTTCGCCACCTGATCTTTGTTTGGCGTGAGAAGCGTCATTGGAATGTGTACATAATTCATGCCGAGGTGCTTGGCGGCTGCTTCTTCATTAACCGTGCCGATGCCGGTCATGCGAAGGTCAACAATGGTTTTGACACCATCTTTCGCCATCAATTCGAGCGCTTTATCAGATGGCTGACCACCGCGGGTGATACCGGGTGCAACGCGACCGAAATTGTCTATAGCACTGTCTGAAACACAAATCGTTGAAAAATTAGGTGCAGCAGCTGCTAGATGTTCTTGCGCCGAAACAATACTCGGCGTGATACCAGTCGTGGTGATAACAGCGACCAGCATAAGTCCGACTCTGCGGAACGTCGATAAAATTTTCAAGTAAATATAAACCTGTTGAACGAAACAGTGTTAAACGCACAAGATGCATGTTAGCACGAAAAATGACTTGTCAACATTTAAATTTCGGGGAGAAAACGTGAATTACTCTGGTCTGAACACAAGCACTGATGTGTCCATTTTTCGCAACACATAAGCAGCCGTCTTACCCAAAAAATCTTTGTGTGATCGCGGACGCGAGCCATTGGAGCCAATTACAAGCAATCCGTTCGTCACGCGCGAAAACTCGATCAACGTTTCAGCCGGCTGCCCTTCACGCACGATAAAGGTGACTTTATCCAAAAATTGTTTGCCGTTATCAAAAGCAGAACTGTACGAAGTCGCAGCTTTGTTAAGATGTGTCGCTGCCCGCTGCATCAGTTGTTTTGCCTTCGGGAATTGCTGCTTGTTTGGTGCAACGTGCACAACTTTTAGATCTTTTCGCAGCGATACTGCCAGCCGCTCTGCCATTACCAGTGCACTATCGGCGGTGGCACTGCCGTCATAAGCGACCAGTATGTGTCCCAGTTCCTGAATTGGCTGTGCGGCGACAAGCACCGAGCGTGTGTTATCCATCGCGACACGACGTGACACTGAGCCTGTTGTGTGCTCAGCTTCGTTTTGCTGGCTGCGTCCATGGTGCCCGATAATCGTCAAGTCGTGTTTTGCTGCTCGTTTCAAAATAAATGTAGCCACCGGACCTATATCGAGGCAGGTCTGAACTCCTTTTATAGAATGTTCAACCGATTGCTTTTTGAATAAATCTAGAGTCAAAAGAGCGATGCGCTTTTGGGCTCTCAACAGCTTTTCCGAACCGTCAATTGGCATTTTTATTCCCGCTTCTTCCGCAAATTCCGGAGCGAGCAGCAGATCTGTCAAACGCGGGTCAATGACGTTTTGCGCAGTCAGCTTTGCCTTCAACGCCGAGGCAAGCCAGAAGCCGTAATCTGCGGCAATTCTGCTTGAGTCTGAGCCGTCGATGGGGACAATTATGTTTTCAAATAGCATTTGCGGCGCTTCCTGCGTCTGGATTGTGAATCTTACTCGTTTGGACTTCGTTTTGAATACTGTTGCAACTAACAAATCAGTTCAAAAAGAAACGGTTTCGACACTTTTAAAATCTATTCTCTCTTCACTCCCCCCTCCTGAGATTTGCCCGATGAATACATTACTAACTACGCTTTGTCCTCAAATAGGCGCATTTCCTGAAATTACATTTACGGCAACCAACTGGCAATCGCGCCTGGTGCCTGAGGCAGGCGTGTTGCTCAGTGACGGCAAAACCACCGAGAAACGCGGTGTTGGTAATCTGGCGTTGCAGGAGCTGGAAATAGTGCACAGGCTGGCTGACGCGATTAATTCCGAGCGCCCGACTCGCATTGAGCGCGTTTTCGAAAAGTTTGGACTGTCAGTGGAAATCCTCGAGCCGCTGCTGGCGGCGATCAATTTAGAACTTGCCATTACCGGGCGTCGAAAGAAATTCGCAGTCATCGAGAATGGATGGTTTAAAGCACGGACTTTTGACGGCGGTATTGTGTTTCAGCGCACGCTCGCTAAATGAATTCTGCTTGACATCGGGGCATTCAGGCGTATCCTTAAAGGTACTCCGATTTCCGCCAACCAATATTTGAGAGCATGCCGATGAACAAGCCCAGTGCATGGCTTCTGGTCGCGACCTTTTTCGCGACTACGAGTTGCAGCGCCTTTGCGCAAGACGCAGGTTACCAGAACGCAAATTACGCCAATTACCAGGGGTCAAGCCAGGCACAGTCGTGGCCGCAGCAGGCTCCGCAGGGTTATGAGACCCCTCAGTACGATGCGTATCGGGGACAGGCGCAGCAAAGCACCACCGGCGGAAGCTATCAATATCAGCAGCCGATTCAGCCCGAGTCAAATTCTGCGACTCGCGCCATGATGGAGCAACAGCCCACGCAGTCAACGTTTTCAGACAAGCCAATCAAGCCGGAAAAAAGCATCAATACGAAGAAGATTAAGGGTGCTGTCGGCGGCATCGGTAGAACGCTTGGTCACGTGGCGCTGCCGGTTGCTGGTCTGGGGGCTCTATATATGGTGACCAGAGCTGCTACCAGAGCTGGCATGATGAGCGGCGGTGGCATGGGAGGCTACGGTATGGGCGGTTATGGGATGGGTGGCTACGGCATGCGTGGCTACGGCTGGTAGAGCCCCCGCAGGTCACCTCAAGGAACCTGCAGGAACCTGCAAGAATTTTTACCTGTTCCCGAAAGTTTTGACATGCCTTGGTCACAAATTGTCAGTATGATGGTTTAGTCGACTCGAACGCCTTTGTTTCTCCTTCTAAGTGTCCGCCAGCTTGTTATGCTCGTTGACTTGAACGCATCCCGATTTTAGTGAATGGCGAAAACACTTCGCATTCACCGTAAAGTAATCGATCTCACTACTGCTGATTTAAGTAAGCAGCCAGATGGAGGGTGTGTTCAATGGACATCGACACGCGCGCATATACCAGGAGTAGCGCCATCTCACCGATCAAGCTAGATTCGTATTTTGCTTGTATGACCGCATTGTTTTTGTTTGTGGCGGTTACAGTTCTGGAGAAAAGCGCTGCGAGAAAAACATCGCTGACACCGGCAGTATCATCGGCGATCAGCATGAATGTTACTGCTCATGGACGTTATGGCGCGCCGCGGTGGCTGCAACAACAGTAAAATCTCAAACTCTCGTCGCTGATCTGGGTAATTGAGCGCATTGATTACGCGCACTGTTCAGCTATACTGCTGACTACTTGTCCCAGTGCAGCGATCCGAATCTGCCGTATACCGTGTGATGGTGAGCAACAGATGATGGCACATTGCTCTGATCTGGCTGATGACTGTCGGTCAATCTTCCAAATGCGGTGCCGGCGAGAAATATTACTATGACACCGACAACGAGCCAGAATGACAGTTGATCGAAAATCACGGCTTTAGATTTGAACACTGAGTTTTCTAAGTAGTCCATGACAATCACATCCTGCGTCGGATTATCAGATGTCTCGGATGATTCCGTCACCTTCATTAAACTCCTGAAGGCAGCAAGGTGGTGTCAAAATGAGTGATTCGCCCGTCAAGTTTCTATCAATTTTCAAGGCATGAAGCGTGTCGAGCTAGCTGGTCTGCGTGGCGAGACTGGTTCCTGTGGATGCGTTTACTTTTCGTATTTATGACTACGTTGCTAGACACTATGCGACGTGAACTGCAGGTCGTTGCTCAGGTTTGTGCTCGATTTCTCGCAGAATTTCTCGCGTCACTGTAGCAGTTTCGCCTTCTCCGAAGAAAAGATACTTGAAGATGTACAGCACCGGATTGCCTTCAGTCCAGCCGAAATAAGCATGTGGAAGGGTCTTTGTTTTATCTCGAACGTGTATCAGTATCGCTGCAATAGCGTTAGGCACAGCAGGACTATCGCAGCGCAGAACTTTGTATCCGCCTTCGACAATGTGTCCCGATACTTCCAAACAGTTTTCTACAAACTCAGAGGCGTCTGTGCGTTCCACCTCTAGGAAAATAAAACTGCAATCGGGACCGAGCAGACTGTGAATTTCACGGGCTTCTGATTCTTTCGAGGCGTAATCGGTACCATCAGGCCGATGGGCAAGAATGCGAACATCTCCTGTACCGCCTTTGATTGCATCTTCTATGAACGCTCGAGCTGTAGCGTCTAACTCGACTTTCTGGACTCTCAGTTCCGTCGCGCGCATAGCACGTGAAACCAGAGATGCAACAAATATCGTCAAAATAAACAGCCCAGCAATTTGTATGCCCTCGGGTCGCTCAACGCAGTTCACGACGGTCGTGTAAACGAAAACGAGAAATATCGCGAGGAAAAAGAACCGCATCTTCTTGCTGATACGCCAGACTGTCAGAGTGCAGGCGAAAGCGGCAGACGTCATTAATACCAACACGCCAGTTGCATATGCGCCGCCCTGGGCGTCCACGTCAGCTTTGAACCATGCTGTGACAGCGAAAGCCACTGCAGTGAAGAACGTGACAAGCGGGCGCGATGCGCGAGTCCATTCAGGCGCCATGCCAAATTTAGGCAGATAGCGTGGAACCAGATTGAGCAGTCCCGTCATCGCCGACGCCCCGGCGAACCACAAAATTAATATTGAGCTGATATCGTAGATGGTGCCAAAAGAGTCACCAAGATAAAGGTGAGCGAGATATGCCAGAGCTCGACCGTTTGCTATTCCGCCGGTAGCAAAGTGTTGGGCTGGAATCAGCATTGTCGTGATGAAAGAGGTAGAGAGCAAAAATAGCGACATGATTAGCGCCGCGGTGATCAATAATTTTTTCGTGTTGGCAATTCGTCCCGCCGGTTTCTCAGGGGTGTCGCTGTCTTTTCCCTTAACCAGGGGTGAGACGGCTACACCTGTTTCGAAACCAGACATTCCCAGCGCCAGTTTTGGAAAAAGGAACACGGATAGACCGAGCATTCGCCAAGGCGAATCGTAATGTTGTGTCAACCCTGTCATCCAATCCGAAATCTTGAGGGGTTCTTGTGCCAAGTGCATGCCGCTGACGCCGACAACAACCGCATTCAAAGCCAGATAGGCGCCGACCAGAATGACCGAGATACTGATTGCTTCTCTAAATCCAATCAGGAAGACGCCTCCCAGCAGTGCTAGCAAGAGCATCGTCATCGAGATGCGGTCATGCATCCACGGGAGGGCCCATGGATTTTGCGCGATGTGCGCAGCTGCGTCTGCGGCAGATAGCGTTATCGTGATTATGAAGTCAGTCGCGGCAAACCCCAGCAGGCAGAGAATCAGAATTTTTCCCTTCCATCCCTGCAATAACTTCGCCAGCATCGAGATGCTGCCCTGACCGTGCGGGCTCTCCTCAGCCACTTTCATGTATACGGGCAAGGCGCCAGCCAGAGTCAGTATTACGAGAATTAAAGTGGCCATAGGCGACAACGCGTTCGCAGCCAGAAATGCAATTCCGGGGGAATATCCCAGGGTCGAGAAGTAGTCTACGCCGGTAAGGCACATGACTTTGTACCAGGGCGCCTGATGTTCAGACTGCTTATTGCTTTCCCTTATGCCCTGGAAATACCAGCGGCGAAAGCGATTTGAGGCGCGTGCCGATCGACGTTCTCTTAATGAGGGACCGGTGTTCACTTTTCCATCGAGATTTTTAAGGTTAGACAAGGCTCTTTTCAACAGCTCTCTAGGAAATCAACATATCAAAAGAACTGCCCAAAGCGCCGGGGTACTGAGAATCT
>WBZN01001983.1_pt2 | contig 11402 bp, 7 predicted proteins | sample 5204281 | NCBI WGS metagenome assembly WBZN01 (sample SAMN12344347, study PRJNA552823) | activated sludge metagenome | biome: Activated sludge suspended growth; feature: Nitrification reactor; material: Wastewater; isolation source: activated sludge from nitrification reactor of wastewater treatment... | reverse complement strand
GGGGTGCAGGAGCGGCTCGCGGTCCGGCACCTGCGCGCGCGCCAGCCGACGCCCGAGCTCCACCGCCGCGAGGAGCGCCGCCGCCTTCGCCTGCCCCAGCCCGCGACGGCGAAGACCTTCCGGGCGTACGCCCAGCAGCCCCTGGAGGCCACCGTGCGCGCGCAGCAACTCTCGGCCGAGCTCGAGCGCCGAGACCCCGGCGCGCCCGGTACGCAGCAGCACGGCGACCAGCTCCGAGTCGGCGAGCGCACCGGCGCCGTTCGCGAGCAGGCGCTCGCGCGGGCGCTCGTCCTGCGGCAGCTCGTGGATCAGCCGCGCGAGCGGTTCCGCCACTGTTCGATCTTCTCGACCAGCCAGGGCAGAGCGATGCCGGCGGCCTCGTCCAAGTTGATGTGCGCGAATCCGGACATGGCGCTCGGCTCGGGATTGACCTCGATCACCACCGCGCCCGCCTGGGCGGCCACGCCGATCAGGCCCGCGGCCGGCATGACGGTACCCGAGGTGCCGACGGTCAGGAACACACCGCAAGCCGCCGCTGCCGCGGCAGCGCGTTCGAGCGCCCCCTCGGGCAGCAGCTCGCCGAACCACACGACATCAGGGCGATAGATGCCGCCGCAAGCGCAAGGCGGCGGATCCGTGGCGATCGCGAGCGCGTCGTCCATGGGCATGCGCCGGCTGCACGACGCGCAGCGCGCGCACCGCAGCCCGCCGTGCAACTCGAGCACGTTTTTCGTTCCAGCCCGCTGGTGGAGTCCATCGATGTTCTGTGTCATCACCAGGACAGACGGAAACAGGGCCTGCAATCTGACGATCGCGCGGTGTCCGGGGTTCGGCTCGGCGGCGCGCATGCCGCGCCAGCGTTCCGCGTACCACCGCCAGACCTCCGTCGGGCGCCGCGCGAACGCCTCGGGCGTGGCAAAGTCCTCGATGCGCACCTTCTCCCAGAGCCCGCCGGCGCCCCGGAAGGTGCCGAGGCCACTCTCCGCCGAGATGCCCGCCCCGGTCAGCACGACCAGCCGCTCGGCCGTGGCTATGCGCTCCAGCAACGCGTCCTCGATGTGCAATGGCATGCCGGAACTCTCGCAGAAGATTTCTACCCGTCCCCGATTTTCTCTACACTCTGCGCACTATGCCCAGACTGCCCACCAACTTCGGCCTCCTCGACACCACGGACAGCGACTACACGAAAAGCCGCGTCGCCGTCCTGCCGGTACCCTTCGAACGCACCACGTCCTATGGCAAGGGCACGTCGAACGGCCCGGCCGCCATCCTCCGCGCCTCCCAGAGCATGGAGCTCTGGGACGAGGAGCTCCAGCGCGAGCCGTACACGATCGGCGTCAGCACGCTGCCGCCCTTCCTGCCCGAGGCCTTCGAGATGGAGGAGGCCATGCGCGAGCTCGAGGACGAGTGCGCCGAGCACATGCGGGCCGGCAAGTTCCTGGTGACGCTCGGCGGCGAGCACAGCCTCACGATCGCGCCGGTGCGCGCCGCCCGGAAAGTCTTCGGCGACGTCGGCGTGGTGCAGTTCGACGCCCATTCCGACCTGCGCGCCGAGTTCGAAGGTACCGCCTATAGCCACGCCAGCGTCATGCGGCGCGTGCACGAGGACGGTGTGCCGGCGCTCGCCGTGGGCATCCGTTCGCTGTCGCGTCCGGAGGCCGAGCTCATCCGCGAAGAGCAGCTGCCGGTGATCTGGGGGTATCAGCTCGAACGCGCGGCGGAACTGTTCGAGCCGCTGCTCGCCAAGCTTCCCGACCAGATCTATCTCACCTTCGATATCGACTTCTTCGATCCGGCGCTGGTCCCCGCGACCGGCACGCCGGAGCCCGGCGGCGGTCATTGGTATCCGACCCTCGCGCTGTTGCGCACGTTGTTCGCCACCAAGAAGGTCGTCGCCATGGATCTCGTCGAGCTGGCGCCGTTCGGCGGCAATCCGGCCAGCGACTTCCTCGCCGCGAAGCTGATCTACAAGTGCCTCGGATACCTGAGCTCCTGACCTTCGAAGCGCCGGATTCCTCACGCGCGTGCGCGACGTGGCCGAGATCCAGGAATGCCACCACGTCGTGGGCGAGGACGACGATCTGCTGAAGGTGCGCTGCCGCGACACCGGGGCGCCTCGCCTCCCATCAAGGGCACCGCGCGCCGCTTCGAGCTCGTGGTGCAATCCGCGATCGCGACAGGCCCACAGTGCGGCGGCGGCCGCCGAAGTCCGTAGGATCGGGTGCTCGAAGGCGCTCGCCCAGTCCCCGATCCGCTGCTCCGCCTGCGCGAGCTTGCCGGCGGCGAGCAGGCTGCTGTGATCCTGCGTGGCGGCGATCAGGTCCGGCCAGTCGCGGGGATAGAGCGGCGTCACGCCAGTGGCGGCGGCCCCGGGGAAAAGCGCGACCTCATTGAACCCGTCGAGATTGATCAACACGTCCAGCTCCCCCCCCGCCACCTGCAGGAAGTTGAGCGCCATCAACTGCTGGGGCTGCTTGAAGCCGCCGAGCGCCATGCGCACGAACTCGACGCGGCGACCGGCGAAGCGCGGCGCCGCCTCGAGCGCTCGTCGCAGCCGGTCCGCGGAGCGCGCCGAGAAGAAGTAGGCGAACGAGCCTCCTGCGATGCCGACGAGGAGACGCGACGGAGACCGGTGGCGCACCAACGGACCGTCGTCGATGAAGCCCCACTCGGAGATCGGCAGCCCGTGTGCGCGCAGGAGGGACGGGCCGTTGAGCTCCGGAGTCTGCGAGAAACCGAAGTACGGATGGGGTACGACGAACTGACCCACCGTGGCGAAGACCGTGCCGCGTCGTGCGTCCTCGATGCGCTGCCTGCGCTCGCCGTGGATCCCGACCGGTGAATCGCCGCGAATGGCAAGCGCTAGCCGCGTGGCGCCTTCCAGGAGTGCGGCGGAGGCCAGGCAGATCAGGAGAAGCCCGAGTCCGCGGCGCCACCGGCTGCCGACAGGTCGAGACGCACCATCGACAAGCGGGGACCCCGCGTCCGGCAAACTGCTCGGCACCGGGGTGAAGCTCATAGTGTGCGGGAGAGAATAGCCCCGCTAGCCAGCGAGAACGCTCCCCCCGTTGACGTTCAGTACCTCACCGGTGATATGCCGCGCCAGCGGCGACGCCAGGAAGAGCACCGACGCCGCGATGTCCTCGGCGGTCGCGATCCGGTGCAGCGGAATGGCTGCCTCGATCGACTGCCGCTCGGGACCATGCAGCGCCGAGGCGCTCATCTCGGTATCGACCCAGCCCGGGGCGACGCAGTTGACCCGGACACGCGGCGCCAATTCGGTGCTCCAGGCCTTGGTGGCCGAGATCAAGGCACCCTTGCTGGCCGCGTACGGGCTGTAGAACGCCTCACCGCGCTGCCCAGCCGTCGACGACAGGTTCACGATGTTGCCGTCGCCGGCGCGCTCGAGCAGCGCCACGGATTCACGGGCGCAGACGAACGTCGCGGTGACGTTCACCCGCCAGGTCTCGTCGAGCGCATGCTCGTCGAGCGTCGCCACCGGATTGCGCACCCAGATGCCGGCGTTGTTCACCAGACAGTCCAGGCTGCCCCACTCCTGGCGCACGAAGGCGAACATCTCGCGAATCTGATCGGCGTCGGCGAGGTTGGCGCGGAACAGCAGATGCGGCTGAAACGGGCACAGCCGCTCGGCCGCTGACAGAACTTCCTGCGCGGTGTCTTCCCGCTCCCGATAGTGCACCAGCACCGCAGCGCCCGCGCGCGCGAACAGATGCGCGCACGCGGCGCCGATGCCCCGGCTCGCGCCGGTGATGAGCACGCGACGGCCCCGCAGGTCGATCATCGCAGGGCGTTCTCCCCAGACACGCCTACCCGTCCAGGCTGACCCAACGCGATGATGCGCCGGACCTGACCAGCGGCGCTCACGCGCCCTGCTCCACCACCAGGGCTATGCCCTGACCGCCGCCGATGCAGGCGGAGGCGACGCCGATGCCGCCGCCGCGGCGCTGCAGCTCCTTGAGCAGGGTGAGGGTGATGCGCGCGCCGGTGGCGCCCAGGGGATGGCCGAGCGCAATGCCGCCGCCGTTGACGTTGAGCTTCGCGGTGTCGAGGCTCATCTCCTTGATGACCGCGAGGATCTGCCCGGCGAACGCCTCGTTGATCTCGAGCAGGTCGACGTCCGACAGCTCGAGCCCGGCGCGCTCCAGAGCCTTGTGGATCGCCGGCGCGGGACCAATGCCCATGCGCGAGGGCTCGACGCCGACCGTGGCCCACGAGAGCAGACGCCCGAGCGGCTTCTTGCCGGTTTCGCGGGCGCGGTCACCGGTGGTCAGCACCAGCATGGCGGCGCCGTCGACGATGCCCGAGGCGTTGCCTGCGGTCACCGAGCCGTCCTTGTCGAACGCGGTCGGGAGCTTCGCCAGAACCTCCATCGTGGTCTCCGGACGCGGATGCTCGTCCTTTTCGATCGAGCGGGCGCGCTTGCCGGTACCGACCGTGAAGGGCACGATCTCTTCGGCCAGCTTGCCGGCCGCAATGGCCGCCGCCGCGCGACGCTGGCTCTCGAGCGCGTACGCGTCCTGCTCCTCGCGCGAGATCGAGTAGTCGCGCGCCAGGTTGTTGCTGGTCTGCGCCATGTAGAAACCACAGTAGCCGTCCATCAGCGAGACCATCAGAAGGTCCTCGAGCTTGCCCTGTCCGAGCTTGAAGCCGGAGCGCGCCCCCCAGATCACGTGCGGCGCCATCGACATGCTCTCCATGCCGCCGACCAGGCAGGTCCGGGCGTCGCCGGTGATGATGTTCTGCGCGCCGGAGATGATGGCCTGGATTCCGGAGCCGCACAGACGGTTCACGGTCAGAGCCGCCGACTCCTTCGGCACGCCGGCCTTGAGCGCCACGTGGCGGGCGCCATAGATGGCGTCGGGCGAGGTCTGCAGGGCGTTGCCGACCACGGTGTGGTCGATCTCCTCGGGCGCGACGCCCGAACGCTCGAGCGCGGCCTTCGCGGCGGCAGCGCCGAGGTCGATCGCCGAGATGCCGGCGAAGGATTCGTTGAACTCGCCCATCGGCGTACGGGCGCCGTCGAGCAAAACCAGATCCTTGATCTGCATGGTCGAAAAGCCTCCGGAAGAGGTGTCTTGGATGTCTCGGGTGCTGCGGATTCCGTGCCCCGGGTGGCCCGGGCGGCTGCTATCATCTCGCAAACTTCGTCGTCCGTCACCATCTCCACAGGAGGCCACCGATGAGCGCCCAAGCGACCCTGCAGAAGCTCGACGAGCTGATCGCGACCCGTTCGATCCTGAACCATCCCTTCTACCAGGCGTGGACCGCGGGCACGCTGTCGCGCCAGGATCTGGCTACCTACGCCAAGTCCTACTATCCGCACGTGGCCGCGTTCCCCGGCTACCTCGAGACGGCGGCCGCGGGCGCCGCGGATGCGGCGATTCGCGCCGAGCTGCTCGACAATCTGCGTGAGGAGCTCTCCGAGCCCGCACCGCACCCGGAGCTGTGGCTGCAGTTCGCCGCCGGCATGGGCGCCGCCGCCGAGACCGTGCGCCACGCCGCGACCACGGCCGCGACCAAGGCCACCGTCACCGCGTTCCAGGGCCTGTGCGCCGAGAGCACGCTCGCCGGTCTCGCCGCCCTGTACACCTACGAAAGCCAGCAACCGGAAGTCGCGAAGCGCAAGGCCGACGGCTTGTGCGAGCGCTACGGCGTGAACGACGCCGCGACGCTCTCCTATTTCACCGTCCACGCCGAAGCCGACGTGCGCCACCGCGAAGGCGAGCGTCGCGCGATCGCCACCCTGCTCGAGAACGGCGCCTCCGAGACCGAGCTCCTCGCGGCCGCGAACCGCGGCCTGGACGCCTATTGGCACCTGCTCGACGGCGTGTGCGAGGAAGCCGGCATCGCGATGGTCTGCTAGGTCCTTCTCGCCCTCTCCTCCGAGAGAGTGGCGGTGGTGAGCGGGCGGCGCCGCACCCTTTTCCACGGCCAGGACCACGGCGCCGAAGCGGTCGGTTCCGCCCAGACGGAGGAGCTCCGTGTCTGACGGGACAGTCGCTCGGCGCCTGCCAGTCCGGCTCGAACCACGGCGTTGGCCCCGCGCACACTGGTTTGGAGTCTGGCGGCTGGTCACGACTCCGCTGATCCCACCACCGGGAACCTTCCGAGCCTTACCGCGTTGATACCCCGTGGCGCCCGCATGGGCGCTTGAACTTTCTTGGCAGCGTTTGCCGAAGGAGGGGTTGTGCGCCGGCGAGGCAACGATCACACGCACCACTTCACGGGACTGCGCCAGGACATCGTCTACGCGGCCCGTTCCCTACGCCGCCAGCCGGCGTTCACCCTATTCGTCACGCTCGCGCTCGCTCTCGGCATCGGTGCGAACTCGGCGATCTTCGGGCTGCTTGACCGCCTGCTACTCAGCGCGCCGCCGCACGTCCGGGATGCTGGACGAGTGGTGCGCCTGATGGTGACGGAGGGCGGGGAAGGGCCGCGGTTCACGATGTCGAGCACCTCGTATGCGACCTTCGCCGACCTGAGCCATGCCGTCCGCTCCTTTGAGTCCATCGCCGCGTCCGCGCCCGGCCCGCTCGTGTTCGGCCGCGGGCGCAGCGCAATGTCGGTCCACGGCGCGAAGGTCAGCGGCACGTATTTCGAGCTTCTCGGCGCTCTGCCGGAAACCGGTCGCTTCCTCGTCGCCGAAGACGACCGCCCTCCGGCCGGACTGGACGTCGCCGTCATCAGTTACTCCTTCTGGCAGAGCCAACTCGGAGGGGACTCCGGCGCTGTGGGCCGAGGCATCGACCTCGATGGCAGCCGCTACTCGATCGTCGGAATCGCCCCTCGCGGCTTCACCGGCGACGGCGTGGACCCGGTCGACATCTGGATCCCGCTGAGCGCAGGGATGCGAAACATGCCCGCTGGATGGCGCGAGAACCGGGGACTCAACCTCGTCACCGTCTTCGCCCGTCTCCGGCGCGACGTGACCGAGTCAGCGGCCCGGCAGGAGGCGACCGCCGCGTATCGTCACGGCCGAGAGGGCCTCGACTTTGCCCGGCGTTCCGCGGGCGAGATCGGCTTCCTGCCTCTGATCGCCGCCGTCGGGCCTTCCGGCATTACGAGAGAGGGGCAGATCACGCTCTGGTTGGGCGGTGTAGCGTTGGCGGTGTTCCTGATCGCCGTGGGCAACGTGACGACGCTGTTGCTGCTGCGCTCTGCCCGCTACCAGCGCGAGACCGCAGTACGCCTGGCGCTCGGCATGAACGGGGGCCGCCTGGTGCGGCTGTGGGTCACAGAGAGTCTCCTTCTCGCCGGACTGGGTGGTGCCGTGGGGCTGGTCGCAGCACACTGGGGCGCTAGCGCCACGCGGCTTGCCCTGCTGCCGGAAATGGCGCCGGGCGAAGGCCTCTTTGGCTCTCGAGTGCTCGCAATGACGGTAACCGCGACGATCCTGGCCGGGCTCGTGGCCGGCCTGATCTCCGCACGACAGACCTATACGACGGCCCTGGCGCATCGGGTCGGGACGAACGCTCAGCGCCGCATCGTACGGCGTTCGCCGCTGTTGACCGCTCTCTTGCTGCTGCAGACCGGCCTCTCGGCAGCGCTCCTTGCCGGAGCTGGGCTCTTCCTTGTCAGCCTCAACCACGCTCGCACTCAGAACCTGGGCTTCACCGCCAAGCGGATCCTGCTGGCGCAACTACCGCAGGGTGAAGACGGCGGAGCCCAGGACGACGCGTACTACCGCGACGCTCTCCAGCGCGTGCGGATGCTCCCAGGGGTCGAGCTCGCGATCCCGGTGGATTCGCTCCCGTTCGGCGCGCACACCGTGCCGCCGATCGGCGTACCCGGCATGGCCAGCGCCCCGGGCGAAAGCACTCAACTTCCCTTCATGAACGCCGCGGCGCCGGGCTATTTCAGCCTCATGGGCACGACGCTGCTCAAGGGACGCGTTTTCGACTCCCGGGACGGCACCGGGGCGCCGCTCGTGGTGGTGGTCAGCGAGACCATGGCGCGCACCATCTGGCCGGGGCAAGACCCGATCGGCAGGTGCATCCGCATCGGATACTCGCCCGGCGAGAGCCCATCCCTGCAAGCGAGCGCGTCACTGCCTTGCCGAGACGTCGTGGGCATCGTGGCCGACGCGCGCCAGCGCTCGATCCGTCCCGAGGCGATCCCGATCATGGAGTACTACGTTCCCTTCGATCAACGGCCCGCGCCGCCGTTCCCGGGTATTCCGACGATCTCGGGACTCCTGATCCGACCTGCCGCGGCGGCCGACGAGCGGGTAGTCGAGAGAGCGGTGCAACAGGCGATGCAGTCCGTGAGCGCCGCCGACGCTGTCTACGTGGAAGTCCATCCGTACCAGGATCTGCTGGAAGTGCAGATACGACCGTGGCGCCTCGGTTCGACGCTGTTCAGCATCTTCGGCGGTCTTGCGGTCGCCCTGGCCGGCATCGGACTCTATGGAGTGCAGTCGTATCTCGTTGCGCAGCGCACGAAGGAGCTCGGCATCCGAAGGGCGCTCGGCGCGCGCAGTACCCGCCTCATCGCCGGCGTCGTCGCAGAGGCGCTTTCGATCGCCCTGATCGGATTGGTTTTCGGCGCGCTGCTGGTTCTCGCTTTCGGCCGCCTTCTCGAACCCCTGCTCTTTGGCGTGACCTCGCGCGACCCGTGGGTGCTCGCCAGCGTTGGACTCACGTTGATGGCGGTCGCTTCGTTCGCGAGCTGGGGCCCGGCGCTGCGAGCGACGCGAGTGGATCCGGCGACCGCTCTCCGGGCGGAATAGTCGCCGGGGAGAGGGAACCCACTCTCTTGAAGGGCCGTACTACCGCACGACGCGGTGCGCGGTGATCCGCTGCTCCAGCCCCTTGAGCTGGAATTCGCCGAGCGGCTCGGTGGGAATCTCGCCGCGCAGCTGCCGGTGAGTCTCGTCGCCGATGACGATCTCGCCGGGTTCGGTCGCCGCCTGCTCGAGGCGGGCGGCAACGTTCACCGTGGTGCCGAGAACGGTGTAGTCGACGCGCTTCGCGCTGCCCACGTCCCCGACCACCACCGGACCGCTGTTGACCGCGATCCGCGTGCGCACGATGGGCTTGCCTTCGGCGGTGCGCTTCTCGTTCCAGTCGTCGAGCGCGTTCTGGATCTCGACCGCGGCACGCACGCCGCGCAGGGCGTGATCGGCCTGGCCCATGGGAGCGCCGAAGAACGCCATCACGCAGTCGCCGATGAACTTGTCGAGCGTGCCGCCCTCGCGGAAGATGGCGTCCACCGAGCAGTTGAAGAAACCTTCGAGAACTTCCGCGACGACGGCCGGCGGGCTCTTCTCCGACAGGGCCGTGAAGCCCACCACGTCGGCGAACAAGACCGTCGCCTCGGTGTGGCGGAGCAGACGAGAACCCTCGCCGCCGCCTTCGCCCTCGTCGCGCATGACCTCTTCGATCACCGCCGGCGAGTGGTAGCGCTCGAGCCGGGCGCGCAGCGCGCGCTCCTGCGCCGCGCGCTCGGCGTAGCGAATGCGCTCGACCGCCACCGCCGCGTAGTTGGCGAGCGCGGTCAGCAGGTCGAGGTCCTGCTCCGTGAAGGTGCCGGCGTGGAACGGCGAATCGACCTGCATGACGCCGATGATCTTCTCGCCCGACCAGAGGGGCGCGCACATCGCGGCGCGGATCTGGTGGATGCGGATCGATTCGCCGCCCGCCAGGCGCTGGTCCGAAAGCGCGTCGTAGGTGAGCAGCGCGACGCGCTGCTGCATCACCGTCTCGAGCATGGTCTTCGACACCGGCACCTCGGTGAGCGGCCGGTACTCCACGCGATCCTTGAACCGAGCCAGCTCGCAGACCGCCTCGCTGCTGTCGTCGCTGCGCAGCAGGATGAAGCCGCGGTCGACGGGCAGGGCCTCGAAGGCGATCTCGGTGACGCGCTCGAGCACGCCGTCGACCGTGTCGCTGGTGATCAGCATGCGTGCGAGGCGCGTCAGGAAGCCGAAGATCTTGCTGCCGTACGCCTCTTCGAGCGCCTTGCGTTTATCGCTGCGCGCCGCGGCGTCCTTCATCTCGATGCCGTAGTCCTTCGAGAAGTCGGCCAGCGGGCGCACGATGGTGGCGCTCGAGATGCTCGAGGTCGGCGCGCTGGTCGACGGCGGCGCCGCCACCGTGGTCTCGACCGCCGGCGCGGCGACCGGATTCGGCCGCGTTCCCGACACGCGATCGCCTTCGACCAGCAACTCGAAGATGCCGACCTTCACCTGATCGCCCGGATGCAGCGGCGCCTTCTTCACCGCCACCCGGTTGAGCTGCACGCCGTTCGTGCTGCCGAGATCGTGCACGAACCACTGCTCGCCCTCGCGGCGGATGGCGGCGTGCCGGCGCGACACGGAGAAGTCCGACAGGACGATCTCGTTGTCGCTGCCGCGGCCGATCTTGACCTCGTCGCCGGCCAGCGGGAAGGTCTGGATCGCGCCTTCGATGGCAACGCGCAGGCGGAGCATGTCTACCCGGATGATAGCAACAACCCGCCCGCTCGATTAGACTTCGAGGACCCATGTCCGAGCCCCCAACGACGCAGCCACAGAACCCGCTGTACGAGCGCTACGCTTCGCGCGAGATGGCGGCGCTGTTCTCCGCCGAGCGCCGCTTCGCCGAATGGCGGCGGCTCTGGGTGGCCCTGGCCGAGAGCGAAAGCGAGCTCGGACTGCCGATCAGCGCCGCACAGGTCGCGATCTTGCGCGCCGCACCGGCGCCGGATCTCGCACGGGTGGCGGCCATCGAGCGCGAGACCCGCCACGACGTGGTCGCGCATCTGCGCCACTTCGCCGAGCAGGCGCCGGGAGCGGGCGGCATTCTCCATCTCGGGGCGACCAGCGCCTTCATCACCGACAACACCGACACCATCCTGGCGCGCGAAGCCCTGGTCCTGCTGCGCCGCCGCGTTGCCACCGTCCTGCGGGAGCTCGGCACGTTCGCGCGCCGCACGCGCAACGTCCCGACGCTCGCCTACACGCACTTCCAGCCCGCGCAGCTCACCACCACGGGCAAGCGCGCCTGCCTGTGGCTGCAGGACTTCGCGCTCGACCTCGCCGAGCTGCGCCATCGCCTGGACACGCTGCGCTGCCGCGGAGTGAAGGGCACGACCGGCACGCAGGCGAGCTTTCTCACGCTGTTCGGCGGCGACCACGCCAAGGTCCGCGAGCTCGATCGCCGGGTGGCGGCGCGTATCGGATTCAAGGAGTCCTTCCCGGTCACCGGCCAGACCTACAGCCGCAAGCAGGACAGTCAGGTGCTGGCGGCGCTGTCCGGTATCGCCGAGAGCTGCCACAAGTTCGGCACCGATCTGCGCCTGCTCCAGGGGGTCGGCGAGCTCGCCGAGCCGTTCGACGCCGGCCAGGTGGGCTCGTCGGCCATGGCCTACAAGCGCAATCCGGTGCGCGCTGAACGCATGTG
>WBZN01002089.1_pt1 | contig 11407 bp, 9 predicted proteins | sample 5204281 | NCBI WGS metagenome assembly WBZN01 (sample SAMN12344347, study PRJNA552823) | activated sludge metagenome | biome: Activated sludge suspended growth; feature: Nitrification reactor; material: Wastewater; isolation source: activated sludge from nitrification reactor of wastewater treatment... | reverse complement strand
GCGCCGCAGGCGAGCAACGGCGGCGCCATCTACCAGGTGGGCCACGACGTGCCGCTGTTCGAGAACTCGGTGGCGCACCGCATCGGCGACGTGATCACCATCACGCTCGAGGAGAAGACCGACGCCAGCAAGAGCGCGAGCACGACCACGGCCAAGACCACCAAGGCGGCGCTGAGCGCGCCGACCGTGTTCGGATCGCCCGTGACGGTGCACGGCGTGCCGATCCTGTCGGGCAATCTCGGCAACGCCACCAGCTTCGACGGCTCGGGCGACAGCAAGCAGAGCAATGCGCTCACCGGCAGCGTCTCGGTCACGGTGGCGAAGCGGCTCGCCAACGGCAACCTGCTGGTGCGCGGCCAGAAGTGGATCACCATCAACCAGGGGCGCGAATTCGTGCGCATCCAGGGCGTGGTGCGGCCGGTCGACATCGGCCCCGACAACACGGTGTCGTCGCTGCGCGTCGCCGACGCCAGCATCTCGTACGGCCAGCAGGGCGTGATCGATTCCGCCAACCACAAGGGCCTGCTGGCGCGCTTCTTCGACTGGAAGTGGAGCCCGTTCTGATGACGCCGCGGAGAGTGACCATGAAGATCCAGGATTCCACGCCGCGCTGGCACACGCTCGGCTGGACGCTGATCACCGCGCTGGCGTTGCTGCTGCCCGGGTTCGCGCACGCCGAGCGGGTCAAGGACCTGGCCGGCGTGGCCGGCGTGCGCAGCAACCAGCTCGTCGGCTACGGCCTCGTGGTCGGGCTCGACGGCACCGGCGACCAGACCAGCCAGACGCCGTTCACCGTGCAGAGCATCCTCAACATGCTCGCCAAGTACGGCGTGACGATCCCGCCGAACGTCAAGCCGCAGCTGAAGAACGTGGCCGCGGTCACGGTGACCGCGACGCTGCCGGCCTTCGCCAAGGCCGGCCAGTCGCTGGACGTGAACGTCGCCTCGATCGGCAACGCCAGCAGCCTGCGCGGCGGCGCGCTGCTCATGACGCCGCTGCGCGGCGCGGACGGCGAGGTCTATGCCATGGCGCAGGGCTCGGTGATGGTCTCCGGCTTCGGCATCAGTGGCAAGGACGGCTCGCGCGTGAGCGTGAACGTGCCGAGCGGCGGACGCGTGCCCAACGGCGCCACCGTCGAGCGCGAGGTCAAGAGCGGCTTCGGCACCGCCGAGTTCGTCGTGCTGAACCTCAACTCCCCCGATTTCACCACTGCCACGCGGCTGACCGAGGGCATCAACAAGGTGCTGGGCGAGGGCACGGCCAGCGCCCTCGACGCGGTCTCGGTGCGCGTGCAGGCGCCGGCCGACGAGTCGCAGCGCATCAGTTTCGTCTCGGCGCTGCAGGAAATGGACATCGAACCTGGCGACGCGCCCGCGCGCGTGATCGTCAACTCGCGCACCGGCACCGTCGTCATCGGCTCGCACGTGCGCGTGATGCCCGCCGCGGTGGCGCACGGGTCGCTCTCGGTGACCATCCGCGAGCGCCAGGACGTGAGCCAGCCAAATGCGCTCGCGCAGGGCACGACGGTGACCACCGAGCGCAGCGACATCTCGGTCGACCAGCCGCCCTCGCGCATGTTCCTTTTCGACGCCGGCGTCGACCTCAACGACATCGTGCGCGCGGTCAACCAGGTGGGCGCGGCGCCGGGCGACCTGGTCGCGATCCTCGAGGCGCTCAAGGAAGCCGGCGCCCTGCGCGCCGAGCTGGTGGTCATCTAGCGGTCCGCCATGCCCACGACGCCCGTCAACGCCGGCTTCTACGCCGACTTCGCCCGGATGGAGCAGCTGCGCAACACCGCGCAGCGCGATCCACAGGCCGCGGTCAAGGCGGCCGCGCGGCAGTTCGAGGGGCTGTTCACGCAGATGATGCTCAAGAGCATGCGCCAGGCCAGCCTCGGCGATGGCATGGGCGACAGCGAGGAGACCAGGTTCTACCAGGACATGTTCGACCAGCAGCTCTCGGTCCAGCTCTCCTCGGGCAAGGGCATCGGCCTCGCCGAGAAGCTGATCTCGCAACTGCAACGCAGCGGCCTGGCCGGCGCGCCGCCTGCCACCGGCGCAACCGCCGACGGGGCCACCACGCCGGCCGCGCTGCACGCGATCCACGGGCCGGCGCTGCCGATGGCGTTGCCGGCCGCGCGCGTGGCCACGCCATCTCCCGTGCCGGTTCCCACGACCGCCATTGGAACGCCGGCCGCCGAAGACCCTGCTGTGGTGACCGCCGCCGACGCCAGCGCGACGCCGGTGTCCGCCGTGACGCCGACGCCCGGCACGACCGCGGCTCCCGCCTCCGCCAGCGCCGAAGCCACTGCCGCGGCCATGGCGCCGCGCGCCCGCACGCCGCGCGAGGCGTTCATCGACAGCATCCGGCCTGCCGCCGAGCGCGTGGCGCAGCAGCTGGGCGTCTCCACCGAGACGATCCTCGCGCATGCCGCGCTCGAGACCGGCTGGGGCCGGCACCTGCCTTCCGTCGCCGGCAACAACCTGTTCGGCGTGAAGGCCGGCAGCAGCTGGCAGGGCGCCAGCGCGCAGGCGGCCACCACCGAGTTCGCGGCGGGCGCGCCGGGCCAGGTGCAGGCGAAGTTCCGATCCTATTCAACTGTATCGGCCGGGCTCGATGACTACGCCAGCCTCGTGGGCAACAGCCCGCGCTACGCGCAGGCGCTGGGTCGCGGGGACGACGTCGCGGCCTACGGCCGCGGTCTGCAGCGGGGTGGTTACGCGACGGATCCCGCTTATGTCCAGAAGCTGGTCGACACGGCGGCCAGCGTGCGGCAGGTGATTGCCGGCCAGCCGCTCAAGAATGCCCCGGCATCGCCGACAACTGCAGCAGGGGATAGGGGCTGATGAGCAGCCCGTCGCAATTCGCCCGCAGGAGTCACGATGGCTGACATGCTTGCCACGGGTGTATCGGGCCTGGTCGCGTTCCAGCGCGCCCTCGACACCACGAGCCACAACATCGCGAACGCCAACACGCCGGGCTACAGCCGGCAGCAGGTGGAGTTCGTCACCAATCCGGCCGAGCCGCTCGGCGGCGGCTGGCTGGGCACGGGCGTCAACACGGCCACGGTGCGCCGGCTGTACGACCAGGCGCTGGCCGTGCAGGCGCAGTCCGCCAGCAGCGGCTTCCAGCAGCTCGACACGTTGGCGACCTACGCCGGCAAGCTCGACAACCTGTTCAGCGACTCGAGCACCGGGCTCTCGGCGACCCTGCAGGGCTTCATGAACGCCGTGCAGGGCGTCGCCGACGCGCCCGCCGATGTCTCCGCGCGCCAGGTGCTGCTCAGCCAGGCGCAGACGCTCACCGACCGGCTCAAGGGCTACACGTCGAGCCTCAACGCAACGGAAGCGCAGGTCAGCGGGCAGCTCGGCAACGAGGCGGCCACCGTCACGCAGCTCGCCAGCAGCATCGCCAACCTCAACAAGCAGATCGTCTCGGCGCTGGGCATCAACCAGCAGCCCCCGAACGACCTGCTGGACCAGCGCGACCAGCTGATTTCGCAGCTCGCGACGCACGTGAACGTCACCACGGTGGCGCAGTCCGACGGCGCCATCAACGTGTTCATCGGCACCGGCCAGTCGCTGGTCATGAACGGGAATTCTTCGACGATGGGCCTGGGGCCCGACCAGTTCGGCGTGACCAACAACCGCCTGCTGCTGCGCAACGGTGCAGCCATCACCGACGTCACCGATGCCATCGGCGGCGGCAACGTCGGCGGCCTGCTGCAGTTCCGCTCGCAGATGCTCGATCCCGCCCGCAACACGCTGGGCCAGGTCGCCGCGGCGCTCGCCAGCCAGGTCAACAGCCAGCAGGCGTCGGGCCTCGACCTGCAGGGCCAGGTAGGCGGGCCGATGTTCAACATCGGCGGCGTCACCACGCTGCCCTCGACCCTCAACACGGGCAGCGCCACGGCCACCGCAACGCGCAGCAATGCCGCCGCCATCACCAGCGCCGACTACCAGCTGCTGTACGACGGCAGCGCGTGGACGTTGACGCGCACGGACACCGGCGCCAGCGTGCCGCTCTCCGGCGCGGGCACGAATGCCTCGCCCTTCACGGCGGACGGCCTCTCGATCGTCATCGGCGGCGGCACCCCGCAGGCCGGCGACCGCTTCCTCGTGCAGCCGACCGCCAGCGCCGTGTCCGGGCTGTCGGTGGCGATCACGCAGCCCGAGAAGGTCGCCGCGGCGGCCCAGCTGCTCACGAGCGCGGCCGCGTCGAACACGGGCAGCGGCACGATCGACGCTGGCACCGTCACGAACACCGGCGCCTGGGTGCGCGGCAGCTACACGCTCTCCTTCACGGCCGCCAACGCCTGGAAGGTCACCGATTCCAGCGGCGCCACGGTGGCCACCGGCGCCTACACCGCCGGCCAGCCGATCGCCTTCAACGGCGTGCAGGTCAAGGTCAGCGGCGCGCCCGCGGCCGGCGACTCGTTCCTGGTCAAGGACAACGCCGGCGGCACCGGCGACAACCGCAATGCCCTGGCGATGGCGGCCCTGCTCGGCAAGCCCTGGCTCAACGGCGGCACCGCGTCGCTCAGCGACGCCGTCGGCCGGATGATCGGCGACATCGGCGTGCAGACCAGCCAGGCGCAGAGCGGCCGCGACGCCCAGCAGGTCGTCATGCAGGACGCCAACAGCGCGGTCAGCAACGTCTCCGGCGTGAACCTCGACGAAGAAGCCGCCAACCTCGTGAAGTTCCAGCAGGCCTACCAGGCCGCCGCCAAGGTGATCGCGGTGTCCAACAGCCTGTTCCAGTCGCTGCTCGACGCCACGAAGTAGGCCGGACAGGAAGGCAAGCCATGCGCATCTCCACAGCCCAGATCCACCAGCTCGCCGTGCAGGCCATGCTCGACCAGCAGGCGCAGCTCTCGAAGACCCAGAGCCAGGTGGCCACCGGCAAGCGCGTGCAGACGCCATCCGACGACCCCGTCGCCGCCGTGCAGATCAACAACCTCTCGCAGGCGCAGTCGCAGAACGCGCAGTTCACGAAGAACAGCGCCATCGCGACCAATCGCCTGCAACTCGAGGAGCAGTCGCTCAACGACGCGACCACGGTCATGCAGCGCGTGCGCGAGCTGGCGGTGCAGGCCAACACCGCCACGCTCAACGACTCGGACCGCCAGTCGATCGCCACCGAGCTCAAGTCGCGCCAGGACGAGCTGCTGGCGATCGCCAACCGCAAGGATTCGAACGGCGAATACCTGTTCGCCGGGCTCTCGGGCGGAACACAGCCGTTCGTGCGCGGCAGCAGCGGCAGCGTGCAGTACCAGGGTGATGCCGGCTCGCGCTCGATCCAGGTGGATGCCTCCCTGAGCGTGCAGGACAGCGACCCGGGCAGCCGCCTGTTCATGGACATCGTCGGCGGCAACGGCACGTTCAGGACGGCCGCCTCTCCGGCCAACACCGGCAGCGGCGTGCTCGACGCCGGCAGCGTGGTGAACAAGGGGCAGTGGATGCCCGACACCTACACGATCACCTTCGGCGCCGCCGGCGCCTGGACGGTCACCGATTCCGCGGGCGGCACCGTCAATACCGGCACGTACACGGGCGCCTCCAGCAGCGTGGTGTCGTTCAACGGCGTGCAGGTGGGCCTCAGCGGCACGCCCGCCGCCGGAGACACCTTCACAATCTCCCAGGCGGGCTCGCAGGACGTCTTCAGCACGCTCGACGGCATGATCAGCTCCCTGCAGTCGGGCGTCGGCGGCGAGGCGCAGCGCGCGCAGTTCAACACGCGCATGAACGCGAGCATGCAACAGGTCGACCAGGCCATGGGCCAGCTCACCACGGTGCATGCGCAGCTCGGTGCGCGGCTCTCGATGCTGGGCGATGCGGACACGTCGCGTGCGAACGCGCTCACGGACCTCGCCTCCGAGAGCAGCCAGCTCTCGGATCTCGACTACGCGTCGGCGGTCTCGAAGATGAGCCAGCAGCTGCTCGGCCTGCAGGCCGCGCAGCAGGCTTTCGCGAGCACCTCCAAGCTCTCGCTGTTCAATTACCTGTGAGCGCAGGCGCTGTGACGCAGTCGACAATTCCGGAGCAGGGCAGCAATCGGGCGGCTCAAGTTTGCCGCCCCGGTGCCCGATAAACCTCTCAAGCCGGTGGCGTTGGCAGTCAGCGACACAGGGCCAGATGAACGCGCTTGAGGGCGAAGGCCAGGGCGCCACGGTTACCCAACAGGAGTAGTTTCAATGGCACTCACCATCAACACGAACACGATGTCGCTGAACGCCCAGCGCAATCTCTCGAGCTCGCGCGATTCGCTGGCGACGTCCCTGCAGCGCCTGTCCTCGGGCCTGCGCATCAACAGCGCGAAGGACGATGCCGCCGGCATGGCCATCGCGACCCGCATGACGACCCAGATCAACGGCCTCAACCAGGCCCAGCGCAACGCGAACGACGGCGTGTCGCTCGCCCAGACGACGGAAGGCGCCCTCCAGGAAGTGACCAACAACCTGCAGCGCATCCGCGAGCTGGCCGTGCAGTCGGCCAACGCCTCGAACAGCGCCAGCGACCGCGCCGCCCTGGACAACGAAGTCCAGCAGCGCCTCTCTGAGATCGAGCGCATCGCCTCGCAGACCACGTTCAACGGCCAGCGCGTGCTCGACGGCACGTTCGGCACGGCCGTGTTCCAGGTCGGCGCCAACGTCGGCGACACGATCAACATCGGCCTCTCGCAGGGCGTCAAGGCCAGCCAGATGGGCCAGATCGCGACCGCCACGTCCACGGCCGAAGTGACCACGACGGCCCTGTCCGGTTCGGGCACGATCCAGGTCGGCTCGGGCACCGCGAAGACGGTCGCCGCCTCGGTGGCCGGCACGGCTGCGGGCCAGACGGCCGGCAGCGCGTATGCCAAGGCAGTGGCCATCAACGCGGCCAGCGTCCCGGGCCTCACGGTCTCGGCGACCAACACGATCGAGATGGCCGTCAGCGCGACGACCACGACCGGCACGGTCGGCACCCCGGTCGCGACCGCCCTGTACAGCCTGCAGATCAACGGCAAGGACATCTTCGCGAACTACGACTCGACGACGGGCAACGTGCTCACGACCCAGCAGATCGCCGATGCCATCAACGGCCAGTCCGCCAACACCGGCGTGACCGCGGCCCTGAGCGGCGCCCAGCTGCTGCTGACGGCGTCCGACGGCCGCGACATCATCATCAACCAGACGGCGGGCACGGGCGTCGCCGGTGGCCTGGCCGCGGGTGCCCTCACGACGGTGAACGGCGTCAGCTACCGGGCCGGCAGCCTCGACACGGTGGCCAACGGCGTGACCGCGACGTCGACCAACGGCGGCACGCTGACGCTGTCTGCCGCTGACAACATCGTAGTGACCGGTGGCGGTACCGACATGGGCTTCGCGAACGGCACGTTCACCGTCGCGAAGGACACGACCACGCTCAGCTCGCAGAACGTGCTGACGGTGGGTGCCTCCAACAGCATCATCAACCGCGTCGATGCCGCCCTGACCACGATCAGCTCGCTGCGCAGCGCGCTGGGCGCCATCCAGAGCCGCTTCGAGTCGGTGGTGACGAGCCTGCAGACGGCGTCGGAGAACCTCTCGTCCTCGCGCAGCCGCATCCAGGATGCGGACTTCGCGGCCGAGACGGCCAACCTGACCCGCGCGCAGATCCTGCAGCAGGCTGGCACCGCCATCCTGGCGCAGGCCAACTCGGCGCCGCAGAGCGTGCTCAAGCTCCTGCAGTAAGCAGGGGCCTGGCACCAGGCATGAGATGAGCCTGCCTGCACGAGGCAAGCAACAGGCGGGGGCCGGCGCAAGCCGGTCCCCTTCCTGTCTTTCAGGCCGGCGAAGGCGCCGGCAAGGAGCTTGAGATGGCCACCGACGTCAAGGCTGTCGGCAGCATCACGGCGAACGCCGTGCCTGCCAGTGTCCCGATCCCGGTGGCAGGCAGCGCGCAGGGCGCCGTGACCGACAATGCGGTGGCACCCGTCGCGCAGGCCGGTGCGGCCGCCGACGTGCTGCAGCGCGCCGCGCAGCAGGTCGTCGCGGCCATGCCGGGCGCGAACACGTTCAGCTTCAGCTTCGACAAGCAGTCGGGGATGACGATCGTCAAGGTATTCAACAGCCAGACGGGCGAGCTCGTCCGGCAGATCCCCACCGAGGAAGTGGTGCGGATCGCACAGCTGATGCGCCAGGACGAGGCCCAGCATCAACTACTGGACGTGACCGCCTGAGGCGGCACGACAGGCCAAGGGGAACAGGATGGCTACCACCACGACCAGCGGAGTATCGACCGGCGCAGGCGTCATCCAGGCGCTGGGCATCGGCTCGGGGCTGGACGTCCAGTCCCTGGTGTCGCAACTGGTGGCCGCCGACCGGGCGCCGGCCGACGCCCGCCTCACGCGCCAGGCGCAGGACATCGCCAGCGGCGTGTCCTCGCTCGGGAGCATGAAAGGCGCGCTCTCCTCGTTCCAGTCGGCGGTGACCTCGCTGTCGACCAATGCCCAGTTCCAGGTGATGTCGACCAGCACGGGCGACAACACGGTCTTCACGGCGACCGCGACCGGCAGCGCGGCGCCCGGCAACTACAACGTCATGGTGCAGCAGCTGGCCCAGCCGGAGCAGCTGATCTCGACGCCCTTCACGGGCGGCTCGAGCGCGGTGGTCGGCACGGGTACGCTCGCGCTGGCCGTGAACGGCAAGACGTTCAACGTGGCGATCGACTCGTCGCACAACACGCTGGCCAACATCCGCGACGCGATCAACGGCGCCAGCGACAACACCGGCGTGAACGCCACGCTCGTCTACGGCACGACCGGCGCCCAGCTGGTGCTTTCCTCGGACAGCACCGGGGCCAGCAACGCCATCACCGTGGCCGCCAGCGGCGGCGACGGCGGGCTCGCGAAGCTCGCCTACAGCGCGGGCAGCAGCAACTACACCGAGGCCCAGAAGGCCCAGGACTCGATCGTGATGATCTCCGGCGTGGAGCACCATGCCGCGACCAACACGGTCAGCGACGCGATCGACGGCGTCACGCTCACGCTCAATTCCGCGAAGAAGGACACGTCGCTGGCGCTTTCCGTCACGCCGAACCAGAACGCGGTGATCTCCAACATCCAGCAGCTGGTGAACTCGTACAACAGCATGCAGACGACGTTCGGCAAGCTGGGCGCCTACGATGCCGTCTCCAAGACGGCGGGCCCGCTGCTCGGCGACTGGCTGCTGGGCGACACGCAGTTCAGGATGACCCGCGGCATGACCGACGTGGTCGCCGGCCTGCCGGGGCCCTATTCCTCGCTGGCGTCGATCGGCATCACCACCCAGGCCGACGGCACGCTCAAGGTCGACAACGCCAGGCTGCAGGCGGCCCTCACGGCCGACGGCGGCAGCGTCGCGGCCCTGTTCAGCGGCACCAATGGCATCGCTTCCCGGCTCTCGGGCACGCTCACGTCGCTGCTGGCCGACAACGGCGCGATCGCCGCGCGCGACAAGAACTTCACCGATGCGCAGTCGCAGCTCACCGACCAGCAGACCCGGCTGAACAACGACATGGCGGCGGTGCAGCAGCGCTACCTCACGCAGTTCAACGCGCTCGATTCGCTGATGTCGCAGATGCAGTCGACCTCGAGCTACCTGACGACGCAACTGGCCTCGATCGCCAGCATCGGCAGCACGTCCAGCAAGTCGGGCTGAGAAGCCCGCCGCTCAAGTCCCGCGCGCGCGGGCCGTTAAGCACTCCAGCACCGCTGGAGTTCCAATGGCCCTTCCCAACAGCAAGCTCGCCGCCTACCAGAGCGTCGCCGTACACGGCGGGCTCGCGGCCGACGACCCGCACCACCTGACGCTGATGCTGATGGACGGTGCGCTCGAGCGGCTCAACGCGGCGCGCGGCTGCCTGGAGCGGGGCGAGCTGGGCACGAAGGCGCAGCTCCTGCACCGCGTGGTGGCGATCATCGCCGAGCTGCGCGGCAGCCTCGACCACCAGCGCGGCGGCCCGCTCGCGCACAACCTCGACGACCTGTACGAATACATGGCGCGGCAGCTGTTGCGCGCCAATGCCGAGAACCGCGTGAACCTGGTCGACGAGGTAGTGAGCCTGCTCGCCGAGATCCGCGCGGCCTGGGTCGCCGTGCCGATGGCGTTGCGCGGGAGCGTGGCTGCGCGCTAGGGTAGTCGCATCGCAACGCGGGGGCAGCAGCCTTGAGCCACTTCGAAGGCGTCGACACCGTCGTCCTCCACAACGAACTCGCGTACCGCGACGTGCTGCCGGTGGGCTTCGAGCCGATCGAGGGCAAGCCCGACGCGTTCCGCTTCGCCGGCCTGGAGGAATCAAACCTGCTGCTTCTGCAGGCCTGCGTCGCCGTCGAGGAACTGCCCACGCGCGACAAGGGCGAGGATCCGCATCCGCTCGCCGCCGACCTCGCGCGCATCGACTTCAAGCTCAACCTGGTCCTGCAGCTGCTCGGCAAGCTGGTGCCGCCCGACCGCAATGCCACCGCCGTGCGCATCAGCTTCAACTCGATCGGCGCCTCCTGGGAGCTGCGCGGCGTGCCGCCGCGGGTCGGGCAGCGCGGGCTGGTGCGCATCCGGCTGCGCGGCTCCCTTCCGCAAACCCTTGATTTGTATGCAGAAGTCACCGAGAACATGGGCGCCGGCGTCAGCGCCCGGTTCATCGACCTGAGCCCGGCGGTCAGCGAACTGCTGCAGAAACTGTGCTTCCTCATGCATCGCAAGCAGGTCGCGGGCTCCCGGAAGACAAGGGACGCCTGACGAAAACGTGAACTGCATCACGCTTGCTCCGTGATGCAGTGCCGGTCTTTTCCATAACGCGGCGTTAGTCTGTTTACCGTAAGGTCAGTGCAGGGACCAGGCGGGGAAAGAGACCGATGAGCCAGACCAGGATCCAGACAGAGGCAAGCAGCTTCCTCCCCACGGGCGATTCGCTGCGCATGCGGCGCGTGAACCGCCAGATCCTGCAGGTCGCTGCATTCGATACCACCGTCCTCGTCCTGGGCGAGTCGGGCACGGGCAAGGAAGTCGTCGCCCGCGCGATCCACGAGAATTCCCCGCGCGCGAACCGCCCGTTCGTCGCCATCAACTGCGGCGCCATCCCGGGAGAACTGCTCGAGAGCGAGCTGTTCGGCCACGAGAAGGGTTCCTTCACCGGCGCCCTCGCGATGCGCCGCGGCCGCTTCGAGCTGGCCGAGGGCGGCACGCTGTTCCTCGACGAGATCGGCGACATGAACCCGACGATGCAGGTGAAGCTGCTGCGCGTCCTGCAGGAGCGCATGTTCGAGCGCGTCGGTAGCGGCACGCCGCAGCGCTGCGACGTGCGCATCATCGCCGCCACGCACCGCGACCTCGAGGACTGCATCGCCAAGGGCACGTTCCGCGAGGATCTCTACTACCGCCTGGCCGTCGTTCCCGTCGAGATGCCGGCGC
>WBZN01002087.1_pt1 | contig 11408 bp, 7 predicted proteins | sample 5204281 | NCBI WGS metagenome assembly WBZN01 (sample SAMN12344347, study PRJNA552823) | activated sludge metagenome | biome: Activated sludge suspended growth; feature: Nitrification reactor; material: Wastewater; isolation source: activated sludge from nitrification reactor of wastewater treatment... | reverse complement strand
CGGAGCGACTGGTGCAGGAAGCCCTCGAACGTCTCATGGTCAACCGCACGACGTTCGTCGTTGCTCATCGGCTTAGCACGATTCAGCGCGCCGACCGAATCCTCGTCCTGAACAAGGGCAAGATTGTAGAATCCGGCACCCACGCGACCTTACTGGAACAACAGGGATTGTATCACTACCTCTATACGCTGCGACTCAGCGAACTCCCGGTGTAATCGATCACGAGATACTGATGAACAGGCCAGTCATCGCACTCACCTTAGCCGCGCTCTTCCTCTGTTGGATCACCCCTGGTTCAGCTCAGCTCCCATTGCCCAAACCGGACCATATCGTGATCGTGATCGAGGAAAATCATGCCTTCGGCCAGATCATCGACTCAGCGGCTGCCCCATACCTCAATATGCTGGCGCGCAAAGGCGCGCTGCTGACCAATTCCCACGCCGTCACCCACCCCAGTCAGCCGAACTATATCGCCTTGTTCGCCGGCACGGTCGACGGCGTCAACGGAAATACCTGCCCAACCTTGCTCACGGCTCCCAATCTGTCCAGCACCCTGACGCAGGCCGGACACTCATTTATCGGTTACGCTGAAGATCTGCCTGCCGTCGGTGCGACCGACTGTATCGCAGGCGCCTATGCGCGCAAACACAATCCCTGGGTCGATTGGCAATTGTCCCCCGTGAACAGCGTCTCCCCGGACCGGAATCGTCCCTTCACGGACTTCCCGAAAGATTTTCGCACCCTACCGACCGTCAGCATCGTGGTTCCCAATCAAGAAAACGATATGCACCATGGGAACGATCCCGACCGCATTTTACGCGGCGACCAATGGCTCCAAACCAACCTCGATCGCTATGTGCAATGGGCGGAAACTCACAACAGTCTGTTGATCGTCACGTGGGATGAGGACAACGGAAAGTCAGACAACCATATTCCCACCATTCTCGTGGGACCGATGGTGCGAGCAGGACGGTATGATGAGCCGACGGACCACTACGGACTGCTGCGGACGATCACAGACATGTACGGGGCGAAGCCCGTGGGCCTCAGCCAGCAGGCCACTCCGCTCACAACGATTTGGACGGCGCCGAAACTTACTCCGTAAGTGCGGGCACTCGCCGACTCCACGCCTTCCACAGTTCCATCATCGCAAAGGGCAGAATTCCCAATCCTGCCATCAACCACCATTCGTCGGCTCGCAGCGGGACGACTTTAAAAATCTCCTGTCCCCAGGGACTCAGCAACACCCCCGCCTGCAAGAGCGCCGAGACGAGCACTGCACCCACCAGCACCCGATTGGTTGTGACCCCGATCTGGAACAACGAGTACCGATCATGGCGGCAGGTAAAGGCATGCAGCAGTTGCACGACCACCAGCACCGTAAACGTCATGGTGCGCGCGAAGGGCAGATCATCCTTCAGGACCGACAGGGTAATTCCAAACACGGCCAGAGTGGCCGCGGCCATCACCGAACCCTGGAGACAGACCGCCAGGAACCGCTCGCGATCCAGCAGCGGAGCCTGCGGATCGCGCGGCGGCCGTTTCATCACATCGGGATCTTTCGGATCGACGGCGAGGGCGAGCGCAGGAAACCCGTCGGTAACCAGATTGATCCAGAGAATGTGAATCGGGAGCAGCGGCAGGGGCCACCCCAACAACGTGCTGCCCAACATCACCAGCACTTCGCTCAGATTGCAGGACAACAGATAATGCACCGCCTTACGGATGTTCTCGTAAATGCTGCGGCCCTCCTCGACCGCTGCAGCGATGGAGGCGAAGTTGTCGTCGGTCACGACCATATCGGACGCATCCTTGGTCACATCCGTTCCGGTCATGCCCATGGCAATACCGATATCCGCCTCGCGTATCGCCGGGGCATCGTTCACCCCGTCGCCGGTCATCGCGACCACCGCGCCTTGCGCACGCCAGGCTCTGACGATGCGAAGCTTGTGTTCCGCAGACACCCGCGCATACACCGACAGGTTTCGAACACGTGCCGCCAGCTCCGTGTCGGTGAGCGCATTCAGCTCGAGGCCTGATAGCGCCTGCGTCGGTTCGCTTGCAAAACCCGCCTCACGCGCGATGGCCAAGGCCGTCTCCTTGTGGTCGCCGGTAATCATCACCGTCACGATCCCCGCCGATCGGCACAATTCGACAGCCTGTTTGGCTTCGATACGCAGCGGATCTTTCATGGCGGCCAATCCTAAAAACACCAACCGCCGTTCGACAGTCTCCGCCTCGAACGAGATCGGCTCAGAATCGAGCGGTCGCTGCGCCAACGCGACAACTCGAAGGGCCTGTTGCGCGAACTGGTGATTGACCGACACAATCGACCCGCGCATCGAATCAGTGAGCGGCCGCACCTCACCCGCGATCGTCATATAGTCGTCACAACGGCCGAGCAGCACGTCCGGCGCGCCTTTCACATAGGCCACGGCCAGCCCGTCCGATCGGCGGACCATGGTCATCATCTTGCGTTCCGAGTCGAACGGAATTTCTCCCAGCAAGGGTTGCGCTCGTTCCAGATCTTCTTTGCGCCATCCGGCTTTGCCGCCTGCGACAAGCAACGCCCCCTCCGTCGGATCTCCCACCACCGTCCAACTGCCATCACCCGGCTTTAGCGACGCGTCATTGCATAACAACGCGCTCCACAGAAGATCCCGGAGCCCTCCCTTGCGAGGATCACCGCCGATGATCTCGCCCGTCGACGCGTACCCGTCCCCTGTCACATCGAATACAAGGCCATCGACGGCCAGGCGCGTGACCGTCATTTCGTTCTTGGTCAGCGTTCCGGTTTTGTCCGTACAGATCACGGTTGCGGCGCCTAGTGTCTCGACGGCCGGCAAACGACGGATGAGCGCATGGCGGCTCACCATGCGCATCACGCCCAACGCCAGCGTGGTCGTCACGATCGCCGGCAGACCTTCCGGAATGGCTGCGACCGCCAGACTCACGGCGGTGAGAAACATGTCGAACACCGGCTCGCCTCGCCACAGGCCAAGCCCGAACACCACGACCACAATCCCCAGGGAAAGCGATAAGAGCACATGGCCGAACTGCTCTAACCGCCGCTGAAGCGGCGTCGGCTCGACAGGGACCGTGGTCATTAATGTCGCAATGCGACCCAGTTCGGTTCCGCTGCCGGTTGCGACAATGAGCGCACGACCTTTGCCGCCCGTGACAGTGGTACCCATAAAAACCATGTTCCGCTGATCGGCCAGCGGCAGGTCGCTGTCGGGCAATACCGCGCGGATTTTTTCGACGGGCGTGGATTCGCCGGTCAGGGCGGCTTCCTGTGTGCGTAGGGCAGCGGCCTGAATGAGTCGTGCATCCGCAGGAACATGGTCTCCCGCCTCCACATCGATGATGTCGCCGGGAACCAGTTCCGTGGAAGACAGGGTACGCCGCGCGCCCTCCCGAATTACCAGCGCATAGGTGACGGCCAACGTTTTGAGTGCGGCCAGCGATTGTTCCGCTCGATATTCCTGCAGGAACCCCAGCACGCCGTTCAACAGCACAATGGCAAGAATGGCCCCGGCATCGACCCATTCGCCGAGCAGCCCGGAAACGAGCGCGGCGCCGATCAACACCCAAATGATCAGGCTGGTAAATTGCGCGCCCAGAATGCGCCAGGGGGACGGGGGCGGGGCTTCAGGCAACTCATTTCGACCATGGACGGTAAGGCGGCGCCTCGCTTCGTCCTCGGCCAATCCTTCGGTCAGGACAACGCGAAGATCGCGCCCAAGGTCATCATCCGACCGTGCATACCACCGGGGCTGAACCTTCTGTTGCTGTTCGACCATCCCCTCCGACCTCTTCCACCGTTCCTGCGTGGCCGCCTCCCTAGGTGCAGGCCCCCGTTATGTGCATTGTGCCGTTAAGCACTTCATCTTCCAGGGGAAAAACCATTCCTGTCTCGTGTCCACGAGGAGGGACCAGGAAAAATTTCTTCTGTTCAACCGGCCGGGGACTCAATCCCTGCGCAAACCAGCCGATACAGTATCCACGAAGGACGGAGAGTGGCCCTGCAGAGGGCATCATTCCTGTGGTAGGAACGGCCGTCGCTTGAAGCTGTGGACTGGTTAGGATTGGTGATATATGACACGTTCCTCCTGGTCGTCTCCGAACCCGATTCCGGACAACCTTCGCCGCAGCCTCAAGGAGCTCCGCCACGGCCTCCTCGGCCTGCACAAGTCCCTGATCGTCTCCGAACAACTCACGTATGAACGCATTTACGGACGCATCTCCTCGGCCGGACAGCTCCTGCAGCTCGTCATGAACGACCCCTGGTTCGCCTGGCTTCACCCCTTGTCGCATCTCGTCGTTCGCATCGATGTCGTGCTTGAAGATCATGAGGACACGACAATTGAAGCCGCGCAGGATCTGCTGTCGGAGGCTCGCCACATGTTACGCCCCTCCGAAGAGGGCGACGGTTTTGAACGCAGCTACTACGAAGCCCTGCAGCGGACACCGGATGTCGTCCTGGCCCACGCCAGTGTCAAGAAACTGCTCAACAGTGCTGCCACCGCCGCCTCTGCAGCAGCAGCCTGACCGTCTACCCCGTACCGATTAGAACAGCGGATGGTGCGGGGAGGAGGAGAAGGGCGCCGAGCTCGGCGCATCACCTCGATTCCCGAGAAACCGCCACCCCTGCTTATCCCGCACGAGATAGTGGACTTCCTGAAACCAACTATCCAGCGTGAGGCGAGCGCCTGATTGTGCCTCGGTACCGTAGAGGCCTCCGGTGCAGGTTAATTCCACGCGCAGCCCCTCTCCGGTTTGCACGACCCTCATCTCGGAAAAAAGGTGCGTCGAAGATAATGCTCGGTAGTGTTCGAATACCTCGCCCCAGATACGCTCGACATCCGCCACATGCAGTCCGTGATAGTTGTAGCCTGGTGCATAAAACTGCATCAACGGAGCGAGTTCCTGTTTCTCCAAGGCCTGCTCCGCACGATCGAAGGCCTTCAGGATTTCCTGCACCGTGGGATCGGCTCGAACGGCCTTGGCACCGGTGACGGTCCGGCCTTCACGCGTCAAGGTCATCTCAGGAAGCACCTGCACCACCGCACGAGCCGGTTCCTGCGCTAGCAGTATCACCGCCACCGCCGAGAGACAGAGGGCTCGCCTCTTTCGCCCCAAAACCCTGTCTCCAGCGCGGAGGCCCCTTACGAATCGTTCACGCATCGTCGCTCCTCTCTTCTCGGGATCGGGAGGCCAGTTTTCACAATACAGATACATCCTTCTTCAACACTATGCAAAGCCGATACCCCTAGAGCCGCGATGGTTATGATCCCGAACCGCAAGGCGACCGGACGGACGATAGGGCCATCGGAATAGATCTCCCGACCGCGTCGCCATATGAATCAGTCCCACTGCAGTCAAACACCCCAGACATTACTCCGCGCTGTCGCACCACGCCACAGGATCGCGTCGGCCGCTCTCGATCGGTCACGACGCTGATTTCGTACTTTTTCTTTGGCTGGCGATGCGTGAACGTTAGACTACAGTGACTGCGCCCCATCCACTCCACAAGCGACAGGGCAAGGAGACGTCATGTCATCGTCAACAAGACTGCTTCTCGCGAGCATACTCAGCTTCGCCCTGCAGGCGGCCGGCGTTGCCCTGGCGGATGACGTGCCACGCCTGGCGAGCATCGCCCTCATCGACAAGCCCTGGGCCGTGAGTCTCGATATTACCGGCTACCGCGTTCAAGCGGATGGTGTCAAACCGGACAGTCGGCGCTATTTCCTCGCCACCAACGACGCCACCTCCATACACCTCTCGATCACGTTGCAAACGGTCTCCGGCCAAGCCACTGAACAGGGTTGCCGCGCCCATCTGGAACGTCTCGCACGGAACGCCTCAACGCACAGCCCGGGCCCGACACGACACGAGGTCCGCCACCTTTCCGTCCTCGAATATCTGCTTCCCGAGACCGGCGGACAACAGGCGGATCAACTCCACCTCTTTGCCTGTGCGGGCAAAGACAACGTCTATACGGACATCCATGTGGCAAAGCCCGGCGCCAGGGCCGGAGACGACTCGCAACTGCGGGAGGTGTTGAACAGCCTCACGATTGTCGCAGCGGCCACAGCCAACAGCCTCGCTCACTTTCAAGCCGGCAGTGCGCCATTTCTGCAAGGACAATTCAGACAAGCGATCCCGCACTATGAACAGGCCGTCGCGCTCGAACAAGCGAACCCCGCCCTGGACAAGGCTCTGTGGCGCCTCCTCATCCAAAATTTGGGCGTCGCGTACGGCAGAACCGGAAACCTTGCCCGGGCCAAAGCGACATTCGACTATGGCCTCTCACAAGACCCTGCCAATCCGCGTTTCCACTACGATCTCGCCCGCACCTTTGCCGGCATGAACGACCGCGACATGGCGATGCAATCTCTTCGCGACGCATTCCTGCACTCTCGTCGCCGCAACGAGAGTGACCCCATGCCGGACCCTCGTCAGGATGTGTCCTTCGGGCGACTCATGCTGGATCCTGCATTTAGAACGTTGACGGAATCCCTGATGCAACCGGCCATCTGAGCAAGGGCTTGGACGATGCCACCAGCCGATCATGGAAGGACAGATTGATGTCAAAACGTAAGAACAGGCGAGTGGAGATGAATCGACCGATTGAGCTGCAGGGCCCGCGCGGAAACAGCCGGGGCGTCGTGCGGGATTTTTCACCCGGCGGCTGCCGGATTCAGCAGGCTGATGCCAAAGTACACTGCGGGATGCGGCTGACATTGCGGATCTCGCTCCCCGATCGCATTGAACCCATCGAGATCAAACCTGCCGTCGTCACCTGGACGAACCAGGATGCCTTTGGTGTGGAATTCCTCGCACTCTCCACAGAGACGCGGGCCCGCGTGAAAATGGTGTACGATCTTCTCCTTGATGCTCAGTCGACAGCCGATTCAGAACGGGTCATCGCCCTCCCCGGCGTCTCCTGGAAGTAACCACTGAATCCCTTCCCCGACGATCGCTCACCAACTGCTGTTGCAATACAGGTTGGCCGCCGGTCACACTTCACCCCACGGAGGCGTTCTGTCGGCCGACGATGGGCGCAGCAAGCCGCGGTGTGCAGGGAGCATGAGGGTGGACACTCGAAGCAGTTTTGTCGGTATCGTCCAAGCGGAACCAATCACAGAGGCAGCAACGTGAGGCGCCCTATTGCGGGTGAGCGGGCGGGAGTAGTTCGGCCACCTTCTCGATAATGGCCTGGGGCAGAAACGGTTTTTGCAAATAGGCCGCCTGGGCATCCACGCCATGCGATACCAACATGTCTCCGGCATAGCCGGAGATATAGAGTACCTTGATCGTGGGAAACATGGTCCTTGCTCCCTGCGCCAGGACGGAGGCCTTCATTCTTGGCAGAATCACATCGGTGATCAGCAGGTCGCAACCTCCCTTTCGAAGCTGCAACATTTGCAGCGCCTCCACACCGTCAGCCGCCGCCAGCACCTCATAGCCTTGATCTCGTAAGACCGCGGCGACAAGGCGTCGGATCCCCTCGTCGTCCTCCACCAGGAGAATGGTCGCGCAGTTCGCCGGGAGCGCCCGGGACGCCGTCACCTGTTCGGCCTCCGACGTCTGTGACTGCACCCGCGGCAACATCACCGTAAAACGCGAACCCCGCCCCGGCTGGCTCGTCACGTCAATATACCCGCGGCTTTCTTTCACAATTCCATAGACGGTGGCCAATCCCAATCCGGTCCCCTTCTCGAATGCCTTCGTACTGAAAAACGGCTCGAAAATATGCGTCAGGGTCTCGGCGTCGATCCCGCATCCGGTATCCTCGACTACCAGTTTGACGTAGCGACCGGCGACCGCTCCCGAATGCGCCCGGACATAGGCGTCGTCCAGATCGGCATTGCCCGTCTCGATCGTCAGAATCCCCCCTTCAACCATGGCATCACGGGCATTGAGCGCCAGGTTGAGCAACACCTGTTCAATCTGCACAGAATCCCCCAACACATGCCCGGCTTGGGGATCGAGCACAATCACCGTCTGAATCTGTTCTCCGATCAGACGGCGCAGAATGTCTTCCATGTCTCGGATCAGGGTATTGAGCGGCACATCCCGCTGCTCCAGCACTTGCCGCCGACTGAAGGTCAGCAACTTTTTCGTCAACGCCGCGGCTCGCGTGCCGGCCTGTCCGATCATTTCGACTTCATGGTGCAACGGATGCGACCCCAGTTGCTGCGCGACCCGCTGCGCATGGCCGATGACGACCATGAGCAGATTATTAAAATCGTGCGCGATGCCGGCCGCCAACCGCCCCAGGGCCTCCATCTTCTGCGACTGGCGTAGACTCTGCTCGTCCTGCTTGCGCTTCGTCAGATCGACGATCGTTTCAATGACATGCACCCGGCCGTCTTTCGTCGGAGCCTTGGCCCAATGGATCTGGAGATGCTTACCGTTCGGCATCTCCACCTCTTCCGACACCACGCCTTCCCGAGCAAGAGCCTGGGGCATGCGGCAGAATTCACAGGGCGCTGCCTTACCGGCAATTTTTTCGTAACAGCGGGAGCCGGCCATGTCACCAAAGGCACCCAGACCGGTCTGGTTTTGGAACTGCACGGAATGGTCGGCAGGATCGATGACCGTCACGATCACCGGCTGCGAATTCAGCAGCACCTGCGGATCATAGCTGAGAGGGTTGGGCGATTGCGGAGAACCGGACATGGGCGGCCTCGTGCGGATTCGAGCGTGGAGAAATTACAGAACGACCTTCTCCTTTTGGTTGTACTACATCAGCACGCACAGTCAAGGAGATGATCGATTGCAGGGAGACAAAGCGTAGGAATTATGGAATCGCTGTCCCTCGTCCGCTCAGCGGCCGTTGTTCACGTGACGGTAGAACCCCTTCTTCGCCCATTCAGCCGCCACGACATAGGCCAGGAGAATGGCCAGCAGCGCAACCCAGAACAGCAGCGGCAACGATTCAAATCCCAGAAACGCCCCGACAGGCGTCACCGGCAATGCGATCGTCACCACTCCGATCAGGATCGTCGAGAGGAGCAACGCAGCAGAGGGGCGGCTGGTCATGCAGGGCCGCCGCGTGCGAATCACGAGCACGATCAGCGATGCGGAGAGCACAGACTCGATAAACCAGCCGGTGCGAAACTGGCCGGTCGTCGCATGCAACACCACCAACAACACACCGAAGGTGAGGTAGTCGAAGAGGGAACTGACGAACCCAAAGGTCAGCATGAATCGTCGAATAAACGGGATGTCCCACCGGCGAGGCCGATCGATCAGTTCGGGGTCGACCTGGTCGGTGGCAATCGTCATTTCAGGAATATCCGTCAGCACATTCGTCAACAGGATTTGCTTTGGCAATAACGGGAGGAAGGGCAGAAACAGCGACGCGCCGGCCATGCTGAACATATTGCCGAAATTCGCACTGGTCGCCATGAACACATACTTCAGCGTGTTCGCAAAGGTCCGCCGTCCCTCCCGGACGCCTTCCACCAACACGCTCAAATCGTGTTCCAGCAACACAAGATCCGCGGCTTCCTTGGCGACATCGACGGCGCTATCCACCGAAATACCGACGTCGGCGGCGTGGAGAGCGGGCGCATCGTTGATGCCGTCGCCCAGATACCCGACCACGTTGCCAGAGCGGCGCAGCGCAAGAATAATGCGTTCTTTTTGATTCGGTTCGATTTCCGCGAAAATGTCCACTTCGTTGGCCCGCGCCCGAAGCGCATCGTCACTCATGCCGCGCAAATCACTGCCGGTCACGAGCCGCGGATTTGCTAAGCCGACTTGCCGCCCCACGTGGGCCGCCACCGGCCCCTGATCCCCCGTCACCAATTTTAAGGACACCCCCAGCCGCTTGAGTATCGCAATGGTGTCGGCGATGCCGGCCTTCGGAGGATCGACGAACACCAGCAGCCCCAGGAACGTCATCCCCGCTTCATGCTCCTTAGAGACGCGATCGATGGTGCCCATGTCCCGGCTGGCCAGCCCGAGGGTGCGAAACCCCCGACTGCTGAGATCGCGTACTTGTTCCCTGATCGCCTCGCGAACCTGATCCATCGGCAGCTGGGTGCCATCCTTCTGCTCCGCATGAACCGAGACCGCCAGCATACTTTCGACGGCGCCCTTGGTCAGTAACAGATGGGTCTGCGGAGTCGCCACCAGAACCGAGAGGCGCTTCCGAACAAAATCGTACGGCTCTTCCTCCAACTTGCGATAGCCGGTGAGATCGAAGGACCGGTGCCGGCGCAGGGCCTCATCCAATGGATTCGGAAACCCGGTTTCGAACATCGCGTTCACATGACCGAAAAACAACACCCGCTCGCTGGGCTGCCCCTCCAGATTCAGGGCGGCATGAAGCCGCATGGAGCCCTCAGTCAAGGTGCCGGTCTTGTCGGAACACAACACATTCATGCTGCCGAAGTTTTCAATCGATGCCAGGCGCTTGACGACGACATTCTGTTGGGCCATGCGCTTCGCGCCGTGCGAGAGGTTCACGCTGATGATGGCCGGCAGCAACTGCGGGGTCAGTCCGACTGCCAAGGCCATGGAAAAAAGGAAGGATTCGAGGACCGCCCGCTCAAGATACACGTTGACGGCAAAGATGGCGAATACGAGAAGAAGCGTCACTTCGAGCAACAAATAGCCGAATCGTCGCACCCCTCGCTCGAACTCCGTTTCAGGCGCCCTCACCGCCATCCGTTGAGCCATGCGGCCGAATTCCGTTTCCTTTCCCACCGCTACGATGGCAACCAGGGCCTGCCCGCTCACCACATGGGTCCCCAGAAAGAGACTGTTGGTTCGTTTTGGCAACGGCACGTCGGCGGCAAGTGCCGTCGCCGATTTCTCAACCGGATACGTCTCCCCGGTCAACGTCGCCTCATCGACGAACAAATCTTTCGCCTCCAGGACCAATGCATCGCCGGGAAGGCTGGATCCGGCGGACAGTTCGACCATATCGCCCGGCACGATATGGTCGGCCGGCACTTCGCGCACCTCACCGTCTCGCCACGCCCGAGCGGTGACCTGCACAAGCGCCAGCAACCCGGCCACGGCCCGTGCGGCGCTGTATTCCTGCCAGAAACTCAACAGCGCACTGGTCAGAATGATGCCCAGGATAATCAGCGCATCGCTGCGTTCGGCCATGAAGAACGACACGCCGGAGGCGAAGAGCAAAATGAGGATAATGGGGCTTCGAAACTGCGCCAGCAGCAGCCGGAGCGGCTGGGTATCCCGGCGGGGTCTGAGCCTGGTTGGCGCACAGGCTGCCTGCCGCTGTTCCGCCTCGGCCGTCGACAACCCCTCTCGTGTGACGGACAATCTACGCAGCAGTTCATCCGGAGAAAGAGCCCAGAAGGATTGTCCGTTCAGCATGATGCCATGCATCCACCTCTTACACCCACTCCGGGGCATGGTCCTTC
>WBZN01002086.1_pt1 | contig 11410 bp, 12 predicted proteins | sample 5204281 | NCBI WGS metagenome assembly WBZN01 (sample SAMN12344347, study PRJNA552823) | activated sludge metagenome | biome: Activated sludge suspended growth; feature: Nitrification reactor; material: Wastewater; isolation source: activated sludge from nitrification reactor of wastewater... | reverse complement strand
TTAATCTCAGTCCGTAGAACATCCTGTTCGGCCTGGATCCATGATTCCAATTGCGGAAAGTAATGCGCGAGTGGACCGGTAAAGGGCGGCACCAACACATCGCCCCGCTCCTTCAGCCAGCCTTCGGCCTCGGCGATTCGAAGCTTTTGATCGCCGATCTTGCGCGAGAGTAACTTGTTCAACATCAGTTGTTGACCAGGGCTGCCGGTGACAGATCCCAGCAGCTTCGCTTTCGCATACTCCAACTCTTCGGTCAGAGCAATCTTCACCCGGACCGCATGGGTTGCGGCCCACGTCGCCCGTTGGATGGAGTAATCATAAGAAAACACCGGCTCCCGGGGCTCCCGGAAGGGGCCGGTCACATCGGAGATGACCAACTGATCGTTCAACATCTGCGTAGTCCTTTTTTCCCGCTCACCATCATGTTTCGGAACCTCACGTCGCCGTCCCTTGCAAATAACGAAGCGTGTGTGTCGCCGTCTCTGCCCCGTCCCTGATGCAATCGGGAAGGCCCACTCCGCGATAGCCGGCTCCGGTGATGGCCAGGCCGCCGAACCGCGAGAGCGCCGCATCGAGTTGGGTCAACCGGTCAAGGTGCCCGATCGTATACTGAGGCATGGCCCGATGCCACCGATTCACTTCGACATAGTGCGGGGTTGCCTGCAAACCCACAATGGACGCCAATTCCTCTCGCACACAACGGACCAATGCTTCATCGTCGCGCTGCAAGACAGCCTCCCGTCCCACCCCGCCGAGATAACAACGGACGGAAACCTCCTGGGGTGGCGCACGGTGCGGCCATTTGATCGAAGTCCAGGTGGCGGCGATCAGATCGCGGCCTTCAATTCTGGGCACCACGAAGCCAAACCCCTGCAGACGTGTGCCCACCGACTCGGACGGATAGACGAGGGAGATCGTCGCCGTCGAAGCGTACGGAATCGTCTCCATCAATCCGGCCGCCAGGGGAGATAATGGCCGAACTAGTTCGGCGCTCACGTAGGCCGGCGTCGCCAGGACCAACGCCTCCGCCGAGAGAGCCGTCCCGTCGGTGCAGATCACATCGTACATCCAACGTCCGGCCTGATGCGAGCGTACCCGCAACGCCTCAGTTTGGACCCCAGACTTGAGAACGCCTCCGCCCTCCTTGATCCGGGCCGTCAGTCCGGCTACCAAATCCGCCAGACCGTTTTTCAGCGTCACGAACATGGTATGCCGGGGACGCCCGTCGGAAGCCTTTTGCGCTCGGGCGCGGCGAGCCGCCATCATGCCGCGAATCACGCTGCCATGCGCCTGCTCCAACTCGTAGAACCGCGGAAACGTCGCACGCAGGCTCATCTGCTCGGCATCGCCCGCATAGATGCCGGCCATGAGCGGTTCCATGACCCGTTCGCAGGCATGCCGCCCGAACCGGCGACGAAAAAATCCCGCCAGCGATTCATCTTCTGTGGACCGGCGCGGTGGGATGAGGACATCACAGCCCATCCGGGCCAGGTCGATCCACGATAATAATCCGCTACGAAAAAAGGGACCCAACTGGGACGGGGTAAAGGTCACGAGTCCTTCCGGCAACTCATGTAACTGTCCGCCCCGCAATACACTCGCTTTTTTTTCGACCGGGTTGGTGTTGATGAGCTGATCGGCGATTCCAAGCCGCCGACAGAGGTCCATGCCCCAGGGTTTCTGGGAAAGGAACGAATCGGGACCAGCCTCCATGACCAGTTGGCCGACCCGATGGGTCACAATTTTTCCGCCCCAGACCGGCGCGGCATCGAGGATGGTGCAGGAGAGCGCCGTATCCGCCGCCGCGGCCTGCTCCAGCAGAGCAAGGGCCGTGGAAAGGCCTGAGATACCTCCACCGATAATGACGACTGACCTTGGAGTGCGCGCCACTGGTGGTGCCGCTAATTGGGAGTGGAACAATGTCGTGAGGACTCGTGCGCATCCACGACCGACGTCAGGATCTCGATCAATGGAGCCGAGGCGTTCAACATGGGTATACGTTCCAGCTGTATGCCCTTCGTCCGGGCCAACTGCATGAGCTCGATATCAAGGTCGTACAAAGTTTCCACATGGTCGCAGATGAAGCCGATGGGCGCCACCAGCACATGACGATGGCCTTCTTCCGCCAATGCATCCAACGTCTCTTCGACCGAAGGCCCCAGCCATTTCTCGCCGGACCGCCCCTGACTTTGATAGGCAAACCGCGTCGGCTGACGCCCGAGTTGCTCGCACACCGCCCGGACGGTTCCGTGGACTTCCTCAGGATAGGGATCTTTCATGGCCACCACCCGCTCCGGCAAACTATGGGCCGTAAACAGGACCGGCACCTGCGCGCGCGCCTCGACCGGAAACTTCTCTAACGTCCGGCGAATATTTTCGACAATCGCTGCAATCAACAACGGATGCCGATGCCAACTCGTCACAAAAGTGATCGGGGTTTCATCGGCGAGTTCAACCCTCGCCGCCTCGACCTTTTGCACGTAGGCGCCGATACTGAGTGAGGAATATTGCGGCGCCATACACAACCCGACAATCCGTTCCGGGCAGTCTTCCAGCAATTCGGCGTAGGTTTCCTTGATGAACGGATGCCAGTGCCGCAGCCCCACGTAACATCGATAGCGCGCTTCGCCCGATCCGTTGAGCCGCTGCTCCAATGCCGTCGCGACCTCGCGCGTAATGCCGAGCACGGGAGATTTCCCGCCGGTCACACGATACCGGCTGCGGATTTCCTCCACAAGTTCAGGAGCAGTCGGCCGTCCGCCTCGAACATCCCTGAGATACGCCTCCACATTTTCCAGACTGTCGGGGCCGCCCATGGCCATCAGCAACAAGGCAACCGGCCGTTGTGATGTGGACATCCGAAACCTCGTCACCCCTTCAGCGTGATGCGTCTTCCGCAAATCACGAACCTGCCTACACAGGGAGACCAGACGCGTCGCAGGCCTATCGGGCGCTTAGCTTATGGACCAAATCGATCGTCGCGGCCACATGTTCCACGGGAGTATTGGGAAGAATCCCGTGCCCGAGGTTGAAGATGTGCCCAGGACGCCCCCCGGCCCGGCGGAGAATGTCGGTCACCCGTCGCTCAATTTCATGCATCGGACCGAACAAGGTGACCGGATCGAGGTTTCCCTGTACGGCGCGGTCGTAACCCACCATCGCCCAGGCCTCATCGATGGGAATGCGCCAATCGATTCCGATCACATCCCCGCCCGCCTGACGCATGGACCTGAGAATGGCCGTCGTGCCGGTCCCGAAATGAATGAGGGGAACACCTTCGTGCTTGAGGCCGTCGAAAATCAGCTGCACATGCGGCATGACATATTCGGCATAGTCTCCAGCCGAAAGACACCCGACCCAGCTATCAAAGAGCTGCACGGCCTGGGCGCCGGCCTTGATTTGACGACGGAGATATCCGGTAATCACCCGCGCAAATTTATCCATCAGGCGATGCCACACTTCCGGCTCGCGATACATCATCTGCTTCGTATGGATATAATTTCGCGAGCTGCCCCCTTCGATCGCGTAACTGGCCAAGGTAAACGGGGCCCCGGCAAAACCGATCAAGGGTACTCGACCGGCCAGCATCTTGCGGGTCAGGCTGATGGCATCCATGACGTATTGGAGGTCGCTGTCATCCATCACTTTGAGACGCTCCACCGCCGCCCGGTCCCGCACGGGATTGTGGATGACCGGCCCCTCGCCCTCCGCAAATTCCAGCGACAGTCCCATCGGTTCAAGAGGGAGCAAGATATCGGCAAAAATAATGGCCGCATCGAGGGCAAACCGGTCGATAGGCTGCAAGGTCACCTGCGCCGCCAATTCGGGCGTTTTGCACAATTCAAGGATCGAGTATTTTTCCCGCAACCGACGGTACTCGATCATATAACGGCCCGCCTGGCGCATGAACCAGACCGGCGTACAATCAACCGGTTCGCGCCGGCACGCTTTGAGAAATCGATCATTCATAATGGGGCGCATTTTAGAGGGCCGATCCGAACAGAGTCAAACAATCTTGCGCAGTGAGATGCCGCCTGGACGCAGAAGCCGCCAGGGGCGATCCGGGATGCGTTGTTTTCGGAGGATGTGCTGCCGGAAACGATTTTGCGCCCCGACCAAAAAATCTCACGACATTTCCCTGCGGATCTGTGTATAATGAGTGCACGTGTCTTTAAGCCTGAGTTTCTTCGCTCACTTATCGGCACGGTCAAGAGCATTCTGCGGCCTGCCCCATCGTATCAATCGCAAGCGCCGCGACGATTATATTACGCTATTGCAGCTGCGGCGCGACCCCTCGGAAACGTATCCTAGATTCGCACAACTGTGGAGGTGGCATGAGTAGTGATCTGCATCCGCTCACCTTACCCGAAAGCGGTGAGCTGTCCAAAACCGACGAACAGCCTGCGGCAGCACAGGCCGCAAGCCACACGCCCTGGCTGACAATCATGCACTGGTTCGACTCCTGGGCCGGCATCGAAAACATGAAGACCGATGCGGCTCCGGCCACTGTCGACTGGCTGCGGGCCATTCCCCTCATCACCGTCCACTTGATCTGCCTCGGCGTGTTCATCGTCGGCTGGAGCTGGGTCGCGGTCGGCGTCTGCGCCGCCTTTTACTTCGTGCGCATGTTCGCCATCACCGGGTGGTACCACCGGTACTTCTCCCATCGAACCTTCAAGACATCCCGAGCCTGCCAGTTTGCCTTTGCCTTGCTCGGGTCGTCCTGCGCCCAACGCGGTCCCCTCTGGTGGGCCGGCCATCATCGCCACCATCACATCTATTCCGACAAACCGGAAGATACGCATTCGGTGCGCCAGGGCGGATTCCTCTGGGCCCACATCGGCTGGATCAGCTCCAAGAAATTCTTCCCGCCGAGACTGAAGAGCATCGGCGATTTCGCCAAGTTTCCCGAGCTGCGCTTCCTGGATCGCTTCGACACCCTGGTCCCGACGATCTGCGGATTCGGTATGTTCGGCCTGGGCAAGCTACTGGAAGCCTATGCGCCTGGACTCGGCACGAATGGTCCGCAAATGTTGATCTGGGGCTTCTTCGTCTCCACCGTCGCCCTGCTCCACGGCACCTGCACGATCAATTCGCTCTCTCACGTGTATGGATCTCAGCGCTACAAGACGGGCGATGACAGCAAGAATAACTTTCTCCTCGCCATGATTACTCTCGGCGAAGGATGGCACAACAACCACCACTACTATGCCGCCTCGACCCGTCAGGGCTTCTATTGGTGGGAAATCGACATCACCTATTACATCCTACGAGCGATGCAGGCGATGGGACTGGTGTGGGACATTCGCGAAGTTCCGGCCCACGTACGCGAAGGCAAGAGCAAGCTGGCCTAATTGAAGCCGGGGGCGGCCGTCACGGCCCGCCCCCGTTACTCCGCTTTACACCCATTCCGATTCATCTGCCGACCTAGATATGCTGCCGTACTGCGGCGCCAACCGATCGCGGATCTCACGGCTGACCCCATCGATCTCCGCCACCTCAGCATCCGTCGCGATCCAGGCATCCTCCGGCACCAGCTCGATACGATAGTGGTTCTTTCGCATGGAAAACCATTCGATATACGGATGGGGCACCAGATGCGGATGCGGATCGAAAGAGATGAGGCTGGCGTCCCCGATTTGCGGAGTCTCGACATCTCCCAACACCTGCCCGGCGAGGTCCTCGTCGGCAAACCGGCTATTATTGAACCGGATCACCCGGCCGGAGATTTCTCCCCGGCAATTGCCCGCCAGATAAAAATCGATCGGTCCTAACACGGCAAACGTGATTCGCCCAACCACCGTGCCGTCCTGCCGGTTATCGAGAAATCCTTCCTGGACCCACCGGCTGTTCCCGAATTTTTGCGCCACGTCACCCTCCTTCTGAACGCACAGATACAGACTTCGGAGACGTCGAGGACGTTTCACCCGTCGCCCACGATCCGAGCAAGACACCGCCCAGGATCATTGCGCTACCGAGCCATCCTTCGGCATCCAGATTTTCGCCCAGAAAGTACCATGCGAGCCATGCCGCGACGGCCGGCTCTGCGGCAAACAATAACGCGACCTGCTGCGCGGGCAGAAGCTGCTGCGCCCACATCTGCACCGCAAACGCACCGGTGGCCAGAACACCGGTCACCACAAGACCTACCACTAACACACGACTCGGCTCAAACATCGCCGCCGCGGGATGCTCCCACCACATCGCAACAGACATGGCCAGGGTCATCATCGCCAATTGCCATGCAAACAACGAGACCGAATCACTAACCCTGGTATACCGCTCCAGGCACACCATGTGCGCCGCAAACGCCGCGGCGCTCCCCAGGGTCAACAGATCACCAAGATTGGCGGAGGCCGTCGGCTTAACCAGAAACCAGAGCCCGAACAACGCAATCCCATTGGACACCCACGTGTGGGCGCTAAGCCGACGCAAGTACAGCGGAACAAATACGACGTACAGCACCGTGATAAAAGCCGAATTCGATGCCGTCGTCAAATGCAATCCCACCGTCTGCAGCACATACCCCAGAAACAACCAGCCGCTCGCGATCAGACTCATCCGCACCATCCCGGCATCTCGCGTCACCGCACGACGCATCAGCACGAGAACCGCAAAGACGACGAGCATACCTAAGAGAAATCGCAGGAACAGGAACGAGAGCGGAGAGATTTGTTCGAGGGCGGCCTTCGTGGCCGGAAACGTCGCTCCCCACACAAAGGTTGTGAGTAGCAACGCGAGTTGAGGCATGGCAAGGCAGGGCGAGTTATGAGTGCTGAGTTATGAGTGTCGAGTCAGGCTGGACTCGATCAGGGTTTGCAGAGCGCACACTTGCGCTCGTCGGTGGTCCCGGCCTGCTCCATCGCTGCGAGTGCGCGCTCCTTGTCGGGATAATCGAACCAGCCACCCTCCCAGAAATCGCTGCTGGACACGCTGGAAGGCACTTCCGAACAACGATCCCGATGAAGCGTCACCCGATCAATCGCGCGTGCAATGTGAATCCAATAGACCATGGTACCCCGCCGGATTCCGTCGGCATGACCGTCGCGGCTCAACCTACCACGCAGCTCCGGGGGAGAGCAATGCGCAGAATGGACCAAACCGCAACGGCCCCGTGGCGACGATGAAATTAGATTGTAGGATATGAAACCGGGAGGTACGCGCTAGGGCAAGAGCTGCCACTCGTCCTTCTCGATCACGGTCTTGACGCCGGTTTCCAGTTTCTTGACGTCCTTATCTTCAAACAGACGCATGTAGCGTTCGATCCGGTCCGGATCGTCGATACGTTCTTCCTGCATCACACCGCCGTTGCCTTTGTACTTCCGGATTAACAGGGGCATTTCAACCGCTCCTTCAATTGTGGCTCGCGTTTCGACACACAGGTTCGGTACAATAGTGCAAAGTTACGCACAGGGTCAAGCGTTTCCAATCAGAGAATCGCGTTATCTCGCCGATCCCGCCGGGGGTCGGCCATGGAGCGCCATCCAAGGAGTCGGCAATGCCGGTCTACGAGTATCGCTGCGAACAATGTACCAATCAGTTCGAGGCTACCCAGTCCATCCATGCGAGACCGGAAGATACGGTCTGTCCGAAATGCAACCAGATCGGCGCGACACGCATGTTGTCTTCGTTCGCCTCGAAAGTAAAAGGCAGCCACAAGCCCGGTTTCGAGGAAATCAAGGCCTACGACATGCTGCATGAACGCATGGATCGGTTCTCCAAACTTCCTCCCGCCATGGGCAAACGAGTGGATGTGTCGCCGGAAATGATGTCCGGCGCCGTGACCCCGTCGGAAAGCACAGATTCGTCAGCGGACAGGTAGCGTGCACCGAATGGATCGTCCCCCCGTCTTGCCACAGCGCGGAACACTATCCTGGAGGACGACGCAGGGGCGACAGGGAGAATCGTTCAGCATGTATGCCCGAATCAGCGCATGGGTGTGTGCCGGTCTGTTCCTCCTCATCGGACTACCTGTCTCGGCCGAAGTGGCCGGTTCCATGGTCATTGCAGGCCATGGGCCCGAACAACGGGTCGTAGAATCGTTGGCCCACGCGTTCGAAAAAGCCAACCCCCGCGCCTATATCGACGTCGTCTGGGACGACAAGTCCAAACCTCTGGACATGGTCAAGTCCAAGCAGGCGAACATTGCTGTCACCGGCACGCCCGAGAACGGGCTGCGATCCCTCCAGATTGCCTGGGACGGCATCGCCATCATGGTCCATCGGTCGAATTTCACGAAAGAAGTGACTACACAGGAAGTCGCCGAGCTCTTTTCAGGAAAATACAAGGTATGGGCCGACCTGGGAGGCCCGGACACAAAGGTCCTCCTCATCGATCGGCCACGCAACGAAAACAATCGCGACGCCTTCGAACAACTCCTCGGCATCGCCGGAAAAATTCCCGACGCGACCAAAGTGATTTCCAAGGACGAGAAAGTCATCAAAACGATCGCCGGTACACTCCCGCCCCATTCGGCTGTCACCTATCTCTCCCTTGGTCAGGCGTTGGAAGCCGTGGCCTCCGGTGTGCCGGTTCGGTTGTTGCCGGTGGACAAGATCGAACCGGAAACGCCCACCGTCAAGGATGGGCGTTACCCGTTGCGCCGACCGGTGCTGTTGCTCTCGAACAATGAATCAGATCCTCTCGTGGCCGCCTTTGAGCAATTTGCCCTCTCGGATGAAGGGCAAAAAATCGTCAGCGAGTCGTATACGCCGCTCCCGAAGACATTATCTCCCTAATAGGAGGCTTTCATGCGCACACTTATGACCGTTGCCCTCGGCTCCGCCCTTGCGTTCGTCGCCCTGTTTGCCGCCGTTCCTTCAGGCCACACCCAGGAAGGGGCTATGGTAGAAGGAGCCGGGTATACGATGTTCAACACCGAATCGATCAAGGGATCGGATACGTCCAAACTCGAGAAGGACCCGGTCTGTGATCGTTCGAAGCGTCCCTCCATCGGCAAGGTTGAGCCGGATGAAGCCAAACCCGGCGATAAAGTTACGATCAAAGGCGAAAATTTCGGCAGCAAAGAATGTTTCCACGGCGTGACATTCAGCGCGGCGCCCAAGGACAAGATCGAGTACCAATTCGTGAATGAGACGACGATCGAAGCGGTCGTGCCGGAGGCGAAGGCCGGCATGTCGTTCATCATCGTGGTGGCCGGCGGGGGCAGTGCTCAATCCAAGCCGCTGCTCATTCAAACCAAGTAAGCCCCTCCATGGCAGGAGGCTCACCGCCTCCTGCCCGGTTCGCCCCTGCCAGGCTTTCCCGTGTGCCCCTCGTTCGTCTCGACAACTCTCTTGACCCTATGCTAGGTTACGCGATCTTTTTTGGAGGCGAATCAGAGGTGAGCTCCGGCTCCGAACCTCCCGCAAGCCCAGCATGTTTCGGAAGATCCTTATTGCCAACCGTGGCGAAATCGCCATGCGCATCATCCGTGGCTGCCGCGAACTCAATATCGCGACCGCGGCAATCTATTCTGAAGCCGATTCTTCGGGCATCTACGTCAAGAAAGCCGACGAGTCCTACCTCGTAGGGCCGGGACCAGTCAAAGGCTTTCTCGACGGCAAACAGATCGTGGAGATCGCGAAGCGCATCGGCGCCGACGCGATCCACCCCGGGTACGGGTTCCTCTCGGAAAACGCGAAATTCGCCCGACTCTGCCACGCCTCCGGGATTACCTTCATCGGCCCCTCTCCGGAAACGATCGACATGATGGGCAGCAAGGTCAAAGCTCGTCAGATCGCCCAGCAGGCAGGTCTCCCGATCGTCCCTGGAACCGAAGGCGGGGTCACCAGCGTCGACGAGGCCCTGGAGTTCGCCCATCGCATCAATTACCCGGTCATGATCAAGGCCAGCGCCGGCGGCGGGGGACGCGGGCTCCGAGTCGTCCGCTCCGATCAGGAGCTGCGCGAGAATATGGAAGTCGCGGCACGGGAAGCGCTGGCGGCTTTCGGCGACGGCAGCATCTTCATCGAAAAGTACATCGAACGTCCGCACCATATCGAGTTTCAAATCCTGGGTGATAAACACGGCAACATCATCCACCTAGGAGAGCGGGATTGCTCGATCCAGCGCCGGCACCAGAAACTGATCGAAATCGCCCCGTCGCTGGTGCTGACCGCCAAACTGCGGGCGCAAATGGGCGAAGCCGCCATCGCCATCGCGAAAGCCGTGAACTACGACAATGCCGGCACGGTGGAGTTCCTCCTCGACCACGAAGGCCATTTCTATTTCATGGAAATGAATCCCCGGCTTCAGGTCGAACATACCGTCACCGAACAGATCACGGCCATCGACATCGTTCGTAATCAAATCTCCATCGCGGCGGGGAAACCGCTGGAGATCCGGCAAAAGGATGTGACCCTGCAGGGTCATGCGATCCAGTGCCGCATTAACGCCGAAGACCCCCGCAATAACTTCATGCCCTGCACCGGCACGGTCACTGCTTACCTGTCACCCGGCGGCATCGGCGTCCGAATCGATGGCGCGGTCTACCGCGATTATACGATTCCGCCTTACTACGATGCCCTGCTGGCGAAACTCACGGTGCGTGGACGCACCTGGGAGGAAGCGGTGAGCCGCATGCGGCGCTCACTCGAAGAATACGTCCTGCGCGGCGTAAAGACGACCATTCCGTTCATGAAGAACGTGATGATGGAACAGGATTTTCAGGCGGGACGGTTCGACACCTCGTACCTGGAAACGCATCCGGACCTGTATCAATACGAAGAATCCGAGGAGCCTGAGGACCTGGTGTTGGCGATCTCCGCAGCGATCGCCGCCTACGAAGGACTCTGACCTCCAGCCACCAGGCAAGCACCACCTCCACCCTGTCACGCGAGCGATTCCGCCGCCCCGAGGCCGCCAGTATGGCAACGAAAAAGATTAAACAATCCGCTTCGAAAAAAAGTGCGCCGAAGAAGAAGGTCCCTGCGAAAACCAGCCGACCGGCTGGGGCACGCGCTGCTGTCTCCGTGCCGTCCACAAAACCGACGTTCAGTGCGACCCCGGCACCGGGGAAAAAACTATTACTGACGGAAGTGGCCTTGCGTGACGGGCACCAATGCTTGCTGGCCACCAGGATGCGCACCGAGGATATGCTGCCCATCGCCCAGAAGCTGGACTCCGTGGGATTCTGGTCCTTGGAAGTCTGGGGCGGAGCGACCTTCGACACCTGCCTGCGCTTCCTCAAGGAAGATCCCTGGGAACGTCTGCGCGCGCTCCGCGCGGCGATGCCCAAGACGAAGCTGCAGATGTTGCTGCGCGGACAGAACCTCGTGGGCTACCGGCATTATGCCGACGACGTGCTCGACAAATTTATTGAACGATCGGCAGCCAACGGCATCGACGTCTTCCGCATTTTCGATGCGCTCAACGATGTCCGTAACCTGGAGCGGGCCATCCGCGAAGT
>WBZN01002085.1_pt1 | contig 11413 bp, 16 predicted proteins | sample 5204281 | NCBI WGS metagenome assembly WBZN01 (sample SAMN12344347, study PRJNA552823) | activated sludge metagenome | biome: Activated sludge suspended growth; feature: Nitrification reactor; material: Wastewater; isolation source: activated sludge from nitrification reactor of wastewater... | reverse complement strand
CGCGGGACGAAACTTGCGTCTCAACTCGGACACGGTGTTCACGACGCAACAGCATAATGCAAGCGTCCTCTACTTGATACCTTTATTTATTTACAGAGCCTTACTGCCTGTCGCATGCGTCCATCCCTGCCGGCGCCGTTCCGTGCGCCGATGGGACCGAATCTATCTGGGAGACCGTGAATTGGCAAAAAGGGGGAGGCCCCGCTCGAGGCAGGCGGACGGCGATACGCAGGGCAGACTACTTCTTCGCCAGTCTGGAGCTATGCGAGGCAACGCATTGCCACTTCCCGTGCGGCATTCTGACCCAGGTGTCCGTCGACTGCAGATTGCGATCGAAGGGGCCGTCTTTGTCGGTACCCGTGATGTGCAAGGCATAGCTGGCGATTGCCGTGGTGCCAAAGACGGTGACCTTCATATCATCGACGGTGGAGCTGGCGTAGTGGGTAGCGCGCTCCTCGGCCAGGAGCCCTGCTCGGTCGACCACCTGGCCGCTGGAGTCGGTGTAGATGCCGCCGTCGGCGAAAAGGGGTTCGATGAGCTCCGGCTTGTTGGCGGATTCCGCGTTGGTCCATGTCGTTTCCAGGGCGGTGATTGTCTTGACCACAGCCGCGGTGGAATCGGCCGCCTGACTCGAAGCTGCGGAGCCAATGGCAAGGGCGCCGAAGGCGAGCGTGTAAAGAACTGCTTTCATGTCGATACTCCCCGTGTTGATCTACGGGAGGATTGTAGGAATGGGTTGTGGGATCGGCATCACCCGCTCGGGTGATAGCGCGGAGGAATTCCCAGTTCAGCGGCGTACCGCCCGGACCACAGCTCGGCGATAATGTGGAATGGCACGTCGCAAGGTCAAGTCGAAGACCCCGGTCCATCGCGCGATCGGCAGTCCGTTCCTGCAGCACATCGGTCTGCACGAGGATCGAGTGCAGCAGGGCCAACATCCGTTCACCATTCCCATCATCGAGAACGGACTGGACCTGACGTTCGAGACGCCAGTGACCTTTCTGGTAGGAGAAAATGGCTCCGGCAAGTCTTCGCTGTTGGAGGCCATCGCGTGGGCACTGGGATACAGCTCGCAGGGCGGCAATGTCACCCGGTCCTATGACGAAGCGTCGGACGGCTACGCGCTGGGACGGGCGCTGCACCTGTCGTGGCGGCAGAAGGTCGTGGACGGATTCTTCCTGAGGGCGGAGACGTTCTTCAATTTCGCGAGCTATCTCGAGCAAGCTGGGAGCACGTTCCTGGCGTATGGTGGCACGTCGCTGCATAAGATGTCGCACGGCGAGGCGTTCCTGGCGTTGTTCAACAACCGATTCGAGGATGGCGTGTACGTTCTGGACGAACCGGAAGCGGCGCTGTCGCCGGCCCGGCAACTGTCGTTTCTGCGGATTCTCCACGATCTGGCGGCCTCGCGTTGCGCGCAGCTCATCATTGCCACCCATTCACCAATCCTGATCACGCTGCCGGGATCGACGGTGCTGGCTATCGAAGGCGGAATGATCCGGCCGGTGCCGTATCAGGAGACCGAGCACTTCCAACTGACGAAGGGGTTTCTGGACGCACCAGAGCGGTTCTTCCGGTTTCTGCTGTCGGATGATGATGCGGCCTCGACAGAGTAACGGTGCGGGTCGAATGCGGGTCTCGAGCAACCTGGGCAGGCTAACAGGTACATGACCAAACTCGAAAGTACTGCCCGCTCCTTTGTGATCGATGGCTATTGCGTCGTGCCGGGAGTCATCACTGCCAAGGAGACTCGCAACATCGCCGATGCGTTGCGCGTGGTCCCTGGTTCACACGGACTCGGTCGGCTCGACTCCGAAACTGCCCTGCGGGTACGCAGTGCGCGAGGTGAGCGAATTGTGCAGGTGCCTGCCGGCGGTGTCATGGTCATGCGACCGCTGCTGCTCCACGCATCGTCGAAGAACGTCATCGAGACGCCACGTCGTGTACTTCACTTCGTGTTTGGCCCGCGCCAGTTGCCTGAAGGGTTACGGTGGGCCGCGCGTCAAATGGCACCGGTAGATCGCAATGAACATTGAATGCTGGCACGCGTTGCTCAACCGGTTCGGAATCCCACCGGAATCCGAGACATTCTCAATGCTCAAGGCGGCATACTCTGAGAAGCATCGCGCGTATCACACGACCCGGCATATCGATGAGTGCCTCGGGCTAGCTGATGAATTCGGCCCACTGGCGCGACAGCCGGAGGAAGTCAAGCTGGCCTTATGGTTTCACGATGCGATCTACGAGTCCATGTCTTCGTCCAACGAGGAAAGAAGCGCAGAATGGGCGGCGAGGTTCATGCGAGAGGCGGGATTGCCGAGGGAGTCGATCGACCGGGTGCGCTCGCATATTCAGGCGACTCGTCATGTGGCGGAATCTGCTGAACCGGACTCCCAGCTGGTGGTGGACATTGATCTCGCCATCCTGGGGGCGGACAGGGCGCGGTATGAGGAATTCGAGCGGGACGTGAGGATCGAGTATCGATGGGTGCCCGGGATCCTCTACCGATCCAAACGGGCCGAGATCCTGAAATCGTTCCTCGATCGGCCGCGGATCTACCAGTGGGAGCCGCTCCATCAGCGGTTCGAGCGGTCTGCGCGCGAGAACGTGGCGTGGGCGATTCGGGCGTTGAGAGGCGGGCCCTAAGCGCTTATGTCAACGTAGCTGGGGCGCGATCCAGTTCGGCTGTGCGTATGCCATCGGCTGGGGGTTGGATCGGTTGTTGGGGAGGGTCCGCCGGCGGCAGGCGGAACGTGCCGGGCAGTTCTGAGGGCCACAAGCGGTGATGGAACGACCGTCGGAGCGTCGCTGGACCACGGTCATCGTGGTCGCCGGATTTTGCCTGTTTGTAGCGTACTGGGCGTCCGATTGGCTGTTTCGGCTGCGACATGTGCCCAAGGATTTTCACGTATGGTGAACTATGCCTAATCGGTATGGATTTGAGATCGAGGTCAAGAGGAGGTTGTCGACATGATTCGCAGGGAGTTGGCGAAGCTGGGCGCCTACATCGTCGAAGCGCATGGTTCGGTGCTCATGGTGTTTCCGACCATTCAACGACTCGTGTATGCGTATGCGGGTTAAATGGCCAGAACGATCAATGGAGGAGACGGCGAACTCTCCGGCGACGGATTGGGTGCTCAATCCGAAGTTACCACCGCCGGTCGCGTGAATCGCTAATCGAGGCAGGCTTTCCAGCCGGTGTGACCCTGATAGATCCAGCAGGAGAGGCATTCATCGTCGAAATGGTCCGGGGAGAGTCGTACACGCCCAGATATGCGGGTCATTCGTGCGGCGGAAGCACGTGGTGCGCCATGATCTCGATTGCCCGCACATTCGACTGGCAAACGGAAGGAACGCGCATTAGACGCTGATCGGTTGAGAGGCTTCTCGTCGACCTCAGAAGCGAACACGCTTCAGCGCTCGAGGATCGACCTCCAAAGGCATGCGCAGCGGTCGGCGCAGATACAACGGAACAATGACGGCAGGAGGCAGGATCATCAGCACAGCGCCAGCCCCGGCCCAGCCGAGCCCGTGTTCCGGCGCGAGCAGCAGCAGGCCTGCCCCGACGACAACCGTCAGGGCGATGAGGATCGTGTAGAGACTGATCTCCGGCACTCGATTGCGCGATAAGGTGGCCAGTGCCGCACTGGAAGATGCGATCGATGCCATCACCATGCCCAGGGCTCCCAACAGCAGCATGTTGAAGGTGATCCATCCCAATTGGAGAGACAGCAGACTGATGAGGAGCCATGCAGCCATCGCTCCGCGCTGCACCGATACGACGGTGCGAAGCACGGTCTTCTTGGTTGCCAGCTCAGGTGGCCACCGCGGAGCGAGCCGCAATAGAGACTGCTCGGTCGGCGTATGCATCCAGCGCGAGATGATCTGCTGCAGTCTTCCCACCAGCGCAAAACAGCAATAGAAGGTGACCACCACATAGGGTTTGAAGGCGGACAGCCATACGCGTCGACCCAGGGCGATGGCCGCCACGCCCACGACGATGCCGTAGCCTACTGCTCGCCATTGCGTGCCGCTGTCGTAGCCCAAGCCAATGCTCAACATCCGCGGGGAAACGAGGCCGGATCGCAGTTCGACGGATGCGGTTTCGATCAGGGCGTCGACGGCAGCGGAGGAGCCTTCCGCCTCCAGTTGGCCTGCGTGCTCCACGGTGGTGTTCTCGGTCAGTTCATGCTGCGCATCAGCCAACGCCGTGGGCGCCAGCGTTGCGGCTCGCTCTGCGGCCTCGGGCAGCTCGAACCAGCGCCATACGATCCAGGCGGCCAACAGGGCCAGGCCGAGCTGAAGCGGTGCGCTCTGGAACAGCATATCCCTGGGCAGCAGCTGAGCGGCCACGGGAACCACGAAGATCCAGGCGCCGTAGCGGGCGAGGGCCACGCCGATGGCGATCGCAACCGTGCACAGGGCAATGCATTGAAAGATACCCATGCCGCAGGCCAGCTCCAACGCAGCGGGGAAGACCGCAAACAGCAGGAGAAACCAGCCCTGAACCAGGCGCATGATTCGTGCGTGATCCGGTATTCCCAGCGTGCCAGCCGACAGGGAGAATCGGCTGATACGCTCCGTCAGTATTGCGGCGCAGCCCGCCGCGGCGATGGCTTCCATGATGGCGAAGGGCAGGGCGCGTTGAGGAGAATCGATGATCACCAGGAAAAAAGCCCCGACGGCGTAGAACAGCAGCAGCAACACAACCACGAGGGGCCGGTAAAACAGCAGCCTGAGCATCAGCAGGAAGCTGCCCTTCATTGCATCCATTCCGACACGATGGACTCCAGATCGCCCTCCTGGACGGACAGGGTCACAGCCGGGGCAACGGATGCCGTCAGTCGCGCCACGTCGTCACGATGAACGACTGCGATCCACTGAGTATCCGAGACTTGCCGCTGATGCAGGATCTCGGCAGGCCTGTGGGCGGTCCACGGGGTCTGCGCACCCGAGAGGGTGATGCGAACGAGGTCGCCGAACCAGCTGAGGGGCTCGAGAACCGCGATCTTCCCGTCCGCCAGAATGGCGAAATGGGAACACAGCCGCTCCAGATCGCCGATCAAGTGGGAGGAGAACAGCAGGGTCATCCGCCGTTCATTTCGCTGCATCAACAGCTCATCGATCACCGCGATGCGGGTAGCCGGATCCAGGCTCGCGATCGGTTCATCCAGCACGAGCAACTCAGGTCGTGCTCCGAGTGCACGAACGATGGACAGACGTTGCTGTTGGCCAGGGGATAGGGCGCCAATCGGAGACTTGAGGGCGAGTTTCCAGCGTCCGGCGAGTTCCTCGACGTACGTCCAATCGAAGGCGGGGTAGAATCCGGCGATGTACTTGAGCATCGAACGCCCGGTCAGCCATTCGAACTGATTGGGAATCTGCGGCACATACCCGATGCGTGCCCGCACGGCCGCCGTCAAGGCGATCGAAGGCTCACCGAAGACCGTGCAGGTCCCACCATCGACTGGAAGCAGACCCAAAAGAGAACGGATGAGGGTTGTCTTTCCGGCACCATTGGATCCCAGCAACCCGATCGCCGAGCCGCTCGTGATGGCGACATCGAGCCCATCGAGCACCGGCCGCTTGGTATAGCGTTTGGTAAGGCCGGCGGCCTGCATCGCGGTTGACCCGCTCATCCCTGTGCTCCTGTGCGCGCCACGACATCACGGGAAGGGCGGCCACACCGGCGATCTGGCGACCCTTCATGACTCGCACAGTGTAACCCAGGGTGCCAGAAGGGACCTCGGCGGACTATGTCACATCGGGCGGTTCTAGCCGCGCCCGGTGCAGCCGTGTTACAAACCGTGCAACGGATTGCGCTCGAGGTGCACGGATTCCATGCCTCCCTTCTCCCCCAGGCCGGCTGTTCCGCGATGAGCGTGGTGCTGCTCCTGGGCCTCGGGTTGCTGGCGCTGTATAGCCTGGCGCTCTCAATCCTCGCCTCGAAACTCGTGCTTGAAGATCGGGAGTTATCACGCGGTGTGAAGGCCTCTCGCCTGGTGGCGATTTGGCTGGTGCCCCTCGTCGGAGCCATGCTGTCGATCATGGTGTCGCTCGAGTTCGCGGTACTTACAAATCAGTCTCGCTTGTGGCGCTGGCTCGCATTCCCGTTCATGCCCAGGAAGGTCGATGAGGCGGGTTACCGGCAAACAATCGACCTCGCACAGGACGCGGAGAACCGATTGCCGGGGATCACGACGTCGTGGCCCGGGCATGATGGGGATCAGCATTAGCACGGGGCCCTTTGCGGCCATCGCGCACACCGTCTTGGTCATTGGCGGCTACGGTTTCTTCGGCAAACGCATCTGCGCATCGCTGGCGGGACACCGGGGCATTCGTTTGCTGATCGGAGGACGGGATCGCACCAAGGCCGCTCGACCCGCAGTACTGGGTCTACGCGAGAATATGGTTCTGGTTGGGCGTGCCCGCGTTCATGAACAAGGAGTGAAGCAGGCCACGTCACCGGCAGCGCAATTTCTCGTGCGATTCACGAAGAGTTGAGGCGGATTCTGGAGGTACAGGATGGGAACCAGGAAGTGGGAATGGAAACGGACAGCACAGTGGCCGGCATTCATGGCGATGCTCCTGCTGGGTCTGGCGACTACGGGTATGGCCAAGGCCCCAACCGTGGGCGATCCGGCACCCGACTTCCAGTTCACGACCTTCGATGGCAAGAAGCTCAAGCTGGCGGACTTCCGCGGTCAGGTGCTGGTCATCAATATCTGGGCCACCTGGTGCGGTCCGTGCAAGAAGGAGCTGCCACTGCTCGATACCTTCTATCGCATCATGAAAGAAAAGGACGTGGGTCTGAGCGTCATCGGGATCACCACCGAGGATTCAGTTCCTGCGTATCAGCTGAAGAAGCTGCGCGAGGCATTAATGATCCCGCTGGCCAAGGGGTTCAAGGGACCCTACGACTCCCTCGGTGGCGTGCCCACCAACTTCATCATCGACCGGGCGGGGATCCTGCGCTACGCACAGGCAGGGGCGTTCAATCTGGATGATCTGAACAACCTGCTCGTCCCCATGCTGAACGAGCACCCGGAACAGACAGGTTCCCCGGCTCCATGAGTGAACTCGCCGCAACTCGCGTGGCCCGCGGTGCTGGGGGATAATCCGCTGAAGGCTCCGGCATCACGGAGCAGTGGGGAGAGGATCCATGGAAGGCATCGATTCACCTGATCACGCCAACTCCGCCAGCGGTCAGGTCAGAAATCCGTACGACCCGCCGGGAGCACGGGTCGCCGAGGCGCCAGATTCCGGCGGGTCAAGGGCTGCGGAAGCTCTTGGCTTCGAGGATTTGTCCCGCAAAGATCAGCGGCGGTTCTACTGGGGATTCGTCTGGCGAAGTCTGGTCGCTGCTCTGGCCTCCGTCGTCGGTGGAATGGTGGTGGGCGGAGTGGTGGGCGCGATCATGGGGGGCATTGCGGGAGCCCTGCACGTCGACCAGATGCGGATGCTGCCGTTCTATCGGCTGGTGGGGATGATCCTGGGGGTCGTGGTGGGTCTGGTCGTCACCTGGTACTTCATTCGGGCGTTATTCCGGGCGAAGTGGTTCGGATACCGATTGCGGCTCGTGCGGGAAGGTACGTCCTGCTGATCAACGTGCTGGCGGCGGGAATTGTGCTGGACATGGTTGTCGGTGTGAAGAAGAGCGAGACGGCTGGCTGAAACGGGTCGAGGCCTGAGCCCCGCGGTTCAGAACACGAACATGGCGATGGCGGCGGCGAACATCAGCACCGTGGCGATCGCCACGACGCTCCGCGTGATGACTGAACTCGTCTGGTTGCGCATGATCACCTTGTCGGTCGCCACCATGTAGATTCCGACGAGCAGGAACGGCGCCAACACGCCGTTGACGATGGCTGACCAGAGCAATGCCTTGATCGGGTCGATCTTCAGCAGATCGAGCGCTGCACCGACCACCGTGGCGGCGATGAACACGGTGTAGAACGATACGGCGTTGTGGAATTTCTCGTCCAGTCCGTAAGCCCAGTCGAAGGTCTCCGCGAACGCATAGGCGGCCGAGCCGGCCAACGTTGGAATCGCCAGCAGGCCCGTGCCGATGATCCCGAGCGTGTACAGCAGATACGCCTGGTCACCCGCCAGCGGCCTCAGCGCGTCGGCGGCCTCCCGGGTGGAGGTGATCTGGGTCAGGCCATGACGGTGCAGGGTCAGCGCGGTCGTCAGGATGATGAAGAACATGACCGCATTGGAAAAGAACGTGCCGATGCCCACATCGATGCGTCGATCCACGATTTCATCCGATTTGACATCCTGGCGATGGATCACCATTCGGCGCCCCTTGGCTTTCTCCTCCTCGACCTCCTGGCCTGCCTGCCAGAAGAAGAGATACGGGCTGATGGTGGTTCCCAGAATCGCCACCAGGGTGGCCCAGCCTTCGGAGGTGCGGGGCAATTGCGGTACAAAGGAAATGCGGGCGATCTCCCGCCAGTCCGGTTGCACCAGGAAGGCGGTGATGATGTACGCGAACAGGGCGAGTGCGAGCCAGCGCAGCACCTGCGCGATCTGGTGATAACGCAGCAGCACCGTCGCCGCGCAAATGCCCAGGCCAAACAACCAGACATACAACTGGGAATGCCCGCCGCCGAGCATTTGGGCCGCATCAGCCATGCCGGACAGGTCGGAAGCAATGTTGATCGTATTGGCGATCAGCAACGCGAGCGCCGTCAGTCCGACCAGCCAGCGGGGGAACCTGGCGCGCAAGGCTCCCGCAAGACCCATGCCCGTGACCATCCCGATGCGGGCGCACATCATCTGCACGCACCCCATGAGCGGCCAGGTCAGCCACGCGGACCAGAGAAACGTCGTCCCGAACTGTGCGCCCGCGATGGAATAGGTCGTTACGCCCGAAGGATCATCATCCGCTGCGCCGGTCGTGACTCCCGGACCCAGTGCCCGCAGGATGCGCCGGACCATTGAGCGTGCTTTTTCCAAGGCGTCGTGTCCTGGCGAGGTGGAGATTGGAAGCGACTATCGCGGGTCCATCAGCCCAGCACGGATACTAGACTACCTCGGCCATGTTGCCGCGATTTCCGTCACAGGCGCGAAAGTCGTCGAATACGGCTCCTGCCGGCCAAATGCAGTTCCTGCGGGCTGAGCGTACAGTGGGGCGAGCCTGAGACTTGGTCGGAGGGCGGTGGAATCGGTGCCGATGCGCGTTCGGCGCTACCTGCGCAACATAGACTCGTCGCAGTCAGTCTCGGCTCTGGCAAATGGCGATGCGTGCGTCATTCTGGGTTGGTCCAATTGCGCTCAGGTTGCTCGTCAACGTTCCATGGAAGCCGGCAAGGCCATTCCCATCGTTTACTCCATTCCGCGGGAAGGAACCTTGAATGGAGGAGAACTCCTGGTGATTCCCAAGGACGCGCCGCATCCGGACAATGCTCATTTGTTCATTGATTTCGTCTTGCGCCCGGATATTGCGGCGCGTATTTCGAACGCCATTGGCAGTCCGACCGGCGTCAGCGCCTCATTGACCGCCGTGCGCAAGGAAGTCCGGCAGGATCCCGCGTTCTGGCCCGCACCCGAAGTGCGCGCCAAACTGGGTGTGGATCAACCCAGATCCTCCGAATTCAGGCGTGCAATGACGCGGATGTGGACTCGGTTCAAGGCAGGCACGTAGGGGCTGATGTCGGCGATGACAATCGACCGAGGCGTCAGTTCGTCTTGGCGGCCGCTGCACTGATGTTCGAGCCGTGCGAGGCAACCACCTGCCACTTGCCATTGGGCATCTTGATCCAGGTGTCCGTCACGCGCTCGTGCTTTTCGAAGGGACCGCTCTTGTCCGATCTGGTGGTGTGCAGGGCGTAACTGGTAATCGCCGTGTTGCCGTATACCTTGACCTTGAAGTCATCCACCTTTGAACTCAAGTAGTGGTTCGACTTTTCCAGCGCCAGTTCCCCGGCGCGATCCATCACCAGGCCGTCGGTGCCGGTGAATATGGACTTCTCCGCCAGGAGCGGCGCAATGAGCTCAGGCTTGTTGGAGTTTTCCGCCTCGGTCCGTCGTGAACAATCAGTGACCCGTGCCTGAATCCTGACTCGACACACACTGCCATCGGCCATTCGGCATCTTCACCCAGACATCGGTGTAGTGGCTTTCGATCTCGAACTTCTCGCCGCTCGATGCGTTCCCCTTGAGATGCGACTTCCCACTGGCGACGGCCGTGTGGCCGAACACGGCCACCTTCTCGTCCGAGTAGTCGACGGCGGTGTACTTCGAGTTCTTCGCCTCCGCCAGGAAGGCGGCCTTGTCCTGCACGGTGCCGTCGACGCGGCACGTACCGGTGCGCATGCCGGAGTCGCTGAGCGTTGAGAGTGTAGGCGACCCCAGAGCGATGAGAATCACCCACCCGGGTGATATCGCCGAATCGTCCTTGATGCGACATATCGCTGCCAGGAATCGGAACAGCATTGCTCGGGTTCACTCGCCTGGTTGATGTCTGGCACGTGCGATCGGGGCATGCTAACGTCAGCGTTGATCGAACGCTTGCGCCAGCAGGCCGCGAGCGCGGAATGAATCCAGGGAGGTCCCATGTCGTTGCGTTCGGTTTCCCTTTCTGTTCGCCGCGTGGCATCTCGGTCCACGCACGGGCCACTACTCTTCGGCTTCCTGATCATCGTGCTGGCTGGGTGGCCAAGCTCGCCGCTCCAGGCCGAGAACGGCCGGGATTTTTCTGCGATGTATGACTTCCGAGATGTCGTCCCCGTCGATGCACAGCACGTCTCGGTGCGGCTGGCGCTGCAGATCCAGAACCACAGTGGCGCCGATGTATACGCAGCCCGGCTGACCCTGCGGGATGGTCTGCTCGAGTTCAAGACGCTGGGCGAATTCGAGCCGCTGACCCTTGCCTATCACCAGGTACAGCGTCTGTCGCAGGTGTTCACCGTATCTCCGCAGGAACTGCAGCGCTGGCAATCAGGCCAGCCGCCGCGGTTGATGGTGGAGTATCAGGATGCGGTCGGCCGCAGGGTCATGCGGCCAGTGGAGCTGATGCGTGATCGGGTAGTTGGAGAGCGCCCATGAAGTTTTCCACCGCGAAAATTCTCACCGGCCTGCTGGCTCTGCACGCGCTGCTGCTGGGCAGCTTCAATGCTCACGCGCAAATCATCGACACGTATGCCGGTGGTTTGCAGTACCACGACACTCCGGCTCTGGAGGTGGCTCTCAGAAATCCTGCGAGCGTGGCCGTCGCGAGCAATGGGACCGTATATGTGGCGGTGCGTGATGCCAATGCCGTGTATCGCCTGGATTCGGTAGCAGGAACCGTGACCCAAGTGGCGGGCAATGGCAGATGGGGCTTCAGCGGTGATGACGGGCAAGCCATCAACGCCAGCCTGGCTAACCCCTCTGGGGTCGCCGTGGACGGATCGGGCAACCTGTACAA
>WBZN01002084.1_pt1 | contig 11417 bp, 5 predicted proteins | sample 5204281 | NCBI WGS metagenome assembly WBZN01 (sample SAMN12344347, study PRJNA552823) | activated sludge metagenome | biome: Activated sludge suspended growth; feature: Nitrification reactor; material: Wastewater; isolation source: activated sludge from nitrification reactor of wastewater treatment... | reverse complement strand
CGTCCTTCACCTGCTGAAACAGTCCGATGACCTGTCCAGGATCCCGGATTTCGATGCCGTTCACCCGTTTGAGGATATCGCCGGTGATCAGCCCAATACGGCCAAAGAACGAGTCTGGAGTAAAAATGGTCAAATGAAAACCGTTGACTTTCCCGTCGACGAAATACGGAACTGCGCGGGCCTGTCCTAGCAGCTTCGAGAGGTCGGCCAGGGCGGTATTCACCTCCCTTCGATCAAGCAGGATCTTCTTTTTGGGGTCAGGAAGAAAGGTACTGACCGGCATTGGGTGCGCCTCACCGGGGTCGCTCGTTGCGACCGGAAGGAATTCTTCACGACGGCCTTGACGAATGCGCACACCCTCGCGTCGGATTTCGATGAGCTCTCCCGCATTCGGAATATCTTCTCTCAAATGATAAAGAGAGAGGGATTTGCTGTTGATCTCTTCAATTATAGCGGTGGAAAGGCGAATGTCTCCGTAGGAGGTCCCGCGCAACACCAGTTTTTTTGAGAGATTCAATGGCGGCGAGGCGTCATCGTCCTCACCGGCATTCGATTCCACCTGGCGTGGTCGGCGCCGCTGCGGGACCGAGAACAGCCCGCTTTGCAAGATGTCCTGACTCACTTCCTCAAGTGACGGAGATGGTAGATCAGCAGACGAGGGATCCGTCACACGACCGGCCGGAGGCGAGGGACTCAGTTGATCAGAAGGGTTTAGGATCTGGTAGGCAATCACCGCGTTGATGCTGTGCGCGATGAAGAGCGAAGACAAAAGGAGCGTCACCGCCCAGATAAACCTCCTCTGATCGAATCGAATCTTCATCGTAGCCGCGACGAAGTGTGTGACGCTTACCCTCTAAGAAATCTCCGCGGATCATAATTGCAGAATGGCAGTCCCGCAAGCGGGCGCATAAGGAATTAACATGCAAAGAAGGCTTCAGTAACTTTGCCGTAACAGGCCCATAGGTATAAGTGCAAGGCTTCATTGTTAGAGAAGACTCGTGTGCAGATCTAGCACGAGCGGGAAGGTGGGAGCTGCGGTGTGTCGGACACGGTGGTCCGTCAGAGCCAACGACGAAACGAGGGCTGTGTGATTCTCGCACGGGGCAGCCGATGTTGGATGAAACAGGCATCGTGCACATGGCGCGATTATGATGGATCGAACTCACTTATCTGGTGATCGGTATTGGAGCGCATGGTCCGGGGCATCGTGTTCATGTTCATCGTCGGCGCCACGGCGTCGGCTTCGGCGGAGTATCTGGCTCATGACCAGCGAGGCGATGCGCAGCGGTCTGCGCGCAGCGCACATGACATGAATGCAACCATCCCCATCTTGCTGGCCCAGAATGTCGAGACTCAGGCATCGCCGGTTCCTCCTTCTGGAGAAATGCAGGGTGTGGAGGTACGCGAGTTTCTGGTTGAAGGTAATACCCTGTTGGCGCCCGAGAAAATCAAGGAGATCGTCGAAAAATATCTTGGGCCTAATAGATCGTTTCGAGATTTGGAAAAGGCGAAGCAAGATCTCGAGGCGGCCTACCACGCCAGAGGGTATGTCTCCGTCCTTGTGACGCTGCCGGAGCAGACGATTGAAAACGGCACCGTTCGGTTGGAGGTGATCGAGGCACGACTCGGGGCGATCAAGGTTCTGGAGAACCGCTACTATTCACAGTGGAATATTCGGGAAAAACTGCCGTCGCTGAAGGTGGGAGCGTTGTTGTTCGAACCGGCGCTGGTGAAAGATTTGGATGCGCTAAACGCCAACCCTGACTTGAAGGTCGTACCCACCTTAAAGCCGGGGTCAGAACCGGGACTAATCAACGTAGAGTTGAAGACAACCGACCGCCTTCCATTCCATGGACGAGTGCAGGCGGACAATCAAGGGCCATTGTTCACACCGCGAAATCGTCTGACGTTCGAAGGTCAGTACACGAACCTGTTCGACGCCGATCACATCTTGACCGTCAAGACCGTGCAAACGCCGGAGGATTTCGGTGCGGTCCAGAGTTACGCGGTGAGCTACGTGGCGCCGATCAAATGGCCAGACCACCTCCTTTCGGTCTACTTCTCCAAGTCGATCTTTACCGCGTCCCTGCCAGTGGCGAATTTACCGGTGGGCGGCAGCAGTGTGAACATCGTCGGCAACGCCACGGCTGCGGGCGTGCGCTACTTTTTCCCCGTGTTCCCCAAGCTTCCCGGCAGCCACAAGCTGTCCGTCGGAGCTGATTTTTTGCGGCTGGAGCGGACCGAAGCCACATTTCCAGGCCTCCTCGGGTCAGCGACGGTCTTGAGTCCGATTCAGTATACGCCGGTGAGCGTGGGGTATGCGGGGTCGTTGTTGGACCGATGGGGTATGACGGAGTTCGGTGTGACGGCGAGAGGGTATTGCTGTGGGATCATTCCTGACGGACGAAAAGCAGACTTCGGCGGCGATCCCAACGACCCCTTCAACAAACCGGGGAGTCGGGCGGGGTCCAGCGGCAGCTTTGCGGTGATCCGAGGCAGTATCGATCGCCGTCACAGTCTGCCCTACGGGTTCGATCTCCGCCTGCGCCTCGACGGTCAGTGGGCCAGTGAACCGCTGATTCCTGCAGAAGCGTATTTCGCGGGTGGATACGAGACCGTGCGGGGATACATCAATTTTGAAGCCTTGGGGGATCACGCCATTCGTGGGCGCGCCGAGCTGACGACGCCGGAACTGATTCCCATTCCCCTCGACTATTTTTGGCAACGCCGACGGTCTTCAGAATGGGCGATCAAATGGCGACTGGCCGGGTTCTATGACGCCGTGAATCTCTGGGTCCAAGATCCGCTTCCCGGACAACGGGACCAATTCCGCTTGGAGGGCGCAGGATGGGGTTTGCGGGTCACGTTGCCGAAGAAGATCGGCGAAGTGCACATCGACCAAGGCTATGCGTTGCAGAATCTTACGCAAACAAAGGCGGGCGACTCGTTTGTTCACTTTGTGGTCAGTCTTGGATTCTAGCGCCGAACCAGGTTCAGCAGAGGTCTTTATGAACATCACAGGCAGAAGGCTCCGTCGAATCGCGGTGATCGCCATCATCGGTCTCTGGCCGATGGTCATCGCCGGCACCGCACGGGGTAATCCGACCAACGGGACGGTCGCGGGCGGCGCGGCCACCATTGGCCCTCCCGACGGCACAACCTTAACGATCAGGCAGACGACGCCGAAAGTCATCATCAATTGGGAGTCGTTCAATATCGCGCCGAACGAAGTCACGCACTTCATCCAACCCAACGCCTTGTCCCTTGCCCTCAACCGGATCGGCGGAGCCGCACCGAGTGAAATCTTCGGCGCACTCCGTGCCAATGGCATCGTCATGTTGTTGAACCGGAACGGCGTGATTTTCCAGCCGGGCTCACAGGTGGACGTCGGTGGATTGGTTGCATCTTCCCTCAATATGACGGATCACGATTTTCTTGCGGGCAATTACCGGTTGCTGGGAACGGTCGCCGATGGACTGGTACGAAACCTGGGGAATATCCGCGCGGGAGCTGGCGGGGTCTACCTGATCGCACCCAATGTCGAAAACGGCGCATCCGGGATTATCACCGCAAACGACGGGTCCATTTCACTCGCTGCCGGAACTACGGCGTATCTCTCGAGCCGCTCCGACGGCCGCGGGTTCCTAGTTGAACTGCAGGCACCGGCGGGGGAGGCGTTGAATCTAGGGGTGTTGACGGCCGATGGCGGCCATATTTCCATGGCGGGGCTGTCGGTCAATCAACAGGGTGTGGTGCAGGCTAATGCCATCGAGAGCCGCGGGGGAAAGATCGAGCTGGTGGCTAAACAAAATTCCACCTCGCCGGGCCCGACGCTCGCCCGAGTGCGGTTGGGTACGTCAAGCCGCACGCAAGCGGACGGGGGCTCGATCGAGGTCATCGGCCAGGAGGTGGCTCATGACGGCCTGCTCCAGACCAACGTCACCGGGGGGCGTCGCGGCCGGATTGATGTCAGAGCGACGGAGGGCGGCCAACCTGGTGCAGGGGTGACGACCACCGGCGTGACGAGCCGTGTGCAGGCGGACGGAGGAGACATTCTGGTTCAAGGAAACAGAGTCATCCATCAAGGCACGGCGCAGGTGGATTCTGTTGGTGACCGCACCGGCCATATTCACTTCTGGGGAAAAGAGGCGGTCACATTTGGAGGCACCAGCGTGACTCGAGCGAGAGGCGGGCAAACGGGCGTTTCAAACGGAGGCACCATCGTCGGCATGGCCACCGATCTTTCGAGAGGCCAGCTGGATATCGGCACTGGCGCGACGTTTGATGTCAGTGGGGGAGTCCAGGGCGGCCATGGTGGAGAACTGCTGTTCGGCGATCGACGGGGCGATGCAGGAGGATTCAGTACCGTGCCGTTCATTGGCACAGCAGGAAGTACCTATCTCCCTGGTCGCTTTCGGCTGGTCCCGGCTGAGCTAGTGGCTGACATCGGATCCGTTGATCTCGGTCCCTTACAGGACGTCACGCTCGTGGCTTTGAATAATCTCACCGTGACCGGCTCACGTTTCCTAGAAAGTCTGGCTCCAGGGGCGCCATCCGGACGGTTGCGGTTTCTGTCGGGGAACGATCTGTCGTTTCAAAGCACGACCATCAGGGTCGACCCGTTGACGCTCGATAGCCCTGGGTCATCGAGAGATATCGTTGGTGTCGCTGGGAACAATATCCGCTTTACGACGTCGACGTTGTCAACCGGCCATGGCGGCAATATTGAGATGACGGCGAGAAGCGGGTCCATTTGGCTGATTGATCCGACCGCACAGACCCTGTCGAGTTTGAGAGTCAAGGGTGGAGGCGATCTCGTGCTTACGGCGCAGCAAGACATCGTGGCGAGCATGAGGGTTGCGCAGGAACTGACGCAAGATGTGCTGAACGGTACGAACGACTCCAACGTCCAAGGTCTTTTGGTCGATGGGACCAGATTCACCAATGCCTCAGGTGTGCGGACCGGAACCGGTACTTTGTCGATCACCACGAAGGAAGGGAACCTTATTGGAGCGAACCTGCTAGGGGATCTCCGAGGTCCGGGATTCATGGTGCGGAATGCCGATGCGGTTGTCTCGGTGGGGGGCAGGATCGGCAACCCGAATCTGCCCTTGAACACCGGTGGGCTGTTACCTGATGGGCTCGCGCTGGCGGCCCTCAACCGAGATCGTGTGGCGCAGCAACTTCCTCCTCTGGAAGAGAACGCCACCGGCTATTTGGACGTGGCCATGACGGATGCCAAGGTGTCGATTCACGCGGGTGGGAACCTGTATGTGCGGCGGCTGTCTGATGCAGGGGTAGCCTGGGATCTGGCCAACCCCTTAGCGGGGACCGCCGATTGGGGACGCTTCCGAACGCCGGGAACCCAGTTGGAGGGGTGGCCGATCGGCGAACCGATCGCGCCAGGGGCGCAGTTGAATGAGGGGTTCCAGCATAATGACGCAACCTTGGTGTCACGACACGGCAACGTTATTCTCGACACGCAGAGAACGCCATTTTTTGAGTCGGGAGGGCCCAACGATATGCAGGTGTTCGGGCAGTTCTTGCCGGCGAGGTTCGACGTGCAAGCCATTGAGGGCACGGTGCAGATCCGCAGTCCGCTCAGTTTTTTCAACGGACCCCAGGCGAGACTCAACTTCTCGGCAAGCGGGAACATCGAAGGACTCCTGACCTACGAACTCGGGCCGCCGCCTCCTGAATTTATCCGCTGGGTCTATGTCCCCGGCCGGGTCGAACCTGGTCTCAGTCTCAGAAACTACGTGGCCATTGATTCGCGGAAGCCGATCGATCCCTCGCTCCAGCCGTTTCTTTTGGCAGAACGTCCGCGTAACCTACCTGCCCCGGAGACCTCACTGCAGGTTCCGGAAAGTCTCTTCGAATTGCAGCCGGGTTTCGTGCCCTCTCTGCGCATCACCAGCCAGACACCGTCCGCGCTGGCAGGACGACCGATCGGGCAGTTCGATGGCGTCAACGCCTCGACCTTGGGTCAACTCGGGACCCCGGACAAGGTCAGTGCTCCCGGCACCATTCGGATGACGGCCGGAGACACAATTCAAAACCTAAGTACGGATTTCAGGGACCCGACGTACCTAAAGGAAACGCGGCTTCAGGCAGGAAACGATATCCAGAATGTCAATCTAGTCGCGACCGCATCCAACCTGGGAACGGAATCCAGAACGGTCGTGGAATCGATTCCCATGCTGATCGATCCGAATACGGGCCGCGTGTTGCGAGCGCCGATTTTGAACGGTGGGCCACAGGACGACGTGATTCTTATCCGAGATCCCAACGATGGAAATCGAATCAGGCCATGGAATGGGACTGAATCCGTCGATCCGGGGAATGTGGTCAATATACGGGTCGTGTCCGTAACGAAACAGGTGCCGGTCGCCAAGCCTGCCGTGATGGTCGAAGCGGGTCGGGATATTAAGCTTGGACTGTTACCAGAGTCGAGGCCCAGCAATCCAGGTCCCTCATTTGGTTTAACGTTCAGTGGCAACGGGACTGTCTCGGTCAAGGCGGGGAGAGATCTGGACCTTGGGAACGGGGCCGGCATCAGAATGACTCCTGGTCTGACACCAGGGCGCGACGCCTCCTTGGCAGGAGCGCTCGACATCGGGGTCGGGAGAAATCTGACCATGGCACAGTCCCGCATCGTGACCGACGGTGGCGCAGGCGTCAGCATCCACGGAAACGACCCTGCCTACATTCCCGGCTACGATAACAGCGCCCTGCATCCGCTCGACGTACCGGCCTCGGTGCGGGGACGCAGGAATCTCGCGCCCACCGGAGGGTTCATCGACGTCGGAGAGACGGTCAGCAGGCGTATAGGGGAGGAGTCCACTGGGATTCAGGTGCGCGTCGGCGGATCGGTCGGGGTTCGAGCGAACCGAGCCACCGTGGGATCAACCGGTATCGTGAACTTTCCGCTCGTTCCCGATCGGGCGGCGATCGATATTCAGTCGACCGGCGACGTCAATGTGCGGACATCCCGAATCGGCACGTTCTCGGGGGGTGACATCAGAATTATCTCGACGGCCGGATCGATCAATGCGGGGAGCGGAGGAAAAGGGGAGCGGCAGCAGTTTTCGCTGGATGTTCCCAAGCTCGATGCCAACGGCCGCCCCATCATCCGCCCCGACGGGACAGTCCAAACCGAGAGTGTCAGCTTTGAAGTCCCCGGCAGCGGGATTTTTACCTATCATCCGACTGATCCTCAGGTCTTGGACTTTCCGAAATTCGACACGCCGGAGATCACCGCGATCAAAAATGAAATCTTCAAACAGCGGGTTTTTAATCGCAACACGGCCTCGCTGGAGGCTCGTGCCGAAGACCTGATCGACCGGCGCACACCGGAATTCGACGCACTCTTTGAAGCATTTATCACCAGAAATCCGAATAAGGTGGATCCTATCACGGGAAGACGCCGTCCCTTGAGCCTCGGGGACGTGTCGCTCGATGCGGCGTCGGATATTGTCGTGCCGCCGGCCGGTATTCGCGGTCGTCGCGTTGATCTGGTGGCCGGCCGGACGCTCGATTTTCAGGGGGGGGAGGTGCAGGGGAAGGTCACGTTCAGAGCGGCAAGACTCTCCGGAGATGTTCAGGTGACGGGTACTTTCTCCGGCGCCACCTCGGGTGGCGCATCCGTCTCAATCGCCAGTTCAGGCGGCGGCGGGTCGGTCGGTGGGCTCAGCGGGGTCACCGGCACGGTGGGCGCGTCGGCCGGAGCTTCGGTGGCGTCAGTCTCCACCGCGCAAAAGACATCAGAAGCGGCTCAGGAAGCGGTCACCGAAGCGGCTAACCAGCAGGCCGGCCAGAAAAATCAGCAAGCTGCCAAGACAGGCCAAAAAGAGAAGGACGGGAAAAGCATGATTGCTCAGGCTTTGAGAGGAAGACGCGGAGTCATGATTCAAGTCGATGTAAAGCCGCAACCACAATCAACCAACTAGACGGAAAGGGAGTCTCACTATGGATATGAGTTCGGGAGGCGTGGCGTTTGCCTTAAGCCATGCGACCCTCGAAGGGAAGATCACCATTTCGGTGCTCCTCGTCTTTTCCCTGGTCAGTTGGACCATTATCATCAACAAGTTTCGACAGCTGGCGAAGGCCAAAAAACGGAACGGCCTCTTTCTAGAGTACTACTCCAAGTCCAAGAGTCCACTGGGCGTCTTCAACAAGGGGAGTCTCGATCAACTCCAGGGATCTCCCATGTACGACCTTTACTACGGTGGATGTGAAGAGTTGAAGGCCCAGCAAGAAAAGTACGAGGCCGAGAAGATTCCCAATCATGGTATGAGCGCGGTACGCATCGCGCTGGAACGAGTGTTGGGCGAATCCGCTGTGGCCTTGGAGTCGGGTATGATTATTCTGGCAACGGCCATCAGCGGCGGTCCCTTTATCGGATTGCTCGGCACTGTGTGGGGAGTGATGGATACCTTTTCAGGGATCGGTCGGGCGCAGCAGGCGACGTTGACCACGATGGCTCCAGGCGTGGCGTCGGCACTCATCGCCACGGTGGCAGGGCTGATGGTCGCGATTCCCTCGCTCTTTTGTTACAACTTTTTGGTGACGAAAACGAAAACCATTACGATGGAACTCGATAACTTTGCGGCCCATCTGGAAACGGTCTTCATCACGGAGTATCTCCGAGAGAAGAACGGATCGGCTGCGGCGGAAGATATTGAAGATTTTCGACCCGGTGGCCATCGCCAAGAAGCGGAGCCGTCCGGCGCGGCGACGGGACACTAGAAATACGTGATGCGCACCTCGTGAAGCGTGAAGCGTCTGGTTCCGGAACGAAATACGGTTTTCATTTCACGCATTCGTGGCGCTTCACGTTTGACGAACGACGAGATACGAGGCGACGATGAGACGCTTTTCAAAAAAATCGCACGGTGCCGTGTCCGACATCAATATCACCCCGTTGCTGGACTTAGCCTGGGTGCTGCTCGTAATTTTTATCATCACGACGACGGCGATGGTGCAGGGTATTGAGCTCAAGTTGCCGGAGTCCACCCCGCATGAAACCGACATGGAATCAAGCACGCCCACGCTGTCGGTGAAGAAAAACGGCGATGTCTACATGGACGATGAGCGCGTGAAGCTGAACGAGCTGGAAAAACTGATCCGTGATCTCAAGGCCGCAAAGGGCGGCAAGTTGCCTCTGGTGCTCCGAGGCGATGCCGGGGTCGAGTACAAACATGTGGTCGCTGTCTTGGACATTTTGCAACGTATTCCGGTTGAAGATCTGGCCATCGCCACGAAGCCGTTCAATGAACCGTAAGGGGCGTGAAGTGTGAAATGTTGTTCGTGAAGCGTATTCCGGCGCGGCTGTACACGGAGATTGAATGGGTTGAATCGAGATAGGCGATGTGAACGATCGTCTCGCGTGGAATAAGAGGACGAGGCTGCATTCTCTTGTTTTGCGCGCTCCACGCTTCACGAACGACGTTTCACGAGTTAAGAGATGGCTGGTTATAAGGGATTCGAGAAAAAGAAGAGCAAGCTCGGTACGACATTGCTTATTGTTGGCGTGATCCACGTCGGCATCGGAGCTGGGCTCTACTGGGTCTCGCAGACCGAGTGGGGCCAAAACCTCATCAAGGTCTACAAGCTCACGGCGTTCCGCAAAGAAGACCCGCCACCTCCTCCTGAAAAAGAACCGGAGCCGGAACCTGAGCCGGAGCCTCCAAAGCCCGAGCCAAAACCACAAGAGGCTCCGCCTCCTCCACCTCCGGTCGCCGAAGCGCCGCCGCCACCTCAGGCGGCGGACGCTCCGGGTCCACCGCCTGTGAACGTCGATCCCTTCGCTATCGGAAAAGGCCGGAAGCCGTTCGCCGGCTATTCCGACATTCTTACCGCGATGATTCAAGCACAATATCATCAGCCGCCGACCCTTCCCGACGATCTCGATTATGCGGTGCTCTGTGAGTTGGTGCTGGACGAGGAGGGGCGTGTGTTGCAGTATCGCTTGGTGAATTCATCCGGCAGCCTGCTTTTTGATCAATCCGCCTTGGACGCATTGGCAAAGGTGACGCAAGTCCGCCCGCCGCCCGAGGGCATGGATCGCACCGTCATCGTCAAGTTTTTTCCACCGGCCTAGTCTGCTGAAACACTCGATTCGTGTGCTTCGACAGACTCAGCACGAACGGAAACTCTCAGCACTTTCAATTACCGCTCCGTTCTCGCATCGTTCAGACCCTCAACGTACCCCAGAGGGTACGCCCCTGCGCTCACAGCGGCCTTGCAGGACAGCCTCTTTGAGCATTCTGAGGCGTAGAGTGCCACAGTTCCTTCTATCATCGTGCAATGATGTGCGAAGCAGAAACCGCGTTTTTCAGCAAACTGCTAGCGAGGATGTGCGCCGATCGATAGTGCCGAACATGTAGGCACGAGCCTACGGTCTGTCTCCATTCGGTATCGCTCGTCCTAAGGTCTTCATGAAGAGTTTACCGTTCCCCAAAGTTGCTCTGATTGCGTCGTAACCTTCCCCCGATACAACTACTCGCGTGCAGAGGCCCACTCTGGGTCGTTTAAGAGGTAGGACAACTTATCACAATGTTAACGGCCTTCGAATCGCGAGATGAGGTTTCTGTAACACCAAAAAGAGAGAACAGAGGCCAGGCCACACCCTGGATTTGGTCTCCTCTCTCACAGAGCCGAAAGGAGGTGGGTGACAGGGGTGGTGGCGACAGGGATATGGGTTCTTAACGTTCCATTCAATAAGGAGGAAACGTATGAAGGTTCAAGGAATCAAGCGAGTGATGGTGGCGGCGGCCTTGACGGTGCTCACGGTATTTGCCGGCACGGTAGGACAGGCCCAGGCGTTCCAATTCGATGAAGGGGACACAGTCCTGGCGATCTGGGGCAACGGCACAGAAGCTCTGTATAACCTCAGCGATCTGCCGAGCTTCGGCTATGGGGCAAGCACTCAGACGCTCAATGTCTCAGCTGGTCTTACAGCAGCGGGAGGAGCCAATCCCATTCGCTTCTCTCTGTTTTCGTCCGATGCCAATGCAGAAAAGTTGACCAGCGGATCCACCATCTCGACCGCGCTGGTTACTGATCCGTCGATTCTCTTCTCTCAAGTGGCAAACTGGGCGCCTCTTTCGTCCTTCGCTGGTGATACGATTCTGGCGGCGAATGAGAATTCCTTCACGCAGCGTATTGGCTTAATAAACGGACCGGATGGTGCAGCCCGATTGAATGGCACGTGGGACTCCGACATGTTCGGAACCTTTGGCGAACTTGGCGTGTCAAACATCCTGAAGGTCTTCGAATTCGATGCTGCGGGTCAGCGAACCATTGGTCATCTGCGGATGAGCCAGGAGGGCCTTGTGGAGTGGCAACAGGCGCCATTCGGCGGTGGTCCGGTAGTCCCCGTACCAGCGGCCGTGTGGTTGTTCGGCACGGGCCTC
>WBZN01002083.1_pt1 | contig 11422 bp, 11 predicted proteins | sample 5204281 | NCBI WGS metagenome assembly WBZN01 (sample SAMN12344347, study PRJNA552823) | activated sludge metagenome | biome: Activated sludge suspended growth; feature: Nitrification reactor; material: Wastewater; isolation source: activated sludge from nitrification reactor of wastewater... | reverse complement strand
GGTCTCAATCCGGTGCGTGACCGCCTATGCCTGGTGCAGTTGAGCCAGGGCGACGGTGTTTGTCATCTGGTGCAGATTCCGAAGGCGCCGGCGGGCGGCGCCGTGCGGGCACCCAATCTGCAGGCCCTGCTGCAAGACGGCAAGGTGCTGAAACTGTTCCATTTCGCCCGGTTCGATCTGACCGCGCTCAAGGTCACCCTCGATATCGATTGCGCCCCGGTCTATTGCACCAAGATCGCGGCCAAGCTGGTGCGCACGTTCACCGATCGGCATGGGCTCAAGGATCTGTGCAAGGAACTGCTCGGCATCGACCTGTCGAAGCAGCAGCAGACCTCCGATTGGGGCGCCGAGACGCTGCTGCCCGAGCAGCTGAAATACGCCGCCGCGGACGTGCTCTATCTGCATCAGTTGAAGGACAAGCTCGACCCGATTCTGGATCGGGAGGGACGCCGGCAGCTGGCGGAAGCCTGCTTCGGTTTCCTGCCGACCCGCGCGGCCCTGGACCGGCTCGGCTGGGACCAGCCGGATATTTTCGAGCATTAAGGTTTGCCGAGCCGCACTTGGCGCCCAATAGCCTTCTGCGACAAAGTGTTGGCGGTCGGGCGGTCGGCTGGATTTGGCGCGGCGCGGGCGGTATCGTCCGCTAGCCGCCGCAACGGGAGAGGGCAGTGACGGCACGGGCCAAGGGTGGAGCTGCGGAACAGCAGGTCGGGACCGTCCCGGGCGGGGACGCCGCGGGGCAAGGTCTGGCTGCGGCGCAGCGCGTCCTGCGCCAGGAGGCCGAGGCGCTGCTGAAGCTCGCCGGCGATCTCGACGGCGGGATCGGCCAGGCGCTGGACCTGCTGGCGAAGTCCACCGGGCGGGTCATCGTCACCGGCATGGGCAAGAGCGGCCACATCGCCCGCAAGATCGCCGCCACCTTCGCCTCCACCGGCACTCCGGCGCAATTCGTCCACCCGGCGGAAGCGAGCCACGGCGATCTCGGCATGATCACCGCCGCCGACGCGGTGGTGGCGCTGTCCAATTCGGGCGAGACCTTCGAGCTCGCCGACATCATCACCTACACGCGGCGCTGGTCGATTCCGCTGATCGCCATCACCAGCCGCGGCGCCAGCGCGCTCGGCAGCGCCGCCGATGTCACGCTGCTGCTGCCCAATCTGGGCGAGGCGGGATCGATGGGCATCGCGCCGACCACTTCGACCACCATGATGCTGGCCTTGGGCGATGCGCTGGCCGTGGCGCTGCTCGAGCGCAAGGGATTTTCGGCCGATGATTTCCGCCAGCTGCACCCGGGCGGCAAGCTGGGGCAGAAGCTGCTGCGCGTCGCCGATCTCATGCATGTGGGCAAGGAATTGCCGCTGATCGGCGCCGATGCGGGCATGCAGGACGCCATCCTCACCATCACCGCCAAGACCTATGGCTGTGTCGGCGTCGTGAACCCGGCGGGCGACCTTGTCGGCATCATCACCGACGGCGACCTGCGTCGCCACATGGGCGATGATCTGCTGCATCGGCGGGTAACCGACGTGATGACCGCCAATCCGCGCACCATCCGCCCCGCTGCCCTGGCGGCGGAAGCGCTGCATGCGATGAACGAGAAGTCGATCACCTCGCTGTTCGTGATCGAGGACCGCAAGCCGGTCGGCATCGTGCGCCTGCATGATTGCCTGAAAGTGGGCGTGGCCTAGGTGCCCGGGCAATGACCCAGGACCCCAACGGCCACGGCCCAGCGGCGAACGCGCCAGAGGCGGCGCCCGTCGATCCAGGTCAGATGCGACGCATGGCGCAGCCGCGGCCCGTTTCGCGCGCCCTGCGCCGCCGCCGCACGCCGCTGCGGCTGCTCAAGATCGCCCTGCCGATGGTAGCGGTGGTGACCGTCGGATACCTGGTCTATTGGTGGTTCCAGTCGCGCGACACGACCGTTGATGCGACCATCATCGAAGGCGCCGGCACCGCCGGGGAAACGCCGCCCGAGGTCACCGTCAGCAACGTGAAATACGACGGCAAGGACGACCAGGGCCGGCCATTCAGCATCACCGCGGAATCGGCCTCGCACGCCGACGGCGACGAACGTCACATCGCCCTGAAAAAGCCGCTGGCCGACATCATCATGGCCAGTGGCGCCTATGTCGCGGTCACCGCGATGGAAGGGGTGCTGGACCGCGACGCCGATCAGGTGACTTTGAACGGGGACGTGACCCTGTTCCACGACAACGGCTTGTCGTTCCAGACCGACAGCGCCACCATCGATCTGAAGGCGAAAACCGCCGAGGGCAACGAGCCGGTCGAGGGTCAGAACGAGGATGGCGAGGTGATTGCCCAAGGGTTCAAGGTGCTCGATGATGGGAATACGATCGAATTCACCGGCAAGGCGTATATGAAGATCTATCCGAAGCAGAAGGACCAGGCTCAATGAGGGCAGGGCCACACATGTCCGGATCGGCTGGCCTCGCGCCGGCGCGGCGCCGGTGGCGCGCGGCCGGGCTCGGCCTGGCGTTGCGGCCCGACCGGCTTTGGCTGCTGGCGGGGGCGGTTCTGCTGTGCCTGGCGGTGCTGCCGGAAGCGGCGCCCTCGGCCCTCGCCCAGGATTCCGGCTCCGGGGACACCGGCTCCGGCGGTGGACTAGGCCTCGACGACAACGACCAGCCGCTCGAGATCTCGGCCGAGAACGGCATCGAATGGAAGCGCGATTCGCGCACCTATACCGCGCGCGGCAACGCCCTGGCGCAGCAGGGCGAAACCTCGATCGCCGCCGACACGCTGATCGCCCATCTCGACGACCAGGACAAGATCGCCAGCTGGGAGGCGATCGGCAACGTGACCATCCGCACCAAGCGCTCGACCTCCTATGGCGACCGCGCGGAATACCAGGAGGCCTCCCGGGTCCTGATCCTGACCGGCGGCGCCCTCAAGGTCACCACCGACAAGGAGACGGTCACCGCCCGCGACCAGATCGAGTACTGGCGCGACAAGGATGCCCTGGTGGCCAAGGGCGCCGTGGTCATCGTGCGCGAGGAAACCACCATCCACGCCGACGAGGCGACCGGCTATTTCCGCGACAAGGCTCCCGCGAACGAGACCGGTACCAACGACGCCGGGACCAACGACGATGGCGGCAGCGGCTCCGATCTGTCGCAGCTCGACGCCAACGGCCATGTGCGCGTCGACCGCAAGGACCAGACCGCGTTCAGCGATAAGCTCGCCTACAATCCGGACACCGAGATTGCGGTGCTGACCGGCAATGTGGTGATCAACAGCAAGGACAACCGCTATACCGGCGGCCGCGCGGAGCTCGACCTCAAGAACGACATCAGCCGCCTGCTGCCGGTCAGCGGCCAGCGTGTCCGCACCGTCATCAAGACGAAGAAGGACCAGACGGATGAGACCGGCGGCACCACTCCGGTGCCGCAATGATGCCGCACGGCACCGAAGCTGGCGGCAAGCCCGCGCACGATGCCACCCAGAGCGATCTGGCGCGGGCCGATGCCGGCGCGGGTTCGGTGAACGGGGCCGCGCATCCGGCCGCGGCCGGCTCCACCTTCGTGATCAACGGCGTGGCGGTTGACCCGACGACGGTGGAGGGGCTGGTCGCCTATCACATCGGCAAGAAATATCGCCGCCGTCCGGTGCTGCGCGATGTCACCCTCGGCGTCCGGCGCGGCGAGGCGGTCGGGCTGCTTGGCCCGAACGGCGCCGGCAAGACGACCTGCTTCTACATCATGACCGGCCTCACCAAGGCCGATTCCGGCGCCATCTACCTCGACGGCGAGGAGGTGACCGACCTGCCGATGTATCTGCGCGCCCGCGGCGGCATCGCCTACCTGCCGCAGGAAAGCTCGATCTTCCGCGGCATGAACGTGGCCGACAACATCATGGCGGTGCTGGAGATCACCGAGCCGGACCGCAGCGTGCGCGCCCAGCGCATGAACCAGCTGTTGGCCGACTTCTCGGTCGGCCATCTGCGCAGCGTGCCGGCGACGGCGCTTTCCGGCGGCGAGCGGCGCCGGGTCGAGATCGCCCGCTGCCTGGCCGCCAACCCGAACTACGTGCTGCTGGACGAGCCGCTCGCCGGAATCGATCCCATCGCGGTCGCCGACATCCGCGAACTTGTGTCGCATCTGAAGGACCGCGGCATCGGCGTGCTGATCACCGACCACAACGTGCGCGACACGCTGGGCATCGTCGACCGTGCCTATGTGCTCAATGAAGGCGGCGTGCTGGCCGAAGGCACGCCGGCCGAAATTGTGAATGACCCGGCGGTGCGCCGTGTTTACCTTGGCGAAAGGTTCTCTCTCTAGCTTTGGGCCAACATGGCCGTATCGCAACGCCTAGATCTGCGCCAAGCGCAATCTCTCGTCATGACGCCGCAGCTCCAGCAGGCGATCAAGCTGCTGGAACTGTCCAACCAGGACCTGGTGGCGTATGTCGAGGAGGAGCTTGAGCGCAACCCGCTGCTGGAGCGGGCCGACGATCAGGAGAACGCGGGTTCTCCGGACATGCCGAGCGCTGCCGAAGCCGGCGAGCCGGAAGCCATGCTCGACACCAAGGAATTCGGCGACCGCGAGGCGCTGCCGGCGGCCAAGGATTCCCCGATCGATGCCGATTATGACAACGACTACTCCGACACCGGCAGCGACACCGCCGGCGGCCGCGACGGCGGCGGCGACTATGGCGAGGTTTCCGGCCAGGCCAACTGGAAGGTCGGCTCCGGCCGTGGCGACTTCCCCGACCAGGACGGCGATTACGGCGAATCGCTGTCGCGCGACATCACGCTCCGCGAGCATCTGGAGCAGCAGCTCGGCATCGAGATCGTCGACCCGACCGAACGCCTGATCGGGCTGCAGATCATCGATCTGATCGACGAGGCGGGATATGTGCAGGGCGACCTGCCGGCGGTGGCGGAGCGACTCGGCTGCGGCTTCGATCTCGTCGAATCGGTGCTGAAGCGAATCCAGCAGTTCGATCCCGTCGGCGTCGCCGCGCGCAACCTGGCCGAATGCCTGGCGCTACAGCTGAAGGAGCTCGACCGGCTCGACCCCGCGATGCAGGCGCTGCTCGATCATCTCGACCTGCTGGCCAAGCATGACCGCGCCCAGCTGATGAAGATCTGCGGCGTCGATGCCGAGGACCTGGCCGACATGGCGGCGGAGATCCGCAATCTCAATCCGCGCCCCGGCTACGCCTTCGACCGCACCGAAGTGCAGGCGATCCAGCCCGACATCCTGGTGCTGCGCCTGCCCGACGGTTCCTGGTCGGTGGAGCTCAACAGCGACAATCTTCCGCGCCTGCTGGTGAACCAGCAATACCACGCCAAGGTCACCACCAAGGCGCAGAGCAAGTCGGACAAGGACTATCTCGCCGATCGCCTGTCGGCGGCCAACTGGCTGGTGAAGACGCTGCACCAGCGCGCCACCACCATCCTGAAAGTGGCGAGCGAGATCGTGCGCCAGCAGGAGATGTTCTTCCTGCACGGCGTGAAGCACCTGAAGCCGCTGATCCGCCGCGACATCGCCGAGGCGATCGGCATGCACGAGAGCACGGTCAGCCGTGTGGCCGCCAACAAGTTCATGGCGACACCGCGCGGCCTGTTCGAACTGCGCTACTTCTTCAGCGCCGCGATTCAGGCCGCCGACGGCGCCGACAGCCATTCGGCGGAATCGGTGCGCTCCCGCATTAAGGAATTAATCGACAAGGAGCCGGCCGAGGCGATTCTGTCGGACGACCAGCTGGTCGCCGTGCTCAAGAAGGAGGGCGTCGACATCGCCCGCCGCACGGTGGCTAAATACCGGGAATCATTGAAAATTCCATCTTCCGTCCAGCGCCGGCGCGAGAAGTCCTTGCGTTCCGCTTGAGGCGGGCTACATCATCCATCTGGACCATTGCGGGGAGGCCCGCCCTTGACTTGAGATAGGGCGGTACATATGGTCCCGGCCCGCCGCCAGGACGGGCAAGAATGGCAAGGCCGAATGGCCGCCTTTGGCATGAGACCCGTCTGTTGGACAGTGATTATGAATCTGACAGTCAAAGGTAAGAACATCGACGTCGGCGAGGCATTGCGCACTCACGTCGCGCAAAATCTCGACCACGCCATCGGCAAGTATTTCGGCAATCCGATCGAAGCGACGGTGACCTTTTCGAAGGAGTCGCATCTGTTCGTTGCCGATCTCGCCGTTCATATCGGCCGCGGCATCCACATGCAGGCGGAAGCCTCCGCCGGCCAGGCTTACGCGGCCTTCGACCAGGCGATGGAACACATGGCCAAGCGGCTGCGCCGGCATAAGCGGCGGCTGCGCGACCATCACCGCGCCGAGATCGAGTCTTTCCGCGCCTCGCAATACATCCTGGCGCCGCAGGAGGAGGAAGAGGTCGATGCTCACCCAGCCAACGGCACCGACGCGCCGACCGTCATCGCGGAAATGCAGACCGAAATCCCGACCTTGACCGTCGGCGAAGCGGTGATGCGCCTGGACCTGTCCGATACCAAGGCCATGATGTTCCTGAACAAGGGGCATGGCGGCCTGAACATGGTCTATCGGCGCAGCGACGGAAACATCGGCTGGGTCGATCCGCGCCTCGGCGCGAAAGCGGCCCAGTAGCGGGCGTATCCTCCGTTCCACCACAGTGCGGGCGCCAGCCTCGAATCGGGACTCCAAGGACGCATTCATGGAAATCGAAGATCTCATCACGCCGGCGCGGGTCATGCCGCGACTGAAAGCGACCAGCAAGAAGCACGTTCTGCAGGAGCTGGCGAAGCGCGCGGCGGAGCTGTCCGGCCTCCATGAGCGCGCGATCTTCGACGTGCTGCTGGAGCGGGAGCGCCTCGGCACCACCGGTGTCGGCAACGGCATCGCCATCCCGCACGGCAAGCTGCCGGACATCAAGGAGCTGTTCGGCCTGTTCGCCCGCCTGGACGAGCCGGTCGATTTCGACGCCATCGACGAGCAGCCGGTGGATCTGGTGTTTCTGCTGCTGGCGCCGGAAGGCGCCGGCGCCGATCACCTGAAGGCGCTGGCGCGGGTCAGCCGCCTGCTGCGCGACAAGTCGGTGTGCGAGAAACTGCGCGGCGCCGACCAGACCGACGCCATCTACGCGCTCCTCACCGACACGGCGAAAAGCCACGCCGCCTAGGACATGAGGCGCTTGGGTTGACTCGCGTCATGCGCCAATCCTGCTGATTGGCCGCATGTCCGACGCCGACCTGGTCTTCACTTCGGCGGGAAACCGCTTTGGCGGCGGCGTCGCACGATCGGCCGGCTGAACGGACGCGCCGTCAGGCGGCGCTCGGCATCAGCAATTGCAGGAAGGTCTTGTCGCCGATCGCGTTCTGGACGGAAACGCCCTTGGCGATCAGGCGGCTGGCCTTGGCCTCGGTGAAATCCGCCTCGTCCACCTGGCATTCCACGAAACGCGGCAGCCATTCGCGGGTCGAGCCGTCGGCCAGCACCGCGGTTTCGACGCTGAGATCCGCCTTGCGGAAATCGGTGCGGCGCAGATTGGCGTTGGTGAAGTTGGTGCCGCGCAGATTGGCGCCGCTGAAGCTCGCGCCGGTCAGGTCGGATTTGGAGAAATCCGCCAGGTCGAGCGTGGTGCGGTTGAACTTGGCGGAGCGCAGCCGCGCCTCGATGAACAGCGCGCCGCGCAGATTGTGGCCGGAGAAGTCGTTGCCCGAGAGATCGGCGTTGGAAAAGTCGGCGCGCTGGCCGTCGGTGCCGGACGACGCCACCCAGCGTTCATGGGCGATGATCATCTCGGTGACCAGGGCCTGGGTCTCGGCCGAATCATCGACCGTGACGGTGGTCGAGGTGTCGAGGAAGCCATAGACCGCCTTCGACAGGTCGACGCCGAAGACATTCGCATCGGTCAGGTTGGCGCCGTCCAGGGAGGCGCCCTCGATCACCGCGCGGTTGAGCTGCACGTTCGACAGATCGGCGCCGGTCAGGTTGGCGCCGCGCAGATCGGCGTCCTTGAGCGAGGTGCCCTCCAGGTTGGCGCCGGCCAAATCAGCGTTGCGCAGGATGGCGCCGGAGAGGTCGGCCTTGCGGATGATCGACTTGCGCAGCTTGGCGCCGGTCAGGTTGGCGCGGTTCATCGCCGTGTCGGTCTTCTCGCTGGTCCACTCGTCGCGCTTGGGCGGGGCCATGTTGCCGCCGGTATTGACCAGCAGCGAGCCTTCGCGGAAATCGGTGCCCGAGAGCTGGGCCTCGGAGAAATCGGCGCCGACCAGGTTGGCGCCGCGGAAATCGCAGTCGCGGCAATCGGCGCCGACGAACTTGGTGCCGGCCAGATTGGCGGCGAACAGGTCGCTTTCGCTGACATTGGCGCCGGAAAGATCGCAGTTCAGCAGCTGGACGCCGGTCATCTTGCTGCGCGGCAGTTGCAGGTTGATCAGCTTCAGGTCGCGCAGGGTCTTCAGGGACAAGTCCGCCCGCTTGCCGCCGCGCTCGTTGCGCAGCCAGGCACGATGGGCCAACAGCAATGCTTTCAACGCCTGTACGTCCACGCGCGCCCCCGCGAAAGGTCCCCCGTCAAGGCGGCCAGAGTGCAGCGCAATTGGTTATGGAAGGATTAAGGTTCGCTCAACGAAATGGCCTAAGCCATGGCGGCAGGCCGATATTCTTCAACTGATACAATGCGGTCTTCATTTGCCCTGAGCGGCCGCGAATTCCGGCGCCCGCATTGCACGCCATCGCCGTCTGGCGCATCAACCCTTCATTGCAGGGTCATCGGCGCCAGGCCGTTCTGCCAGGCCGTGGCCACGGCGGCCTCCCGATCGGCGGTCACCGCCAGGGGCTTGCCATTGGCCGCGAACAGGCCGACGGCGCTCTCGCCGTCCACCTCGATGTCCTTGATGTAGGCGATGTCCTTGATGCCGAGCATCAGCATGTCCTGCGGCGTCAGGCTGCGAATTCTGTCGATCTCTTTCATGGCACACTCCTTCGGCGCGCTGCGATCTGGTCGGCGCCCGCGCCCCGGCGCCGCGCTGGCGAACTCCGCTTACTCCGGCCTTGCCTACTCGCCGGCGATGTCGACGGTCTGCGCGGCGGCCTTGCCGGCCGGCGATTTCCCAACCGATGACTTTCCCGCGGCGGTCTTGGCCGCGTCCCCGCCGGGCTTGCGGATCGGCACGGTGCGCACCTGGCTCACCACCCTCGGGCGCTGCAGGTCAACGGACAGCAATCCATTGTCCAACCCGGCGCCAACCACTTCGATCCCTTCGGCCAGCACGAAACTGCGCTGGAACTGCCGCGCGGCGATGCCGCGATAGAGGTAGACCTTCGAAGGATCGTCGCTTTGCCGGCCCTTGATGGTGAGCTGGTTGTCCTCGATCTGGATCTCCAGATCCTCCAGCGCGAACCCGGCCACCGCCAGGGTGATGCGCAGGCGATCCTCGTCGACCTGCTCGATGTTGTATGGCGGATACCCCTCCGCACCGGACTTCGCGATCCGGTCCAGGGTGCGCTCGAAGTGATCGAAACCGAGCAGCAGGGGGCTGTTGAACAGGGACAGGCGTGACATTCCGGAAGCTCCTCCTTCATGAGCGAGCCGCATCTCATCTGCAAAACCGCCCAATTCCGGCGCGGCTTGCGGTGACCCATCCGACGGGAAATCCGTGCTTGCGGCCACAATCTGAATCTAGGTCGTGGGTTAACGAATTCAAGCGGCACAACCCCGTGAAGGACATTATACCCAGCCTCGAGCCGGGCGGCGCGCGACGATCAATCGGCCAGGGTCAGGGCGCCAGGGTCAGGGCGCCGGGGTCAGGGCCAGGATATCTTCATAGCCGTCGACATCGTCGATATGGCTGCCGATGCGGGTGAAGCCAAGCTTCCGGGCCATGGCCACCGAGGCGGCATTGGCCGGCGCGACCGACACCACAAAGCGCCGCACGCCGAAGGCGCTCTCCGCCCAGGCCATCATGCCGCGCGCGGCCTCCTCGGCCAGGCCGCGGCGGCGGAATTCCGGCAGGATGTAGTAGCCCAATTCCACCGCCCCCGGCGCCAGCTCGCGCAGATAGTCCGGGTCGGGCTTGGTGTGGAAATTGAAATGGCCGACGAAACGCAGATCGGGTTTCAGGCAGATCGCCCGCAACGACCACGGTGCATAGCCGGGATCCTTCTCCAGATCGCGCCAACGGATGTCGGCGATCTGGCGCTCCTCTTCGGGGAACGCCTGGAGGTCGCATCCGGCGATCCGCCCTGCCGCGTCGAGCCGGCCGTCGGCGGCGGCGCGGAGGGCCCCGGCCGGGAGCGCCACCAGCACCAGGCGGGGCGTCGCCACCCGGACCCAGCTGGCTTGACCCGGAACGGCGGTGGCGTGTCTATCGGGTTCTGCCATCAACTCCCTCGAAGCGGACGGCCCGTCTTGGTGGGCGGGCCAATGAACGGCGGACGTTTTGCCGCAGGAGCGGCGCGGCCGCATCCTAGCGCGACGCTCGGAAAAGCGCCTGCGTCGTCCGGATTCAATTCTTCTCTGCGCCGAAAGTCATCTTGATCCGACGGGATTTCCTGGCCGCCACGCACCGGGGCCGGTTCCTAGGGTCAATCTCTCGTTCCAGTTCGGGGACGCCGCTGGGGGTCCCGACGGGGCGGCTCCCGGGCAGATGTTTCCCACATCGGCAGCAAGGCGATTAAGCCCGTTTTAACTCCAAGTACTGCTGAATGATCGCAGCACAACGGGGTCACCGGCCGTTGCCTTTCGCGCGACTTTTGCGCGGGAGAATGGCGGCACGAATGAGGGAAATAATGCGTTTCGGGAATCTCAAGATCAGCCGCCGCATGTCCTTGCTGGTCATGCTCTCCGTCATCGGCCTGCTCCTGGTCAGCGCCATCGACGCCTGGCGCACCCGCGGAGTGCTGCTGGAAGACCGCGAGATCAAGACCGAGCAGGTCGTCGACGTCGCCTACAGCGTGATCGCCAGCTACTACGCCCAGGTCCAGGCGGGCACCCTCAGCGAGGATGCCGCCAAGAAGGCCGCCATGGCGGAGCTCGAGACGCTGCGGTACGGCGGCAAGGAGTATTTCTGGATCAACGATATGACGCCGACGATGCTGATGCATCCCTTCAACAAGAAGCTGGTCGGCCAGGAACTGAGCGGCTTGAAGGACAAGAGCGGCAAGCCGTTCTTCGCCGAAATGGTCGACGTGGTGAAGCGCAACGGCTCCGGCTTCGTCCAGTACGACTGGCCGAAGCCCGGCAGCGAGGAAGCCGTCGCGAAGATCTCCTTCGTCAAGGGCTTCAAGGAATGGGGCTGGATCGTCGGCTCCGGCATCTACATCGACGATGTGAATGCCATCTTCTGGCACATTGTCATGGTGCAGGGCGCCATCCTGCTCGGCATCCTCGCCCTGGTGATCCTGGCCTCGATGACCATCGCCAACAGCATCTCGCGCCCACTGGTGGCCGCAACCGCCAGCATGAAACG
>WBZN01002082.1_pt1 | contig 11423 bp, 8 predicted proteins | sample 5204281 | NCBI WGS metagenome assembly WBZN01 (sample SAMN12344347, study PRJNA552823) | activated sludge metagenome | biome: Activated sludge suspended growth; feature: Nitrification reactor; material: Wastewater; isolation source: activated sludge from nitrification reactor of wastewater treatment... | reverse complement strand
CACTCCGAGAGCAGATGCCCCCGCGCCGGCCCCCGCCACGCGCTCCGTTCCAAGCACCCGGCCCGCCACGCCGCTCATGCTGCCGCCGTCGAGAACAGCGCCGCATGCAGACGGAGCAGGGCCGCGTCGGCATCGTCCTCTTTCACCACGAACGACAGGCTGGTGTCCGACGCTCCCTGCGAGATCATCAGCACGTTGATCTCGCCGAGCGCCGTGAAGACGCGCGCCGCGAGCCCCGGCGTCGAACGCAGGCGCCGACCGACGATCGACACCACCGCGAGGCCGCGCTCGACGACCACGTCGGCATAGTCGCCGAGCTCGCGCACCAGCTCGCCGAGCGGCGCCGTGCGGTCGACGGTCACCGAAATCGATACGTCGCTGGTCGCGATGACGTCGACCGCCACGCCGTGACGCGCGAACACCGAGAACACGCGCGCCGCGTGCCCGGGCGCGAGCAGCATCGTCGGATTGGTGAGAAACAGCGCGGCCGAGCCGGCACGCGCCGAGATGGCGGTCGGGCCCGAGCCGACGACGCCACCGGAGACCCGGGTACCCTCGCCCGCCGGCTGGAACGTGTTGCGAATCCGCACCGGGATGCCGGCCAGCACCGCGGGCCGCAGGGTCGCGGGATGCAGTACCTTGGCGCCGAAGAACGCCAACTCGGCGGCCTCGGCATAGCTCAGCTCGGGCACTCGCCGGGCCGCCGGCACACGGCGCGGATCCGCCGTCATGACGCCGTCGACGTCCGTCCAGATCTCGAGCTCGCGAGCCCCGACGGCGGCCGCGAGCACCGCCGCGCTCAAGTCGGAACCGCCGCGCCCGAGCGTGGTGGTCTCGCCGTCGGGCGCCGCGCCCACGAAGCCGCCGGTCACCACGGTCTCACCGGCCAAGAGAACGGGCAGGATCGCGGTTCGAGCCTCCTCGCGCATCGCCCGCAGATCCGGCGCGGCGCGGCCGAACGCGCCGTCGGTGAGCACGATCTCTCGCGGATCGATCCAGCGCACCGGAACGCCGCGCGCCGCGAGCGCCGCCGCGAGCAGTCGCGAGGCGAGCAGCTCGCCGCTCGCCAGGAGCTCGTCCCGGCGACGCGGCGAAAGATCGCGCAGCAGCGCCGCGCCGTTCGCGATCTCGCGCCACCGGCCGTGCGTTTGTTCGAGCGCTGCGAGCAAATTGCTCTCGAGCGCGCCGCCGGCATCGTCCGAGGAGCGCAGCCCCAGCGCCAGAATCGCCCGATGATGGCGCAGCGCCAGGCGTGCAGCGACGCCTTGCGCCGCGGCAGTGTCGCCCCGGCGCGCATGCTCGCCGAGAGCTACGAGATCATCCGTGACCCCGGCCATGGCCGAGACCACGACCACCGTACCCGGCGCGCCGCGGTTCTCGAGCAAATCGGCCACCGCGGCCAGGCGTACCGCGTCCGCCACCGAGGTGCCGCCGAACTTGCGCACCACGCCCAAGCCGGCCGGCGCCAGTGCCGTGCTCGCCGGCGGCCTGCGGGTGCCTCGCGATCGCTGTTCCCGTTGCGCTTCCATCATGCGACTCCCGTGTCTGCGTTGCCGCAGAAAAAGAAAGAGCCCGCCGGTGAGGGCGGGCTCTTCAGAGGGTTCGTTGAAACCGTGTCGTGCGTCAGATACGCATCACGTGGATACACCCCAGCCGAGCTCGCCCCGAGCGGCGCTGCGCTTGGACTTCTTGCACTTTCGCGTGCGGTCGAGGGCGACGAACGACGGTTGCATCGCGCGCATCGTCCCAGAGGAGGACGGACTTGTCAACGCAGGAAACGGCGGCGGCGCGTTCGCAAGGCCACGCCAGGATCGTCTCTGTATCGCGGCGCGCCTCGACGATCAGCGCGCGAACTCGTAGTCGACCGCTTCGAGACGCCCGCGCCAGTAGGGCCACGGTCCCGAAGGCAGGAGCCATGCGACCTCGCCGTCGAGCGGGACGAGCACACCGCGGCGTTCGGCGTAATTCCAGAAGCGGCCCTGCCACGGCGTCGCGACGGCGCCCTGACCGACCGCTCGGGAGCGCGCCGCGGCGGTCACCGTCTCGATCAACCCATCGGAGCCGAAGCGCACGTCGAGTGTCGCCGTGGTCGCGCCGTCCACCAGCGTCGCGCGCGCGGCCGTCGGGTCGAGCTCCTGCCAGGTCACGCCCTGACCGGGCAGCAGTGCCGTCGGATACCAGGCCGTTTCGGCGAGGAACCGGAGCAGCTCGCCCTGCGCCGCTGCCGGCGTGCCGCGCTGATCGGCCAGGCGGAACAGTCCGAACAGACGCGCCTCGAGCAGGCCCTCGCCGAGCGCGTAGGCATCGTGTACGAACGCCTGCGTACCCGGCGCCACTTGAATGCGGGCGTCCCAATCGAAGCCGGGGCGCCGCACCACCACGCGCTGCGTCGACGTGAACGGCTTCCAGCGCGCGGCGACGTTGCCTTCGGCGTCCGCCATGTTCATCTCGCCGCGCTGGACGAAGCTCGCGGCGGCGATGATCGGCTGCCCCGGCGGCAGCACCGCGCGCAGGTATCGCTCGACCGCCGGCGGCAGACGCGCGAGCTCGGCCTCCGCCGGGCGCTCCGGCGCGCTCGCGGCGCGGCCCGACTCGATGCGCGCGCGCAATGCCGCGGTGCCAGTCCGCCAGCGCCAGGCGCCGATGCCCAACGTCGCTCCACCGACCACGACGACGATTGCGAGCGACGCGAGCACGACGACTTTGATTGTCATCCGTCGAGCCTACGATCCTGATTCGGCCGGCGCACCGCGCGGCGGGGCGGTTCCATTCCACCTTGAGCGCCGAGCCGCCGGCCGGGCCAACGACGCTCCGCGAGGTCTCGCCGGCGAGCGCGGTTCGGCACCCGTCGATGGTTGGCGCTAGGCCATCGACGAGCCCACGCACTGCGTCGCCGCGGTCCCGCTGGAGGGTACTCTGACTCGCGCGTCGTCGTGACGAAAGCCTGGCGCCCGCCGTACGAGGTTCCGGCCGTCGACCGAGGGAGCCTCCAAGATGAAATCCGGGAAACGCGTTCCGAGGCTTGCGATGGTTCACGGCGTCGCCGCCTGCCTGCTGGCCGCCTGGGCGAGTTCCATTGGAGTCCTCGAGCTCGCCCTGCGAACGCCCACCGTGCGGTCGCCTGGCCCTAGAAGCGTCGATCGCTGGTATCTGGACGGGCCGCGCGCCGGGGCTCCCTACGCGGCGATGGCGATCCTCGAAGTGCTGCTGCTGCGCCGAGTGGGCGGCGAGCCGGGGTACTCGCCCGGGCTTGCCGGCCTCAGTCGCCTCGGCGAGATCCCGGGGCTCGTCCTGCGCGAACTCTTCAGAAGCCACCTGGGCGGCCTGGCCTTCCTCCCGCTCGCGGCCCCACTCCTGGTCTGCTTCCGCCGCACGCGCAGCGTCGGGCTGCTCGCGTCGCTGCAGATCGCGTTCTATCTGCTGGTCTACGCGGTCGCCCCGGCCAGCCCGGACGACTACATCCGCACCAGCTTCGCGCGCATCGCGTCGCCGTTCATCCCGTTGGTGTTGGCGAGCGCGATGCTTTTGCTGCGCGGCAGCGAGGAGAACGGGCAACCCGCGATTCGATGCCCGCACCGGCAGGTGACGTTTGCCTGGCCACGGCCCGTCGGCCGGCGACCTGCCGATGCAACTCCGCTCCGGTCGTCTCTAGCGCAGCACCACCTCGGCGTCGGCTCGCGAGCCGACTAGACCCCACAGCGCTCGCGAATCCGTCCGCTGATCTGCGCGGACGTGGGAGCATGGGGATAGGTAGGGTCTTCGAGGAGTCCATTGGCGTGCAGTAGCTCGTGCAGCAGCGTCGTCGCCAGGTTGCCCGGGCTCTCGACCATGCCCCCTTGACAGATATAGATCGTGCCGGCGAAGGGCGCCGTCGTCAGCGCATTGTTGCCCCTGCACGTCGCAGGGTCTTGATGGTTGAAGTGGTCGATGTCGACGTGACTCAGCAGCGAATCCAGATCGGAAAACAGGTAGTGCATCGGCCAGTTCCCCGTGTTCAGGTCTCCGAAAGCGCCGGGGTCGCTCAAGAGGTTCGCGCAGTCGGGATTGTTCAGCTTGGCGCGAAGATTGTCGAGCGCGCTCTGGATCAGATTCTCGGGTACCTTGATCGCCCTCGGCAGCAAGGTAAAGACGCACGGCGGCGTTCCATTCTGATACGTGGAGCCTCTGGGGCACATACAAGCCGTGGGATTCTGCAGCGATTGCGGAACCATCCCCGGCTTGCACTGGCAAGGCGGCGTCGTGGCGAAGTCGAAACCCCTGGCGGCAGTGGGTGGCGTGCAGTTGTCGTCGCAGGTGACCCCGAGGATGCAGCCGCACGTGTTGACGTCGACGCAGTCGCCGCCGTTGGGATCGCCCTCCGAATACGGATCGCCAGGAGGAAAGGGGGGCGGAAACACCGGCGGTGGCGGCGGCGGAGGAACGTCTTCCGGGGTCGTGTTGACGTTGATCTCGTCGGGCGCGTTCGCAGGTTGGCACGCACCATCGATGCATTGCATCAGCAGGCCGCTTACCCAGTCCACGTAGTACGTGACGTCTTGTTCGTCCGGCGCTCCGTCCCCCTCGGCCAGCGGCTGCACCGCCGCTCGCGGCGTCGCGGCGGTCGCAGCGCTGGCGGTGAAGGGGTTCGAACCCGTGGCCCTGGCGAACGTCAGCGCCACGCGATGCGCGCCGGCGTTCTGCTCCTCCGCCGACGTCGCCGTGAGCACCGTGATCGTGGAGTCGGTGTAGTCGACCCGGAGCACGGCTTCCTTGGCCAGGCGTCCGCTCATGGCCTCGTCCGCGAAGAGCGTGATGCTTCTGCGCGCCGGCCGATTGAAGTCGTAAGGCAGTCCCGAGTTTTGCATCGGAATGTAGGCATACGGGAGTCCGTCGAGGAGGGCCACGAAGTAGCCGGGGGAGTTGTAACCCTCCAATGCCTTCTGGTCGAAGTACGGATCCCATTCCGCCACGATGCCGGCACCCGGAAGGGTCGCCGTGGTGGTCGCATGCATCTCCGGGAACTCGGAGCCCGGCTTGGCGCGCCGCTGCGCCAGAAAGTAGCGCCGGCTGTTGGTCAGGTTGACCAACTCGGTGGATTGCCAGCCCTGCGCGTCATAGTTGTAGCGCACGAGCACGGTGTCGTCACCGAGATAGACGCCGGCAGGTCGCCCCAGCGAGTCGTAGGTGATCTTCACGAAGTAACCGTTCAAGTCGGCGACCCGAATGAGTCGATCGCTGCTGTCGTGGCCGAGGTACCGGGCGCCTCCCTGGTCGTCCCATTCCTCGAGCCCGTTGTGCGTGAGATAGCGACTCACGGCGAGGCCGTGGCCCAGCGCCTGGGTGATGTCGCGAGCCATCAGCAGGTCGCCGCCGGGGGCCGGAAGCGAGAACGGTATCGGTGTCTGACTACGAAACTGGGTCAGCGATGCAAAGGCGTTGCTGGTGGCGCGTTTGCGAAATCCATCCGCCACCGATTCGACGGTCACCGGAGCGCCGATTGCCGCGCCGGCATCCAGGGTCGCGTCGCTCCAATAGCCGGCGCCCAGCGGCGTGCCGACACGGGCACCGTCGACCGCATACGCACAGGCGTGACCCGCGTCCAGAGTCGACGAGGCCGAGCAGGAGGCGTGGAAAGCGACGTTCACACCCCTCGTGTCGTAGGCCTCGATCTCCGCGATGCGGCTGTAGCCGCCGAGTGCCCCCCGAATCAGCACCTGGATCGCGGCGGTGCTGACGGCTGGAAAGCTGATGCTCATACCGACGCTGCGATTGCCCGAAATCAGTCCGCCAGGGACATCGACCCAGGTCGGCTTCTTGCCGATCACGACCTGATACTGCACCTCGATGTCGGTGACGCCGTTGTTCGAGAACGTCAGGTCGGGCCGGGCGGCAGGATCGACTTGCGAGGTCGCGTCGTCCTGCACGGTGTAGATGCGGATCTGGCCGATGCTCCTCGCCGCGCCCAGCGTCACCTGGATGGCGTCGGGGAACGCCGAGAACGCGCTGGCCGGGATTCCCAGTTGGCCCGCGTGGGCAACGAGCAGCGCCGCATTGGCTTCGGAGGAAGCAAGGATCGAGTTCCGATCGGCATCGCTCACGTAGCGCTCGTACCAGGGCGTCGCGTGAGCGACGAAGTCGTGCCGCGCCTCCAGAATGGCACCGCCCGCATCGCGCCGGAATGTGGTCAGATTTCCCTTGTCATCGACGGCACCGGCGAGCTTGCCGTCGGTACCGTACCGATAGCCATGCGTGCCGTACGGCCCGCTGCTGTAGACGGTGCGCCCCCGGCTGTCGAATCCGGTCGTCGTCGCGCCGATCGTTCGAAAGGCCACCGCCTGACTCTGCGCCAGCCCCACGCTGAGGGGCTGCGCAAGGGCGTAAGGGGCGACGAGAAGGGACAACGCCAGCGCGACGACTCGGGCTCGCGACGCTCGCGATCGCCCCAGGAATACGTCGAGAATTACTCCGGACGCGGCGTTGTCTCCAGTTGCGAATCGTCGGTTGTCGTTTCGATACATATCACCTTTCCGCACGGCTAAGTCGGCGCGCCTATAAAATTTAACAGGCGCCGCGTCAACGCCTACTATGCGGAACACCGAGCGGAAACAATGCGGGGGAGTGATCGAAAGGGGGTACACCGTGACGAATCGAGGATCCGCACGGATCGCCCGTCTGACGCCGCATCGGCGGCTACGTCTCGGCACCGTCCGGCCGAGCAGCCGCTTGATAGGCTCCGAGCTCCGTGCCGCCCATCTCGCGCCCGCGCCTGCTCCCGAGCCGCGCGGCCGCCGCAGTGAACGTGCTCAGCGCCGTCGCGGCGGGGCTGTTGGCGTGGCCCGTGATCGGCCGTACCTGGCGGGTGCTCGACACTTCCCAGCATTTGCAATGGGCACTCGACGCCTGCTACGGAACGGGTTGGGGCGCCGCGCTGCGAGCCCGCCCACACATGCTGTATCAGGTCCTGATCTGTGCCGCGCTCCACCTCGCACCTCGGAATGCGAGCGGCGAGCCCGCCCTCGCCATCGCGGCGCGAGCCGTGGCGGTTCTGTCCTGGAGCGCGACCGTAGCGGCGATCGCCATCGCCATGCGGCGGCAGGCGGGGCCGCCGTCGAGCCTCGGGCAAGCCGTCGCCCGCGGAGCGTTGGCGCTCGCGCTCCTCATCGCCACGCCCCTGTCACTCCTCGCCGGTCCGGGGTTCTACCTCGGCTACATGCCACTCGTCGCGTACCACAACCCGACGATCCTGCTGCTGCGACCCTTCGCGATCGGCCTGTTCGCCCTCATCGTGCCGCTGCTCGCGATCGACACCTCACCCGCACGAGCGCGCGCGGCGGCGGCACTGGTCGCGCTGGTCGTCCTCGGGATGCTCGCGAAGCCGAGCTACGCGATGGCTCTCCTTCCGGCGTTGGCGATCACTCTCTTCTGGCAGCCGACTCTCCGGCCCACGGCCGGGCGCCGTGCGCTGCTGCTCTGGGTGGCGCTGCCCGCAGTCGCCTGCTTCGCGGCGCAGGCGCTGCTCTACCTGCAACCGGGTGGCATCCGGTGGGCACCGCTCGAAGTCGAGCTCGGTCTCCTGCATGCGGCCGCCCCGGAGGCCGGAGCTGGAGCGCTCGCCTGGCGTCTGCTGCTTTCACTCTTGTTTCCGCTCGCCCTGCTCGTGCTCTATCCAGGCGCCGCGCGACGGGACCGCGCCTTGCGACTCGCGTGGCTGGCCTTCGCGGCTGGCCTGGCGCTCTCGTACCTGCTGGCCGAGCGGGCGAAAAGCGGTTGCACGGCAATTTCACCTGGAGTGGACAGATCACGCTCTTCGTGTTGTTCGTGCAATCGGCCGTCTTCCTCCTGCAGCGCCGACGGCCAGGCTCGCGGCTCACCAACGACGCGCGCGCGACCGCCGCCTGGGCCATTCTCGGACTGCATGTCGCGAACGGCCTCGGTTGGTATCTCCTGAACGCGGCCGACTGGGGTCTCCCCGGGACGTCGTTTTGGTGAAGTCTTTCGAGCTCGCGAGACTGGTCCCGCTCCTTCTGGAAACGGCCCGACCCAGACGATCGGAGCGTGGGCCAGGAGAACCCCGCCGCGGGCCGGGTCGAGCAAGAACGCACAAGGCAAGGTCGCCCCGGCGTCGGTAGAGTTTCCCGAACGAAGGAAAGGGAGACTCATGATGAAAACGCTCGTTTCGGGAATCGTACTCGCCGCCCTCGCATGGTCCGCTCCCGTCGTCGCCGCGCCGGCTCCAGACACCGGCGACGCGCTCGCAGTCGCCGCGCTCGACACCGAATATCAGGCCGCCGTGGGACGCAATGACGCGGCCACCATGGGGCGCATCCTCGCCGACGACTTCGTGCTGGTACTCGGTAACGGCACCATGCACACGCGAGAGGAACTGCTGCAGGAGGCACGCTCGGGAAACATTCAGTGGCAGCAGCAGACGGAGATCGACGGTTCGCAGAAGGTGCGGGTCTGGGGCGACACCGCGGTCGTCACCGCCAAGCTCTGGATCAAGGGCACGCAGAGCGGCCAGGCCTTCGACCGCAAACTGTGGTTCAGCGACACCTACGTACGCACAAAGTCGGGGTGGCGCTACGTCTTCGGCCAAGCGTCGCTCGCGCTGCCGCCGGAGCCGTGAACCCACGCCACGTCGGCGTGCCGTCGTCCAAGCCGGCGCGCAGCATCGGGGTAACCCGGCGAAGGCACCAGGCCCCTCGTCAGCCCGGCACCGCGACCGCTCGGTCCAAGTGCCGGAGCACGGCATCGGTGAACTGAGTGGTGGTGGCTCTGCCGCCGAGGTCCGCGGTCGGCTGCTCGGACAACGCGGCCCGCACCGCGAGCTCGACGGCGGTGGCGAGCTCCGGGCGCTCCGAGGTCTGATCGAGCAGCATCGCGATCGTGAGGATCGCCCCCGCTGGATTGGCGATCCCGCGGCCCGCGATGTCCGGCGCCGAGCCGTGCACCGGCTCGTAGAGGGTCGGACCGGGGCCGAGCGAGGCCGATGGCAACACGCCCAGCGACCCGACCAGCGCGCCCGCCTCGTCGCTCAGGATGTCGCCGAACAGATTGTCCGCGAGCACGACGTCGAAGCGCAGCGGGTCGCGCAGCAGCTCGTAAGCCATGGCGTCGACGTAGCGATGCTCGAGCGCGACGTCGGCGAACTCGCGCGACACCTCCTCCACCACGCGCCGCCAGAGCTTGGACGACGCCAGCACGTTCGCCTTGTCCACCGACGTCACGCGACGGCGACGCTTGCGCGCGGCCGCGAAAGCCACCCGCGCGACCGCGCGCGTCTGCGCCGCCGTCTGCCGCCAGGTGTCGAACGCCTCGTGCTCGCCAAGACCGCGCGGCTCGCCGAAGTACACGCCGCCGGCCAGATCGCGCACGATCAGCACGTCGGCGCCCATCGCGACCTCGCGGCGCAGCGGCGTCGGCAATCCGAGACTCCGCGCGGGGCGGAGATTGGCGAACACGCCGAGCGCGCGGCGCAGGCCGAGCAGGCCTTCTTCCGGCCGGCGCGGCGCGCGATCCCAACGCGGGCCGCCGACCGCGCCGAGAAAGACGGCGTCGGCGCCCAGGCACGCCTGCACCGTCGCATCCGGCAAGGGATCACCCACCGCGTCGATCGCCGCGCCGCCGATCAGCGCGTCCGTGCGCGCGATCTCGACCAGGCCGCCGAGCACACGCAGAGCCGCCGCCGTCACTTCGGGTCCGACACCGTCACCACCCAGAACCGTCAATCGCATGGCCATCCGAGACTCTCCAAGAGCAAAGACTTGTTTCGACCGGCGTCCTGCCACCCTCCGTTGGGCGCGCCACGGTCACGACCCCTCAACGCACTGGCACCGCCAGGCTGCGCCGCGGACACGCCTCCTCGAACGCCTCGATGCGCGCCGCCTGCCGGAGCAGGAACGCCAGCTCGTCGAGGCCTTCGAGCAGGCAGTGCCGCGCGAAGCGATCGATCGCGAACGCGACCGGTTCGCCGTCGGGCAGCGTCAGCATCGAACGTTCGAGATCGATCTCGATCTCGGCGCCCGGCGCGGACTGCAGCCGGGCATGCACGGCCTCGGGGACGTCGATCGCGAGCACACCGTTCTTGAGCGCGTTGCGGCGGAAGAGGTCGGCGATGCCCGGCGCGATCACCGCCCGGAAGCCGAAATCGCGCAGCGCCCACGCCGCGTGCTCGCGCGACGAGCCGCAGCCGAAGTTGCGGCCGACGATCAGGATGCCGCGGCCACGGGCCGCCTGGGCGTCGAAGCCGGACCCTTCGCGACGCTCGATGTTCGGCGGTTCGGATGACCCGTCCACCGGAGCGGCGTGCGTCGAGACCGTGCGACCGGCCGCCGGCGCAGCGCGCCAACCGGCGAAGAGCACCTCGCCCCAATCGCTGCGCTGCGATTCGACGAGAAACCGTGCCGGCACGATCTGGTCGGTGTCGATGTTCTCCTGCGCCAACACGTACGTCGCGGCGCGCAGGGCACGCAGGGGACTCGCCCGGCGCGGCGGCGGTGCCGGCAGTGCGGTCGTGACGATGGCGGCAACCGGCGGCCAGGCGTCGCGGCGGGGTTCGATCTCCTGAGGATTCATGGCATCCACTCCCGGGGGTCGGCGACCACGCCGGCGATCGCCGCGGCGGCGGCCACCAGCGGGCTCGCCAGCAGCGTGCGGCCGCCGGCTCCCTGTCGTCCTTCGAAATTGCGGTTGCTCGTCGACACCGCCAGCTCGCCGGGAGCGAGGCGGTCCTCGTTCATCGCCAGACACATCGAGCAGCCCGATTCGCGCCACTCGGCGCCCGCCTCGCGGAAGACGCGATCGAGCCCCTCGGCTTCGGCCTGCCGTTTCACCTCCTGCGAACCCGGCACCACCAGCATGCGCACGCCCGGCGCCACGCGCCGGCCGCGCAGCATGGCGCCGACCTCGCGCAGATCCGAGATCCGGCCGTTGGTGCAGCTGCCCACGAAGACCACGTCGATCTTGGACCCGAGCAGCGCTTGCCCACTCTCGACGCGCATCACTCGCCGCGCACGCTCGGCCGTGGCATCGCCGGTCGCGGCCGGTATCACGCCGCCGATCGGCATCGCCTGCCCGGGATTCGTGCCCCACGTGATCATCGGCCCGAGCGCCGAGAGGTCGATCGTCACTTCGCGGTCGTAGCGTGCTCCGGAGTCGCTCGCCAGACCCCGCCAAGCGATCAGCGCCGCTTCCCAATCCCAGCCGACGGGCGCCTCCTCGCGTCCTTCGAGATACTCGAAGGTCGTGTCGTCCGGCGCCACCATTCCGGCCCGGGCGCCGGCCTCGATCGACATGTTGCACAGCGTCATGCGCTGCTCCATCGACATCGCGCGCACCGCCGAGCCGCGGAACTCGACGGCGTGCCCGGCGGCGCCGCCGGTTCCCACCTGCGCGATCCACGCCAGCACCACGTCCTTGGCGCTCACCCCGCGCGCCAGGCGTCC
>WBZN01001479.1_pt2 | contig 11434 bp, 13 predicted proteins | sample 5204281 | NCBI WGS metagenome assembly WBZN01 (sample SAMN12344347, study PRJNA552823) | activated sludge metagenome | biome: Activated sludge suspended growth; feature: Nitrification reactor; material: Wastewater; isolation source: activated sludge from nitrification reactor of wastewater... | reverse complement strand
CACCATCACCGCGTCGGAAAGGTCGACGATCTCATCCAGATGGTCGATGGCCGAGGGCTTCTCCAGCTTGGCGATCAGCTTGGCGCGGCCGCCGATCAGCTTGCGCAGCTCGGCCACGTCTTCCGGGCGCTGCACGAAGGACATCGCCACCCAGTCGACGCCGAGGTCGAGGCCGTAGCGCAGATCGGCGCGGTCCTTCTTGGTCAGCGGCGAGAGCGGCAGCACCACGTCCGGCACGTTGACGCCCTTGCGGTCGCTGAGCTTGCCGCCGACCACGATCTCGCATTCGGCGAAATCGGCGCCGCATTTTTTCACCCGCAGCCGCAGCTTGCCGTCATCGAGCAGCAGATTGGTGCCGGCCTTGATCGCGGCGAAGATCTCCGGATGCGGCAGCTGCGCGCGCTTGCCATCGCCCTTGGCGGCATCGAGGTCGAAGCGGAAGGTGCCGCCGGTCTTGAGGTCGACCGGGCCGTTGGCGAAGGCGCCGACGCGCAGCTTGGGCCCCTGCAGATCCATCAGCACGCCAATCGGCCGGTCGGCCCTCTCCTCGACGGCGCGGATCGCGTCATAGCGCGCCTTGTGGTCCTCATGCGCGCCGTGGCTGAAATTCAGCCGGAAGACGTCGGCGCCGGCATGGAACAGGGCGGAGATCTGCTCCGGCGTGGAGCTGGCCGGGCCCAGGGTGGCGACGATCTTGGCTTTGCGGTGACGTCTCATATGCCTGCTTTTTTCTTATTGCTGCGTTCGTACCACAATGGCGCGGAAGTCGTTGACGTTGGTCCGCGTCGGCCCGGTGACGATCAGATCCCCGAGTTGAGAGAAGAAACCATAGCCATCGTTATTGGCAAGCATTGCCTTTGCGTTAAGACCTCTGGCGGCGGCCCGCGCCAGGCTGTCGGCGGTCAGGATGGCGCCGGCATTGTCCTCGGTGCCGTCGATGCCGTCGGTATCGCCGGCGATGGCCGCCATGCCCGGATGCCCGTCCAGGGCGACCGCCAGGGCCAGCAGGAACTCGGCATTGCGGCCGCCGCGTCCCTGACCCCGGACCGTCACCGTCGTCTCGCCGCCGGAAATGATGATGGCGGGCGCCGGCGCCGGCTGGCCGTGGCGGGCCACCTGGCGGGCGATGCCGGCATGGACCAGGGCGACGTCGCGCGCCTCGCCCTCCAAATCGCCCAGCACGATGGGTGTGAATCCCGCGGTCCGGGCCACAGCTTCGGCCGCCCGCAGCGCCGCCTGCGGCGTGCCGAGGATCTGGGTGCGGCAGCGCGCCAGGCGCGGATCGCCGGGCTTCGGCGTCTCGCTGGCCGGATTGTCGAGATGGCGCAGCACCGCATCCGGCGCAATGATGCCGTATTTGCGGATCACCGCCAGCGCTTCCTGCCGCGTCGAAGGATCGGCAACGGTGGGGCCGGAGCCGATCACCGAGGGATCGTCGCCCGGCACGTCGGAGATCAGCAGCGTCACCACCTGGGCCGGATGCGCGGCGGCGGCCAGCCTGCCGCCCTTGATGGCGGAGAGATGCTTCCGCACGCAATTCATCTCGGCGATGTTGGCGCCGGATTTCAGCAGCGCCTTGTTGACCGCCTGCTTGTCGGCCAGGGTCAGTCCTTCGCCCGGAATCGCGAGCAGCGCCGAGGCGCCGCCGGAGACCAGGCACAGCACCAGGTCGTCGGCGGTCAGGCCGCCCAGCGCGGAGCCATGGGCAAGCTCCAGGATGCGCTTGGCCGCCTGCTGCCCCGCCGCGTCGGGCACCGGATGCGCGGCCTCGACCACCTCGATCCGGCGGCAGGGCAGGGCATGGCCGTAGCGCGTCACGACGAGGCCGGTCAGGCTGTCCACTTTGTCCTGCGGCCAGTGATCCTCGACCGCCTTGGCCATGGCGGCGGCGGCCTTGCCCGCGCCCAGCACGATGGTGCGACCCTTGGGCGGAGGCGGCAGATGCGCGGCCAGGATCTTCAGCGGATCGACCGCGCCGATGGCGGCGGCGAACAGGCGTTGCAGCAGGTCGCGGTCGTCGTGCAAGGCAATCCCCCGATAAACCGAGCGCAAATGGTGACCGCGCACTCTATGGAGCGCGGCGGGAGGGTCAAGTCGCGGATGCGACCGGTTTCGGCGGCAACGCGTCCATTGTGCCGCGATGCGGCCTGTCATGGCCCTGGCGCATGGTTACCCTGCGGCGCTTTCGCGGCGCTCAGATCGACAAGGCGGGGCGGTTCTTCTATGCTGCCGGCCGGAATGCGGTCAATCTCGCCCTGATGCAGGACGCCCAGCCCCCATCACCTACGCCAGCCTTGCTCGGCCCGGACGACCCGGCGCCGTTTTCCGTGGTCAATCCGGAAGGCCGCACCGATCTGCTGCTGTTCTGCGACCATGCCGGGCGGGCCTTCCCGGCGCGCCTTGAAACCCTGGGCCTCGGCCCGCGCGAACTCGACCAGCACATCGCCTGGGATATCGGCATCGCCGGGCTGGGTCGGCGGCTCAGCGCCGCGCTCGACGCGCCGCTGTTCCTCACCGCCTATTCGCGGCTGGTGATCGATTGCAACCGGCATCTGACCGACCCCACCTCGATCCCGCAGGAAAGCGACCGCACGCCGATCCCGGGCAATCGCGGCCTGACCCCGGCCGAGCGCCACCAGCGCCAGGCGGAGATCTTTGCCCCCTATCACGCGGCGCTGGGCGCGCTGATCCAGAAACGCCTGGATGACGGCCATGTGCCGGTGGTCGTCTCGCTCCATTCCTTCACCCCGGTGATGAACGGATTTCAGCGGCCCTGGCATGTCGGCGTGCTGTGGAACCGCGATGCGCGCCTCGCCGTGCCGCTGATGCAGCGCCTGGCGCAGGAGCCTGACCTGGTGGTCGGCGACAACGAGCCCTATTCGGGCCGCGACGGGCACGGGTATTCGATCAAGGCCCATGCCGAGGCGCTGGGTCTGGCGCACGGGTTGCTGGAGATCCGCCAGGACCTGATCGCGGCGGAGGCCGGGCAAGACCGTTGGGCGGCGATCCTGCACCGGGTGCTGCTGGACGTGCTCGGCCGGCCGATCCTGCATGAGCGGCACTTAGGGGAGGGCAGCACGCCATGAAGGAACCGGCCTTTACCCTCGGCATCGAGGAGGAATACCTGCTGGTCGATCGCGACACCCGCGATCTCGCCACCAATCCGCCGCCGGACCTGTTCGACGCCGCCAAGCAGGCGCTGGGCGAGCGGGTCACGCCGGAATTCCTGCGCTCACAGATCGAGGTCGGCACCGGCATCTGCGCCTCGCTGGACGAGGCGCGCGGGCAGCTCAGCCATTTCCGCGCCACCATCGGGGACTTGGCCGGGCGCTACAACCTGGCGCCGATCGCCGCCTCGACCCATCCCTTCGCCACCTGGACGCACCAGCTCCATACCGACAAGGAACGCTACAACGTGCTCGCCCGCGATCTGCAGGCGCTCGGCCGGCGACTGATGATCTGCGGCATGCACGTGCATGTCGGCCTCGAGGATCCGGAGCTGCGCATCGACCTGATGAGCCAGGTGAGCTATTTCCTGCCGCACCTGCTGGCGCTCTCCACCTCATCGCCGTTCTGGCAGGGCGAGGAGACGGGCCTCAAGAGCTACCGCCTCGCCGTGTTCGACGAATTGCCGCGCACCGGCCTGCCGGAGATCTTCGATTCCTGGGGCGAATACGAGCGCCACCTGAAGGTGCTGGTGAATGCCGGGCTGATCGAGGACGGCAGCAAGCTGTGGTGGGACATCCGCCCCAGCGCGCGATTTCCCACGCTCGAGCTGCGCATCACCGATGCCTGCACCTATCTCGAGGACACGCTCTGCCTCGCCGCGCTGTATCGCTGCATCCTGCGCATGCTCTACCGGTTGCGGCGGTCGAACCAGCGCTGGCGGCGCTATGCCGCGATGCTGGTGAACGAGAACCGCTGGCGGGCGCAGCGCTACGGCATCGACGAGGGCCTGGTCGATTTCGGCAAGGGCGAGATCGCGCCGGTGCCGGGCTTGATCGAGGAGATCATCGAGCTGGTGATGCCCGACGCCCAGTTCTTCGGCTGCGAGCGGGAGCTGATGCATGCGCGCAAGATCCTGGCGCGGGGCACCAGCGCCCACCGCCAGGTGGCGCTCTATCGCCGCGCCGTGGATGACGGCGTCGAGCACGATCTGGCGCTGCGCCAGGTCGTGGACCAGTTGATGGCCGAAACGCTCACCTTCGAATGAGGCAGATCATGGACGACAAGACCCGCACCGAGTTGGAGGCTGCCGCGTTCCGCCGCCTGGTCGAGCACCTGCGCGCGCGCACCGACGTGCAGAACATCGAAATGATGAATCTCGCCGGCTTCTGCCGCAACTGCCTGTCGCGCTGGTACCGCGAGGCGTCCGAGGCGGCCGGCACGCCGGTGAGCGACCCGCAGGCGCGCGAGATCGTCTACGGCATGCCGTACGAGGCCTGGAAGGCGAAGTACCAGAAAGAGGCGACGCCGGCGCAACAGCAGGCCTTCAAGGACACGCACAAGCATTGAAAAGAAACTCGTCATGGTCGGACTTGGTCCGACCACCCACGAATTTCCGTCCGCGAGCCCGGGACGTGGCATTCAAACTCGTGGGTGGTCGTGCCAAGCACGACCATGACGATTGGGGCATGGGCTGAACCAAGGGCCACATATATGACCACACCTCTGCTTGATCCGACCCTGCTGCTGCCGGCGTTCCTCGCGGCCGCCGCCTATACGTTGACGCCCGGTCCGGCGTTCCTGGCGCTGCTCGGCATTGGGGCGGTGCAGGGCCGGCGCGCGGGAGTCGGGTTCCTGGTCGGGCATCTGGCCGGCGACGTCACCTGGGCGTCGCTGGCGCTGGTCGCCATCATCGGCGCGCAGTCGATGGGCACCGCGGTGTTCGATCTGCTCGGCCTGGCCTGCGGCGCCTATCTCTGCTGGCTGGGCTGGAAGGCGGCAAGCGTCAAGCGCGGCTCCGACGCGCTCGCCAATCTCGGCGCCAGGCGACCGCTGCTGCGCGGCCTGACCTTTGGGCTGATGAATCCGAAGGGCTATCCGGTCGCGGTGGCGACCTTCACCTCGCTGCTCGCCGGGCGGTCGCAGGAGCTGAGCTGGGAGCGGATGCCGGTGCTGCTGCTGGCGGCCTTCGTCGGCTTCATCCTGGCCGACATCGTCCTCGCCTGGCTGATCGGCGCCGGGCTGGTGCGGCGCTTCTACCGCCGCCACCAGCTCTGGGTGACGCGCGCTTCCGGCCTGCTGTTCATCGGCTTCGGGCTGAACGCGTTATGGCATTCCACCCACGGCCTGTGGCACGCGCTCAGGCGGACCTGACACCCGCCCGGGACCTGCGGCTGGGCCACACGATCACCGCCAGGCCGAGCAGGATCACCGCGCCGCCGGCCAGCAGCGTCGGCGGCAGGGCTTCGCCCAGAACCACGACGCCGGTGGTGACGCCCATCGCCGGCATCAGCAGGGTGAAAGGCAACAACTGGTCGATGCGGTTGCGCACCAGCAGTCGGTACCAGAGCATGTAGCCGGCGGCGAAGCCGATCAGTGCGATCGTCATCAATCCGCCCCAATCGCCCAGGCCGGCGCGGGTGAGCCAGCCGATCTGGTCCTGCTCGAACAGCAGGCTGGCAAGCAGCGCCTGGGGTGCTGCGTGGCGCGCCATGGCGGTGTAGAAGACCATGCCGCTGTCCTTGCAATGCAGTCGGATCAGGACCTGCGACGCGGCCCAGGACAGGGAGCAGCCGGTCACCGCGGCGATGCCGGCCCAGGACGTCACCTCGCCCGGCGCGCCGATCACCGTCGCCACGCCGGCCAGGGCGACCAGGCAGCCGAGCCCGTTGCGCAAGCTGGGTTTGTCGATGCGCGCGGCCCAGGATATGAGGATGGCGAAGGGCACCGTCGATTGCAGCAGCAGGTTCGCGGCGGAGGCCGGCAGCAGCTTGACGCCGACCGCCAACAGGCAGCTCTGCACGCTGCCGCCAAGTGCCGCGATCAGCATCATCCACAGGAACGGCGTGCGCGAGCGCGGCGCCACCGGGGTGAGGACCAGCGCGATGAAACCGTAGACCAGCGCGATGAACAAGATCGGCGGAAACGCCGCCATGGTCGGTTTCATCAGCGTCAGGCCGCAGCCCCAGATCACCTGGACCAGGATCGCCCAGCCGACATCGCGCAAAGTCATGAGAATCCGCCGCCCGCAGCCCGAGCGGCGACAATGCCTGCCCGCGCCCGGCGCCGCAAGCCACCCACGTTATCCCCGTTATCCACAGGCGCAGATTGCTTGTGAGGCCGCCTGCGGCGGGACTAGAGTCGCGGCCATCCCGATTCGCTCTCGGATCGGAAATACCTGGAATTGGCGAGGACGACATGGCGGATGCGGGCGGCATTGCGGCGGACCGGCTGAAATCCTTCATCGAGCGCATCGAGCGCCTGGAGGAGGAGAAGGCCGCCATCGCCGGCGACATCCGCGAGGTCTATTCCGAGGCAAAGTCGACCGGCTTCGAGACCAAGATCATGCGCCAGGTTGTGCGGCTGCGCAAAATGGAGGCGCATGACCGCGAGGAGCAGGAGCAGCTGCTCGATCTCTACAAGCGCGCCATCGGGATGGTTGGCTAGGCCATTTGGCCTAGTTGCCCGGCGCGTAACGTCGGTGTTGGGCGGCAATGCTATCATGCCGCCATGGTTGAACTGCCCGGCATAGCCCTGATCGACGAGGCGGAACTCAATTCCGGCATCGTGCGCGCGGTCGTTTCCTATTGGCGGAACCGGGGCCGCGCCGGAGCCTTGCCGCGCCGCGCCGCGCTTGACCCGGCCGACATCCCGCGCCTGCTGCCGCATCTGATGCTGAAGGAGGTGCGGCGCGATCCGTGGGATTTCCGCTATCGCCTGGTCGGCACCACCGTGCGCGAGCATTCGCGCGCCGACTGGACCGGCCGATGGATGAGCGAGATTCCCGGCCAGGGCGAGGGATCGACGGTGTTCCGGGTCGTGCGCTGGGTGAGCGAGGCAGGCGCGCCGGCGATCTTCCGCCCGCCCTATGTCGGGCCGCACAAGGAATTCAAGTATTGCGAAGCCGCGGTGATGCCGTGGACGGATGACGCGGGCGTCATCGACCGGCTGATGGTGGCGGTCGACTTCCTGACCGCATGAGGCGGCGCGGCCGCCGCCTTATTCGGGCGGGCCGGCGTGATGACAGGCGACGTGATGATTCGGCCCGCCGCCCGGCAGCAGATCCGGCATCTGCTGGGCGCAGATCTCCGTCGCCCGGGGGCAGCGGGTGCGGAACGGGCAGCCCGAGGGCGGGTTGAGCGGCGAGGGCAGGTCGCCCTTCAGCACGATGCGGTTCTTCTGCCGCTCCAGGTCCGGGTCGGGGATCGGCACCGCCGAATTCAGCGCCTGGGTGTAGGGGTGCAGCGGGTTGGCGTAGATCGAATCGCGGTCGGCGATCTCCATCACCTTGCCGAGATAGAGGACCATGATCCGGTGGCTGATGTGCCGCACGACCGAGAGGTTGTGCGAGATGAAGATGAGCGACATGCCCGTCTCCGCCTGCAGATCCATCAGCAGGTTGACGATCTGCGCCTGGATCGAGACGTCGAGGGCGGAGACCGGCTCGTCGCAGACGATCATGCGCGGGTTGTTGATCATGGCGCGCGCGATGCCGATGCGCTGGCACTGGCCGCCGGAGAACTCGTGCGGGTAGCGGTTGATCTGGTTCGGCAGCAGCCCGACCTTGGCCATCATCTGGCGCACGCGTTCCTTCACCTCGGGCCCGGAGAGGTTGGGGTTGAAGGTGGTGAGCGGCTCGGAAATGATCTGGCCCACGGTCATGCGTGGATTGAGCGAGGCCAGCGGATCCTGGAAGATGATCTGCATGTGGCGGCGCTTTTCCTGCATCGCCGCGTGGTCGAGGGCATGCAGATCCTCGCCCAGCCACACCACGCGGCCATGCGTGGCGGGCAGCAGGCGCAGCACCGCGCGGCCCAGGGTCGACTTCCCGCAGCCGGATTCGCCGACCAGGCCCAAGGTCTCCCCCGGCTTGAGGTCGAAGGTGACGCCGTCGACCGCCTTCACCACCGCCGGCGGGCCGGCGAACAGGCCTTTGCGCGAGACGTCGAAATGGACCTTCAGGTCCTGGACCGAGAGCAGGGGCGCGGTCATAGGGCCTCCAGATGGCAAGCCTTGGCCCGCCCCTCTTGTCCCGAGGCGGGACCGATCGGCCGCAGCACCGGACGCTCGGCCGCGCAGCGGTCGAAGGCGAAGTGGCAGCGGTCGCGGAACAGGCATCCGGTCGGCAGGCGCTGCAGATTGGGCGGCTGGCCGCCGATGGTCTGCAGGCGGCTGGTCCGCGTTTCGTCGAGGCGCGGCATCGAGCGCAGCAGCCCTTGCGTATAGGGATGTTGCGGCGCGTGGAACAGCGGTCCGGCATCGGCGCGCTCGGCGACCTCGCCCGCATACATGACCATCACCCGGTCGGCCAGGCCGGCGATCACGCCGAGATCGTGGGTGATGAGGGCGATGGCCATGCCGGTCTCGCGCTTCAGCTTGCCCAGCAGATCGAGGATCTGCGCCTGCACGGTGACGTCGAGCGCCGTGGTCGGCTCGTCGGCGATCAGCAGCTCGGGCTGGCACAGCAGGGCCATGGCGATCATCACCCGCTGGCGCATGCCGCCGGAGAACTCGTGCGGATACATGTGCACCCGGCGCCCGGCCTCCGGAATCTGCACCACCTCCAGCAGCTCGACCGCGGTCGCCAACGCCGCGTCCTGGGTCATGCCGCGATGGGTCTCCAGCACCTCGGTCATCTGCCGTTTCACCGACAGATAGGGATTGAGCGAGGTCATCGGGTCCTGGAAGATCATCGCCATCTTCACGCCGCGGATCTTGTTCAGATCGGCGACCGGGATGTTGAGGATCTCCTGGCCCTTGAACTTCACGCTGCCCTCGGCGCGGCCGTTCTTGGCCAGCAACCCCATGACCGACATGAAGATCTGGCTTTTTCCCGAGCCGGATTCGCCGACGATGCCGAGCGTTTCGCCCGGGTTGATGGCGAAGCTCACGTCGTTCACCGCGCGCACGGTGCCTTCCGGGGTGGAAAAGCTGGTCTTCAGGCCCTGGACGTCGAGGATGGCGGTCATGGCTTGCTCAGCGGTCCTTGGGGTCGAGGGCGTCGCGCAGGCCGTCGCCGATGAAATTGAGGCACAGCAGGGTCACGGCCAGGAACGAGCCGGTGCCGATGATGGCCCAGGGCGCGATCTCCATCACCACGGCGGCCTCGGAAACCAGGGTGCCCCAACTCGAATTCGGCTCCTGCACGCCCATGCCGAGGAAGCTGATGAAGCTCTCGGTCAGGATCACGTTGGGCACGGTCAGGGTGACATAGACGACAACAGGCCCCAGTGTATTGGGGATGATGTGCCGGGAGATGATGCGCCAGGTGGAGACGCCGCTCGCCTCCGCCGCCTCGATGTATTCCTTGCGGCGGATGGAAATGGTCTGGCCGCGCACGATACGCGCCATGTCGAGCCAGCTGACCGCGCCGATGGCGACGTAGATCAGCACGATGTTGCGGCCGAACACGACCGTCAGCATGATGACGAAGAAGATGAAGGGGATCGAATAGAGGATGTCGACGATGCGCATCATGAAGCCGTCGACCTTGCCGCCGATGAAGCCGGCGCTGGCGCCCCAGATGACGCCGATCACCAGGCTGACCAGGGTGGCGGTGAAGCCGACCAGCAGCGAGATCTGGCCGCCATAGAGCGTGCGCACGAAGAGGTCGCGGTTATTGGCGTCGGTGCCGAGGAAATAGCCGGTGGCGAAGTCGGGCCTGGCCCAGCTCTCGAGCTCCCAGTTGATGTCATCCGGCGCCCGCATTCCGAGATAGGGTGCGCCGTAGCAGGCGACGACGATCAGGCCAAAGACGACGAGACTGACCAGCGCCGCCTTGTTGCGGAAGAACCGTAGCCTGGCGTCGGCCCAGAGCGAGCGGCCCTGGATCTCCTGGATGGGCGCGAGGGCGATGTCAGCGATGGCCATGGCGGACCTCAATCATAGCGGACCTTCGGGTCCAGCAGGCCGTAGAGCAGGTCGGCGATCAGGTTGCAGAGGATGATGAGCACGCCGAAGAACACGGTGACGCCCATCACCAGCGTGTAGTCGCGGTTGAGCGAGCCCTGCACGAAATAGCGGCCGATGCCGGGGATGGAGAAGATCTGCTCCACCACCACCGAGCCGGTGATGATCTGGGCGATGGCCGGCCCGAGATAGGAGACCACCGGCAGCACGGCGGCGCGGATGGCGTGGCGGGTGATGGTGACGGATTCCCGCAGGCCCTTGGCCCGCGCGGTGCGCACGAAATTGCTGCTCAGCACCTCGATCATGCTGGCCCGCGTCAGCCGCGCGATGGCGGCGATCTGCGGCAGGCACAAGGCCACGATCGGCAGCACGTAGTTCCCCGGCTTGCCCCAGCCGCCGACAGGCAGCAGCTGGAGTTGCAGGCCGATGATAAGGGTGAGGACCGGCGCGATGACGAAATTGGGCACCGCGATGCCCACCATGGAAACCGACATGGTGGTGTAGTCGATCCAGGAATTCTGCCGCAGCGCCGCCCAGATGCCGAGCGTCAGGCCGATCACCAGCGCCAGCGCGATGGCGATGGCGCCGAGTTGCAGCGAGATCGGGAAACCCTGGAAGATCAGCTCGGCGACGGTGAAGTCCTTGTATTTGAAGGAGGGGCCGAAATCCCCGCGCAGCAGGCCCTCGATGTAGCGCAAGAACTGCTGCCACAGCGGCTCGTCGAGGTGATAGGCGCGCAACAGGTTGGCCTCGACCTCGGGCGGCACCTTGCGCTCGCGCGCGAACGGCCCGCCAGGGGCCAGGCGCATCATGAAGAACGTGCCGGCGATGATGACGAAAAGGGTCGGGATCGCGCCGCCCAGGCGGCGCATCAGATAATAGAGCACCGATCGATCCTCCACGCTCTGGCAGGCCCGTGGTGCGGGGCTTTTTGCATCTTAATCGGCTTCCACGGAAAGACTACGACCGGCAGCACCCCCGGAAAATCCGGAGGAGCGCTGCCGGTCGCTTGCAGTTCAGCCGGTTATTGCACCGACATGTAACGGCCCATGTGGAAGTCCAGGCTGTTATAGGCCCAGCCCTGCACCCGCTTGGAGACCATGTGCTTGGTCTTGTAGTACAGGATCGGGATCAGCGGCAGATCGTCGAGGAAGATCTGCTCGGCCTTGGCCAGGGTCTCCAGGCGCTGCTTCGGATCGGTGATGCCGAAGCTGTCCTTCACCAGCTTGTCGAACTCCGCGTTGTTGTAGCCGGCGTCATTGCGCACGCCGGCGTCGGAGAGGAACAGGTCGAGGAAGGTGACCGGATCGACATAGTCGGCGATCCAGGCCGCGCGGGCGACGTCGTACTGCTTGTTGTC
>WBZN01002079.1_pt1 | contig 11447 bp, 10 predicted proteins | sample 5204281 | NCBI WGS metagenome assembly WBZN01 (sample SAMN12344347, study PRJNA552823) | activated sludge metagenome | biome: Activated sludge suspended growth; feature: Nitrification reactor; material: Wastewater; isolation source: activated sludge from nitrification reactor of wastewater... | reverse complement strand
GACCAAACCCGCAGGCATTCCATGACCACCCTGACTCAACCGCCTCATAGTCCCCATGAGGATGCGCATAGACCTTGAATGGTTTCATCTGTTGTGTCCTATCGTCTGGTACCGTACGCCCAGCCCTCTCCCGTGACGGGAGAGGGCTGGGCCAGTCTGTTGATAGTGAGGAGTTGAGTCTTATGCCTTCGACTGACGCCGTCTCAATACTCCCACCAATCCGGCCAGACCCGACCCGAAGAGCCAGACGGCGGCGGGGACTGGAACCGGGGTGATGGTCAAGGTGCCGCCAATCCCACGGGTGGCTTGATTCGTTTGGCTGTTGTAGTTCACGCCACCGACAAAGGCGATGTAGTCGCCAGGCTGCAAATTCTGAAACGTGCGCGACGCCACGCCGTCCGCCACGCCATCCCCTCCGGACACCAGGTAGGGGTTGTTGTCATACAACGGTGAATTGGCGCTGGGCAGCGTCACATTGTTACCGTCATAGGCGTGGCCGAGATACGTGAAGACACTCGGGCTGGTGCCCGTGGGGTCGGCATCATTGGTGATGCGGAAGGTGGCCAGCGCCCGGAACGACCCTTCCGTCGTGGTGCACCCAGCCGTCGCCGCACAGTCGGCGGCGCGCAGCAGTATCGATCCAGGGCTAAAATCGTGATCTCCATTATATTCCGCCTCCGCAGAATAGAGGGAAAACCCAGGCGTCAGACCCGGTCCTCCGAAGGCATTGCTCTTTCCTCGGAATGTGAGCGTCACGTCCGCCGCCTGGCCGGTGAGCGAAAATGTATAGTAGCCGACCTTGTGAGAGTCAGCCCAGTCGCCGTCGGCGCCGTCGATCCAGCCATAGTTGCCGCTGGTACCGGCGTTGACGCCGGTGCCGGTCCCGTTGTTCGTGGCCGCCACCGAACCATCGAAAGAGCCAAAGTTGACGGGAACAATATGTGCCAAGGATTCATGCCCAGGCACGAAACCGGCTACGGCAACGAGAGTCGCCATCAAAACGATCAGTGGTTGTCTCATCATGCACTCCTGTATTGATCTGTTGTTCATCCGTGTGGGTGGGCCACATGGAGCGGCCCACCCTGTTGCTGCCGGGTATTCTTCTCGCGTGGGACGAAGAACCTGCGCCCACCCGACAAGGCCTTACACGGACCGCGTATGTGTCCGGCGCCGCGCCAGCCCCACCAAGCCGGCCAAGCCGCTGCCGAAGAGCCAGACCGCGGCAGGTACCGGTACGGGCGTCAGTACAAATCCGTGCCAATCGGTATGGCCTAATTGCGCGTTGGTGTCGGTCGCACCGACAATCCAGCCCAGATCGTTAATCCCCGCCGCCGAGCGTAAGACCCACCCGGCTGAGACTGCCTCAGCAGGCAATAGGCTGTTGAGATCGAAGATCTGGCCGTCTTTCCACAGCGTGGCATGCTGGGAGCCATCCGCAAGTTCGCTCCACCCAACAATGGTGCCGTCGATGTTGATCGCTAAGGCCTGACTATTGACCCCGCCTAACGTGCCGAGATCGGTGACATCAGTACCGTTCCACAGGGTGGCATGCTGCTCCTCACCACTGACATTACTCCACCCCGCAATCAGGCCATTGGCATTAATCGCCAAAGCACTGCTGGATGCACCACCGAGTGTTCCGAGGTCATCAATGCCGATGGTCTGGCCGGACAGCGTCCAGCGCGTTGCGTGGTGCGTAGCATCACCGTCGAGATAACTGTAGCCCACCACCTGTCCGGCATTATTGATCCCATTCGCTTCACCAGAGGCGCCTCCTAATGTAGACAACACCGTAGGATCGACACTGTTATCCCAAAGAATTGGCTTGGTCGCCTCCGCATCGGCCGTCACGGAAGCCCCGACAATCTGCCCGGCTTGATTGATTCCTTGAGCAAGGCTCCACCGAGGTACGATAGGGTCTGTTGTGCCAGTCAGATCATGCAAGTCCGTCCGCGTACCATCGGCGGAAAACCTCGCCGCATGGAACCAACCATTAGGATCCGAGGTCGTTCCCCCGGCAATCACACCGGACGAGTTAATGGCCCACCCGCCGTTAGCCCGACCAGGATCTGGAAACGTCTGCATGGTGGTTCCGGTCCAGCGGGTTAAGACCTCTCCGGTGCCATCGCCAGGGCCATTTCTCCCCGTGATTTGATTCGAGTTATTGATGGCAAGTCCCTCGGAAAATGGCCCCCCAGCGGTGCCCAGGTCAAAAAAATCATACCCCGCCTCGGCCTGGTTGCCGGCCAAGAGGACGAGGCTGAGTATGGCTATGCGAATCAGATAGCGCCTTGAACGATTCTTTATAGTTGTTTGCACAAGTCACTCCTTAAATTTAGATACATAGACACGCTGTCCCGATCGTTGCGAACAACACCCGCCTACATCTCGCAAGAGACTGACCCGACTCAGCACGCATTTCCGTGCGCCATCCAAGACGGTACAAGGTTAAGAAACTTCGAATCACATGGTCTTGCCGTTCGCCTTACTCTCCTGACGCCGATCGCCGCCGCGCCAGCCCGGCGAGTCCCACGAGGCCCGTGCCGAACAACCACACCGCGGCGGGAACGGGGACAGGGGTCAAGAGAAACGAAGCCCCTGCGGTGTTCGTCGGATCAACATGGTTCAGCCAGCCGACGATCGCCCCGTGCTCATTGATAGCTTGAGCCGATCCCATGTACCAGCCACCGACGCGTAACTCGGTCGGGAGATAGTCATTCAAATCGATCAGAAGCCCGTTCTCCCAGAGCGTGGCATGCGTGGTGCCGTCAGCCATCGCGCTTTCACCGACAATGGTGCCCGCGTTATTGATAAACCAGGCAATGCTATCGCCTCCGAGCGAGCCGAGATCGACCGGCGGAGCGCCAAGCCCATTCCACAGCGCCGCATGGCTCACGTCATCACCGGAGAGTTGGCTCGCCCCGACGATTTGATGACTATCGTTCAGAATCAACGAATAGCTGTCAGTCCCGCCCAAGGTGCCGAGGTCATGAATACCGAGGCTATCCCAGTACACCGCGTGCTCAGCTTCGTCATTGGTGGTTTGAGCCCTCCCGACGACGACGTCACCCAACTCGCTGATGGAATCTGCGGAACTAGACGTGCCACCTAACGTACCGAGATCGGTGATGGCTGTGCCGTCCCAGCGAACGGCGTGAAGACTCTCGCCGGTCCAGCTTTGGCCGACGAGCTGCGCCTGGTTGTTGATGTGATAGGCGGAGGATTCTCCGCCGAACCCCAAGGTCTCCAACGGCACCGGGGTCGTCCCATCCCAGCGCACCGGAGAGGAAATCGCGAGATCGGCATTCCCACTGCTGCCGGCGCTTTGTCCGGCATCATTGAACGCCCAGTTCTGAGATGTGGTCATGCCCGGCAAGGGATCAAGGTGGCTGACGCCGTTGCTGTTCAATACAGCCGGAACCGAAATCAGAAAGGGCGTCCCCTGCCCATCGTTCACGGCAACATTTTGATTGCCCGCGATCGTGCCATGACTATTCACCCGATACGCCAGAAAACCATCGTTCGCCCCATTGACCGTGCCGAGATCGCTGAAGACATAACTTTGCGCCAGTGCCTGGCCACCGGTGAGGGCAAGCAACCCGATTGCCAGGAGTGCACTGCGTTGTAGAGTTTGACGTGTAGTGATCATAGGAAATCCTTTTGTGGTACTTCTGGATGGATGTGCACGTTTCAAGTCTCAGGTTTCAAGTTTCACGTTTCGGGTTTCAGGCACGACACTTCACGTGCGACGCTTCACGCCCGCCACCTCTCGCCGTTAGGCGGTTCCCTTCATCCGGCGGCGCGCCAGTCCGGCAAGACCCACCAGCCCGCTGCCGAAGAGCCACACCGCCGCCGGCACTGGGACCGGAGTGACGCTCAGGGTGAGACCCGTGCCACGCGCCGGTGCCGTGACGGCGGCATAGTTCGTTCCCCCGACAAACAAAAAGTATTCCCCTGCCGTCAGATTATGAAAGGTCATGGACACGGCTCGGTCCAGCGTCCCATCGCCGTTGGGCACCAGATACGGCTGATCGTCATAGAGCGGAGAATTAGCCCCTGGAATGGTCTGACTGCCGTCATAGGCATGACCGACATAAGTAAAGACACTCGGATCGGTGCCCGTCGGGTCAGCATCTGTGGTGATGCGGAAGGTGCTCAGCGCTCGAAACGAGCCTTCCGTGCTCGTGCACCCCGGTGTGGCCGCGCAGTCGGCGGCACGCAGCAGTTCGGACCCAATAGAGTAGTCATGGTCACCCCCGACATGCGCAATACCCTGGTACAACGTAAGGCCCGGGCTCAGCCCGGCGCTCCCGAACGCATTGGACTTGCCCCGGAGGGCCAGGGTCACGTCGGCACTGCCGTCGCCGACCAGTGAAAAGATGTAGGTCCCAGTGGCATGGGTATCACCCCAGTCCCCATCTGCCCCGTCGATCCAGCCCTTGTCTCCTCCGACGCCGTTATTCCGCTCCGGCGTGACGGCTGCCGTTCCCAGATTAAAATCCCCGAGATCCACAGGGACGAGATGGGCCATGGCCGACGACGGCATGAAGCTGCCGGCCACGAGAAAAGAACATGCGATCATCCCCAAAGCGTAGCGGTGCCACAGTAACCGAGAAGTCTGCGACTCCAGTCCGTTGTCCTGTTTCATCATGCTTCCTCCAATGAACTAGGGTTACCCCTGATAGTGACCCACAATGGTGTTCATCGACCGCCGACCGATGAATCCGGGCGGCGGATCTCTTCTTAAACTATTTTCTTCATCCGCCGCCGCGCCAGCCCGGCGAGGCCCGCCAAGGACGACCCGAACAACCACACGGCTGCCGGCAGCGGGACCACCGACACGGAGACCGTCGCCGTTTGGAACGGCGCTCGGCAGGCCGTCGACGTGTCCGTACAGGCTTCCCCATCCGCGGCAATCATGTAGTTGCCGGCGGCCAGATGGAGAAACACGCTTTCCACCGATCCGTTGTTCCCGGCCACATGGCCTGGATTGAGAAACCCGCCCGTGGTTGTGGAGACACAGTTCGGCCCTTCGCACCCCGTGAGACTGGCGGAGGAAATGTAGAACGCTTTGGCCCACTCCCCATCACCGTTAGACATGCTCCAATCACCGAAGGGGTCGAACTGGCCGGAGAATCCTTCGGTCGGGCCATTCACGGGATCGAAGTTGTTGGGCACCCAGCCGAAGGCCGGATCGAAGCGCAGACCGCCCTGGGTGGTGAAATTCAGCGTGTCGCGATAGCCGTTGTGCGGAGTATAGTTCGCCGCATACCAGTCGGCCGGGCTCAAGCCTCCGAGCGCCGCGTCGGGCGTATTCCACACCGGATTTCCCACCAAAATAGGGAGCCCGTTCGCATCCAGGATCGGCCCATCGGGAGTGAAGCCGGTCGGGATATAGCGGCTGATCTGCGGATCGTTCGGCGCCATATCCCGGTCGGATGCTTTGTAGAGCAACGCGCCGTTATCGAAAAACTGATAGGAGGCCGTGAGATCACCCGGATCATAATCGTGCGAGGCACTCGGCAATTGCCCCGCATAGACGCTCAGGGCCGGATTCATCGTGGCGGCTGCCGCCGCCACGGAGATTTGCACGGTTGCCGCCTGCGCCAGGGAAAAGCGGAAGAACCCGCCGGCGCCGGCCACCTTATGACTATCACCGAGGTCGTTGTCGGCCCCGACCGCCCAGCCATACCGGGAAAACTGATTTTTCGTCACACTGGCGGTATCGCCGATATTCGACAAGGTGCCCAACTCGCCATAGCTGATATGGGCCTGGGCATGACCCGCCAGAAAGACAAGCGTCATCGCCGACAATAGGGATGCCAGATATTTCAGATAGTGCATGGGTACCTCTCCAGTCGTGGCACGTCCTGAATGGATGTGCACGTTTTCAAGTTTCACGTTTCGGGTTTCAGGCACGACGTTTCACGCTTCACGTGCGACGCTTCACGCCCGCCGCCTCTTGCCGTTAGGCTGTGGTCTTCATCCGCCGACGCGCCAGTCCGGCAAGACCCACCAACCCGCTGCCGAAGAGCCAGACGGCCGCCGGTACTGGAACCGGGGTCACGCTCAAGGTGAGGCCTGTGCCACGGAGCGGGAACCCGACAGCGGCATAGTTCATCCCCCCGACAAACACTGTGTAGTCTCCCGCAGTCAAATTATGAAACGTTGTGGACACGGCTCGATCCAGCGTCCCATCGCCGTTGGGCACCAGATACGGCTGATTGTCATAGAGCGGAGAATTGGCTCCAGCAAGGGTCACGCTCCCGTCATAGGCATGGCCGACATAGGTGAAGACGCTCGCGCTGGTGCCCGTCTCATCGGCGTCATTGGTGATTCGGAAGTTGGTCATCACCCGGAACGAGCCTTCCGTAGTCGTGCAGCCCGGCGTGGCCGCACAGTCGGCGGCGCGCAGCAGTTCGGAGCCGATCGAATGGTCATGGTCTCCGTTTCCAGCATCCGGGAGGCCCTGATACAGGGTAAACCCCGGGCTCAACCCGCTCCCCCCGAGGGCATTCGTTCGGCCTCTGACAGCCAGCGTCACATCAGCGCTGCCCTCACCCACCAACGAGAAGATGTACGCGGCGGTATCATGGGTATCCCCCCAATCACCGTCGGCCCCATCGATCCAGCCTTTATCGCCCTCGACCGCGCTGTTTCGTTCGGTCGTGGTGACGGCCGTGCCGAGGTTAAAATCCCCGATATCGAGCGGAGTAACATGCGCCATGGCCGACGCGGCCATCAGACTGCCGGCTAGAACGAGCGGAAGGGCCAGGGCACCGATCCTAAACCCGACCCACAGTGCGCGAGGAGTCTGCCGCTGCATGAATGTGTCCTGTGTCATTGTCAGTCCCTCCATCTATGCGTGTTCATCACGCGTGAGCATTCTTGAGGACGAATCCATCCATCGCCGCCCGGCCCAATACCGGTCAGCGACTCTCCTTAGTGTGTTGACTACATACGACGCCGGGCCAGGCCAGCGAGGCCGACGAGGCTGCTGCCGAAGAGCCACACGGCGGCAGGGACCGGCACGGGGGTCAACATCCAAGGAGTCCCCGTGTCGCCGTTATACAGACTGGTGACGATGACCCCGTGATTGTTGATATTGATCCAATCGGAAGAGAAGATGGAACTTTGTCCCACCGGATCCTCAATGTTGCGCCAGCCGGCCGCCAACAGATCCGCCGGGATGAATTGCGTGAGGTCGATGATCTGGCCGTTGTCCCACAGGGTGGCATGGGCCACGCCATCAGCCGTCTCACTGAAGCCGACGATCTGCCCCTGGTCATTGATGCTGATGGCCACACCCCTGGCTCCGCCAAGCGTCCCCAGCAGCGTCGGTTGAGCCGTGACACTGTTCCAGATCACCGGCACACTGATGTCCCCGATGTCGTCGAAGTCTCCGTTGAGCGCCCCGCCGACGATCTGGCCCAGGTTGTTGATCGCACTGGCTTCACTGTTCAGACCGCCCGGCAGTAACGCCAACAACTCCGGTGCGCCGCCGTTCACCCAGGCAGCCGCCTGACGGGACTCTCCATTTGCCGTCTGTCCAGTGCCGACTACGGTGCCGGCATCGTTGATCGAGTTGTTGATGATGAACGTACCTCCCCCACCGAGATCGCCTAAATCGGTCACGGTTGTGCTGCCCGGCTGCCAGAGGGCCCCATGTTCTACGCCGCCCGTCGTGAGGACGGAGCCGGCCACAGCGCCGAGATTGTTGATCGCCCATGCGGAGTCAGTGGGAAACGGGCCTTGGGTGAGATCCAAGGGGACCAACCCGGACAAGACGGTCGGCGCTGTCGTGCTGTTGGCCCAGCGGAAGGCCACGCTGGCATGTTCCGTGCTGTCCGCGGCCGGTAGGGCAGAACCAACCAGGTGACCGGCATCGTTGATACCAGCGACCGTGAATGATGTGTATCCCGGAAGCGTGGGCAAGTCCGTCCATGTGCCGTTACTCCAGACTGCAGGCGTCCCGTTCGGACTATCGGCTACTACCTGGCCCAGATTGTTGATATCCCGTGGGCCGTACTGTCTCGAAGGATTGCTGATCCCCCCCATGTCGCTGAAGACATAATTCTGTGCGAGCGCCGGACTGCCGGCCAGCGCCAACAACCCGATCGCCATAAGTGCGCTACGTTGTAGAATCTGACGTGTGGTGATCATAAGAAGTCCTTTCTGGTCACTCCTGGATGGACGCAACCGTTTCACATTTCGTGTTCCGCGTTGTGGACTCTATGCCTTCTCTTTCGCACGGTGTTGATAAACACGGCGTTGTTTCAAACAAAGATTGGTGCAAACCGACACCGGACTATATGCATCCACCATCAGTGCGGTGCCGCTTCACAGCCACAACATCACAGCTCTCATTACCTGCATTTCGCGTGGATTAGTAACACCGGGTGATCCGGTTGGCTACCGATAGGTACCGATAGGTGCAACAGGTGCGATGAAACCTTGCGCAAACTCCCAGGGACAATAGGCTCTATGTGGCAGCCGTTCGGGCCGACTGTTTATCGACACATACCGGTGGACGACGGGGTTGGGTTTGAAGTTTCAGGGTTCACATTTCAAGTTTGAGGGTGCCCGAACAGGTGAAACCTAGAACCTCAGACCTAAAACTTCCTCTGACACGTTGACCATGAAACCGGGAACTTAGAATCGAAGGAACCACGAAGGGCGACTCTCGTCGCAGCGGCAGATCGGCCTGCCCATACCTGCTACAGGCCGATAGGCGGTTCCCGTGGAAGTACTGTGACTCACGTGATCTCGTTGAACGAAAGACGCATTCGGGTCAGACCAATTTCCCCCGTCCGTACACCGTACAGATGATGTGCTAGCTACAGCGTTGGGGGTTGACAGCAGTGGGGTGTCAATCTCTATCCAATATGTCCGACTTCAGAATCGATTGAGTTCGATTCGATGATCAATGTACGTCCTTCCGCTGGAAACCGTTCTCGGTCTGTCGAGCGCCAGGAGATTCGTGAAGCCGTCACGGACATCGTCAATCGATTAGGACAAAGCTGAATCTCATCATGACACCCGTACACAAACAGCTCGCGGCGGGACGATGGCATACCCTCTCGCTGATGGAACAACTCGGCCATGTCGGGAGTGACGTGGCCCGTGCGGCGCGGTGGTACGGAAAAGATCAGCAGCGCTGCCAACAAGCCTTCGAGCGTGCCCTGGAACTACTGGATCTGACGATTGCGGACGATCGATGGAAGGGGCGAAAAAAAGAACTTACCCGAGTGCGCGAGCTGCTCTGCGATGCCATGTTCGGAGGCCACACCTACGGCAGTGATTTATCGTCTCTCGACCGCTATTTCTTTCACTTCGCCATGGCGGCCAGAGCTGGGCGCTGAGAAGCAGGCGGGGGAAGACAGAAGGCACGACTCGACACACACGAGTCAGAACCCGTTGATCCGCTCTCTCGGCAGTGAGGACGCTTTTCTCCCGTGATGGGAAAGGAGGCTCTTGCTTACCCGAGAGCTTGGTTTGTCGCCTGGCGCCGCCCCCATCGCGTCCGCCTTCGTAGTCGAGTAGCCGCTCACAACCGTCAACCTATCACGCTGGGTCGCGACAAACACGTTGGTGCACCTGCCCCTCTTCCTTGATTGAAAGAGCGCGTCTCGGCTGTTGGTGGAGTCAGTGTCTGGCACGACACTGTGTTTTCACGTTGGGAAACGGCGCAGGGGTTGTCCACACACCGCTAGCCCTCTTCAAGCGGATGAAGGATGCGAAGACCGGGGAAGCGATGGTAGTCGCGATCAGCGGTCACCCACTCACTGCCGCTTTCAATGGCCAATGCCGCGAGAAAGGCATCCGGAACAAGGTTGCCTTTGATATCGGCGCCTGTAGATAAGCGACAGAAGATGTCCCAGTGACGGGGACCGGGATTGATGGCGGTACACGTTGGGTGGTCTCGCAGCTCTCTGGCGAATGCCAAGGCCTTGCTCATACTGCTGGGTGGATTGAACACGCTTGGATGAGTGACGACTCGGAGAAAGCCGCTCAGGACCAGATCGGACAGCCCGTAGGGATCGTCGGAGTTGAGTAGGTTTTCAAGCCACCTGCGATATAGATGGTGGTGCGGTGAATCCTGACGGTGGGCGTAGACGAGCACATTGACGTCAAGAAGGACCATGAGGCCGTTCCATGAAAGCGAGGAGCGCGGCGGAGTCATCCAGGTCGACGCCGGGGCGGACTCCGTGCCCGGAGACCGTGGTGAGCTTCACGGGCTTGCGCGGCTGCCGGGCGATCCGGCGCGACAAGACCTGCCGGAGCGCGTCTTCAATAACCGCCGTCAATGTCTTCCCCGTGTCATGGGCGAAGCGTCTGACCGATTTCAAGAGTTGATCGTCGAGTCGAACGGTTGTGCGCATGCAGGAAAGCATATCGATGAGGCATCAATATGTCAAGCTGTCGCAGCGGCAGATCAGACTGCCCGTCTGTGCCGCATGCCGACGGATAGTTGCCGAAGAGGCACTCATGAAGAATGTGGGCCCGAGTCGATCACGAAGAGGAAGGGGATGAGAATCAACCTTGAAAATGAGGGGGAGAAAGAATTCTAAAGTGCGCCGTCTCTCTGAGTACGTACAGGCCGCTCGCAACCAGTCAGACTCTCTAACAGGCTGTTGACAAAGGCTGCCAGCGGCGTTCTCGCGGCGCTTTCAAGCGCGTGAAGCGTATCTCGTGAAGCATCGTTCGCTTGCTAGCCTCTCCAGACAGTTTGTCAACACACTGCTAACCAAGTGACGGCTATGCCAAAAAGCAGAATTCTAGGGCTACCACCCGTGGCCCGCATCGCGCGAAACGATGCGGGCCACGAACGGTCAAAGGTGCGCGTGCCCAATTTTCAGACCGCTTATGCAGCGGCCTTCATCCGGCGTCGCGCCAATCCGACTAACCCCGCCAACCCGCTGCCGAACAACAACACCCCGGCGGGTAGCGGCACTGCTGTGATCTTGAAGACCTCACCGGTTACGCCCCCCGGCCCCAGACGGCTCGTGGCAAGGACGTAGAGCTCGCCCTGCGCATCTTGGCCGAAGCCGAGCACCCAGCGATTCAGGGTCATGTTGTCGATATTCAGCTCTTCGATGGCGCCCGTTGCAAGATTACCGACGAACAATCGTGCGGCCGGAGCGGCAAAGGCCCCCCAATCGCCGAAGATATATTTTCCCTGTAGCTCCGGTATGCCGTTGCCGCGATAGACGAAACCGCCGATTATCGTGGTGCCTTGATCATGATCATACTGCAAGACCGGATCGATCAGGCCTGAGGGAAGGCCGGTGAGGTCATTGGAAATCTCCCCGGTGACCGGGTCAAACTTGAACTGGCCTTCCTTGAAATTCCACCCATAGTTGCCGCCCTTGGTGATGATATTGATCTCCTCCACTGAGCCCTGACCGACATCGCCGAGCACGAGGGTACCGTTCTGGTGATCGAAA
>WBZN01000628.1_pt1 | contig 11450 bp, 10 predicted proteins | sample 5204281 | NCBI WGS metagenome assembly WBZN01 (sample SAMN12344347, study PRJNA552823) | activated sludge metagenome | biome: Activated sludge suspended growth; feature: Nitrification reactor; material: Wastewater; isolation source: activated sludge from nitrification reactor of wastewater... | reverse complement strand
CGGCTCCGGGGCGCGCGCGCGTTCCGGTCAGCGCCTCGCGCAGGATCAACCCGACCGCGTAGACGTCCGCCCGCGCGTCGACCTGCTCGCCGCGCGCCTGCTCGGGCGCCATGTAGCTCGGGGTCCCGATCAGCTGCGTGGTCGAGTCGCCCGCGAACGAGGCGATGCCGAAGTCGGTCAGCTTGACCTCGCCCGACCAGGACAGCAGCACGTTGCGCGGCGTGACGTCGCGATGGACGATCCCGAGCGGTGTGCCTTCGGGGCTCTTGCGGCGGTGCGCGTAGTCGAGGGCCTGGCAACACTCGGCCGCGATGAAGGCCGCGAGGAGCGGAGTCAAGCGGCGCTCGCCAGCGCGCGTCAGGCAGGCGCTGAGGTCCTTGCCCTCGACTCGCTCCATCGCGAGGAACACCTGGTCGTCGATCCGGCCGAAGTCGAACACCGGCACGATGTTCTGGTGCGCGAGGCTCATCGACAGCCGAGCCTCCTTGACGAACATGTCGAGGAACCGGACGTCGCTCGAGCGCTCGGGCCGGATCCGCTTGACGACGAGCAGCTTCTCGACCCCCGCGGCCCGTCGCCGGGCCAGGTACACCTCGGCCATGCCGCCGCGGGCCAGCGGTCGGAGGAGCTCGTAGCGGCCGAGCGCACGGCTCATCGCGACGAGTATAGCTCGGCCCCCGTGCCCGGACCCGAAACTCCTCGGGGGGCGCCTGGGCGGCGGAATTTCGGGGTCCGGCGTGACCTTCGTCCCGTCTCCACCGGGTCGCACCTCGATCGCCCGCCTCCGTCAAGTTGACCGCTGGCCCGGAGCGGCCGAAACTCGTGCTTCGTGCGCGTGTTGCCGTTCTTGGTCGTCGCCGCGGTGGTGGTCGGTCCGCGAGTGGCGGAGGCTCGCCCGACGGCCGATGTGGTGATCGTGTGGGCGCCGGGCGCGCGCATCGCCCCCCTCGCCGCCGCGGCACAGAGGTCGGGCGCGGCGATGATCGATCGCTCCCCTCCGTCGCGGCAGCGCGCCGACACCGCGAGCCTGGTCAAGCGCGGGATCGAGGCCTACGACGCGCTCAGGCTCGCGGACGCCACCACGGCCTTCGATGAGGCACGCGCGGCCGTGGATCGCACGGGCGCCGCCGACCTCACGCAGACCGAGCTCTCGGATCTGTTCCTGTATCGCGGCCTCGTCAAGCTCCAGCAAGGCGACCCGACCACCGCCTGGGACGAGCTGATCATCGCGGTCACCGTCGCGCCTGCGCGTGTGCTCGATCCGGCGCGGTTCCCACCTCGCGTCGCCACCGAGCTCGAGCGGGCGAGCGCCGAGCTGAAGAAGGCCCCGCGGTGGACGCTCGTCGTGGCGGCGCCGACCGGGTGCACCGTGTCGATCGATGGCGCCGAGCTCTCGGCGATCCCCTCGGCGAGCGCGTTGCCGGGCGCGGGCGTGCCGCGGACCCAGGGGCCTCACTGGACGAGCGTGTCGTGCGTCGATCGCGGTCCGTGGGGGACGCGGGTCGAGCTGGCGTCCGACCTGACGCTCACCCCGCGCAACGCGCCGCTCACGCCGCCGACGGCGGACGAGGTGCTGATCCAGGCGCGCACCACCGGCGCGCAGGCGTTCGTGGTCGCCGAGGTCGCCGGAAACATCGGCACGGCGCGCCTGATCGGCGTCGATGGCCGAGAGCGCGATCGCCGCACCGTCACGATCGGCCGCTCGGGTGACCTCTCTGGGTTCGGCGCGGCGGTCCGCGACCTGCTGTCACCCGCGCCGAAGGCTCACTGGTACAAGTCGCGCTGGGCCTGGGCCGTTGGCGCCGCCGTGGTCGCCGCCGCGATCGTCGTGCCGATCACCGCGATCTTCGTCGGCGACAACACGGCGACGACGTGGACGGCCGCGCCGGGGCTCACGTGGTGAGCCGCCCCGGGCTCGGCGGTCTGGCGTGCGCGCTCGCGCTGGGCGCGTGTACCGACGAGATCATCGTCGCGCCCGTGATCGAGAGCCCCATCGATGACCCCGACGCCAACGCGTTCCCCGAGGTCGAACAGATCCAGCTCAGCGTCGCGATCGAGGGGAGCGACCGCGATCTGGTGTCTCAGACGTTCGATCGCGGTGAGCCCCTCGTGCTCGCCGGGGCGCCGTTCGGCGACAACCTCGTCATCCACATGACCGGCTTCAAGGGGACGAGCAACACGGCGTACGGACGCACGTGTCCATTCCAGGTCGGCGCCGGTCGCGCGCCGGTCGCGCCTCACCTGTTCTTCTCGCACACCGTCAAGTTCGCGAGCCTCGACTGGAAGCCGCTCCAGCGGTTCAACGGCCGCGCCGTGCCCTACCTCGGCGGGGCGATCCTGGTCGGTGGGACCCTCGGCCCCGACGGCGGCGCGCTGCCTGATGTCGAGCGGTTCAACCCCGAAACGGGTGTCTACGATGACTCGCTCCAGCCGGTCCTGCCACGGGTCGGCGCCGTCGATGCGCTGGTCGGACTCTCGCCACCCCGGATCGCCTTGCTCGGAGGCAGCACCGGCGGGGCCGGGGCGAACTTCATCGAGGTGCTCGATCCCGAGCGGCCCACGAACGACACGATGGAAGACACCCAGGGGCTCATGGCACGCACCGGGCTCACCGCCACCCCGCTCACCGACGGTCGCGTGATCGTGATCGGCGGGAACCCGCCGGGAGCGCCGAGCTCCGGGATCGTGGTCGAGCTGCGTGACACCGGCTCGGGCCTCGACCTTCACCAGCTCCGCGCCGTGCTCGCGCACCCGCGCAGTGGTCACACAGCGACCCGGCTCGGCGACTCCGTCGGCGCGCCCGTGCTGGTCGTCGGTGGCGTCGATGGCGGCAACCCCTCGCTGCCGGTCGCCATCGCCGAGCTGTTCAAGCCGCTCACCGAAGAGCTCGCGAAGCCCGCGACGTTCTCACCGATGATGGTCGTGCCGCGCTCGCAGCATCACGCGTCGCTGATGCCCGACGGCAGCGTGCTGATCATCGGCGGCCTCAACGCGGCAGGCCAGGCGGTCCGCACGCTCGAGCTGTTCTCGCTCGACGCAGGGTTCGTCTCGGTCGGCGAGCTGCCCCTGAGCGCTGGGGTCGTGGACCTGTCGACCACGACCCTCTCCGACGGCCGGATCTTGATCGCGGGCGGACGCGCCACGCCGAACACGCCCCCGGTTCGCACCGCCTTCATCGCGCGTCTCAATCCGATCGATGGCTCGGTCGATCTCCTGGCCACGGATGGGCTCGCGATCGAGCGTGCCGGCCATCAGGCCGTGCTGCTCTGCGATGGCACCGTGCTCATCACCGGCGGGACCACATCGCCGGAGTTCATCGCCGAGCGCTACAACCCACCCGCGACGGGGCGCCGATGACTCCGTCGCGCCACGAGCGGCTCGAGAACACCGATGCGCTCCCCCGGGCAGAACCCGGTGCGAGGAGCTCGCAGACTCGTGATGTTCTGATGCGCAGATCACCTGCGTGAAGTCGTCGCGGCCCAAAAACGCTACGCCGTGCGCTCGGACCACGTGACCTCGAACAACGGACCCCAGCCCGATCGCGGCCGGCGGTGCTCCAGGATCGACACGAGCGCGATCCTGGCGAACGATGGCACGCTTCGAGCACGTCCTTCGAGTCATGCCACTTCGGGGACTGTCGGGTCGCGCAGAACAGATCGCCGCCGGCCGCGGGTTACGCAAGACGTTCCCGCGCTCGAGCCACGCAACCTGGCCATCGCTCGCGGATCGTCCGAATCCGGTGGAGCTGCTCGAGCGGTCCCACGACCGGCGCATTCCGCGCCTGGCGGCGGTGCGCTGGGGCCGCATGCTCGGATCGCCGTTCGCGTTCTTGCGCGGCTCGGCGATGGTGATGGCGTGGGACCTCGCTCATCTACCGCACAGCGAGATCTACGTGCAGGCGTGCGGCGACGCGCATCTGTGCAACTTCGGCGTCTCGGCGACGCCGGAGCGCCGGCTCATCTTCGATCTGCGCGACTTCGACGAGACCTTGCCCGCACCGTGGGAGTGGGACGTGAAGCGGCTCGCCGCGAGCATCGTGGTCGCGTCTCGCCAGCGCGGCATGTCTCGCGCGGACAGGCGCGAGGCGGTGCTCCTCTGCGTCTCCAACTACCACCGCGCCCTGCGCGACGCGCTCGAGTTGACGCACAAAGAGATCTGGTATCGGCGCGTCGACGCCGTGAAGCTCGAAGCCGATGCGACCGGTGTGACCAAGCGCTACTTTCGGCGCATGTTCCGCAAGGCGCGTCGCCGCGACAGCAAGCGCGAGGTCCGGCGGCTCGCCGTGAGCATCGCCGGCGAGCCGCGCATCCGCGAGGATCCGCCGCTCATCTTCCCGGTCAAGGATTCGCGCGTGCGCAGCAACATGTGCACGCTGCTCGCCGAATACGCCAAGTCGCTCTCGCCCGATCGGCGCGTGCTCCTCGATCGCTACCACCTCGTCGACATCGCCTACCGCGTCGTCGGGGTCGGCAGCGTCGGCACGCGCTGTCTGGTCGCGTTGCTGTTCGGCGACGGCGATGACGATCCGCTGTTCTTGCAGCTCAAGGAGGCCAACCGCTCGGTGCTCGAGCCGTTCGTGCGCCGATGTCCCTACGCGAACCAGGGCGAGCGCGTGGTCCAGGGCCAGCGCATCATCCAGGCGGCGAGTGATCTGTTCCTCGGCTGGAAGACCTTCGACGACCACGACTTCTATGTTCGCCAGCTCAAGGACATGAAGGGCACCGTGGACATCGACGACATGGCGCCGCAGACCATCCTCGACTTCTCGGCGCTGTGCGGGATGACGCTCGCGCACGCGCACGCCCGCAGCGGGGAGTTCTGCCAGATCGCGGGCTACCTCGGCAAGGGCGATCGCTTCGACTTCGCGATCGCCGACTTCGCCGAGGCCTACGCGGATCAGGTCGAGCGCGATCACGCGATGCTCGAGAAGGCGGTGCACGCCGGCCGGCTCGCGGTCGAGCTCGCCGCGTAGTCAGCGGTGGCGGGCGGCGTCGGATCACAGCTTCACGAGCACGATCGTCGCGGCGACCTGGTGCAGCAGCATCGCCACCATCAAGAGCGTGATGCTGATGTGAAGCGCGCGCGTCTTGCGATCGCGATACACGAGGCGCGTCATGACCCAGGAATGCAGATCTCTTCCCGGTGGGCTCTCCCATCGAATGCGCAGCACCCCGCCTACGGCGACGACCGCGGCGAGAATATCGGACGCGCCGCCCACGATCATGAAGCGACTCGCCGTGCTCAGATGCGGTAGGTCCGGGCCACCGATGAGCTTGCCGGTCATGAGCATCACGCTCGAGGTCAGCAGCACACCACAGATCGCGAGGAGGACCTGGGCGCGGTTATGCAGCGTGTTGAACTGTGACTCGATCGCCTTGACGATCTCGAATCGGTTCGCCTCGTAGGCGGCCAGGAGTTGCTTGCACTCCTCCTCTCGGCTCGCGCGCTTGAAGCGATCCGTCACCAAGACAGGATTGCTGCAAGTGTGGTGCCGACGATGGTCGCGAGCATCACCGCAACACGCGCAACGCGGGCCGTTCTACGGCGCCATCTTCGAGGCGGACCCATTCTCGCGGCCAGCGACATGTGGTGGTGAGCACCTCGGGCGCGGTCTGCGTCACGAGCGCGGTGTCTTCTGACTTCACCGAGGTGATGGACGGGTTCCACGCCACGTCGTGCCCGGCGTTCAACGTCAGCGGCTCGTCTGGTACTGCAAAGCGCTCTCGACCCGCGTACCCGGTGAGACCTCCCTGGTGATGCAGCTCCCACTCGGAAGGCGCGCCCTCGGCCGCGTATTGGGCCTGGCCCCGAGCGAGCACCGCGCCGAGCGAAACGCCGGGCCTGCTGGCCAGCAGCATCGTGGCGTCCACCCGCTGCACCGCGCGAAACCGCGCCGCGAGCGCCGGGTCTGGCTCGCGCGCGGACACCATCCGCGTGAGCGACGCATGAAGCCCATGCCTGCGCCCGGTGAGCGCCACCAGGAGCGTGCGGTTCCACGTGTCCTCCGTCGGCAGCGGATGCCGGTAGTGTGCGATGCGCTGGTCACCCGCCACCAGCACGACGAGCGGAACGATGCCACGAGCCACACAGCCTTCCGCGATGCGGGCAGCGACGTCGCGCTCGCGCTCCCCGGGTCGGGCCTCCGTGCAGGCCGCCTCCAGCGCTTCCGCTGCATCCTGGCCGAGCCGGCGGTAACGCTCGATCTCCGGCGGGAGCAGGGTGAATCGGAGCGCGGCGAAGGACGCATCGGCGCGGGCGAGCCCGAGCTGCCCGAGATCCGACAGCACCGTCCCGCGTCCCGCGAGCCGTTCCACCTGCGCTCGCAGCAAGGTCGGCTGGTACCACGGCCAGGTGATCGGCTCGAGCGGAAGCCCCGCGACTTCCTCGTCGACGATCCGGGGCAGCTCGTTGTTGGCGGCCAGCAGGAACGCGTGCTCGGGCGTGACCAGCACGGAGGCGGTGCCCTCCTCCTGTCCCAGCGACACGTGACTGTCGCCGCCGCCCGTGATCCACGCGAACCCGCCGTGGTCCGCGATGAGCACGGCCTGCGCGCCGATCCGATCGAGCCAACGCCGGAGCCGCGCCAGCTTGTTCTCGAGCTCCGCTAGGCGGTCCATGGTCCCTCGACTTGCCAGGTCCGCGCCGCGCGGGATGACCGGTTCCGGCCCTCACGCCTCGGCTCCCACCGCGAGGCGGGTGCTGCGCTGCCCGGTGTCGGCGCGCGGGTGCTGTGGTGGGCGGCATCGGGAATCATGGGGCACGTCCGGATCGAGATCGGAGGTACACGTGACCTGCGCTGCACTCGTCATGCCGAGCGAGCGGGGTCGCACGAGGCCCACGGGCCGTGCCGTGGTCTCCGAGGATCTCGATTGCAACTCGTCCTAGGGAGAATGGGAGTCCAGGATCGTCGTTACAGCGACGCTGGTGGTCCCAGTCGCGCGGCTGGCACGAGGCTGGCAACTGACTACGAATGTGTCAGGCGCGGAGTGCCTGTAGGGAGGATTGTCGTGACGACCGAATCGATTCCGTACTCGACGGGTGGTCCCACCATGCTCGGCGCCAGCATGCCGGGGGCGACGGCGCATGGCGCGACCGCGCGTCGGGTCGTTTGGATGATCGCTTATCTGGTGTTCATTCTCGCGCCCCTCTTCGCGTTGCTGGTGGGAGCGTTTCCGCCGGCGCGCTCGTTCTGGACGGAGTTCTCGGTCGCGATCGGCTACGCCGGCCTGGCGATGATGGGGCTCCAGTTCGGCCTGACGGCGCGGTTCCGGCACGTCACGGAACCGTGGGGTGAGGACGTCATCTATCACTTCCATCGCCAGATCTCTCTGATCGCGGTCGTCCTGGTGATCGCGCACCCGATCATCCTGTTTGTCACTCGCCCGGAGTTGCTCGGGCTACTCAATTCGTTTCAGGCGCCGTGGCGCGCCCGCTTTGCGGCGCTCTCGACCTACTCGCTGATCGCGCTGGTGGTGACGGCCCTGTGGCGCACGAGGCTGAAGATCAGCTACGAGGCGTGGCATCTCAGTCATCTCGTGCTCGCGGTCGTCGCCGTCACCGCGGGAATCCTGCACATGGTTGGATGGAGCTTCTATTTTGAAGATCCGTGGAAGCGCGGGTTGTGGATCGGCCTGACGGTGTTCTGGATCGGGCTGCTCGGCTACGTGCGCATCGTCAAGCCGTTGTTCATCCTCCGCCGGCCGTACCTCATCTCGAAGGTGCGCAAGGAACGCGGCGACACCTGGACGTTGGTGATGGAGCCGGAGGGCCACGCGGGTCTCCGCTTCCGTCCGGGCCAGTTCGGCTGGCTGACGGTCTGGGGGACCCCGTTCAAGATCACGGCCCATCCGTTCTCGTTCTCATCGAGCGCGGAGGCCAGCGATGGCCGCGTCGAGATGTCGATCAGGGAGCTGGGTGACTTCACGAACGAGATCGACAAGGTGCCGGTGGGCCGACGCGTCTACATCGATGGTCCATATGGCGCGTTCACCATCGGCAACCCGGCGGACATGCACGTGTTGATCGCCGGAGGCGTCGGCATCACGCCCATGATGAGCATGATCCGCACGCTCGCCGACCAGGGCGACAAGCGGCCGTTGATCCTGCTCTACGGCAGCAAGGACTGGGAGGTGATCACGTTCCGCGAGGAGCTCGAGCTGCTGAAGACGCGGCTCGATCTGACGGTCGTCCACGTGCTGGAGGATCCTCCGGACGGCTGGACGGGCGAGCGCGGCTTCATCACCGCGGACGTGCTTCGACGTCATCTGCCGCCGGCGTATGCGGATCACGAGTATTTCATCTGCGGCCCGAACGTGATGATGGACGCGATCGAGGACGCGCTCGGGAAGCTGAAGGTCCCGATGTCGAAGTACCACTCCGAACGCTACAGCTTCGTCTAGGAGGTCGTCGATGCGCCGTTTACTTGCCGACCGATTGGTCATCGCCACGGGGACGATCGTGATCCTGATGTCGCTCGTGTTCGCGTTCCTGCGCGTGCACTCGTAGGCCCGACCGACGAGCAGTCAGTGGGGTTGGTTCCGCTTCCAGAAGCACGGAAGCCTGAATCGGTCGACCATCATCCTGGCGGCTGCGCCGGTGAGCGAGGCGATCGCCACCGTGGCCACGCAGGCCAGCGTCGCCAGGCGCGGACCGCCGAGCCCGAGCGACATCGCGATCGCGGTAAACGGCAATCGGTAGCCACCTGCGAGCCCACCTGCCGCACCTGCCGCGCCCGCAAGATCGTTCCCCACGCCGAGCGCCGGGGCGAACACCCGGCCGGCGACATCGCCGATGGCGAGGAACGGAACGAACACGCCTCCGCATCCTCCCGCCGCGACCGCGGCGATCGTGGCCGATGCACGCAGCAGCGCCACGGCCAGCAGCGCTGCTGGGAGCGGGGCCGTGTTCTCCGCCCACAGGATCGCTCCGCCGCCCGGGCCGACGGCGGCCGATGGGGTGGCGATGACCACGATGGCCACCGCCGTGACCGCGGTGGCTAGCCCGCCCAGCGCGAGCCGGACCACCGGGGAGGCCTGCCAGTTCTTGGCGCGATAGATCAACGCGCCGGCGAACGCGGTGATCACGCCCGAGATGGTGCCGATGAACAGCGCGGCTCGCGCGGCCTGAAGAAAGTCGACCGGCGGCTCCTTGGGCACGATCAGACGGATGAGATCGAGATCGAAGGCGACGTTGATCCCCCACCCGACGAGCCCCCCGATCAGCGCGGCGATCACGCGCTCGGCGTGGAGGGGCGCGCGGTGGCGGCGGCCGAGCTCGAGCATGTACGCGGTCCCGACCAGGGCGATTCCCATCAGCGCGGCCACGCCAGCCGCGCCGGCACCGAGCGCGGCTGGCCGGAGGAGCCGGCGCCATCGGCGACCGCGATCCCCGAGCCACGCTCCCGCGGCGACCCCGAGATACGCTGCCGGCGCCTCGGTCCCCATCGCGGCGCCGAGCCCGACCGTGGAGAAGATGGCCACGGTTCGAATCGGCGCCAGGCGCCAGGGAAAGCGCTCCTCCTCGCCTGCGGTGTCCACGACGTCGCCGGTGATGTCGGCGCGGATGGCTCCCGGCGGAAACGTCCTCCATGCGCGCGCCCGTGGCGATCCGCGTTGGGTTGGCGCTCCCGCCGCGAGCGCGCCGGCCGGCTCGCTCCGGCCATACCCCTGCAGCACCAGCACAGCGAGCGCTAACCCGAGCACGGGCACCACGATGATCAGCCAGGTGGCCTGGCCGGACACGAAGTCCAACGTCGCCTTGAGCGCCAGGGTCACGCCGACGACGAAGACCGCCCCGACCAACCCACCCGCGAGCCCGCCGAGCGCGGCGATGGCCACGCTCTCGGACCGCGAGCCCACCGGTGGTGGCGACGACCCATCTCGTGTCGTGGGCATTCAGACCTTCCTGTCGTTCCTCTCCACTATGACCGTGGCACGCGCAGAGCGTAGCCGTGCCCACGCGCGCCCGCCGAGCGCCCGCGTCGCCCCCGGAGATGGGCACGAGGCTCGCAGATGTGCGCGATAGATCTGCGACGCGGATAGTTCGTCTCGTCCCCGGCCGCCATGGCAGCGATGGACGGCGTGATCTGGAAGCTCATCGGAGCGCTTCGTACGAGGAGTCATTGTCCGCGACCCTGAAACCCGGCACCCCAGCTCCCGAGCGCGTCTCGACGCTCGAGCTGTTCTTCGATCTGGTCTTCGTGTTCACGATCACCCAGGTCTCGACGGTCATCGTTCAGACGCCAACCGTCCAGGGCATCGCGCGCGCGGGCATCCAGCTCGGCGTGATCTACTGGATGTACGACGGGTACGCGTGGATGACCAACGCGGCGGGGCCGGACACGTGGCAACGCACGGTGCTGCTGCTGCTCGGCATGACGGGCTTCTTCGTGTGTGCGCTCGCGGTCCCGGGCGCCTTCGATGAGGATGGCGTTGTCTTCGGCCTCGGCTACCTGACCGTCACGCTCGTTCACCTGATCGGATTCGTGCTCAGACCGGGCGCGACGCCCGTTGCGAGCATCTACGGGATGGCGCCGGGAAACCTGATCAGCGCGGGACTCGTGCTCTCCGCGGGGTGGACGCACGAGAGCGTCACCTGGATCCTGTGGAGCAGCGCGCTCGTGCTCCAGATCGCGACGCCCGTGTTGACTCGGCGGATCCAAGGCTTCGAGTTCAACGCCGCGCACTTCGCCGAGCGGCACGGCTGCCTGATCTTGATCGTGTTCGGTGAATCACTCGTCAGCGTCGGTCTCTCCGCAAAGACGAGCCGGGTCGATCTCTCGCTCATCCTCGGCGCCCTCGCGGGGTTGGCGGCTACCGCCGCGATGTGGTGGGCCTACTTCGTCGGCGAGCACACGCGGGCCGCGACCGCCTTCGAAGCCGCGCCGCCGAGGAGGCGCGTGATCCAGGTGCTCACCGGCTACGAGCTCGCGACCGTCGTGATGCTGTTTGGCGTGATCGGCGTGGCGGCAGGAACGAGGCTGAGGGTGGACCGGTTGATGTCGCCGACGCCTGCGTTCGAAGCCTGGCTGCTCGCAGGGGGCGCGATGATGTTTCTCCTGGGCTCGGCTGGGTTTCGCCTGGCCTTGGGATTCGGGTCGCCGGTACCGCGCGCGCTGGGCGCGTTGTCGTGTGTGGTGGGCGTCGCCGCGGGGACGCACATGTCGGCGGCCGCAGGGCTGGCGGCGGTCGCGCTCGTGATCGCGACGACGTTGGCCGTCGAGCACGCCATCGAGAAGCGCGGGGGGGATGGCTCGACGGCCCAGACCGCGCTCGGCGAGTAGCGAGGTTACGGCGCCGAGAGCGCCTGGCTTCGCCTGCGGGTGATCCACCACCACAGGCCGAGGCCCGAGGCGAGCAACGTCGCTCCGGCCACGAGCAACGAGCGATCGAGGTCGTGCTCGAGGAGTGACTCTCCGAGCACGACCAGGAGCGCGGCGTAGATCCCCGTGA
>WBZN01002078.1_pt1 | contig 11451 bp, 8 predicted proteins | sample 5204281 | NCBI WGS metagenome assembly WBZN01 (sample SAMN12344347, study PRJNA552823) | activated sludge metagenome | biome: Activated sludge suspended growth; feature: Nitrification reactor; material: Wastewater; isolation source: activated sludge from nitrification reactor of wastewater treatment... | reverse complement strand
GCCAGGGCGACAAGTACAACGTGCCGCGCATCGTGTTCTGCAACAAGATGGACAAGACCGGCGCTTCCTTCGAGCAGTGCATCAAGGACATCAAGGAGCGTCTCGGCGCCAAGCCCGTTCCCATCCAGCTGCCGATCGGCTCGGAAGCCAATTTCAAGGGCATCATCGATCTAACTTGAATCGATAGCGCAGTTCACGCTCTCTTGAGTTCAAGACCCAGCGATAAGAAAATTTGATCGCCACTAATTTACAGCCTTAGCGCAACTGCCAAACATTGCGAGTGTCAAGCATTTGCAAAGGGCATCAACATCATGATCTTGGTGGGATTGTTACGAAAACAAGTGTCTAAAAACTCGAAAATTAGTTCACTTTGGAGAGTTCCTTAGTCTAGGTTGAAAAATGTATTACCTCAATTTTCAGCACAGTTGAAAGGTCGCGTCCATACCCAATGCAAATGCAACTTTGATATCGCAAATGGTGCCAGTGGCACTGCAAATCCAATTCAAATTGAAGAGAGGATGTGAGCAAATGTCTCGTGCAAAACTGCAAATGGTTCTAACATCAATCGTTAAGCGACTCTGGAACTGGGTCAGCAACACCGATAATTGGCTGCCCCTGCTCCTCAACGTGGGGCGGCTGCTTGTATGGCTGGTAGTCGCCGCAGTCGTGTTTTCCAGCGGGGTCGGTGTTTACCGATTTCTTCACGGTTCAGCCAACTTCGACTGGCTTTACGAGGGAGACGACATGGCATTGGGGATGGCTGCCAGCGTCGTCATCGTAACTTGTTTCATCGCAGCCCACTGGCTCGAGATCCGGCACGACTGGAAACGCGACATGACCATAGTGGCAGCCATCTCAGGAGCGTGCGGGTCAATCGTGACTGCGTACGGCGTCTTTACACTATTCTTCGGAGCAATCTGGGGTTTGACCAAGGCAGAGCCGGTCAAGTTTGCGGCATTCGGAGCGAGCATTATCGCCTCGTTTGCCTGGACATTCTTCATATTGCCGCTGTTCATCAAGTTCGCCCTCAACGAATACAGTGTGGAAACTCTTGATGCACGCTGGGCGAGAATTAAGCGCGGCGACACGATCAAAAAGCTGGACGGTAGTCCAACCGATCTGCTCATCGATCAAATCGTGGAACAATTGGAGCAAGAAGACCGGGAATCAGCCGAAATTTCTGTTCAACGTGCCGATGACTCCGATGGTGCAGAAGTGACGCTGACGGTTCGCTTGCACAAGAAGCACGCGATTCACTCGGTGCTGGGAAAAATCGTCTCCAAGCTAAGCCTGCTGAAAATACCATCCGCCGCTATCGTCACAATCGTTGTCGTCTACTTCGTGCATCAAGGCATCGGAGGCAACTTCGCAATGGAATTGTTTGACACTAACGACCTATTCGCGAAGTTCATCAGTTGGCTCATTGTCCCACTGCTGTTGCTCGTGTACGGTCTGAGCTATCCCCGGAACTACAGATTCCGCACTACGCTGGAGCGACTTGTCTTCGTGCTCAGCCTGCTGATGTGGGTCGCGTTTGGCAGCATCGTGGTACGTGGGCTGTGGTTGACACTGTACACCGGCATCAACCCGGCAAAGGTTGTCTGGTCATCGCTGTTTATCGGCAGTTACTTCGCGGAAACGGTGATGTTCATCACGGCGACAATATTCGGATTACCAGCCATGCTCAATCGCTCGGCGATGATACGAGCGAATTTGATTGGCGTGGTGGTCGACGACGAGCAAGATTCGCTCAGTGAACAGGGCGAGCACAATTCCGACGACAAGTAGCAAACGAAGCAAGTAACGATTGGAAAGAGCGCTGGGATACGGTCAATTCCCAGCGCTCGCCAGATTGCAGATGGAAAGGATTTGACAATGTTTCTCAAGTTTGGCAGTCGTCCACATCCAATGGTGTCTCGCGCAATGTGGACGCTGGTGGCACTAGCGGTGCCGGTGACAATTATCGCTGTGCTGTGGTTTGGTTTACCCGGTTCATCCTCGGGAGCACCAACGGCGACAGCACTCACCAACGGGGGGCAGCCCGTGACCCCGACTTCAGCAACTTCGGAACAATCGACGCCGTCATCGGATGACGTGTGCGGTCGGGGCACTTCAACATCCTGGCCGATTGCGCTGCTGCCCCATTCAGATGAATGCTTCCGCCAAAAGTACGGATACACTTCGGGCGGCAGAAATCCTATCTATGAGTCGCTTGCCGGCATGCCTGCCGATTTGCGAGCACACTTCATCGCAGAGATACTTGCCACCGCAGAGAAGATGGCGGTAGACCCTGTAACGCTCGCAGCTATCAACTTCAGCGAGGACATGCACTGCATCAAGCTCGATAGCAACAGCAATCCAGACGCGGCTTGCTGGAACTTCCAACCAGGCGATTGGCGAGGCGGTTTCGCCCCGGAGTCGGCGCTGAAAAGCCCGGCGGGAGCGGTTGGACCATTTCAATACTCGCCCGGCGCCTGGAACGGCACCAACTACGGTGCACAGCAAAGCACGTTTCTGACTGACCCAAGTGCGAACGCTGCAAAACCAATACTTGGAGACGGCATGGACGGTGACGGCGACGGCGTGGCAGACCCCTACAATCTCGCTGACAGCGCCGCGGCCGCCAGCAAATTCCTGGCGCGAGTTTGTCTTACAGCAGAAACGAAAGCCACTGCTAGCAAGCTTGCGGAGTGCCAGGCGTCGCTTCGCACGACGCTGCAGGGAACCTTCCAGACACCTGACTACATCGGCATGCTCAAGGACGGGCTGGCCCTCTACAACAACAACACGCTGTTCACAAGTTCACCGGCTGCCACGAGACTCTATGCAGAATTGGGCGCAAACTACGTTCAACCCTATCTGAATGGTGACATCGACTTGTGGCTGAAGTCAGCTAACTGCACACGAGAGGGTGCATCGGTCACATGCAGTTGACTTCGGTGCAACGGTGTTCTTGATTCCCTTGCATACCACGGTTCTGACGAGCTGTCAGTGTTGCTCAATTGGGAGCACGACTGGCAGCTCGACAGATTTTTCACTCGCCAAGAAAGGAAAGAGTTCTCCAAAGAAAGGAGAGAAAAATGTCAGAGAAATTCCGCTGGAGCGGCTTGCTCCGAAACCTGGATTGGAAGATGACGGTTATCGCACCGATTGCGCTGAGCGCGCTCGTCTGGTTTGCAATTCCAGACGCAGCACGGCAGGGTTCCGCGTCGACATACGCGTCAGCCAACGCATCTCAATCAGCGTCGATCGCACCTCCTCAAACAATGTCAGCCGCCACATCTCAGACCGAAATTAACAGTGCACCGCTGATGATACTACCTGCAGCGCCAGCAAACGCGGTGGCGTCAGCAAACGCGGTGGCGTCATCAGACACCATGGCACCGTCAAACACTTTGGTCCCATCAAACGTCGCGGCGCCATCAAACGTCGCGGCGCCATCAAACGTTGCGGCAGCTGCATCATGCGGCTATCCGCGACCTGCATGCGCGCACCCGCCAGAAATATCGCATGACTTCATCGTCAAATATGGCGACCGCAGCTACAACATGTTTGCCGCCATGCCCCTCGACCTGCGTTCAAACGTTCTGTACTGGTGCTTCAAAGCCGAACGAGACTTTCAGGTGCCATGCGAAGTGACTCTTGCCATCTGGTATGCCGAAGACTCTTACGACGCTCAGGTGTGCGTCATGAGTACGGGAATCGCCGAGGACTGCAACAACGTTGGCAGCGCCAATCGCGGCCAGGTCACGCGTCAGTACTTTGGGCGAATCGGTGGATTTAAACCACTGCAAACTCTAATCAGTAGCGCCGGTGCAGTCGGACCGGGTCAGATCACGGCAGGTTTTCTGCAAGATCACGGACACGACCTCGACGAAAACGGAGCCGTGGATATAACATCGATCGCCGATAACATCGGTACGACAGCTGCGGGGCTTGTCTTCATCAGCCAGTACGACAGAGCAAGCTTATCCACAGATCAGCGAAGCAGCGGTGCGTTCCTACCCAATGTGGCAGCCGCAATGCGTATGTACAACGGCGGATGGAATGCGCTAACCAATCCGGTTCCAGTCACTGTTCGCTATGCAGACGCCGGCACTCGCTGGATTGCAGAAAATCAATCGTGGCTGGTGCAGGTCGAAAACTGCGCAAACAACGGTGGCGAGCCAGTCGGAAACGGCGGCGAAGCCAAAATTCAAAGTTGCCTGGTGGCAATCACCGGCGCCTGAGTCTGCTCGAAAATTTTTTTGCACGCACCGACGTGGAGGTCGCTTGAACGAATTCGGTAGGGACTCACACGCTAATCGAGGCATTCTGCCGAGCTAAGAGCCGTTGACACGATCAACGTCTGCTAGCTCGGCAGAATGTCGATGCCGACACAAGCATTTATCAGCTAATTGAAGGAGATTACTATGCAAAATTTGACAATGGAGATCATCTACGGAACTGCCATCGCCAAAGAGATTGGTGCGCTTGAGGCGGAGCACGGAACTACCTTTTCGGAAGCCCAGCGTCGTCGCTTGAAGCGTGATTTGGAAAAGAAGTACTACTACGCATGGCTTGGCGGAGTTCAACTCAGAATAGCGGCGATTAACCAGAGCGACTTCAACGACGTCAAAGGTCTAGCCGAGCAGATTACACTGCTGTTGAAGCAGATCGAAGGGGATAACAGCGAACTGATTTTCCTGCGAATCGCGGACATCATTGCCGCACTGAAGTATCGCAGCGAGGGCAAAGAGCTGACGGTAGAAGATCAGTTAGCGCTGTCCGAACTGCACCGGGCTTGCCAATCAATGCCTGCTGATTTCCAGCAGAAAAAGTGGTTTGTCTGGCTGGAGACGTTTAGCGTGTAGTCGAAACTCACACGAAAGAAAGAAAGAAAGAAAGAAGAAGCTGCAAACGAGCGGCCACAGCAAAGCCAAATTCCTGGCTTTGCCAGGCCGCAGGATACAACCAGCAATTACCCAATCAGAATTTGCAATCACAAGGAGCAAAGCGATTATGATCGTACCAGACATCCATCTACTGCTAGCCATCGGAGTGGCATATGCTCTCGCTGCAGGACTAGTGCGCGAAGCACGCAGCAAAAAGACCGTGCTCAGCGGCGCCAGTCTAATTTGCTGGGGTCTTGCGTTTGCCCTTCTCTGTGCTCGGGGCGAAGGTGGCCCGTTAGGTCTGCTGCAGGCTATCGTCGCCGTCGCGACAGGAGCCCCCGGTATGTTGATGTTTGGCTACGGCGTAGATCGCATACGTCACCCTTATAGATACTCCAGAGGCTGGTAATCGTTCGTCAGTAAATCGCAAACATTCGATCGCGAAAGGGAATCATGAAAATCAAACACGTTGTAATGATGGAACTGCTCATCGCTCTCTTCATATCGCTACCACTTTCGGTGCCGTATCTCATCATTGTGAACACCACTAGTGGGCAGTTTCTCATCGTCATGAGTGCCATCGTCGCACTGGCACTGAGCGGCGCGGGCGCTGCATTGCTTGCGCTCATATCACGCAAAGCGCCGTACAGAATGATGATGGTGGCACTAGCGTCGTGCACACTCTACGCGGTGCTTGCTCTGTCAGGTTCGCTGCTCCTGGCACTTGTTTTGGCAATCGGGCTCGTGTCGATCAGCAGTACACTGCTTGAACAATTTCTCTGGAAGAAATACCTGAGTTTCTCAGTTCAAGAATTCGACTACTCAGTGACGACGGGGATTAACTGGCTAAAGGACCTTGAGCGTCAGTTGTCTCAGGTCAAACGTCTGAGCGCCGATCAAAATCCAGCAGCGGCACACAATCTGGCTCACCGAGTTGCAGAACTGGCAAAGCATGTTAGCTGGCTAGATGAACAATACCGCCGCATTGAAGGAATCAAGGTCGGACGAGACAAGCGCAAAACCAAACCACGCGACCAGTTCAAAACCGAGCTGGAAAGAAAAGCCTGGTGGCACGGTAGCGTTGAGCGCCTGAACACACTGCACAATCACCTTACTCAGTTCGAATGGTCACTGCACGCGTATCTTGAATCACACTCCGGCAGAGCAGACGACATCAACGAACTCGATCAGCTCCTCAAGCGCAACCAAAGACTCTCACAACAGTGATATGGAGAAATGGATTGATCGCGCTGTTTGGCGCGAACAAACGAGCCAGTGAATACAAGACATGTTCTTGTTCACTGGTTCCCATTTCCTTTTTTTCAAAATTACCTAAAAAGATTCTTTAACGCAATGTGTATATAGAGAGTCTTCACAGCCCAGGCGCAACACTGAAGCGGTTTGCACCGCTCGCACAGTCCGTTTTGTTAAATGCGCCACTACTCGGGATGCTCTGGCTGCGTAAGGGTGCGCTAGCGAAAAACTCAAACGAGAAAAATAAAAACGCAAAAGAATTTTGAAGAAAAATTCTCGCTGCGACCAGCAAATGTCCCCCACAAAGAAGTTTTGCAAGTAAAGAATAAATGGCTGCTGACAAATCAACTATTTCCGAACATTCGGTGCCTCCAGTGAAGTCAAGGACCACGCCATTCCAAACCAATTCGCGAGCGATTAGCGATTCTTTCAAGTTTCCTCATGACTGGCTTTCCAAGCCAATCTCTGAGCTTGGGAGTTACATCGTGATTGCGGTACGGTGCAGTTATACCTATCCATTGCTCCTCAAGGAAAAAGTACACCCCTCACTCAACCAAAGAAACAAGATTTACCGTCGACTGAATGTCGCATAGGTCAGGAGGTTTTCATGTCTACGACGCAGGAAGACGTCCATGCTGATCTACTCAGTGCCTTAGACCTGAAGCCGGTCAAGCTCGAACCGATTTCGTTCGGTGACTTCTTGAGCCGGCTTGGTCAGCACCCTGAGTGGGCAGATACCGCCCATGGCTTGCTCGTCAGAGCGATCGAAGCTGCGGGCGAAGTGAACATCGAGGCGGAGCCAATTGAGCGGCGTCCTTACCTACGCATGCTCAAAGACTCCGGTATCCGGCTCTATCGAGCCTTTGACCACGTGCGCGGCTCACAACTGACTGCAGATAAACAGATGCAGCATTTGCGAGCGGCCGCGCAGAATGGTTATCAGTTGTTTCTCGCCATGATCATCAAAGGTCCGCCAGGATCAGGCAAGAGTATGTTCGTCGATGCGTTTAAGCACGCCCTGGAAGGACAGGTCGTCTACACAGTCGATGGATGCAGCGTACACGAAAATCCGCTCAATCTGCTCAAGCTGCTCTCGCCTGAAAGCATCGCCGCACTCGCGGATCGCCTCGATTTGACTGGCACCGGCGGGCGCCCGTCGCTTACAGACATGCTCTCTGTAGCAGGCGAACCGTGCCCACATTGCTGGTCGAAAATCATGGAGAACGAAAACGAAAGCGACCCCAACCGCGCTCTGCTCCAACTAAAAGTCGTGCCCATGCGCCTCTCCAGCCGCAAGTTCGGAATCTCGACACTGACGGCGAACACGACACTACCTGAGGTGCTCGAATTCGGCAGCCGCGGTCTGGTTGATATGGGCGAACTGTTCGACGGCGCCGGCACTCCCATGATGAATCCAGCCAGTCCTGTCTTCAAAATTCTTCTCGAGGCCACGAACGATCGCCGCATTCCTTCAGGAATCAGCCGCGCGCATGAGGCGGTTCGAGGCCCAGAGCGTTCAGCAACGCAAACTGCGACTCAGGGCACACCCCCGCCCCAGCCAATGGCGAACCTGGCGCTGCCCAGCCCCGGCTATCAGCCCCTCGACACCGTTCTCTTCGGGCAAGCAAACGAGGGCGCATGGGAGCAGTTTTGCAGAAGTCTGGGAAAAGATGCAGGGAAATTTACCAGACGATTCCATGTAGTCACCTATCCGTACAACACGAGCGTGACGGAGGAGGAACTCGCCTATCGCGATCGGATTGCCCTGATGCGCGAGCACCCGCACTTCGACCCCATGGCGCTGAAGTTGCTCGCGTTGCTGGGCGTAATCAGTCGCCTGGAAGAAGATCTGGATGACGACCTCGATGTTGTGCTGAAGGCGCGCATCTATGATGGAGAGGAGCTCGAGGTAAAGCGCAGCAGTTCATCGGCGGGCACGAGCGAGTACTGGACGGTGCAGGACCTGTGGCGTGAGGTCGAGCGAGAAGGCTACTCAGGTCTGGATATGACAGTCATGTTCAACCTGCTCTCCGAGATCATCGATCGCGCGCTCTCTTTGCCGGGTTTGGAACGATGCGTGAGCTCATATGAATTGATCACGTACCTGCGAACTCGCCTGGCAGAACTCGAAAAATCCGATGGATTCACGAGCGAGCAAAAAGAAGTATTGGCTCGCTGCCTGGATGAATTTCTTGCGCCGGCGGCAAAGAAGGGCAGCAAGCCAGGCACCATCGAATCGGAGTATCAACGTGTCTTGCAGCGCCAGATGTTCGAGGTGGCAGCGCCCGACTTCGAGCGCCGTGCCGCCGAATTGTTCGAGCGCTACAAGCGCCACGCCGATGCGTATGCAACCGGCAGTCCGACCGTGGAAGAAGTAGAGCAACTTGAGGGCGGTCGCACGCGCATGCGCACAGTTGAAGTCGACGTGGAGTTTCTCGATGAAGTCGACGGTTGGATTGGTCTGAAATCGAGCGCAGCAAGAGATGAATTCCGCTCATCGCTCGAAACTCAGATCTTTACCTATCAGCGCGAACAGCGCATCCGAGCCAGCATCAAAGGTGGTGGCGAAACCAACACACCGGAAGTGACCTGGAACACTTTACCCAAGCTTGCAGACGGCATTCGCAAAATGCTGAACGACGACACACGTCAGCGTCTGGAACGAATGTTGAAATCACAGCTTGAATTGCCCGATGAGAATGAAGACGATCGACGTATGCGTGCTGCAATGTTCGAGCGTTTCGACCAGCTCGGTTACTGCCACCACTGTGTAGTGCAGGCAATCGAATATTTCAAACTGAACGAACTCTGGCAGATCCAGAGTCAGAATTAGAAGGAGCCTAGAATGTCAACATCGAATGCTTCGCAGGAACTTCGCCCTGGCTATCTGCCCCAGTTGCGCAAGCGCATCACTCTGGCGGAAGCCCTCAAGCTGGGTAAAGAACACCCAGCCCTTTTCGAATCGTCATTCGGACGCGTCGAGCGCTTGATCGAACGAGAGGGCATCGACGAATTGCGCACGGCTAAGCTGCGCCGGCTTGGCTATCCCAAGAACGTCAAAGCGCTCAAAGCCTTCAGCAGCCGTTTCAAGGGCATCGACTCGGCGTTGTGGCGATTCTACAACGACTACGTTGTCGCCGGCGCCAGCAACGGTGAAGCGTCCAAACAGATCTTCGTCGCAATCGGCGGCAAAGGCTCGGGCAAATCGCAATTCTTCAACGCGCTCAAGCGCCTGATTCGCAAGGCCGAACCGGTGCCGTACTCGTACCACTGCCCGGTGCACGACAACCCGCTGTCGCTGCTCAACATGATCACGACACTGGCCGAACATCAGATCGACCAGGAAGACGATTTCGACGACTACCTGACTCGCATCACTGAGATTCGGCTGGAAATCCTCGAGTCGCTCGGGCTCAACGATCTGATCGACTTCGCATTGCCCAAGGTAGCCTCGCTGCTGGGTAAAAGCGGAGCGGAAGCATCGCTGGCAGGGCTGGCGACTCTTGACACCGACGACATGGTCTCCGCCATCATATACGGTATCGGCATGCCAGAAGGCACTCGTGGTGCAGTCGGTCATCCATGCCCGTACTGCCAGGCAGCGGTGCTCGGACTGTTCGAGCACAAGGGGCACGCCGTGCCGCTGGCTGAATTCCCGGTTGGATGGTTCCGCTTCTCGACTGACTTCGAAGGTTCGATCGGGCTTGTCGACGTCAGCGAAGTCGAGCCCAACAATTTCGAAATCGGGACGTGGATCGGCTGGGAAGACCTGTCGCAGGCGGGTCGCTACCAGCCTGGCGACCCTCGCAACGTCGTTCTGAATGGGGCGCTCCCGATGGGCAACCGCGGCGTCGTGCAATTCACCGAAGGTTTCAAGAACCCGAAAGAAGCGCGCCGCGTCGAGCTGGAAGCTACTCAGGGCAAACGCGTGCCGCTGCCAGCACCACTGGTGGGGTCACTGTCGATTGACACCATGCTCATGATCAACAGCAACGAGGCAGAGTATCAGGCGTGGATCAAAGACCCGGCAAACGAGCCGTACATGGACCGCTACCTGCTCACCTGGTTCCGCTACCCGCTCGAAATGGATGCCGCGAAAGAAATCTTCCTTTCAATCTGGGGCGAAACGGAGTTCGCAAACCTCTCCTCGACCAAACACACGCATCTCGACCCGATGGTGCCTGAACTGGCGGCCCGGCTGGAGATTCTGACGCGCATCGAACTGGGCAAAGACGGGCTTGATCCCAACGCCAAAGTGGATGCGTACAACGGTGTCGCGATCCGGCAAAAGGGCTTGACCAAACTTTCGCTGGAAGCTCTGCGCGCCAAAGCGTCGCCGCGCGAGGGTCTGACAGGCAATTCACCGCGCGAACTGGGCAAGCAGGTTGGTGCGCTGGCAGCGGAAGCACTGCACGACGGACATTGCGTTACAGCCCGGGCTTTCATGGACCGGCTGGTAACGCAGGCACGCGAAAACATCGCCGACGAGGAGCAGTACAAGGCATTCATCACGCTCGTCAACGTCTACCTTGATGAGGCTTACCGCCGCGAAGCGAGTCGAATGTGGCTAGCAGCCTGCATTCAGGGTTTCACCGGCAAGTGCCAGGAAATCTTCGAGAAGTATCTCGATAACATTCAGGCATTCGCCACGCACCAACCGGTTCAGAGCCCGAGCGGCTATACGCGAGTTCCCGGCGGCGGCGACCAGAAGTTTATGCGCGAAATCGAAAGCGACCCCAACTGGGGCGTAACGGATTCGGAAGCACCGAAGTTCCGCGCCGAAATCATGATCGCCATCAATCAGTGGAACCGCGAACACCGCGGTGCAGAGTCGGTTCCGTACAAATGCCACGAGCCGGTGCGCCGTTGCATCGAGCGTTACGTCGTCAATCAACTGCGCAGCACGGCGCGCAAGCTCAGCCTGCGCTCGGTGCGCAGCGACGAAGACAAACGGCAACTGGCTGAAGTGGTGCGTCGGCTGATCGACGATTACGGTTACTGCGAACACTGCGCCAACGAGCTTCTCAAAGAAGTCGAAGAGAAAGAGTCGTTCCTGATCGAATCGTAACGAGCAACGCAGGATCCGTTTGAGGCGGTGGCGCACCGTATGTGCCACCGCCTTCAATTTCGCCATCAACAAAAATACAGGTTAGCGGGCAGAGAGGTGCTGACCATGGAAAGTGACAAGCAACAGAGAGCATCGCCAGTCAATCGCTTCGCGCCCATGCGCCGGGGGAATTACCGGTGCAATGTGTACCACCGGATGGGGTGCAACACGCCCGTCGGGCGCGAGTGCAGCGAACGGGCGGACGATTGCGGCAGC
>WBZN01001264.1_pt2 | contig 11455 bp, 11 predicted proteins | sample 5204281 | NCBI WGS metagenome assembly WBZN01 (sample SAMN12344347, study PRJNA552823) | activated sludge metagenome | biome: Activated sludge suspended growth; feature: Nitrification reactor; material: Wastewater; isolation source: activated sludge from nitrification reactor of wastewater... | reverse complement strand
CACCGCCGGCACATAAATCTGGCCGCGCTCGGTATCGGAGGTATGCAGTATGCGCACGCGAGGCAGGAAGCCCAGGCGCGTCGCCTGCAAGGTCATGGAATAGGCGCCGGTGATGGTGGCTTGCGACGCGATGACGGTGGCGGCGGTGGCGAGCAGCACCATGGGCAGTACGGCGGCTTCTGGCGCCAGTCGATAGAAGGGATTGGCGACCGCCGCGGCATCGCGCGGTCACGGCTTGGGGAAGGAATCGACGCGCTCGCTGGCCTCGTCCGCGTCGCGCTGGATCCACAGCGGGATCGTCGGATGCTTGGAGATCCGGCGGTTGCCACGTAACCGTCCGAGGTCGGTCTGGATCACGGTCTGGGCGAGCTTGCTGAACGACGCGAAGCTCGCGTCGCTGCGGTCGACGATCGTGTTGCTCCCGGCGCGCAAGCTGCCCGCGAGCGCGGAGGACCGGCGCACGCCTCCGAGCACCGGGGCTCGGATCTGCAGGTGATCGTGGATCAGCGGCGACATCCTGCCCAGCGCAGACGCTTCCGCATCGCTCGTGAGTTGGTTTCCGATCAGCCCGGCGCCGAACCGCATCAGGAGGTCGCAGACCCGATCGGCGAGGTCCGCGTCGAGGGGACGCAGCACGCCGAGGAGCTGTGGCACGGTCCGCGCCTTGGTCTCGTGACCGAGCGCGGCATCGATCAGCCCCTGCTCGATGTCGTCGGAGGATAGCTTGCGGATCACGCGGTGAACGCACGCCTTGAGCAGCGCGTAGGCGTTGTGCAGCGAGGGCAGCTGTGGCGTGAGCACGAACAGCTTGAGATCCGCCGCCGCGACCAGGTCGACGACGTTGAACGACGTGCCTGCACCGACATCGAGGATCACGCACTCGACGTCGAGCCGGGACAAGCCGCGGAGCAAGCGCACCTTGTGCCCGCTCGTCAGGTTCGCCGCGCCGGGCCGTGACGTGCCCGGGATCAGGCTCACCGTCGGGATCTGCACCTGCAGCATCGCCTCGTCGAGGGTCTCGATCCGCTGGTCGAGGAAGTCCGAGAGACATAGCGCCGGGTGAAGCACCCCGAGCATCGTGTGCAGGTTCGCGGCGCCCAGATCGGCATCCACGAGGGCGACGCGGTGACCGAGCCGGCCGATCGCGAGCGCGAGGTTGGCCGCGATCGTGCTCTTGCCGACGCCACCCTTGCCGCCGGCGATCGCGATGATCCGTGGAGCGGGACGCTTAGGCTGCACGTTCTTGCCTTTCCCGCAGCGTGGCGAGCGCGCCGTGCAGTGCGGGTTCGAGCTGATCGATCACGCGACGAAGCGTCGCGAGCAACGCCGTCGAAGCCGCGAGGTAGTCACTCGCTGCGGCGGGACGGCTGGCGATGTCCTGTGCTCGATCGAGCTCGCGCTGAGCGAGCAAAGACGCGAACATCAACGGACGCAACGTGTTCGCCAGCACGCGCTCGACCCGCTCGAGCCGGCCGGTCGTGTCGCCCCCGGCGATCAACCGCTCGCCGAGCGTGACGAGCCGCCGCGCGCGCCGGAGTCCGCTCCCGAGCCCCCCGATGTGTCGTGCGAGCTTGCGCGCGCGGCCGTCGACGTCGACCGCGTCGCGCGCGGCGTCGAGCGCGCCCGCGACGTCCACCTTGCCATCGAGCGTGGCGAGCACGTCCGCGAGGGGGCAGTGCGCCATGCCGGAGATCCGGGCCCCACCCTCGGTGCAGTTGTAGACGGTCACCCCCCCGACCTGCCCGGTGCGCTGTTCGAACCAGCGATGGAACAAGCTGAACATGAAGCTCGACGGCACCACGCCGCCGTGCCAACCGGGCAGCTCGATCACCCGCTCGCAGGCGGCGGCCGGGCCGCCCCTCGCCTTCATCGCGCGGAACCCATCGCTCCAGCCATCGACCTGCATCACGCCGTGGTCATCGATCCGGGCGCGCGCGGCGCCGTCGGACGAGGTCGAGACATAGTACGCACCGCCCGGGAACGACAAGTCGAGTCCAACGAACACGATCGGATCACACGCCCACCGCAGCGCGAGCGAGTACGCGGTGGTCGCCACGGATCCGCCGCCGGGCACCAGCGCGTCCTCACCGAGGCCATCGAAGATCCAGTCATCGATCGCGCAGTTCGCGGAGAGCGTGAGGTGACGAGCGGCGGGCAGCTCGAACAGGGACGGATGCGCGGTCGCGGCGTTGACGAGGCAGGTCTGCGACAGGTCACAGCCCGCGAAGTGATACTGGACGTCCTGCGGGTCGACCGTGATCACGAAGTCAGGGATCACGCCGGCGGCGAGCAACGGCTTGAGCGAGTGACTGAACGCGGTGACGATCGCCCGGCTCCGCAGGGACCTCAGCAGGTGCACGTTGTTCGCGAGCGACGGGCCTGGCGCGACGATCACCATCGGCTTGCCCGCGAACGCTTCATCGAGCGCGGCGATCGACGGGAACCGAGCCATCGCAGGCAGGTTCGCCATGCCTTGCTCGATCCAGGTCCGCGAGAACGCGCGCACCGTGTTGCGATGGACGCGGAGATCGCTGAGCGCCTCGCGCAGCACCTCGACGACCTTCTCGACCAACCCCGGAGCGCTCGCGAGCGAGGCGCGGACCACCATCTGGGTCGGCGAGCCGGGAGCCATCGTGCGCACCGCGGCCACCGCCTCGTCGCTCGACTCGGCGTGGACCGCCACGGCCGAACGCACGGCGGGCGCCGGATCGACGATCACGATCCGCCGCTGTCCTAGATCCGACAGCACCTGTGCGACGGACTCGAAGCCGGAGCCCACCAGGATCACGACGTCGGTCTCGAAGTCCCACACGACCGGCAGGATGGCGTCCGCGAGGACCGCGACGCCGAGCGGCGTCGACAGCAGGTCGTCGTCGCCGGGCAGCGCGCGTTCGAGCCATCGTGCCATCGCGCCCTCGGCGGCCCGCGCATCGATCGTGAGCGACGAGACCTCACGCATCGCCCGGAGCTCCTCGCGGCTCCCGTGGAGGAGCGCCGGCGCCTCGACGCGCGAGATCGCGGAGCGGACACGGCGCAGCTGCATCATCGCGGCGATCGCGGCGATCACGTCATCGCCCTCGATCGCGTCGCACAGGGCGGTCCCGAGCGCGCCGAGCTCTGCCAGCAGCGGGCGCCAGGCGGCGAGGAGCTCAAGCGACATGGGGCTCGTGCCAGGGTTTCTGAACGACGTGGATGTTGCCGGCAGCGAGCTCGGGCCGCGCACGGATCGCGGCGACCACCTCGCCGTACGGACGGCGCTCGCGGACCTCCGCGAGGTTCGTGTATAGCGAGCGAATCGTCGCGAGGTCAGCCTCGGTATCGACGGTCCAGCGCAGGTCGGAGTCATCCCCGCGCGCGAGCACCGAGCGGCACCTGAACAGCCCCGGTTGTTCCATGACGAACGCGGTCACGTGCTCGCGCGCCGCGGACGACGTCGCGAGCCGATCGAGCCGCTCGAGGGTGTCGCGGTGCAGCGCCTCGACGTCGAGCCCGCGGGGATAGGTACGGGTGTGGGTGTTGGACGCGTAGTCGACGTCGAGCCCGAGCGCGTCGATCACCTGGTCGACGACGCTCGGATCGAGCAGCGGACAATCGGCGGTGACCCGGACGATCGCCTCGGCCCGAAATCCCCGTGCGGCCTGCGCGTATCGCTGCAACACGTCAGCCTCGGACCCGCGATGAACCCCACAGCCCCAGCGACCGGCCTCACGAACCACCGCGTCATCGCCGGGAGCGGTGGACGTGGCGACCACGACCTCGTCGACTCGCCGTGCCGCGAGGAGCCTGTCGATCACGCGCGCCAGCATCGATCGCCCCGCCAGATCCTCGAGGACCTTCCCCGGTAGCCGGCTCGACCCTATCCGCGCCTGGATGATCGCGACGACGCGCATCAACCGCTCGTCTTCTCGAACAGGTGGGCCGTGCAGTCGTCATATCCGGACTCCACGCCGAGCTCGAGACGACGGACGAGCCGCAAGTCCGGGTGGCGCGTCTGCCAGCAGGCCGCGTGATCGCGTTTCCACAGCGCCGCGGTATGGCCGCGATACTGGACCTCCAGCTCCACCGGGTGGTCGTACTCGATCGCGACGATCCAGCGGCGTGACACCCGGTAGATCTCGTCGAGCGCCAGGTCGATCGACTCGGGCGCGATGTGGATCAGCACGCCGCTCGTGAACGCCAGATCGAACCAACCGTCGCGAAACGGCAGATCGAACGCGGTGCCCTGGAACACGCTGAGCTGCGGATCACGCGCCCGCGCGCGTTCCACGGCATACCGTTGCGGTTCGACGCCGTGGAGCTCCGGAATCCCGAGCGTCGCCAGATAGCTGAGGTTCCAGCCGACGTTGCAGCCGATCTCGAGCACCCGCCGTGGCGAGATGCCGTCGAGGAGGCGCCGCCAGGCCTCGATCCGCGGAGGCTTCTCCTGATCGTTCCGATCGGTGTACTCGCGCCCGAACTCCGAGCGCCACAACGCGAGCTGAGAGGTGCCATTGGTTTCCATCATGGGGTCTCCGGGGTCCAGCGGTACGTGAGGAGGGTGTCGTGGTCGGTGTACAGCGCGAAGCCGCAGGCCTCGAAGCACGCCCGGCTGGCCGTGTTCTCGGCGAAGATCTCGGCGAACACCGGCCGCGACCACGCCCGGCACGCCTGCGCGATCGCCCGTCGCCCGATCCCGCGGCCGCGCATGCTCCCGGCCAGCGCGATCGAGAGCCGGGTCCCGAGGGTGGCGTCCCCGTCGAGTCGGATCACCCCGGCGGGGCGCGGGCCGACCTCGATGATCCACATCGGCTCATGCTTCTGCCCGATGCGCTCGGCGTACCAGCGCGCGTGATCGTTGAACCGCACCGGCTCCGATCGCTTCGAGAGCCGGCGCACGTCGGGCGCGAAGTTCCATTCCCACACCCGCACGCAGTCCGGCTCCCGCGCGGGACGCAACGTGACCGGCTCCACGACCACGTGCGTGCCAGCGGCGTTCACGCGATCAGCTCCCACGCCAGCGGCGTGCCGCGGGGGATCGGGACCCGCGCGTGCTTGCCGATCACGGACGCCATGTCGCGGGGAGGCAAGCCGAAGCCGGGCCGGATCGCGCGCACGTTGCTGCGGGTCAACGGCTGACCGAGCCCGATGTCATCGACGGCGTACAGCGAGCGCCGAAATCTACGCGAGCCAGCTTCGACCTCGGGCCTGCGTGCGCTGCCGTCGCCGAGCGCGCTCCAGGCGAGCTGGCAGCCACGGACCACCTCGGCCATCTCCGAGGGCTCGAGCGAGAACCCGGCGTCCGGGCCGCCGTCCGCGCGCCGCAGCGTCAGGTGCTTCTCGACGATCGCCGCACCTCGCGCGACCGCGGCGATCGGGACGACCGCGCCCGGCGAATGATCCGAGATCCCGACCACGGTGCCGTGCCGGGCCAGCGCATCGAGCCTGCGCAGGTTCGTCTGTTCGATCGGTGCCGGATAGCCCGACACGCAGTGAAGCAGCGCGACACCGCCGTTGCCGTGCATCCGCGCGGTCTCGATCGCCTCCGCGACCTCCGCGTCCGAAGCCATGCCGGTCGACATGATCAACGGCTTCCCCGTCTTCGCGGCACACGCGATCAGCTCCAGATCGACGAGCTCGAACGAGGCGATCTTGAACGCAGGGGCCCCGAGCGCGTCGAGGCGCGCGACCGAGGTCTCATCGAACGGCGTCGAGAACACGACGAGACCTCGCGAGGCGCCGTACGCGAACAGCTGCGCGTGCCAGTCCCATGGGGTGTGGGCCTCGTCGTAGAGCTCCCACAGCGACCGCCCCTTCCACGGGCCATCTGCGATGTGGAAGTCGCCGGTCGTCGATTCGAGCGTCATCGAGGACGGCGTGAAGGTCTGCAGCTTGAGCGCATCACAGCCCGCCGTGGCGGCGGCATCGACGATCGCGAGCGCGTGGTCGAGCCGGCCGAGATGGTTCGCCGACAGCTCGGCGATGACGAACGGTGGCTGGGCGGCACCGATCGATCGCCCGATGTGGATGTGGGTGGTCATCTCGAGGCTCCGATCACTGGACGACGAATTCCTGGAAGAACATCCGGCGCACCTTGTCGGGCCCCGTGATCTTCTCGACCTTGCTCATCAGCTCGGTCCGGATCTTGTCCTTCGCGGCCGCGCCGAGCGTGTCGGTCAGGTGCAGACCGGATAGGTGGCTCAGGATCGAGTCGCGCATCAGCTGCTTGCTGCGCTCGAACACCGGCGCGGCGTCCGCGGAGAACAGCTCCATCTGCAACGTGAGCTTGAGGTAACGAGACGAGCCCGGCTCGTCGAGGTTCACCACGAACGTATCCAGCGCCACGACGGGCCCCACGATCTCGGTGGTGGTCGGATGTGCCACCTCGTGCGCAGCGCCGGCCTCCGCGGTGCTCGCGGTGACGACCTTGAACGTCGTGAACCCGCTCGCGCCGAGGTTCAAGGCGAGCAGGAGCAACACCAGCTTCGGCGTGCTCGGCTTCGAGCCCACGGGCTCGGCTTTCTTGGCGGGCTCGTCGCTCATACGCCAACCTGCAGCAACGTCCGTGCCGCATCCGTTGCCTGAGAGACCACAGGCTTAGCGCGCGGCACGGACCTATCGCTCGTCAACTCTGGCGGCGGCATCTCGGCGGCCGTCATGGGCGTATCGACGCGAGGCATCCCATCGATGACTCGGCCGATCGTGGACGTCGTGCAGCGTCGGCAAGCTTGACGCGCCGGCCGGTCCCGCGCCCCGCAACCCCGCGTCGCGACAGCGCTCGATGTGGCATGCCCATCGCAGCGAGCGCTCGCGTGTCGACCCTCTCCATCGAAGCGGTCGCCGAGACCGTTGCCGAGACTGCACCGCCCGGCGTCCGCATCCTGATCGTGGATGACGATCCGCGGATCCGTCGTGTCGTTGCCAACACGATGTCGCGCATCGGGTTTCATGTGTTCACGGCAGACGACGGGGCACCTGCCCTGAGCGTCGTGGAGCAGACGCCGCCCGATCTCGCGATCATCGACTTCAACATGCCAACGCCGGGCCTCGAGGTGGTCCGCCACCTCAAGCAGGTTCACGGGGCGGCGATCTGGATCGCCGTGCTCAGCGGTCAGGATGACGAGGACACGCGGTCCGCGTGCTTTCGCGCCGGCGCCGACGACATGATGTCCAAGCCGATCATGGTCGCCGAGCTCCGGCGCCGCATGCTGGCCGCCGCGCGGACCCAGCAGGCGTTCGTCGAGACCCGCCTCGCTGCAGAGCGCGGCGACCGCTTACTCGCCTACGGTGCAGAGGCGTCGGCGATGCTGGCCCATGACCTCAACAACGGGCTCGCCGTCGCGCTCAGCAACATGAGCCACCTGCACACCACCGTGCAGCTCGGCGAGGACGAGACCCAGGCGCTGGTGGCGACGCTCAACGCGCTACGCCGGATGTCTGGCCTCGTCGCCAACTTCGTCGACATCGCGCGGTTCGAAGACGCCGCGGTCAAGCCCCAGTGCACGATGAACAACGTGCGCGCCTTGTTCCACGAGGTCGTCGATGTGCACGCCGTGTCGCCGAACCGCAAGATCACGTTCGACTTCGACTGCGATCCAGCGGTGCTCGGCTACTTCGACAGCGCGCTGGTCGAGCGCGTCCTGCATAACCTGGTCGGCAACGCGACGCGGTACTGCAACGTCGGCGGGGTCATCCGGATCTCGTCACGGCGCTGGAATTCGCTCGATCCGAGCGCGTCCGAAATCTCGGTCTTCAACAGCGGCCCCGCCGTGCCTGAACACCTGCGCACCAAGCTGTTCGCGAAGTATGCAAAAGGGTCGAACGGGAAGCGCGGGTTCGGCCTGTACTTCTGCCGTCTCGCTTGCGAGGCCCACGGCGGCTCGATCGAGTACCAGTCACTGGCTTCCGGATCGTCGTTCACGCTGCGCCTTCCCGGCCGCGGCTGAGCGCAGCTTGCGCGCCACGAGCGCGCCGCCGGTTCGATCGCGCCTCGCTGCGGTGTGGCACAGTGAACGCCGTATTGCGAGTAATTGCTCGATAAAACACCGTTGCGCGATTCGAGGCGGGTAGCGTTCACCCGGGGTGAGGCAACTCTGCCCCGGCATCGTTCACGAGGTGATTTCCTATCATCGGACAATGATTCAATGATCAAAATGTAAGCCAACCGACCACCGCCCCGAGCCGCGGTGGCGCGCAACTCGCATTCGGAGTGATTGTGAATCAGACGAGCCTTGCAGTATGGCGCACGGAGTTCGCACCCGAGATCGTCGGCGAGTCGCCGGGGATCCTCGAGGTCCTCGACACGATCCGGCAAGTCGCCGGCAGCGGATGCAACCTCCTCATCACCGGCGAGACCGGCACCGGCAAGGAGCTGTTCGCGCGGGTCGCACATCGCTCATCTTCCCGACGGAGCCAGCCGTTCATCCCGGTCAACTGCGCGGCGATCCCCGAGACCCTGCTGGAGACCGAGCTGTTTGGCCACGTCAAGGGGGCGTTCACCGGCGCCACCCATGCGCGCGTGGGCCGGTTCCTGAGCGCGAATGGCGGGACCATCTTCCTCGATGAGATCGGCGACCTCCCGCTCGCCGCTCAGGCGAAGTTGCTGCGCGTGCTCGAGGAGCGCGTCGTGTGCTCGGTCGGCTCCGACACGGAGGTCCCCGTCGATGTGCGCGTGGTCGCCGCGACCCACCGGAACCTCCAGGACATGGTCGACCAGGGCGCGTTTCGCGCGGATCTCTACTTCCGGCTCGCGGTCGTCCCCGTTCACCTCCCCCCGCTGCGCGAGCGCGCCGACGACGTTTGCCGGCTCGCCGAGCTCTGCCTCGCGCGCGCGAGCGAGCGGCTAGGCCGCAACATCGAGGGCTTCGACGACTCGGCGCTCGAGGCGCTGCTCGAGTACACGTGGCCCGGCAACGTGCGCGAGATGGGGCACCTGATCGAGCGCTCGGTGCTGCTCACGCGCCAGAGCCGGTTGTCGGCCGCCGACTTGCCACTTCCGGTGGCGTTCGCGTCCGGCACGAACGTGACCACGGCGATCCCCGACGCGGATGGACGCGACACCGAAGATCCGTCGCTCGACCTGCGCTCGGCGCTCGAGAATCTGGAGCGCCGCCTGATCCGGCGCGCGCTCGAACAATCGGGTGGCAACCGCACCGAAGCCGCCGCGCTCCTCGGGCTCAACCGGACCACGCTCGTCGAGAAGTTGCGAAAATACGCCGCGTGACCTCCGGCGGGCCGGCGGTGGGGTCGCCGCGCGCGCAGGCGCTGCTCACCCCGTCAGCTTGCGCAGCTTCTCGACCAGGGTCGTCCGGTTGAGCCCGAGGAGCGATGCCGCTTCGGTGCGATTGCCGCCGGCCTTCTGAAGCGCACGCTCGATCAGCTGTTTCTCGAGCACGTCGAGCGCGCGCTTGAGATCGAGCGTCGCGTCTGGGGCGTCGCCGGTGCCGCGCTGGGCATGCGGAGCCTGGCTCCCTCGCGCACCGCGCTGTCGCGACGCCGGCACCTGGAGCTCCGCGTCGCCGATCACGGTCCGACGGGCGAGCAGCACCGCACGTTCGATCAGGTGGCACAGCTCGCGGACGTTGCCCGGCCAGTCGTACGCGAGCAGCGCCGCGCGGCCCGAAGCATTCACTTCTTCGACGTTGCGTCCGAGGCGCTGCGCCGTACGGATCACGCAGGTCTGCGCGATCGGCACGATGTCGTCGCGACGATCGCGCAACGAGGGCAGCTGGATCGGGACCACGGCGAGCCGGAAGTACAGATCCGCGCGGAAGGTGCCGTTCGCGACCATCTGCTCGAGGTTGCGGTGCGTCGCGCTGATGATCCTGACATCGACGGGAATATCGCAATCCGCGCCGACCGGTGACACCACGCGCTCCTCGAGGACGCGGAGCAGCTTGGCCTGCGCGGCCAGCGGAAGGTCGCCGATCTCGTCGAGAAAGATCGTCCCCTCGTGCGCCGAGACGAACCGACCGCTTCGCGGGTTCGTCGCTCCCGTGAAGGCGCCGCGGACATGCCCGAACAGCTCGGTCTCGAGCAGGGCCTCGGGAATCGCGGCGCAGTTGACCGGGATCAAGGGGCGGCCGCGTCGCGAGGACGCGCGATGCACCGCGCGCGCGAACAGCTCCTTGCCGGTCCCGGTCTCGCCGGAGAGCAGCACGCCGCACTCTGTGGCAGCGACGTGACGAACGGTCTCGAGCGCGGTCACGAGGCTCGGTGCCTCGCCGACGATCTCGGCTGCGAACTGGCTTCGCCAGGCAGCGAGGGCTTGGGTACTCACGATGTTGCGAAGTGCGAAGCCCGGGCCAGAGAGGTCGCCCAGGAGCGGATCGAACATCGATAAGTGGCGCTAATGATTCGAGTCAGTTGGCTTCTGTTGGTATCGGCCTCGGGTGAGGTGGGCCTGCCCCAGCAGGGTGTACGGCTACCCGCCGATCGTCATTTGCGACAACTGACCGTCAATAGTCGCGACGATCGCTGGATGACCGGCGGACCGCGGCCGGGATGTCGTAGCGCTTCATCAGCCGCCGCAAGTTGGTTCGATCGATGCCGGCGATCCGCGCCGCTTCGGAGATCGAGCCGTTCGCGCGCTCGAGGACGCGGACCAGATAGCGGCGCTCGAACGTCGCCGTGACACGTCGCTTGGCCTCGGTGAACGACAACAGCTCGTGGTCCGCTTGCGCCGTCCGGACCGGGACGGTGGTCCTGAAGATCGACGAGGGGAGCGACTCGATGTCGATTCGCCCCGCCCGCTGGAACGCGAGCGCATGGAGCAGCGCGTTTTCGAGCTGTCGGACGTTTCCGGGCCAGCTGAACGCAGCCATCAGATCGAGCACCTCGGGCAGCACCGCCGGCGGATCTTGGCCGCCGTGTTTGCGAAGGAAATGAGCGACCAGCTGCGGGATGTCCTCGAGCCGGTCCCGGAGCGGAGGGACGTGGACGGTCACCACGGCGAGCCGATAGTAGAGGTCCTGGCGGAACCGTCCCTCGGCCACGGCGCGATCTAGATCGACGTTGGTCGCGGCGACGATGCGAACATCCACGTTGCGGACCCGGTCGGAGCCGACGGCGCGGAGCTCCCCCTCCTGGAGCACGCGCAGCAGGCGTGCCTGACTCGCGAGCGGCATGTCGCCGATCTCGTCGAGGAACAAGGTGCCGCCGTTCGCGTTCACGAACACGCCCGGACGATCCACGGTGGCCCCCGTGAACGAGCCCTTCGCGTGGCCGAACAGCTCGCTATCGATCAGCGTCTCGCTGATCGAGCTGCAGTTGAGCGGCAAGAACGGCTGCTCCTGGCGCCTTCCGCCGGAGTGGATCGCCCGCGCGACGAGCTCCTTGCCAGTCCCGCTTTCGCCACGGATCAGGACCGAGACATCGTGGCGGGCGATCTGGTCGAGCCCGTCCCGCAAGCGACGCATCGCGGGCGAGCTGCCGATCAAGGTCGGATCGGTGTCGATCACCGGATGAGCGACGCGGCGGC
>WBZN01002077.1_pt1 | contig 11458 bp, 7 predicted proteins | sample 5204281 | NCBI WGS metagenome assembly WBZN01 (sample SAMN12344347, study PRJNA552823) | activated sludge metagenome | biome: Activated sludge suspended growth; feature: Nitrification reactor; material: Wastewater; isolation source: activated sludge from nitrification reactor of wastewater treatment... | reverse complement strand
CTGGTGAGCGAACTCGACCGCCTCGAGCACGGCGAGGAAGAGCTCGACCCGGCGCGCGACCGGCAGCGCGAGGCGCCGCGCGTGCGTGACGAGGTCCTCCCCTTCGATGTATTCGAGCGCCAGGAACCAGGTGCCGTCGGGGGCGCGCCCGCCCTGGATGAAGCGGGCGATGCCCGGGTGTTCGAGCGACGACAAGATGCGCACCTCGTCGCGGAAGCGGCGCAGGGCATCCGGCGCCGGGCGATCGATGACCTTCAGGGCGATCGTGCGCCGGAAGTCGTCGGTCTCCTCCGCCGCGAGGTAGACGCGGCCCATGCCGCCGCGGCCCAGCTCGCCGAGGACCCGGTACGGGCCGATCCGGTCGGGCAGAGCGGCGTCCTCGGCGGGCCCCGCAGCTCCGGCGACGAGCGGCCAGGGCGTTCGGTCGAGCAGGCGGCTCGGTGTCTCCGCACCGGCGAGCAGGCGGGCCAGCTCGGTGGCGAGGTCGGGGTCGCGGCGCCCGAGGTCGGCGAGCCAGGCTCGGCGCGCGCTCTCGTCGAGGGCGAGAGCCTCGGCGAAGAGCTGCGGCAGCTCCTCGTCGCTCAACTCTCGCCGGCTCCGCCGCCCGCGAGCTCGGCGACCAGCCAGGCGCGCGCGAACTGCCAGTCGCGCTTCACGGTCGCCGGCGAGAGGTCCAGGCAGGCGGCAATCTCCTCGATCTCGAGGCCGGCGAAGTAGCGCATCTCGACCATCTGCGTCTGCCGCGGGTAGCGCTCGGCGAAGCGCACGAGGGCGCGATCGAGGTCGATGAGCTCCGCCTGCGGGGTGTCTCCCGAAGTGGCGAGAAGGGCGGTCGGGGTCTCGTCCGAACGGCGCTTGAGACGGTTGCGAGCGCGCGCGTGATCGACCAGCACGCGCCGCATCATCGTCGAGGCGAGGCCGAAGAAATGCGCCCGATCGCGCCAGTCGATCCCCTGCTGGCGCATCAGCCGGAGAAAGGCTTCGTTGACGATCGCCGTCGGCTGCAGGGTGTGCCCCGGGCGCTCGCCGCGCAACTGGGCGGCGGCGATCCGCTTGAGCTCGTCGTAGATGCGCGCGAAGAGCTTCTCGCCGGCGTGCGGGTCGCCCGAGCGCCAGGCATGCAGCAGCCCGGTGACCTCCGTTGCTGCCCGCTCCTCCGGCGACATGGCGCGGAGTCTATGCCCAGATGAGCCGTCGCGCTGTTGCCCGGCGCGTAGTGGTCATGAAGCCCACTTCCAGCGCCACTTCGCTACGCCTCCTGCCGGCGGTCGCCGGCCCGGCCCTCGCCGCACTCTGCTCCGCATTTCTACCCGCCGGCGCGAGCGCCGCCGTATCGGTCGGCCTCTCGGCGGTGCGCGCGCAGACGTTCGAGAACGAGAACCTGCTTTTCTACGGGCCCGAGGTCGGAGACCTCTTCGGCTACGCGCTCGCCGCCGGCGATTTCAACGGCGACGGCGCCGAGGACCTCGCGACCGGCATTCCGCTCGACGACGGACAAGCGGGATTTCCGATCGCCGACATGGGGGCCGTGGTCGTGCGTTACGGCATCCCCGGCAAGGGTCTCGCCACCGGTCTTGCCTCGACCTGGCTCAGCCAGGCGGCGGCCGGGAATCCCGAGGGTCCGGCGGCCGGCGACCGCTACGGCTGGTCGCTCGCCGCCGGCGACTTCAATGGCGACGGCATCGACGACCTGGCGATCGGCGTGCCGTGGAACCAGGCCGCCGGCGAGCCCGTCGGCAGCGGCGCGGTCGAGATCCACTACGGCCTGCCGGGCGGCATTCAGCTCGCCGCCGAGCACCTCCTGCGTCAGGGACACGACGGGGTCCCCGGAGCGTACTCGGACTACGGCGACCGGTTCGGTGACGCCGTGGCGGCCGGCGACTTCGACGGCGACGGTTACGACGACCTGGCGATCGGCGCGCCGCGCGACGACGACAACAACTTCTGGGCGGTGGGTTCGGTGACGGTGCTGCACGGCGGCGTCGGCGGCGTGATGCCGTTCAACGGCTACGTTTTCAACCGCGACTCCGCGGGAATTCCAGGGGCGGAGCAGCAGAACCAGGACTTCGGCGGGGTGCTCGCCACAGGCGACTGGAACGGCGACGGCCGCGACGATCTCGCCGTCGGCAGCCCGCTCGAGAGCGCTCCCGGGTTGGCCGAGTACGGCGGCATCGTCGTCCTCTTCGGCAGTGACTTCGGCCTGATTTACGCCAACAGTGTCGGCTGGTCGGAGGACGAGACCGGCGGCGTCGCCCAGGCCGACGATCAGTTCGGCAGTGCGTTGGCTTCCGGCGACTTCGACGGCGACGGCTACGACGACCTCGTCGTCGGCGCGCCGTTCAAGGACATCGGCTCGGGCGGCACGCATGTCGACGCCGGCGAGATCACCGTCCTCTATGGTTCCGCGGCGGGGGCGCCCAACTGGTTCAACCTGGCGCGCACCGGCCATTGGCGGCAGAGCAACATCTTCCTCGACCCGGTTTACGACCAGCCCGGCGACCACTTCGGCTGGGCGCTCGCCGCCGGCGACTTCGACAAGGACGGTCGCGACGATTTGGCCGTCGGGCACCCCGGCGAAAACCTCGGCGGCGCCGACCGCGGCGCGGTGACGGTGCTCACGGGCGCCGCGGGCAGCGGCCTGTGGAGCCGCGCCAACCTCTTCGCCACCGACGTCGGCGAGCTGCCGGGGACGGTGCAGGACTCGCAGGATCTCGGCCGGTCGCTCGCCGCCGGCGACTTCGACGGCGACGGTCACTCGGACCTCGCGATCGGCATTCCCTATCGCGACGTCAGCGGCATCGGCATCGACGTCGGGCGCGAGAATGTCGTCTACGGTTCGATCTTCAGCGACGGCTTCCTCTACGGAAACGCCTCGTTCTGGTCGGTCGAAGTGCCCTGAAGGGGCAAGAGCGAGCGCTTAGTCGACCGAGACGTGGACGTTCGAGTCCTCGTCCTGGACGTGGATGGAGAACGATCCGGCCGCCATGGCGCGGTCGATCTCCTTGCGCGAGAGGTCCTCGCCGCCGAGGACGCAGCGGGCGAGCGACCATGGAATCGTGAGCTCGACGGTGTCGTCGTCCTCTTCGCGAATCTTCATCACCAGGAACTTGCCGGCCCGGCGGGCGTCGATCTGCTTGTCGTCGTCCCAGACGGTGCCGCGGGCGCCGTCGCCGCCGCGCTCGAGCGCAAGGTAGAGCGACCGCACTTTGGGATCGTGGTCTTCGTTGCAGTCGATGTCGATCGGCGCCATCGCGCGGATGAACGTGCCGAGGAGGCCGCCGTTGACCGTCAGGTGCACGTCCTCGCCGTGGTCGTTGTCGACATCGATACGCAGCGTCGGGCTGTCGGCCGCCGCCGGGGCTGCCGGCAGGGAGAGCGGGAAGGCGAGCAGGGCGGCGAACAACAGGGGGCGGGTGCGCATGATCGGTTCCTCCGGGAAGTGCTCCTGAGGATCCCTACGGCCTCTTTCCCGCCCAAGTTTCGGTGGTCGGCGAGGAGCTTGCTCGGGGTCCTGACCGGCCCGTCTCCCATGGGTGCTCGCTGAAGAAGCGCTCCGCGCCCATGGGAGCCCTCGGTCCGGCCACCCCTCGTCGGTGCAATCGGGAGAGAAGCTCCTTGCCGCGCCTCGCTGGGGCGCTCGGGCGCTCAGAGACTTGGGGTCGGTGGCCAGCTTTGCTAGACGCCGGCCCCAAGTCTCTGAGTGCCGGAGTGACCCGACCACCGCCGACCCGGCTAGTGATCGACGGGGTGACCGATCTTCGCCACGAGCTCGGCGAAGTGGCGGTCGAGCTCGGCGGCGGTGCGGGCTTCGACGACCAGGCGCAGGAGCGGCTCGGTGTTCGACGGCCGGACGTTGAACCACCAGTCGGCAAACTGCACCGTGATGCCGTCCATCCAGTCGATTTCGCCGTCGGGGTAGGCGGCCGCGAGCTCGCGCATCTTGCCCGCCTTGTCCTCGACCTCGAAGTTGGTCTCGGGACTCTTGGCGTAGCGATGGAGAGGCGCCACGAGCTCGGACATCTTCTTGCCGGAGTGCCAGAGGAGATTCAGGATCTCGACCACCGCGAGGATCGCGCAGTCGGCGTAGAAGTTGTCGCGGAAGTAGTAGTGGCCGGCGAGCTCGCCGCCGAAGATACCCGCGTTGCCGCGCATCGTCGCCTTGATGAAGGAGTGGCCGACGCGCTCGCGGACCGGCACGCCGCCGTGCTCGGTGATCCACTCGGCGACGGCGCGCGACGAGCGCAGGTCGTAGGTCACGTGCTTGCCGGGCTCGCGCTCGAGGAGCTCGCCGGCGATGAGCGCGGTCGAGAGATCGCTGCCCACCGGTTCGCCCTTCTCGTCGATGAACGCCGCGCGGTCGAAGTCGCCGTCGCAGGAGACGCCGAGATCGGCACCGACCTCGAGCACCTTGGCCTGCAGGTCGCGCAGATTCTCGAGCTTGAGCGGATTCGCCTCGTGATTCGGGAACGAGCCGTCGAGCTCGAAGTAGAGCGGCACGAGATCGACGCCGAGGGCATCCCAGATGGCGCGGTCGACGACCGCCATGCCGTTCGAAGCGTCGACGACCACCTTGAGGCGGTGGCTTGCCGCGGCGCCGGAGGGCCGGCGCAGGAACGACAGCACGTGCTGGGCGTAAGCGGCCGAGACGTCCGCGGTCGCGACCGTCCCCTTTCGCGTCGAGGCCGGCAGATCGTTGTCCTTCACGCACTTCTCGAGGAGGGCGATGCCGTGATCGCCGGAGACCGGCCGTGCCTCGTGCTTGCTGAACTTGAGCCCGTTGTATTGCGCCGGGTTGTGCGAGGCCGTGACCTGAACGCCGCCCGCGGTCTGCAAGTGACCGATGGCGAAGTAGTTCATCGGCGTGGTGGCGAGCCCGATGTCGATCACGTCGAGGCCGGCCGCGGTCAGCCCCTCGATGAGGGCTTTCGCCAGCGGCTCCGACGACGGCCGCATGTCGCGCGACACCACCACGCGGTGGCCGAACGCCAGGTCCTCGTCGTCGAGGACGTTGCGGAACGCCTGCCCGATCTTGCGGGCGAGGGTCTCGTCGAGCTCGGTCGGGTAGATGCCCCGGACGTCGTACGCCTTGAAAATGCCTGCCATAGATCCTCGCTCCGGGTGAGTGCTTCGTCCGCGCGAGATTATCAGCGTTGGACTTTCGCCCCTCGCGCTGCGCCGGGGCCGCGGCGGCGAGCGGTCCGAATCAGAGTAGGCTCCCGCGATGCCCAGCAGATTGCAGGCGACGGCGAGTCGCTCGTGTGCACGGACGAGCCGGATCTCTCCTTTCTGGATCGTGATCCTCCTGCCGCTGACGCAGGCCGCCGCTGCCCCGGGGCAGGCTCTTCCCCTCGGTCCGCAGTTCCAGGTCAACAGCTACACCACGAGCACGCAGCAGGGTGCCCAGGTCGCCACCGATCCGCAGGGCCGCTTCGTCGTCACCTGGCAGAGCTTCGGCTCGCCGGGCAACGACAACGGCTCGCCCAGCATTCAGGCGCAGCGTTTCGACGCCCAAGGCAATCCCCTGGGAGCTCAGTTTCAGGTGAACACCTACACCACGGGCAACCAGGCGCTGCCGGCGGTGGCCGCCGACGGACAGGGCAACTTCGTCGTGGTCTGGGAGAGCTACGGTTCGGTGGGCAACGATTCGAGTCTGCGCTGCATCCAGGGCCAGCGATTCGATGTCGGCGGCAATGCGATCGGCGCCCAGTTCCAGGTGAATACCTACACGACCAATCCGCAGTTTCAGCCGACGGTCTCGGTGGACGCCCAGGGGAACTTCATCGTCACCTGGACCAGTACCGGCTCTGCGGCCGGCGATTCGAGCAGTTTCAGCGTGCAGGCGCAACGTTACGATGCAGCGGGTGCGCCGCTGGGCGGAGAGTTTCAGGTCAACAGCTACACCACCGGCGAGCAGACTCGCCCACGGGTCGCGGCCGGTCCGGAGGAGAGCTTCGTCGTCGTCTGGCTGAGCAACGGTTCGAGCGGCACGGACACCGATCTCCTGAGCGTCCAGGGACGTCGTGTCGTCTCCGGTTCCTGGGGGAGCGAGTTCCAGGTCAACAGCTTCACGACCAACGGCCAGGTCTATCCGGCGGTAGGCGTCGACCCCTCCGGAGGATTCGTCGTTGCCTGGACAGGCTACGCTTCGGGTGGCAGCGACAGCAGCGGGACCAGTATCCAGGCGCGGCGCTTCGATACCGGAGGCCTGCCTCTGGGAGACGACTTCCAGGTCAACTCCTACACCGACTTCAACCAGCGGCAGCCGGCGCTGGCGGTCGCCGCCAGCGGGACTTTCGTGGTGAGCTGGGAGAGCATCGGATCGAGCGGCACGGACAGCGACGCCTCGAGCATCCACGCCAGGCGCTACGCCGCGGACGGCCTGGCCCTCGGCGGCGAGTTCCAGGTCAACACCTACACGACGAGCTACCAGGATTTTGCCGCGGTCGCAGCGAGCCCCGCCGGCGATTTCGTCGTCACCTGGCGAAGCCGCGGCTCCTTCGGCACCGACTCGGACGGAGACAGCATTCAGGCGCAGCGCGAGAACGGCCACTTCCGCGACGGCTTCGAAACCGGCGATACCAGCCGCTGGTCGAGCGCGGTCCCCTGAACTGACTGGGGCGCCGGGGCCGGTCGCCGCGGTTCGCGCCGCGCCTTCGCGTCAGGTGCGGTCGATGGCGAAGGCGAAGGCGAGATCGTCGATCGGTGTCGAAGCGAGGCCGGGGCCGTCGGCGCCGACGGCCTGCCAGTCGACGGCCAGGGTCTCGCCGGAGATCCAGGCGCGATGGGCGGCGATCGCGGCCTCGAGGTCGGGAGCGGCGCTGTAGCGCACGCGGATGCGGTCGGCGTAGTCGAGGCCGGCCTCCTTGCGCGCCGTCTGCAGGCGGTTGACCACCTCGCGCGCCCGGCCTTCGGCGACGAGCTCCGGAGTGAGCCGCGGGTCGAGAGCGACGAGGAGCTCGCCGTCGTTGGCCGTCGCCATCCCCTCCTTCTCGATCAGCCGGACTTCGAGATCCTCGGGCAACAGCACCAACGCTTCGCCATCGACCCGGATCTCGATCCGGCCGTCGCGCGCCAGGGCTTCGGCCAGGGCATCGCCGTCGGCGGCGAGGAGCGCCGCCTGCGCCGCCTTCATCTTCCCGCCGAGCTTCTTGCCGAGCACACGGAAGTTGGGACGCACTTCGTGCGTCACGTACTCCCCGCGCCGCTCGGCGAAATGAATCGCCTTGACGTTGAGCTCGTCGAGCACCAGCTCCCGCACGCGCTCGAGCTGCGGTCGCACGTCGACGCCGAAGATCTCCGGCGCGAGAACGAGGGTCGCCGAAGCGAGCGGCTGGCGGTTCTTCAGGTCGTGCTCCGCCCGCGCCACGCGGCCCAGGCCGACGATGCGCTTGGCCAGACCCATTGCGCCGACGAGCGCGAGAAGACCGCGATCCTGCTCCAGGATTCCTGTCGCGTCGGGCCATTCCTCGAGATGAACGCTCTGAGGAGCATCCGGATTCACGGACCGAACGAGGTGCTCGTGAAGCGTCTCGGCGAGAAAAGGAGTGAAGGGAGCGATCAGGCGGGCAAGGGTCGTCAGGACCCTGTAGAGCGTCTGATAGGCAGCTTCCTTGTTCGAGCTTTTCGCGTCCGACTCCGCGGCCATGTCGGCCGGAGCCGCGCTCCAGAAGCGATCCCGGCTGCGCCGGATGTACCAGTTGTTCAGATCGTCGACAAACTCCTCGAGCAGCCGAGCCGGTCTTGCGATCTGGTAGCTCTCAAGCAGCAAGGCGACGTCCTCGTTGAGCTGATCCAGCCGACCGAGGATCCAACGATCGAGATCGGGCCGCTCGGCGACAGGAATGGCGCGCTCCGCGCGCGGGTACCAGCCATCCAGATTCGCGTAGATGGTGAAGAACGAGAGCGCGTTCCAGACCGGCAGCTGCAGCCCCTGCGCGGCTTCGCGCACGAGCTTCGCCGAGAAGCGCGAGGTCTGCTCCGGGTCGTTGACGTAGAAGTACCAGCGCATCGCATCGGCGCCGGTCTCGGCGATGACCCCCATCGGATCGACGACGTTGCCGAGGCGCTTCGACATCTTGCGCCCCTGCTCGTCGTTGACGTGACCCATGACGATGCAGTTGTCGAAGGCCGCGGAATCGAACAGCGCGACTGCGAGGACGTGCAGCGTGTAGAACCAGCCGCGAGTCTGGTCGATCGCCTCGGAGATGAAGTCGGCCGGGAAGCCGACGAGCTCGCCCTGGAAGTGGTCCGGGTTGAAGACGACCCTGCTGCGTCCTTGCTCATCGCCCTGCCGCAGCGGCCTGCCCATGTAGTGGCGCTGAGCGAACGGCATGGAGCCGGAGTCGTACCAGGCGTCGATGACGTCGGGAACCCGGCGAAATGTGCCGCCGTTGCACGCGTAGCAGGGCCAAGTCACGTCATCGATGAAGGGCCGATGCGGATCGAAGGACTCCTTGTCATAGGCATCCGCCGGGCGCGGCAGACCCGAGATCGCGAACAGATCGTCGAAGCTGCCGATGACGACCGGCTCCGCCGGACAGCCGTCACACTTCCAGATCGGCAGCGGAGTTCCCCAATAGCGGCTGCGGCTCAGGGCCCAGTCGACGACTCCTTCGAGCCAGTTCCCGAAGCGTGCGACGCCGATCGCTCGGGGGTGCCAGCCGATCTCGAGATTCGTCTCCACCAGGCGATCGCGGATCGCGGTCGTGCGCACGAACCAGCTCTTCGAGGCGTACTGCAGGAGCGGCGTATCGCAGCGCCAGCAGAAGGGGTAGCTGTGCTTGAAGCGCTCGTGGTGGAAGAGGAGTCCGCGCTCCTTGAGATCGCGCACGACCTCCTTGTCGGCGTCCTTGAACCAGAGACCGGCGAACTTTTCGATGCCTGAGCGCTGGGCGACCTTGCCCGAGGGCTCGATCGTCTGGAACATCGGCAGGCCGAATTTCTGGCCGGTGGCGTAGTCGTCGGCGCCGAAGGCCGGGGCGGTGTGCACCAGGCCGGTGCCGTCGGTGGCAGTGACGTAGTCGGCGGTGACCACCACCCAGCCGGCGACATCTCCGGCCGGCTCGGGAAAGGCGTCCGAAGCGCTTCGGGCATCCTCGGGAGCGGTGAGATAGGGGCGGTCGTAGCGCAGGCCGTGGAGCGCGGCACCGGTGAATCGCGCGAGCGCCGGCTGGTCCCGCAGGTCGCGCTTCTGCCGCTTGCCCTCGACCTCCACCTCGTACGGGATCGGTACTTCGATGGCGTCGGCGAAAAGCACCCGGGCGCCGGGACGGGTCGGGTGCTCGACGACTCGGTAGACGAGATCGGGATGGACGGCGATCCCCGAGTGCCCGGGCATCGTCCAGGGCGTCGTCGTCCAGGCGATGAGATAGAAGTCGGTGGGGACGACGAACTCGCGACCCTCGACCGTCTTCAGGCGGCGGCCGGGCCGGGCCGGGAAGAGCACCCAGATCGAGGGGTCCTCGATCTCCTTGTAGTTCTGAGCCACTTCGTGCGACGACAGCGTGGTGCCGCAGCGGGCGCAGTACGGTTGGCTCTTGTGGCCCTCGAAGAGCAGGTTCTTGTCGAACAGGGTCTTGAGCGACCACCACACCGACTCGATGTAGCGGTTCGAGTAGGTGAAGTAGGCGTCGTCGAGGTCGACCCAGTAGCCGACGCGCTCGGTCATGGCGCGCCACTGGCGCTCGTAGGTCATCACCGAGTCGTAACAGGCGCGGTTGAACTGGGCGATCGAGGCGCGAGGATCGCCGGGGACGAGCTGCTCGATGTCCTTCTTGCCGGAGAGTCCGAGCCGCTTCTCGACCTCGATCTCGACCGCGAGGCCGTGGGTGTCCCAGCCGGCCTTCCTGGCGACGCGCTTGCCGCGCATGGTCTGGAAGCGCGGGAAGAGATCCTTCACCACCCGGGTGAGGACGTGGCCGACGTGCGGGGTGTTGTTGGCGGTCGGCGGTCCTTCGAAGAACGTGAATTCCTCGGCGCCGGCATTCTTCGCCACCGAGCGCGCGAAGATGCCCTCGCGCCGCCAGAGCTCCAGCACCGCCTCTTCGAGTTGCGGAAACGGGTAGCCCGCGGGCACCCGGGGGAACCTGGGAGTCGTCATCCGGCCGGCAGCTGCTCGACGAACGGGCCGATGCGCTCCGCGAAGGCGACTGCGGCCTCGCTGTGCGGCAGAGTTCCGGCCCCCTCGAGAACTTCGAGCTCGGCGTTCTCGAGCGCCTGCAACCAGAGGTCGGCCGATTCGACCGGTGGATTCACCGCCTCGCGGCCCCAGACGAGGAGCGTCGGCGTCGCGAGTCGCGCCAGCGCCGGGCCGATACGGTGATTGAGGTAGCCCGAGAGATAGGCGGCGAGCGCCGCCCGGTTCTCGGGTTCGTGGGCGCCCCGGTAGTGATGATCGACGAGCGAATCGGTCACCTGCGAAGGGTCGAAGTAGACCTCCTCGGCAAGGTAGCGCTGGATGCCCCGGCGGGTCGTGTAGAGGTTCATCGCCGAGGTGCCGAAGAGCGGCAACTTCAGCAGCCGGTGGATGACGGCGTCCTTCAAGTCCGGCTCTTCGCTCGCCAGATCGATCCCCACCGGGCACGAGAGCACCAGGCCGCGGATCAGCTCGGGATGGTCGACCGCCACCTGGACGGCGTAGGCGGCGGTGAGGCCGGAGGCGACGAGCACCGCCCGGCGGCGCACGACGTCGTCGAGAAAGTCGAGCAGGAACTCGATGTAGAGCTCGCCGTCGAGCGCCGTCGGCGGCCGTTCGGAGCGCCCCCAGCCGGGGAAGTCCGGGGCGAACACCTGGAACTTTTCGGACAGCCGTTCCGCCGCCCGGCGCCATTCGAGCGAGTCGTGGCCGGGTCCGAACGAATGCAGCAGAACGATCGGATCGCCTGCCCCGAGACGCTGGAAAACGACGTCCGCCAGATCCCAGGCGTAGCGGTGCCGGCGGCCCCAGACGGTCGGTTCGAGACGCCGCGCCTGGCGAGCGATCGTGGCGTTGATGACCGCGGGCAGGCCGATCGCCGCCCCGCCCAGGAGCAAGCCACGCCAGATCCGCTGGCGCCGCTTTCGACGTTGTTCTTCTTCGGAAGTCCAGGCGGTCATGGAACGGTCAGAATACCATGCCGCCTGCCGCCTCCCGGAGGCGCTAGGATGAGCTGCAGAGGGGGTCTTATGGCAGTTCTGCCGATCGTTCGCATGGGGAATCCGGTGCTGCGCACGCCGGCCGAGCCGGTGCCTGCCGCGGCTCTCGCCGAGGCCGCAACGCAGCAGTGGATCGACGACATGGTCGAGACCATGCACGCCGCCGACGGAGTCGGTCTGGCCGCGCCCCAGGTCGGCGTAGCCTGGCAGCTCTTCGTCTACCAGGCCGAGGACGACGAAGATCCGGCGGCGGCAATTGCGCTCGCGGTGGTCGTCAATCCGATGATCGAACCGCTTGCCGGCGAGCAGATTTTCGACTGGGAGG
>WBZN01002075.1_pt1 | contig 11465 bp, 8 predicted proteins | sample 5204281 | NCBI WGS metagenome assembly WBZN01 (sample SAMN12344347, study PRJNA552823) | activated sludge metagenome | biome: Activated sludge suspended growth; feature: Nitrification reactor; material: Wastewater; isolation source: activated sludge from nitrification reactor of wastewater treatment... | reverse complement strand
GGCGCGTCAGCGAGGTGAGGCCATGGAAGGCCGAACCGAGCGTTCGCCATATTCACGACCCGGCTCGTACCCGGGCCGTCCGGAACGTGGCCTTTGACGTTCATCGCCGCACGAGGGTACGGCCGTCCAGAACACACGTACTCCGCTACAATGCAGCGCCCCAGCCGTGATCTTCCCGAACCGAGGATGCCTGCAAGCATGACTTCGACGCCCGAATGGCCAGTCGCGTTCTTCGATGACGACTACCTGCGCATCTATCGCCCGCAGTTCACGCCCGAACGCACGCAGGCCGAGACGCGCTTCATCGCGGCCTCGCTCGCTGCGCCCGAGCGCGGCGCCGTGCTCGATCTGGCGTGCGGCTTCGGCCGCCATGCCATCGGCATGGCGAAGCTCGGCTATGCCGTCACCGGGATCGACTTCAGCGCGCGCTACCTCGAGATCGCGGCCCACGACGCCGATGCAGCCGGGGTGCCCGTGAACTGGCGGCAGGGCGACATGCGCGCGCTCGGGGAGCTGCCCGCGTTCGATGCCGTGTACTCGTACTTCACGTCGTTCGGCTACTTCAGTGACGAGGACAACGAGCGCGTGCTGTCCGAGGTCGCGCGCGTGCTCAAGCTCGGCGGTCGCTTCCTGCTCGAGATGGCGAACCGCGACTACCTGCTCACGCACCCCGAGCAGCGCACCTGGAAGCAGCGCGAGGATGGCGCCCTGCTCATGGAAGAGACCACGGTCGAACTCGAGACCTCGCGCATCGTGGCACGCCAGCTGCTCATCGACCCGCAGGGCGGCTCGCAGGTCACCAAGGCGTACTCGCTGCGCACGTACACGTGTGCCGAACTCACCGCGCTGCTCCGCCGCCATGGCTTCATGGTGCGCCAGGTGAACGGTGGCGCGGACGGCGAGCCGTACGGGCTCGACAGCCGCCGGCTCGCCATCACCGCGGAGCGCGTGGGATGACCCGGCGGTCGCGCGGGGTGCGGGCATGACCGAGCTGCGCGAGCGGCTGGGCGAGCTCGTGCGCCGCCGGCGCGCGGGCATGCCGGCCGTGCCAGCGAGCGCCCCTCCGGCCGAGGGCCGGCGCCGCAGCGCGCGTCCGGACGCGCGCGCGGTGCCGGACGACGCGGCCGTGGTCGCGGGCGAACCCACGTCCGTGCCGGCCGAGGCACCGCTCAGCGAACCGGCGCGCGCCAACGCCCGCGTGCGTGCCGCGCGCAAGCGCCGCACCGGCGCCGAGGACCCGCGCACCACGGGCGTCGAGGCGTTCCTGCCCGGCGGTGAGTGGCGGCACGAGCGCCACGGCGCGGTGTACGTGCACGAGCGGCTGCGCGCCGACGTCGAACGCCGCAAGGCGCACTGGGGCCGGCTGCCCGAGCCGCCCACGGGCGAGATCGAACTCTCGGCGCTGCGCCATCTGGGACTCCACCGGGCGCTGTTCCTGGACCTCGAGACGTGCGGGCTGTCGTCGAGCCCGGTGTTCCTGGCCGGCACCATGTTCTGGAATGGCGAGGACTTCGTGCTGCGCCAGTACTTCGCGCGGCACTACGGCGAGGAAGCGGGACTCTTGGCGGCCGTGGCGGAACAGGCGCGAGCGTTCGATGTGCTCATCACGTTCAATGGCAAGTCCTACGATGCACCGTTCCTGGCCGCACGCGCGCTCACGCACGGGGTGCCGCTGGCGCTGCCGCGGCATCATGTGGACCTCGTGCATCACGCGCGCCGGCGCTGGCGCACGGAGCTGCCCGACTGCCGGCTCACCACGCTCGAGCTGCGCATCTGCCGCCGCCGGCGCACGGGCGACATCCCGAGCGGCGAGATCCCCGGGCTCTACCACGACTACGTGCGCCACGGCGACCCGTGGCGGCTCGTGCCGGTGTTCCATCACAACCTGCTCGACGTCACCACCATGGCCGACATCCTGCACGCGCTGTGCAAGCCCTCGCGACGGGTGAGCGCGGACTGAACGGATGGTGTGTGTTGCGACACGCGGCGCCGGATACACCGAGCACGTCGTAAGCCCGGTCTCGAGCATTCGCGTCCCGCCCGCGCCCGGAGCGGCCCCAGCCATCACCACCTGGCGGCCATGGGACTGCGACCGCATGAGCGTGTTGCGCGCCTGCCCCCGCGAGCGCCGCGTCGATCCGTTCCGCCCGATTCACCGGCATTCGTACTCTTGGTCGTTGACTCGGCCACAACGCGGGCGGGATACTTCTCGCGCAGTCCGTCCCCAGTGGGTCGTCCGTCGAGTGGGCTCTCCAGTGACCGTGTCCGGTATTCCCAGTGCTTCCTTCGTAGCCCGCGTCGCTCGTCCGTTCGAGCTTGAGCCGCCTCGGCAGGCATGCCTGCTGGGGCGTTCGTGTTTCAGGCGACCTATTGTCTCCGCTTCACAACAGCACCAGTACCGGGAGGTTCACTGACGTCATGGCGAGCTCTGAGGACAAGAGCATCACGTGTGTGGACTGTGGTGAGGAGTTCCTCTTCACTGCGGGAGAGCAGGCGTTCTATCGCGAACGCGGACTGACGAACGAGCCCACCCGGTGCAAGGCCTGCCGTGAGAAGCGCAAGGCGGGACGTCCGGGCGGTGGTGGTGGCGGTGGTGGGTACGGTGGCGGCCACGGCGGTGGTGGTGGCGGTCGCTCCGACAAGCCCATGTTCGCCACGACCTGCTCGCAGTGCGGACGCGACACCCAGGTGCCGTTCCAGCCCACGTCGGGCCGGCCGGTGCTGTGCCGCGATTGCTTCCAGGCCGCGAAGGGTGGCGGTGGTGGTGGCGGTGGTGGCTACGGTGGTGGTCACGGCGGTGGACACGGCGGCGGCCGGCCCTCGGGCGGCGGCGGCGCGCGTCCCCGTGCGGCGGCCCCCACGGGGCCGTCCGAAGGCCGTGTCCAGGGCTCGGTGAAGTGGTTCAATGACGCCAAGGGCTTCGGCTTCATCGAATCCGACACCGGCGAGGACGTGTTCGTGCACTTCTCGGCCATCGCCGCGGACGGGTTCCGTTCGCTGGCCGAAGGGGATCGCGTCGAGTTCGACCTGGTCTCGGGACCCAAGGGCAAGCAGGCGGCGAACGTCTCGCGCGCCTGATTCCACAACGGTTTCCACGGGCGGGTCCGGATCCCCGGGCCCGCCCGGACTGTTCCCGGGAGGCCCCTGCCCGGGGGCAGGAGCGCGCGCGTTCGTCCGCCCGGGCCGCCCGTCCGGCAAGCCGAGGCCGCGGTCATCAAGCCTCGGGGCGCCAAAGCCGATATGATAGTGGGGCATCGCCATGCCCTGTGAGCAGTACGCCCCTCTCTCCCCAGGAACCAGGCCCACGACCCGATGATCGAGACGATCCGCACCTTCACGGCGCTCAGCGAGGAGTTCGTCGAACTCTTCATGAAGCACCATCCGGTGGCCGCCACGGAGGCGGGCATCCACGACTACGACCACCTCATGCCCGACGATTCCCCGGACGGGCTGAAGGCCCGGGCGTCGTGGCTGCGGGATCTCGACCAGCGTCTGGTGGCCGCGGTGCCGTGGGAGGAGTTGCCGCTCGAGCCGCGCGTGGACTTCGCGCTGCTGCGCTCGCGCATCGCCGCGCTGCGCGCCGATCTCGAGGAGATCAAGGTGCCGCAGAAGAACCCCGCGCTCTATGTGGAGCGCGCGTTCGATGCCGTGCACCTGTTGCTGGCGCGCTCGTTCGCGCCGCTCGACGAGCGCAAGGAGGCCGCGGTCGCGCGCCTCATGGCGATCCCCGAGTACTTCGAGTCCGTGAAGCCCAACCTCCAGCAGGTGCCGCCGGTGTTGCTGACCGCGAGCCTCGAGATGGCAGCGCACGGGCCCACGTTCGTCGATGAAGTGGTGCGCACGCTGCTGCGGCAGTTCCCCGGTGAAGCCGAGCGGCTCGAGCACGCGGGCAATCGCGCGCGCTCGGGCTTCCTGCGCTTCCATGACTGGATGGAGCGCGACTTGAAGCCGCGCTCCGGTGGCACGTTCGCGATCGGCGAGCGCTGGATGAACTACAAGCTCGAGCGCGAGCACATGGTGCCGTACACCTGTACCGAGTTGGAGCGGGTGGGCCGCGAGCACGTGGCGCACGCGCAGGTGCTGCTCGAAGACGAAGCGCGCCGGCACGACCGCACGCGGTCGTGGCGCGAGCTCATCGCCGACGGCCAGCGCCGCACGCCCGAACCCAACTGGCTGCGCGAGGCCTACGTGGCCGAGCTCGACCGCGCCAAGCGCTTCGTGCAGGAACGCCGCATCGCGCCGCTGCCGCCGGGCGACAAGCTCGAGGTGCTCGACACGCCGGTGTTCGAGCGCTCGCTGCGGCCGTACGCTGTGTATCGCAGCCCGGCGCCGTTCGATGCCGATCCGGCCGGCGTGTTCTACGTCACGCCCATCGACATCCGGCGCTCCAAGGAAGACCAGGCCGCGCAGTTGGGCGCGCACTGCTCGCCGGCCCTGCCGATCATCGCGCTGCACGAGGGCTACCCGGGCCACCACCTGCAACTCACGCATGCCAACAAGGCCGCCACGCGGCTGCGGCGCATCGTCCACAGCGACGTGTTCGCCGAGGGTTGGTCGCTGTACTGCGAAGAGCTCATGTGGGAGCAGGGCTACTTCACGGCCGACCCGCTCACGCGGCTGTTCCAGCTCCGCGACTTGTTGTTCCGGGCCTGTCGCGTGGTGCTCGACGCGGCACTGCACTCGGGCCGCATGACGCCGGAGCAGGCCGTCGACTACCTGATCGAAGAAGTCATGCTCTCGCCGGCCGCGGCGCAGAGCGAGGTGAAGCGCTACTGCATGACGCCCACGCAACCCATGAGCTACCTGGTCGGGAAACTCCAGATCCTCGAGCTGCGCTCGGAGGCCCAGCAGAAGCTGGGCTCACGCTTCCAACTGCACGACTTCCATGCGGCCCTCCTCGCCAGCGGGACGATCCCGCCGGCGCTGGTTCGAGAGGAACTCTGGCCCCGGCTCGGTGTGGCATGAAGGCACTGCGCGCGCTCCTCTGCTTCGGCCTGCTGACGATGTTCGCAACGGCTCACGCCGTGACGCCGTCCGACAAGCACTCGGCCATGCCGGCGAGCACCGGGCTCACGTGGTCGGCGGTGAACTTCACCGCCACGCGGGACGGTGTGGACCTGTCCGGCTGGTGGTTCGAAGGCAAGCCGAACCAGCCCGTCCTGGTGCTGCTCGACCGCGGCAAGGGCAGCATGGGCGACCTGCTGCCGGTCGTGAGTGAGTTCGTGAACCGCGGCTTCACCGTGATGACGTTCGACTATCGTGACTTCGGTCCTGCCGGCCCCGGCGCCGTGGACTCGCTGGTGCAGCTCGCGTTCGCCTCGCGCTGGGTGAACGACGCCGAAGGCGCACTGCGCTTCGCCCGTACCAAGGCCGGCTCGCGGCCGGTGTTCGCGTGGGGGCAGGACGTGGGCGGCGCGGTGGCGGTGGCCGCGGCCGTGCGCGATCGCAACAACGCCGATGCCGTCGCGTGCGAGGGCCTGTTCCGCACGCTCAACGAACTGCTGCGCACGACCGGACTGCAGCAGGTCACGGGTGCGCCCGAGCGGCACCGGTTCCTGGTGGAGACGAGCGACGAGCCCGGCATCTCGGTGGCGAACCTCATGGTGCCCCTGCATGTGGTGATCGCCGGTAAGGACGAGGTCTGGCCCGCCACGATCACGCAGGAGGTCGTGCGCCGCAGCCTGTCGCGCATCGACCGCTGGATGCTGCCCGAAGCGGGCCACGACGGCGTCGAGAACACGCCCGGTTACTATGACCGGATGTCGGCGTGGTTCACGCGCATCGCCAACATGATCAAGGCCGCCCAGGCGGCCGCACCGCCGCCGACCGACGCGAAGTGAGCCGTCGAGTCCGCGCGTGAGCGCGCGAACGGCAAGATGAAGGGCCCGGCGCCGAGTGGCGCCGGGCCCTTCGCACTTCGGTGCTGCTCGCGCGGCCGGTGACTCAGTGGCGGAACGACCACAGGACGTCGAGCATGGACTCGATGCCGTCGAGGCGCTGCGGCACGTTGGAGCCGGTGTCACCGCCCGCCAGCCGTGCGGACGACGACGTCAGCGTGGCGTAGTCCTCCATGCGGGCGTAGGGGATGTGCGTCCCGAAGCGCTGGTTGACCGCGTCGATCATGACGTTCGCGATGACGGCATGGCCGAGGTCGGTGGGATGCACACCGTCGAGGCTGAACAGGCCGCCCGTCACGAACGCGTCGCTGTAGTGCGTGCCGCCCAGGCTGAGCCCGTTCGCATGGATGTTCGCGAGCGTGCCGTTCAGGTCGACCTTGGCGATCCAGCTCGCCTGTGCGATCTGGTCGATCGCCGCGTTCATGAGCGACACCGTATTGCTGATCACGGCTCGCTCGGCCTCGTCGAGCACCAGTGCGCTGTCGAGCGGGGCCGCGGGCGAGAAGCCCTGCCCCAGCGCGAGCGCGCGGGATGCGGGCAGCGTCACGAGGTCGCCGCTCGTGAGCGCGGCCACCTCGATGGTGTCGCGACCGGCGTTCGGGGACGGTGCCACGACCTTGCGATGCACGCGGCCGTACAGTCCGGCCGAGGGCACCGTGGTGAAGAACGGGATCGTGGTCACGTCGGGCACGTTGGCGATCGCCATGTGCGCCGCTGGGTTCGCGGCATGGATCGCGTTCACCGCCGACGACAGCAGGAACGAGTACGTGCCGACGTCGGTGGGCGCGGCCCCGACCTTCGAACTGCCGCTCGTCGCCGGCCCCAGCACTTCATTGGCGCCGAACTCGAACGACACGAACGTCGGCTGCTGCGCGAGCAACTGCGCCTGGACCGTGCCCTGTCCGCGCAGCACGAGCGCGGCGACCGGCCCGAACGACACGCTGCCGTACCGCGCCGCGCTGTTGAAATCGAACACGATCGAGCCCGGCATCGCGAGATTGGTGTAGGGCACCGGCCACGTGGTGTTCGTGGGCGTGCCGGCGGGGCCGATCGGCTGGATGTCCGGCCGCGGGCTCAGGCCGACCAGCCGCAGCAGCGGCGGCGCGCCGTTGCCGTCGACGGTGGGCTCCGAGAAGCTGCCCTGGCCGTTCAACAGCACGGTCTTGCCGATCTGCCGCGCGAAGATCGCGGGGTAGGAGTTGACCTGATGACGGTTCACCATGCCGCCCGACTGGTAGCCGGCCGAGATGCTGGTGCCCACCGCCACGTAGCGCGAGAAGTCGACCGCTGCGGTCTCGACCTTCGGCGAACCGAGGTCGATCTTGGAGCAAGGTCCCTGGCAGCCACCGATCAGCGCGGTGCTGGCGAGGATGAAGGCGAAACGACGCATGTTCTTCATGATTCGCAGTCCTCTCGGATCACCAGCGGTGAGTGACGGTGGCGCCGAACGCGTTCACGTAAGCCTTGAACACGCCCTCGTAGGCATCGCGCGAGACACCCTCGGTGCTGCGCGTATCCACGAACAATGCGAGGTTGTAGAGGTCCACCGTCCACGACTTCTCCTTGCCCATGTCGAAGCCGAGCCCGAGCGTCACGCCGTGGCGCGCCGCGTCCGGCAGGAGCACGGTCACGGACTGCGGCGGTGCGGCCTCCTGATCGTAGTAGTAGCCGAAGCGGTAGCGGTGCGACGCCAGCCGGTGCTCCGCGCCGACGCTCACGCGATAGGAGTCGTGGTAGTTCTCGACGATCGACTGGTCGATCGAGTTCGTCGTCTTGAAGTCGAGCGGCAGCGCGTCGAACACCGACCAGTCCGTGAAGTTCACGTCGCACTCCCAGGTCCAGCCCGGCATGGCGTCCCACGCCGCACCGACCGAGAGCACGCTGGGGAAGTGCAGCGTCGTCGCCACCTTCTGCGACGGCGGCAGGCCGAGCGCCACGATGGAGTCGAGCGGCGCGCTACCGGTGGGGACCTGCGTGAACGTCGCGTCGCCGTCCTCGACCTTCACGTCGATGCCGCCGCGATAGTTGACGCCCACGCGCCAGTCCTTCTTGGGCTTCCACAGCAGGCCGGCGTTCACGCCCGAGCCCGAGCTGGAGCCCAGCGAGGACTCCAGGTGCACCTTGGCCACGTTGACGCGACCACCGCCGCCACCGGGCACCGGGGGCGACAGCGTCATCTTGTCGAGCTGCACGTTGGCGTACATCTGCGTGACGCCGCCCGACACGCTCCAGCGGTCGTTGAGCGCGAGCGCCAGCGTGGCCGAGCCGGCGAGCGTCTGCAGCTGGCCCTTGGTGGCGTGCTCGCGGCCGGTGAACGTGTCCGGATTGTCCCACTCGATGCCGAGGCCGAACGGGGCATTGATGCCGGCGCCGAATGCGAGGCGCTTGCCGAGCGGGGCCACGAGGTAGAGGTGCGGCGGGAAGAAGTTGCCCGACTTCATGGCTTCCTGGACGTTGAAGCCCGGGTACGCGTTCGCGGTCGGCTGCGAGCCGGCGAAGCTGTTGCGCGTGGTGAGCCACGAGCCCCCGACCGTCATCGTGAACCCGCTGAGCGAGGTCATGGCCGCCGGGTTGTAGAACATCGTGCTGGCGTCATTCGCGGACGCCGTGTACGCCCCCGCCATGCCCAGTGACGCGGCACCCTGCTCGTAGATCGAGTAGCCCGCCGCGAGCGCGGTGGCCGGTGCGAGCAGCGCGGCCAGCGCCAGCACTCGCACCATGCGAACTGTGTTCATGTTCTCCTCCGGGAATGGGACCGCGTGTTTGAGGCGTTACTGGACAGCGTTCAAGCCGGCGGGCCGCCGGCGTACATGCCTTCGATGAGTGCGGCGAATGTCTGCGTGACCACCTTGCGCCGCACCTTGAGCGTGGGCGTGAGCTCCCCGGCATCGGCGCTCAGGTCGCGGTCGAGCAGCTCGAAGCGCTTGATGGTCTCGAATGGCGCGAGCCCGGCGTTGAGTTCGTCGATCACGCCCTGGTAGAGCGCGCGTACCGGTGCGGCGGCGAGCAGCTCGCGCCGCGAGCCGGTGGGCCAGCCGTGCGCCTTGGCCTCGGCCTCGAGGTTGGCGAAGTTGGGCACGAGCAGCGCCACACAGAACGGGCGTTGGTCGCCCAGCATCACGGCTTCGCTGATCCAGCGCGACGCCTTGAGCTTCCCTTCGAGCGGCTGTGGCGCCACCTTCTTGCCGCCGGCGGTGACGAGCAGGTCCTTCAACCGGTCGGTGATGCGCAGGTTGCCCTCGGCATCGAGATGGCCCACGTCGCCGGTGTGGAACCAGCCGTCGCGGATGCACGCGCGCGTGGCCTCTTCGTTGCGGAAGTAGCCCTGCATGACGCCGGGACCGCGCGCGAGGATCTCGCCCTCGGGCCCGAAGCTCACCTGCACGCCGGGGATCGGCGGGCCCACCGCACCGGGGCGCTCCTGGCCGGGGCGGTTCAGGCAGATCACCGGCGAGGTCTCGGTGAGGCCGTAGCCCTCGATCACGGGGATGCCGATCGCGAAGAAGAACTCCATGATCTTGGGGCCGAGCGGTGCGCCGCCCGAGATGCAGAAGCGGATGCGCCCGCCCACGCGCTCGCGCACCTTGTGGCCCACCAGCTTGTCGGCCAGCGTCGCCACGAGGCCCAGTCCGAGCCCGGCGGTCTTGCCCTGGAAGCGCAGCTGCGCGACCTGCCGGCCCACGCCGAGCCCCCAGTGGAAGATGGCCCGGCGCAGCGGTGGCTGCGTGCCGGCGTTCTCCATGACGCGCGCGTACACCTTCTCGTAGAAGCGCGGCACGCCGGTGAGCACGGTGGGGTGCACTTCCTGGGCGTCGGCCGCCACGGTGTCGACGCTACGCGCATAGGCGATCGTGCAGCCGCCCGCGAGCATGGCGTAGAGGCCGGCCATGCGCTCGAAGATGTGGCACAGCGGCAGGAACGACAGGCAGGTGTCGTTGGGGTTCAGGTCCACCACCTGCAGCGCGGCCTCGACGTTCGACGCGATGTTCTCGTGCGTGAGCATCGCGCCCTTGGGGTCGCCGGTGGTGCCCGAGGTGTAGATGATGGTGGCCAGGTCGCCGGGCTTGGTGGCGTCGGCCATGGCGCGGAACGCCTGCGGCTCGGCCTTGCGCCGGCGCTCGCCGTCGGCCAGTGCCTGCGCCCACGACGTGACGCGCGAGTCGCGCGCGACGGGCGGCGGGTCCATGACCACGATGCTCGCCAGGCGCGGCAGCGAGTCGGCCACGGCCAGCAGCTTCTCGAGCTGGGCCGCGCTCGAGACCACGCACACGCGCGCCTCGGCGTTCTCGAGGATGTAACGCACCTGCGGCGCGGTGAGCGTGGGGTAGATGGGTACGGTCACCGCTCCGAGGCCGAGCGTGGCGAGGTCGGTGATGGGCCACTCGTAGCGGTTCTCGGAGAGCAGGGCCACGCGGTCGCCGCGCCGCACGCCGAGCGCGGTGAGCCCGAGCGCCAGACCCTCGACGTCGGTGCGCGCGCGTTCGGACGACAGCGATTCCCAGCGCCCACGGCCCGCCGTATCGGGCAAGCGCCGCATGAAATGCGCGGGCTTCCGGTACTGCTCGACCGAATCCAGGAAGATGCGGATCAGCGTCTTCGGCATGGCCCCTCCGTGCGCGGCCGGAACGGAACGTGGCCGGGGGTGTCAGGCCACGGCGCGAGAATGGCAATTGGTAGCACCCCGTCAGGGGAGTGCCAAGCGTGTGTGAGCCCCGAGGTGGGGAGTCCGCAGCCTCCCGGTTCGGCTCGTTTCGCGACATGGTCCGCTGGGACCGCACGGTTGACAAGCCCGAATCGCGCGGCGCAAGGTGGCTGCTCGCTCTCCGGAATCGGGTGCCGGCCCCTGTCTTCGCGGCCGCGCACGGTCCCGGGGCGTACGGATCGTGGCGCATGAGGTGCCACGCGCTCGGAGGAACCATGAACCACCTGCGGCTTCGTTCCACTCGCTCGCCGCGCCCGTGGTGGCGTTCGCTCGTGCTCGGACTGGGAGGTCTCGCGCTGATCGCCGCCGGACCGGCGCACGCGCGCTCGGCCGACGAGGCGCTGGCCGCCGGCGACCAGGCCTACGCCGCCGCCCGGCTCGACGAGGCGCACCGCGCCTACGCCGAGGCCGTGCAGGCCGCGCCGGGCAACGCCATGGCATTGTGCCGCTTGTCGCGTGCGGAATCCGAGTTGGGCGAAACGCAGAAGGGCGACGCGCAGCGTGCACTGTTCGCCTCGGCCGTGGCCCATGCCCGCGACGCCGTGCGCGTGGCGCCGGACTCCGCGGCACCGCACGTGTGGCTGGCGGTCGCGCTGGGCCGGCAGGCGCTGCGCGAGGGGCCGCGCAGCAAGCTGGCCATCTCCAAGGAGATCAAGTCCGAGGCGGACCGCGCGCTGGCGCTGGACCCGAACCTCGGGCGGGCATGGCACGTGCTTGCCGTATGGAACGTGAAAGTCTCCAGCCTGAATGCCATGGAGCGCATGGCGGCCAACGCCGTGCTCGGCGGGGTGCCGAAGGGCGCATCGTTCGACAACGCCGCGACCGCGTTCCAGAAGGCGATCGCGCTGGAGCCCGCGTACGTGAAC
>WBZN01002074.1_pt1 | contig 11466 bp, 10 predicted proteins | sample 5204281 | NCBI WGS metagenome assembly WBZN01 (sample SAMN12344347, study PRJNA552823) | activated sludge metagenome | biome: Activated sludge suspended growth; feature: Nitrification reactor; material: Wastewater; isolation source: activated sludge from nitrification reactor of wastewater... | reverse complement strand
CCGTTCGATCGCCCGCGCCCTGGTCGCGATCCGCAGCTTCTTCGTTCACCTGGTGGAGTCGGGCGAGCGCAGCGACAACCCCGCGGTGAACCTGTCGCCGCCCAAGCTCTGGCGGCGTCTTCCCGAGGCGCTGAGCGAGCCGCAGGTCGAGGCTCTGCTGGCGGTGCCGGACATCTCCGAGCCGCTGGGCCTGCGCGACAAGGCCATGATCGAGCTGCTCTACGCCACGGGGCTGCGTGTGAGCGAGCTCATCGGACTGAAGCTCGCCCAGCTTCGCCTGGAAGTGGGATTTCTCGTTGCCTTCGGCAAAGGAGAGAAAGAGCGCGTGGCGCCGGTGGGGGAGGTGGCGGAAGCCTGGCTCAAGCGCTACTTGGGCGAAGTGCGCCCGCAGCTCGCCAAGGGCCGCCACGAGTTCGTCTTCGTGAACGCCCGCGGCGCCGGCATGACCCGGCAGGGATTCTGGAAGATCCTGCGCGACTACGGTCGCGGGTGCGGGATCGCCGACCTCCACCCCCACGTCCTGCGGCACAGCTTTGCCACCCATCTCCTCGAACACGGCGTGGATCTGCGCGCGGTGCAGATGATGCTGGGGCACGCCGACATCTCCACCACCCAGATCTACACCCATATTCACCAGCAGCGCCTGCGCGGGCTCTATGACAAATTCCATCCGCGCTCGTAAGAAGAGATGTAGCCTTCACGGCTGCGTGCCCATGCCTCGTCCATTGATCCCCATCCTCGCCGCCCTTGTGTGCCTGGCCACGTCCGCTCCGGGGCGGGCCGAGCTGGTCGTTCTGACCGGCGGTAATGTGATGAAAGTAAAGGCCTTCGAGGCCCGGGGAGCGGTCGCCGAGCTGACGCTCGCGGAAGGCGGCGTGATGACCCTGCCGATGCTGCGGGTGGAGCGCGTGCTCGACGACGAAGTCGAAGAGAAGCCCGCGCCGCTGCCGGAACCGCCGGCGCCCGCTGCTTTCCCCTTGGCGTTCGACGCCGCCCAGAAGGCCCCTTCGACGCCGTACGGCGAGCTGATCTTCCAAGCTGCGCAGGCGAATTCGCTCAACCCGCAGCTGGTGGCCGCTGTGGTCCACACGGAGTCGGCGTTCAACGCCCGCGCCTATTCGAACAAGGGCGCCTGCGGCCTGATGCAGCTCATGCCGGCCACCGGACAGCGCTTCGGTCTGGCCTGGAACGACCTCTTCGACGCCGGCAAGAACCTCCGGGCCGGCACCAAGTACCTGCGCTGGCTGGTCGACCGCTTCCAGGGCGACCTCCCCAAGGTGCTGGCGGCGTACAACGCCGGCGAAGGCAGCGTCGACCGCTACGCCGGCGTGCCGCCGTACCGCGAGACCCGGAACTATGTGCGCCGGGTCTACGCCTTGCTCGGGTTGGTGCCCAGTACTTCCTAGTGCGCCGCGGTGACGAGGAAGGTCCTCCGCCGCCGGATGACGGGTCGCATGGCAGCGCTACTCATCTGATGAGCCAGTGCGCCGGAGCAGGTGCTCGCGGGCCTCGAAGTCGCGCGGATGCCCGCGCTCGGCAAGACGCTGGGCGATGCGCAGGCGGTGCTCGCGCGTGCGATTGCCGCCGAACTTGAATTTCGCCTCGACCGCCTCGACATGCAGGCGGATGCCGCGGATGGCGACCAGCATCCGCCCGAAAGGGTTCGGTCCGGCCTCGATGGCGGAGTGACCCCCTTCGGGTTGGAAGTGCGCCATTTGCCGCCGCAGGAGATCTGCGAGCGTGTGGAAGTCGTCGACGATCTCGACCGCGCCGCGCACCTGGACGGCAGCGTAGTAGCTCGTCGGCGCGGCCCACATCGGATCCTGGCCGTCGTCGGCGTTCCATTGTGTCGGGATGTAGGCGTGCGCGGCCACGACCGCCAGCGTGGCCGTGCGCGCCACGCGGAGCGCCGGCAGAATCGGGTTGGCACGATGGACGTGGAGTTCCACCGTGTGCTCGCCGTCGAACAGGAAGTGGCTCGGCGTCACCACCAGGGCACCGGACGCTCCCGTCGCGATCAGCTGGCCGAAGTCGTGGCTGAGCAGGAGCTCCTGCCATTCGTGGTCCGACAGGGCGTCGTCGACCGCGGTCCTCAGCACTTGATCTCCGAAATGTCATCCACCTCCGACTCGCTGTCCCGTCGGCGCTCGATCCGCAAGTCGTAGCAGCCCGCGCTCTTGTCACGGACGTGGACGTACGCGACACCCGGCTGCTCGAGCAGTTGCTCGGCCCCCGCCGCCTGGGTTCCGTCGTGGACGTGCACCTCGGCGATCAGCCGTCGCTGCGGGCCGTACGCCGTGAGCACCGCCGCGTATTGGCGCAGCACCTCCGGGTAGCCGCCGTCCTCCGGGTAGCGCGCGCAATCGTCGGTGTGGATGAACACCGGTCCCGGCAGGGGAACGGGGTCGAGGCCGTCGAAGGGGTCGTAGGTGAAGAGAGTGCGGCTCTCCTCGCCGATCGAGAAGGTTCGTAGGCAGTGTCGGCAAGGGCCGTAGCCGGTGGCAGTTTCAACGTGCACCGGGTGCCCGTAGCGCGGCGCCTTGCCGGTCGCGCGGACGGTGTCGGCGATGGCGGTCGGAATGGCGATGAAACGAAGTGCGGTCATGGCGGCTCTCCTCGTGGACGAGGCGCGCAGCATGCCGTCCGCCGCGAGCGCGAACACTCCGTTTCTTGCGATTGAACACAGGAGTTCGGGCTCGAGAAGGGCATGACCGTCGACGTCACGGTTCACCCGCAGAGCGGCGCGGTGACCATTCGTCCCGGCGTGCGGAGCTTCGAGGGCGGCAAGGTGACCGGCCGCTTCGAGAAGCTCGCGGAGGATCTCTTGCTGCGCCGCAAAGACCTCTACGAGAAGCTTGCTCTTCCTTGGGGACCTGGAGATCGTGACCATGGCATTGGCCCGCGGCGAAATCGAGGCCGCGGAGCTGGCCATCTGGGTTCGGCAGCATTCGCGCCGCCAGGAGGTCTAGGCGCCGAGCGGCGCCCGGGCGCCAAGGGGCGTCACGGCTTCGCGAAATGCCTCGCCGCCCAGTCGCTCAGGGATTCCAGATAGTCGGGGCGCACGTGGGCGCCGTCCTGAATGCCGTGCGCGGCGCCGGCGAAGGTCTTGATCTCGAACCGGTGGAGAACCGGCCTAACTGGCGAGCTGCGCTGCCGCGACCGCGGGACGGTAGCCCATCACGACGAGCGTCTGATCGTCCTCGGCCACCTGCGTGCCGCAATGCTTGGCGACGGCCTGGAGCAGGCGGTCGCGGGCGTCCTGCGCGCTCGTGCTCGGGGCGATCGCGGGTTGCACGCTGTCGTAGCCGAACGGTTCCGCTTCGTGATCGGTGGCCTCGATCAGGCCGTCCGACAACCACACCACGATGTCGCCCGGCGCGAGCCGTCGCTCGGCGCGCCCGTAGCGGCCGCCGATGCCGCCGAGCGGCGTACCGGGCAGGGCAATCTCCTCGGTCTGGCCGGCGTGCACGATGTAGGTCGGTGGGTGCCCCGCGTTGATGATTTCGAGCTCGCCCGTCTCCGGATCGAGCAGGGCGAGCGTCGCGGTGACGAAGGCGCGGCCCTCGCCGCTCGAGCGCACCAGGCGATCGAGGCGGCGCAGGATCTCCTCCGGGTCGCGCCCCTGCTCGACCAGGATCTGCAGCCCGGCCTTGAGCATCGCCATGCGCAGGCCGGCCGAGAGGCCGTGGCCCGAGACGTCGGCGATCACCACCGCCAGGCGGCCGTCGGCGAGACGCAGCACGTCGTAGTAGTCGCCGCCGATCGCCGCGCTGGGCGAGAAGTGGGTCGAGAACTCGACGCCCTCGCCGAACTCCTGGTTGTTGGAGTCCCCCGGCAGCAGGCTCTTCTGCACGCGGCGCGCGATCTCGAGCTCCTTCTCGATCGCCTCCTTCTGCGCCTGCGTCGCGACCAGCCCCTGGAGATGTCCTGCCATCTGGTTGAAGGAGCGCTGCAGATCGCCGATCTGGTCTTTGCGCTTGACCGGAATGCGGGTGGAAAAGTCTCCGGCCGCCACCGCTTCCGTGGCGTGGTACAGGCGGTTCACGGCGCGACTCAAGCCGAAGATCATGAACAGCGCCATGGCCACGGCCACCGCGTAGATGTCGAACAGCAAGGCCGCGAGGGTGATGAGCGCCGCCCAGATCGCGGTGCGAACCTCGGCGTTGCCGGCGAGCAGCAGTTCCTTCACCGCGTGCGGCGAGAAGCGGAGCGCCGCCGTGCGCGCGGCGGCGACATGCTCTCCGGTCGCCAGGCTCAGGGTCGGCGCCGACAGGTCGCCCCAACTGAGGAACGGCCGCCGCATCAGCGGCTCGCCCTTCTTCCAGCCGAAGTACTCGTCGGCGGCCTGCTGCGCGTCACGGGCCTCGCCGGTGCCTTGCAGGTTGTAGGTCCTGCCCCCGACCGTCAGATGCACGTTGCGCTTCGACTCTTCGACGACGGCAAAATCCGCCCACAGACCGCTACGGTCGCGCACGCTGGCGGCGAGATCGCCGGCGGTTAGAGCCAGCACCCCGGCCTGCGCATCGCCCGCCACGGCGCCGAGCACCACCGAGCCGTCGGGTGACTCGAGGAGCGGCGGCAGCGCGTCCTTCTCAACCGGCGCGGCGAGCCACGCCGGCCAGGTAAGTGGCGCGCGCGCGTCGCCGGCAATGCGGCGGCCGGCGCGATAGGTGGTGAGCGTGATCGCACCGTCGGCCGGCATCTTGACCGCGGCGCTCGGAGTCTCGAGACGGGCGCGCGCGGCGGCATGGAGCTCGCCGTCGATCTGCCGCACGGCGGCGCGATAGCGGGTGCCGACGAAGAAGCCGGACAGCACGACCAGACACACGGTGAGCAGCAGGGCGACGAGGGGGATGGGCAAGACACCGATCAGGAAGTAGGAGAACGCCAGCCGCCTTCCCACGCGCCACAGGAACCGGCGGATCGCGCGCAGAGTCAGCCAGCCGGCAGCGAGCACGGCGCCCGCGGCCGCGAACACGCCGGCGCAGACGCTCAGGTACGGGATCTTCGCCTGGGACACCGCCACCAGGACGACGAAGATCGCCAGAGAGACCGAGGTAAACAGCAGTTTGCGTTTCACTAGAGCGAGTGTCGGGCCGTTGCTGTCATGCGTTGCTGCAATGAAATACGTGCCGGAGCCGCGCGAGTTCCGCGGTTTCTGATGCTTTCCGGCGACGGTAGCAGCTTTCACCGCGCGGCGGCCACCGCGGCGGTTTGCTAAGATGACGAAGCCATATTGGGGAGGAGCATCGACGTGTCCAGGATCCCTCGCGACCGGGAGTATCTGAAGACCGGCTTCAATGCCGAGGCGGCGAGCGCCGCTCGTTTCCGTGCCTATGCCGCGCGTGCCGAGCGCGAAGGCCAGCCGAATCTCGCCAAGCACTGGCACGAGATGGCACGCGACAAGGACGCGCTGGCCATCGCTCAACTGCAGGCCGCCGAGGAAGCTCGGCCCAACGTGACCGACGTGGCGGCCGCGATCGCCGAGGAGCTGTACGAAAACGACGTCCTGTACGCCAAGCTGATCGCGGGTTCGGGTCCCGAGGCCGCGGAGGTCTTTCGCGCCGTAGTGACCGAGCAGCGGCGTCACTTGGACCGTCTAGAGGCGCTGCGCGAGGGGCTGACTGGCAGCCCGAAGGACGCGCCCGCCGAGCTCGCGAAGCCGGTCACTGTCCGCGGTTGAATCGACGAGTTTGATCGAGTCGGCCCGCCGGCCGACCGCGCACGGCATTCTCAACGGCCCGCGAATCAGGCGCTGTCTGAGCTTCGCCCGCCGAACGGTTGCCGCACTGCTCCACGTGCTGGCAGGTAAACAAGGTTGAGGGTCGGGTCCTACCCGGAAACCAACGCCCGGTGTTTCTTTGCCGTTCGTCGGGCGAAGCGCGTGCGCTGCCGCGAGCGTGACCATCTCAGGATGCCGTCCGCGGCCGGCCTGCGGGCCGACTCGATCAACTCGCCATTGTTGATAGACTTTGCGTGAGCTCGCGCAGGTCTTCGCTCGAGTCCGGAGGTTTATCGATGACCGACAACATGGTCGGCGAGTCCTGGTTGACGACCAAGATCGACGCGCTCGCCGAGTGGGGGCAGCGCAATTCGTTCTGGCCGCTGCCGTTTGGTACCGCCTGCTGCGCGATCGAGTTCATGGCGGTGGTGGGCAGTCACTACGACATTTCCCGCATGGGCTATGAAGTGCCGCGTTTTTCGCCGCGGCAGAGTGACCTCATGATCGTCGCCGGCACCATCACGGACAAGATGGCGCCGGTGCTCAAGAAGATCTACGACCAGATGCCCGAACCGCGCTGGGTCGTCTCGATGGGCGCCTGCGCCTGCTCGGGCGGCTTCTATCGCGCGTATCACGTGATGCAGGGCATCGATGAAATCATCCCCGTCGACGTCTACGTCCCCGGTTGTCCGCCGACGCCGGAGGGCCTGATGTACGGCATCCTCCAGCTCAAGGAGCGGATCTTCCGCGAGCGCCAGGCGAAGTCCAACAAGAAGGAGGGCGCGAGTGCTCCTGGAAGCCCCGCCGCTGCCTGACGCCATCCGCGACAAGTTCCCTGCGGGCGCCATCACGCCGCAGGAGGGCCCGGGCGCGCCCACCGATCAGCCGACCTGGATCGTCGACCGCAAGGTCCTGCCCGAGCTCGCGCGCGAGCTGCACGACAACCCGCAGACCAAGTTCGACATGCTGCTCGACATCTGCGGCGTCGACTATCCGGATCGCAGCGATGCGCTGGGCGGACGCTTCGAGGCCGTGTACCACCTGTACTCAGTGCCGCGCGGCGAGCGCCTGCGGCTGAAAGTGCCGGTCACCGAGGCCGATCCGGTTATCCCGTCGCTGCTGCCGGTCTATCAGGGTGCCAACTGGTTCGAGCGCGAGGCCTACGACATGTTCGGCCTGCGCTTCGAGGGGCACCCGAACCTGAAGCGCATCCTCTGCCACGAGGCGTTCCAGGGGCACGCGCTGCGCAAGGACTACGATCCGGCGCGCCGTTGGATCCTCACCGAGGACGACATCTACAAGCCGAACCTGCAGACCAAGTTGCCGGAGACCGGCGACGAGGACATGTTCGAGCGCATGCGCATCAACCTCGGGCCGTCGCATCCCGCGATGCACGGCACGTTCCGTCTGATCGCGGATCTCGACGGCGAGACCATCGTCGCGAGCGACCTCGAAATCGGCTATCTGCACCGCTGCTTCGAGAAGATGTCGGAGACCCACACCTGGCAGCAGGTGATTCCGTACACCGATCGCCTGAACTACTGCTCGTCCTTCATCAACAACGTCGCGTACTGCCGCACGGTGGAGAAGATGCTCGGCGTCGAGGTGCCGCCGAAGGCGGTCTGGGCGCGTACGATCCTCTCCGAGTTCTCGCGCATCATGGACCACTGCGTGTGCAACGGCACGACCCTGGTCGACGCCGGCGCACTCACCAACTTCTGGTACACCTTCGAGGTGCGCGAGGAGATCTACGGCCTGCTCGAGGCGTGCTCCGGCGCGCGGCTCACCGTGGCGTACGGCCGCATCGGCGGCCTCGCCAACGACCTGCCGCCGGACTTCATGCAGCGCTGCCGCCGGCTGCTCGAGATCATTCCGCCGTTCGTCTCCGACGTCGAGAAGCTGATCCTCAAGAATCGCATCTGGATGGAGCGCTCGGTCGGCATCGCGGCGATCTCGGGCGAAGAGGCGATCAACTGGGGTTGGACGGGGCCCTGCCTGCGGGCGAGCGGCGTCGGCTACGACGTGCGCCGAGCGCATCCCTACGACCTCTACGACACGGTCGAATGGGAAGTGCCGGTGCTCACCGGCGGCGACGTCTACGATCGCCTGTACATCCGCCAACTCGAGATCTGGCAGTCGCTCAAGATCATCCGCCAACTGCTCGACCGCGGCATGCCCGAAGGTCCGTACATCGTGCAGGACCCCCACGTGGCCCTGCCGAGCAAGGAGGCCTGCTACAACCAGATGGAGTCCATGATCTACCACTTCAAGCTGATCATGGACGGCATCCAGGTGCCGGCCGGCGAGCAGTACCTGATGACCGAGGGCGGCAACGGCGAGCTCGGCTTCTACATCGTGAGCGACGGCTCGTCGAAGCCGTACCGCATCAAGGTGCGACCGCCGTGCTTCGCGATCTTCCAGGCGTTCCCGCGCCTGATCACCGGCGGGTCGGTGTCCGATTCGATCGTTTCGCTCGGTGGACTCAATGTCATTGCAGGGGAGTGTGACCGATGAGCGCCATGCCGCTGACCAAGGAAGCCGCGCCCAAGCGCCCGTACACCGGGCCGATTCCGAGCACGGTGAAGCCGCACAAAATGACGGTCGCGGAGCGCCTGTACCTACCGCTCGTCAGCGGGTTGATGGTGACGCTGCGTCACTTCTTGAAGAACCTGTTCAATCCGGGATCGCGGTTCACGATTTCGTATCCCGAGGAGCGCCGCAACTACAGCCACCGGTTCCGCGGCCATCACATCCTCACCACGCGCCCGGACGGCTCGGTGCGTTGTGTCGCCTGTTTTCTCTGCGCCACCAACTGCCCGGCCGAGTGCATCCACATCGAGGCCGGCGAGTCGTCGGACGTGAACGTCGAGAAGTATCCGGTGGTGTACGAGATCGACATGCTGCGCTGCGTGTTCTGCGGCTACTGCGTCGACGCCTGCCCGGAAGAGGCGATCATCATGTCGAACAACTACGACCTGGCGTACTTCACGCGCGAACAGTCGATCGCCGGCAAGGCCGACCTGATGAAGCCGTACACCTTCGACGAGGATCGGCTGGGTTATCGCCCGCAGTTCCCCGAGGAAGACCGCCTGCGCGCCAAGATGCGCAGCGAGGCGTTCGACCTGGTGACCGCCGCGCGCAAGGCCGGCGCGGTCAGTGTTCCCGCCAATCCTGCGTAGGACGTAGTTCATGACAGGGGTCTCGTCCTTGCCCGACTCCGCCCGAGCGGCGGTGCGAGCCCGGACGAGTCGCTCGTCTCCTCCTCTCTGGCTGCTGGTCGCCGATCTCGGCGGTCCGGGCGAGTATCACCTCGGCGACGAGGCGATGTTCGAGGCCAACCTCGCTGCCCTGCGCGCCGTCGAGCCGGCGGCGGAATTCGTCGCGATGTCCGCCGATCCGGAAGGCACGGCGCGGCGCTATGGCGTGCTCGCGCTCTCCCTCCCGACGTTCAGCGGCGTGCTGCCCGATGCCGCGTGGGACGTCGACGCGCACCGGCGCCGGGAGTCGCAGTGGCTGATCGGCGCGCCTTTGGCCGCCGCCGTCGCGCAGTGCGACGCGGTGGTGATTTCCGGCGGCGGCAACCTGTGCGCGAGTTGGCCGGACAAGATCGTGGAGCGCGTCGGACTGATCCACTGCGCCCGTGATCGGGGCAAGCCGGCGCTGGTTCTCGGGCAGACGCTCGGGCCGCTGCTCGACGAGCGCGAATCCGCGTTCCTCGGCGCGGCCCTGCGTCGGGCGCAGTTGGTCGGCCTGCGCGAGACGCCGTCGCTGCGGCTCGCCGAGGCGCTCGGCGTGGCGCCCGAACGCTGCCGGTTGCAGCTCGACGACGCCTTCGGCCTGGAGCCGCGGCCGGTCGCCGGACCGCGCGCTGCGGCGCTCGAGGGGCTCGCTCGGCCGTGGATCCTGATCACCGTCGATGCCTCGTGGGGCAGCGCCGAGAACGAGCTCGCCCTGCGGGCGGTGGCGGCTCAGTTGCGCGCGCTGTCGGGGATGCTCGGCGGCAGCCTGCTGTTCGTGCCGCACGTGGGCGGTTCGGCGGTGCCGCGTGGCCGCTCCGACGTCGCGATCGCGGAGACTCTGCGCGACCGCTACGATCTCGAGCTCACGGTGTGCGACCTCCGGCAGGCCGCCGAGGCGCGATGGCTCAGCGAGCGCGCCGATCTGGTCATCGCCACGCGCTATCACGCCGTCGTCTTCGCGATGGCAGCGGGCGTTCCGGCGTTGGGCATTCACAGCGATGCGTACACGCGTGTGAAACTGCGGGGCGCCCTGGAGCACGCGGGCCTGGCCGGATGGAGCATGCCGATCGAGGCCGCGGCGAGCGGTCAACTGTTGCCGTCGGCGCTCGAGCTGTGGCGCAACCGCGAGGCGGTCGGACGGCGGTTGCGGTCGCTGGCCGAACGTGCCGGGCCGTACGCGGATCGGCGATGGGCGAGTCTGAGAGAGTACCTGTCTGGTGATGCTCCGCCCGCGCCGACGTCCGGCGGGTCGACGGTTTGGCTGACTGCGGTCGATACCCATGATGGAGAAGCGACAATGCCCAGCACACAGATCACCGAGGCTGCCTGGCGAGACTACGAGACCCTGGGCTACCTGAGGCTCGGTCGCCTGCTGGACGATGACGCGCTCGCCGCTCTGCAGCGCCGTATCGACGAGATCATGCTCGGCCGCGTGACCTATCCCGATCTGCAGTTCCAGATGGACACCGGCGGCGCCTACGAGGATCTCCCGGATCCCGTGACCGGCCTGATCCAGCCGACGCTGGCGTATCGCAAGGTGCAGGGGCTCGAGGCGGACCCGCTGTTCCTCGCGCTCTTGCGTCGGGATCTGTTGCGCGAGATCTGCGCCCGGCACTACGGCACGCACGCGCCGGTTTCGATCTTTCGCGCCATGTTGATGAACAAGCCGGCGGGCCAAGGCACCTATCTGCCGTGGCATCAGGACGCCGGCGACGTGTGGAAGCTCGATCGCGATCCGGAGGTCACGCTGTGGGTGGCGCTCGATCCGGCGACGAAGGCGAACGGCTGCGTGCAGGTAGTGCCCGGCACGCATCGACTGGGTCTGTTGAGCAAGAACGGCAGCACGATCAGCGACGAGAATGTGGCACGGCACTGCCCCGAGAGCGCCATCGAATACCTGGAGGTCGGCGCGGGCGAAGGCCTGTTGTTGCACAACTGGCTCCTGCATCGCAGCGACGTCAATCGCACGGACCGCCCGCGCCGCGCCTTCACCGCCTGCTACATGGACGGCCGCACGCTCAACACGCTCACCGGAAGCCGGTTCCCGATGATCTTCGGCGAGTACGAGGGCGTCGAGGACGCCTTCCCATTCGTCAAGGCGATCCGTGACGACAACCGCAACTTGAGGCGGACGGCGGAGGAAGCGACTCGCTACGCCCGGTCGCTCGAAGAGGCGCTGAACGCCGAGCGCACGATGGGGCTCAAGGGGCGGCTGAAGCGGATGCTGGGTCGGTGATCCACCGCGGGGGGAGGCACGGGGCAGTCAAACCCGTTGTGTACCCTGCCGCTTCGTCCAGGTAGCCGGCGCTTTACTGCTGACGCCGATCGCCGATCTCGCCGAGGCGTTGCCGTAGCTCGATCGCGCGGCCGAGGGCCAGCCTCAGGGTCGTCCGTAGGTTTCGATGCCACGAGGTCCTTAGGCGTCGGGGCCTGGCTGCGAACTCGAAGCACGTGCGGGCAGTGCCCGCACGGCGAGGTTGCTTGAAGTCGAGGACTGCGATCCGG
>WBZN01002072.1_pt1 | contig 11469 bp, 8 predicted proteins | sample 5204281 | NCBI WGS metagenome assembly WBZN01 (sample SAMN12344347, study PRJNA552823) | activated sludge metagenome | biome: Activated sludge suspended growth; feature: Nitrification reactor; material: Wastewater; isolation source: activated sludge from nitrification reactor of wastewater treatment... | reverse complement strand
GGCGCGATTAAGCGCCACGTCGCCGCTTACAGGTTCGGTCACGGAGTAGGAGGGTGGCAGAGAGTGTCCGGGAGCCCATCCCCCAACTCCATCAAGCGTTGGAGCCTCCACGCCAGAGACGAATTCAAGTGTGCGTGCAGCACCAGGAGTGTAAGTGGTCACAAGAGTGAAATCGATTTCTTGAAGTATTCTCTCAATGGCTGAGCGCTGGTAACCCCGTCATCGTAGCCGCATTCGTAAAGTTTGTTTGGTTCGCTGTGTTAAAAGCGGCAAAATTGTACGTAGAATCTGCAAACACATAGTTGAGCTGGGTTGGGATGCTCGTGCTGCCGGTAGCGTTCCAAGTGCCGCCATACTGGTGCAGCTGATTGATGGTAGGTGCCATGATGAGAGCGATCCCTTAAGTTGCGTTATTCTTGACTACCGAATTCGCGAAAGAGCTGATTGAAGTGTTACGTCAATCGCGCTCTGAAGTTTTGTTGTTCCCGGATCAAAGACGTCCGGGCTGATATCAATACCAACTAGGCCAATTTGCTCGGCCCGACATTGGAGATTTTGACAGACAGCATAAGTAACGGTGACCGGAAGTGAGCAAATTTGGCTATCTCTGCAAGCATAGCGGTCCGCTATAGAGATCGTGACAATGATTAGGACTTGCTTCGTGAGGTCCAACGACTTGAGGCAGTCTACTCCGCTGTTCCTACCGCCCTTCGCAAGCTTGGCCAAGGGAATGGCGGATCGAGCTTGCATGGCCTTCGTTACAGTTTCAGCGGCTGTTTGCGCCGGTGGCAACTGCTTGAGAATTTCGGCAAAGCGTGATGCGGTCTCTATCTCAGTCGGATCTGGATCGCGCATCCTAGTTGCTTTTATCTTCGCCTGGACCTCGATGCAGCCAGGCATGCCGGACGGCGGAGAAATCTCAGAATTAAAGTAGAGTGCTTCATTATCGGCAGCCGCGGCACCAGTAGATGGCATAGCCGCAATCATTGTTACGACCGCACCTACAATCCTGGCCAGCACGCGTTTCATAGTTTCCCCTATCGGCCGAATGCTCACGGGATGACCTTGGACGCCGCCGCGCCGATGGCTTTTTTCGAGAAACCTCGCGCGCCTGCCGTATCCGCCGCCACATCCGGCGATGAACTTCCGCCGCCCTCAGTCATCCCACCCACGACGCTTCCCCTGCAGCAATTTTGCTTCTTATCATCGGGCCGCTGCACGGCTCGCATGCAGGGGCAAGCTAAAAAAATATAGCGCCAGCGATGATTTATGCGATGACGGAATATAATCTGCAACTGCTCTTGCCCTCACGATGCGGGAAATGCGTTCGCATCAATGAGTCCTGAGCCAGCTAAGACCAGATGCAAGACTTTGAAACAATAAGCCGGGCTTGTGGCCCGGCTTATTGTTTCGGTCGCATGGAAAATGAATGCCGGCGGCTCACTCGCCGCCGAAGCGGCGCTGCCACCAGCCTTTGCGTTGCGGCGCAGACGTTGCCTCGCCGGTCACGCCTTCGCTCTGCCCCGGGCGCACCACGACTCGTTCAATGCGTGGTTCGGATGACCCGGTCTCGTGACGGCGTGCGCGCGCCTCGCGCTTTTCGTCGTCGGCGCTCTTGGGGGTCACCAGAGCACCGCCATTGGTGCTGCCATTGGCCACGATCACGACGCTGGCGTCGTCCGACGTGACGTCTGAAATAATCACTTCCCTCGCCGACGTCTCATCGACCGCGACCTGGGCCGCCGCCCCGGCTGCATCGGGCTCTTCCTCGGCGTCCTCGGACGCAGGTACATCCCAGAGACGTTCTGGCTTCTTGCGTTGGCGGCTGCGGGGGCCGGCGCGGGAAACCTTCACAGGCTCCGCGTCGTTTGCGGCCTCGCTGCTGCCGGCCTGATCATCGGGTTCCTGATCGTAACCCGCTGTTTGCGGTTGTCCGGCAGACTCTGGCGCGCCCGGCCCGACCTCATCTTGCGGGCTTGAGAAATCCAGGCTCGGCTCGTCGCCTTCGCCGCGTTCGTCCTCATCATCGTCTCCGGCCGAGGCAGAGACGCTATCACTCGGCGCGCGTTCAACTTGGTCGCGATCGCCGCGGCCGCGCCGGCCGCCACGGCGGCCTCTCCGGCGACGGCGGCGGGGCTCGCCGCCTTCCTCGCCTTCGGGAGCGGGCGCGGTCTCGGTCTGCTCACCATTGTCTTCAGTGTCTAGAGTATCGGCGGTGCCTTCTTCGCCTTCGCCTGCCTCATCGAAGCTTGCGCCTGTGGGCTCATCCTGTTCGTTGTCATCGCCGGATGCTGCAGCAAATCCCTGCTGGTTGGGATCATCGCCTCGCTCACCGCGGCGTCCGCCACGGCGGCGGCGACGGCGGCGGCGGCGTCCGCCACCTTCCTCCTCGCTGCCTTCACGGCCGTACTGACGGTCGCGGCTGGCGCCTTCGCCATCGCTGTCATTGTCGGCGATGACCTCCCCGGCTTCAAAGGACGGCGCTTCGTCATCGTCGTCGCCCTCAAAGCCCCAATCCATGCTGACGGCGGCGCGCTCGGGCCTGCGCAGCGGCAACAGCGCAGCCTGGCCGCGCTCGATGGTGAAGTTGGCGCCATGCACGCGGTCGGAACCAAGGATCGTCACCGAGTAGCCGTGGCGTGCTTCCATATCCGCCACGTAGGAACGCTTGGAGTTGAGGATATAAAGTGCGACGGCGCTCGTCGTCGTTGCAATGAGCGGAGCCTGGGCGCCAGCGGTGATGGCATCTTCCAGACCGCGCAGCACGGCAAGGGCGATGCTTTCGGTAGAACGGATGATGCCGGTGCCCTGACAGTGCAGGCATTGGGAGGTCGAACCTTCGAGCACTCCGGTGCGCAACCTCTGGCGTGACATTTCCATCAAGCCGAAATGCGATATGCGCCCCAATTGGATACGGGCACGGTCATGGCGCAGCGCATCCTTCAACCGGCGCTCGACCGCGCGGTTGTTGCGCTTTTCCTCCATGTCGATGAAATCAATGACGATGAGGCCTGCAAGATCGCGCAGCTTCAACTGGCGGGCGATCTCGTCTGCGGCCTCCAGGTTCGTGGCGAGCGCCGTCTCCTCGATGGAGAACTCGCGTGTCGACTTGCCCGAGTTCACGTCGATCGCGACGAGCGCTTCCGTCTGGTTGATGACGATGTAGCCGCCTGAGCGCAGCGTCACCTGGGGTGAGAACATCGCGTTGAGCTGGCGCTCCACGCCGTAGCGCGCAAACAGCGGAGTCGGGTCGTCGTAGGGCAACACATTCTTGGAGTGGCTGGGCAGCAGCATGCGCATGAAGTCGGCAGCTTCCCGATAGCCACCCTCACCCGCGACGACGACTTCCTCCACGTCCTTGTTATAGAGGTCGCGGATCGAACGCTTGATGAGATCGCCTTCCTCATAGACAAGGCTCGGCGCTGTTGACTGCAGCGTCAGATCGCGCACGCTTTCCCAAAGGCGCAGCAGGTATTCGAAATCCCGCTTGATCTCCTGCTTGGTGCGCGCCGCACCCGCGGTGCGGATGATGAGCCCCATGCCTTCGGGCACGTCGAGCTCCTGAGCGATCGCCTTCAGGCGCTTGCGATCTTGCGGGTTGGTGATCTTGCGCGAGATGCCGCCACCGCGGGCTGTGTTGGGCATCAGCACGGTGTAGCGGCCTGCAAGCGAGAGGTAGGTGGTTAGCGCCGCACCCTTGTTGCCACGTTCTTCCTTGACGACCTGAACCAGGATCACCTGACGGCGCTTGATGACTTCCTGGATCTTGTAGCTGCGCGGGCGCCGGCGGGTTCGTGCGGGCACTTCCTCGAGCATATCCGCGCCGCGGCTGGAGCCTGCCTCGCGGGGCTCGCTATCGTGATTGTCGTGATCATGATGCTCGTGATTTTCGTGGTTTTCGCCGGCATGCACCGTCTCGGGATCGCGATCGTCGATGGCGTTATCGCGCGCGGACGCGGTTTCAGCGATATCGTCTTCTCTATCGGCGTCCTCGCTGCCCGAATCCTCTGCCGCCGCAACGTCACTCCCGGCATCCGGCTCGACGTCAAGCTGGGCAGATGCCTCATCGATTTCGGCCTGCGGCAGGCGAATATCCTCGACGGATTCAGAGATTGTTTCTTCCCGCACGATTGCCGCGGCAAATGTGCTGGGCGCTTCCTCCTCGCCCTCCTCGCCACCGACGACCTCGATGTGCTCGTCGTCTTCTCCGACGTCGACGATATTGGAGATTTCCTCGCTTTCGACTTCATAATTGGCGTCATCTGACGCTGAAGCCTCGGACCCTGGCTCGGTGTCCTGGCGCAGTTGCTGCGCGCGTCCGGAGCCAGCGCGCTGGCGTGCGCGCCGTTCAAGAGCTTCCGCTCGCCGGTCGGCGGCAGCCTCAAGCTCAGCCTCGGCGGCGGCCTCCTCGTCGATCAGGGCCTGCCGGTCTGCGACCGGGATCTGATAGTAGTCGGGATGAATTTCGTTGAAGGCGAGGAAGCCATGGCGGTTGCCGCCATAGTCAACGAACGCGGCCTGGAGCGAGGGCTCCACACGGGTCACCTTCGCGAGATAGATATTGCCGCGCAGAAGCTTTCGGGCGGCACTTTCGAAGTCGAACTCCTCTACCCGGCCATTACGCTGCACGACGACCCGGGTCTCCTCGGGGTGCGTCGCATCGATGAGCATTTTGCAGTTGGACATTTTTCTTGTTCCTTCGCGCGCAGTCCCGGCGGCCCGCCCGTGTCGAAGAATGACAGGAACAGTTTGGCGAGCGGGGCGCGGTCACGCGCATTGTTGTTGTGGAAATTGGCGGGGTGCGGCAGGCGTGCGTCCAGCTCACTGCCGGAGCGGCACGCGGCCTCTTCCGGGTGTCCATCGTCGCATGCACGGCCCACGGCCGGCTTTGCGATCTGGTGGCTGGTGCGTACGATCCTCATAGCCCCTGTCGGTTCACCTGCCGCGCCGCCGCATCTGCTGGAGCGGCGCAAGCCAGGAATTCTTGAGCGGTGATCGTCTCCTCGTCGCCGGGGAGACTGCTGCCATGCTTTGGTGCCCTCTTTCTGCGGGACAACCAAACGATGGCGAATTTTCTAATGTCGCAACGCTGTCGCGAGATGTGCTCCTGCGCAGGTTGCGCTTGAAGACGCCGTAGGCAACGCGAAAGCGCCCTCACGCCGTCTTCATACCGGTCGTTCAGCCGAGCCTAATTACCTGTGAAAGCAACATTTATCGGATGTTGCAGCAGGCCGATCAAACCCTCAGCAGCCCTGGGAAAAGACATACTATGCCGCCCATGGACCGTGACCGAACACTTTGCAGAAGTGTACGTGGTCGCCACCCTGGTGGCAAGTGGTATAAAGTCTCCTTAACGGCGCGGTACGCACTCTTTTCTTGGGGGTCAAACGCCAGAAAAAACAACTTGTTAGGGTTTGAGTCGTGGGCCGGCAGCGGCCACTGTGCCAACCGGCGCAGGCGGATGGGGGAAGAGGATTGGGTTACGATTACGCCGCTGGATGGGCGACATACAACAAATCGCGAGAGGAGACGCGTGTGGAGGGACGCCGCTTCTTCGTGAAGCTGGCGGCCTTGTTCTTGATCCTTTGGTGGGCGGTCGCCGGCGTCGCCTCCAATGCGTTGATGGCTGCACCAGCGACCCCGGTGTTCGCGACTGCGGCGCAACTGACGAAGAGTGCGGAGTCCACCGTCTTCGCCCTCACACTAAGCCACGGCGTCACGGCGGAGATTTTCACCCTCGATAACCCCTATCGCGTCATCATCGACTTGCCCGACGTCGCCTTCAAACTTCCCCCAGGAACGGGCGACAAGCCCAGCGGGCACGTCAAAGTGTTCCGCTACGGACTGTTTGCCGAGCGTAAGGCCCGCATTGTCATAGAAACCACCGGTCCTGTGGCTGTTGCGTCCGCCGCCATGGAAAGGGCGGGGAAAAAGGATGCCGTGGTGCTCAAGGTCGCCCTGCAAACCACGGACGCTGCAACATTCGTAGCGGGCATGGCCAAGCCCGATGCAAACCGCGATGACAGCGGCGGACCGGACGCGACCCCGGCGACCCCGCCAGGGTCTGGCAAATCCGGAGGCAAAGCCCGGCCCATCGTCGTTATCGATCCCGGCCACGGCGGCATCGACCCGGGTGCGGTTGGCAGCGCCATTTCGGAAAAGGACATCGTCTTTTCTGTTGGTGAGCGTCTGGCCGATGTTCTGCGCAAGGGCGGGCGCTATGAGGTGCGCATGACGCGTACCAGCGATGTCTTCGTGTCGCTCGATAAGCGTCTCAAAATGTCCAGCGATTTTGAAGCAGATCTCTTCATTTCGCTGCATGCAGATTCGATTTTGGAGGCCCAGTTCGCCGAAAGCGTGCGGGGTGCGACGGTCTACACCCTGTCGGAGCGGGCGTCGGATGAGCGTTCCCGGTTAATGGCCGAGAAGGAAAACGCTTCCGATCTCATTGCGGGTCTGTCCTGGGCCGGCGAAAAGGGCAATGACGAGGTTCGCGACATTCTGTTCGACCTGATGCAGCGCGAGATCTCGAACTTTTCCGCAGATTTTTCCAATCTGCTGGTGGCGCACTTGGCTAAAAACATCGTGATGTCGCGCGACCCTCAAAGATCCGCCGCTTTCAAGGTGCTCAAGCAGACTCATGCCCCATCGATTCTGGTGGAACTGGGCTACATGAGCAATTCCAAGGATCAGCAAGAAATGACGACGGCCTTCTGGCAACTTAAGGTGGCAGGTGCGATAAAGGCGGCCGTGGATCAATATTTCAACAAGCGCACGACCGTTCAGCGTTAACCAAACGGCGCACCGGACTGCTTGCTGCCATATTCCATGATATGGTGAACTTGCACGTGGGGCTGCTTGCTGCGATGCGGTAAACCCGTTACAACGCGCTCTTGAACAACGGAATTTCGCTTCTGATGCGATCGCCAACGCTACCGCCGCCGGCTGCGCCAAGAAAGAAGAAGCGCCGCCGCAAGAGTCTGCTCCTGAGTTTTCTCGGGTTCGGCTTTGCGACGGGCGTTCTTTTGTTCTTTGCCGCGTCTGCAGCCGTCGGCATGCTGCTCTATCAAGCCTCCAAGGATCTGCCCGACTACGAGAGCCTCGCCAAATACGAACCACCCGTGATGACGCGTATCCACGCGCACGACGGCTCTCTCATTTCCGAGTTTGCCCGCGAGCGGCGTATCTTCGTGCCCGTCAACGCCATCCCCAAGCGCGTGCTTGGAGCATTTCTCTCGGCCGAAGACCGGCGGTTCTATGAGCATGGAGGCCTTGACTTCCAGGGTATCGCGCGCGCCGTCTTTTCCGCGGTTGAAACCAAATTGAGCGGCAGCAACCGGCGTACGCAGGGCGCCTCGACGATCACGCAGCAGGTCGCCAAGAACTTCCTGCTCACCAACGAGCGGTCCATCGAGCGCAAACTGAAGGAAGCGATCCTCGCCATCCGCATCGAGCGTGCCTACTCGAAGGACAAGATCCTGGAGCTGTATCTCAACGAGATTTATCTGGGTCTCAACTCCTACGGCGTGGCTGCGGCGGCGCTCACCTACTTCAACAAGGAGCTGAAGGATCTCACGATCGAGGAGATGGCGTATCTGGCTGCGCTGCCCAAGGCACCCAGCAACTATCATCCCTTCCGCAACAAGGCGCGTGCCACCGAGCGGCGCAATTGGATCATCGGCCAGATGGCCGAGAACGGCTACATCACGGCGGAAGAGGCTGAAGCTGCCAAGAAGCAGCCGCTCACCGTCAATCTGCGCCAGACAGGTGCGCATATCTCGACGGCGGAATTCTTCGCCGAGGAAGTGCGCCGGACACTCCTGACCCAATACGGTGAAGACAAGCTCTATGGCGGTGGACTTTCCGTCAGAACGACGCTCGATCCCAAGCTTCAGCAGATGGCGCGCCAGTCTCTGATCGATGGCTTGGTCGACTTCGACCGGCAGAAAGGCTGGCGCGGACCTGTCGCCAAAATCGACATTTCCGGCGACTGGGGCGTGCCGTTGGGCGCCATCGATGGACCGTCTGATATTCAGCCTTGGAGGCTGGGCGTTGTTCTGGACGCACAGAAGACCAAAGCTGTCGTCGGGCTCAAGCCCGCCAGGCAGCAGGACGGAAAGCTCGTCAAGGAGCGCGAAGCCGTCGAGGTCGCGCTCGAAGAGATCAAATGGGCGAAGGTCCCCGGCAAGAAGACGACGCCCGCCGCAACAAGCGATCTGCTCAAACCGGGCGACGTCATCTATGTGGCGCCCAAGGATCCCGCCAACGTGCAGGGCGTGTGGTCGCTCATGCAGATCCCCGAAGTCGGCGGAGGTCTCGTCGCCATGGACCCACACACGGGCCGCGTGCTTGCGGTCGCGGGTGGTTTCTCCTTCGACATGAGCCAGTTCGACCGCGCCATCCAAGCCAAGCGTCAACCGGGCTCGTCATTTAAACCCTTCGTCTACGCGGCTGCCATCGACAACGGCTACAAGCCTACATCCATCATTCTGGACGCGCCTATCGAGATCGAGCAAGGCCCGGGGCTGGATATCTGGCGTCCGGAAAACTACGAGAAGAACCACGCTGCCGGTCCTGCGACGTTGCGCTTTGGCGTCGAGAAGTCACGCAACCAGATGACCGTGCGCCTGGCGCAGGATCTGGGCATGCCGATCATCACGGAGTACGCACGGCGTTTCGGCATTTACGACGATCTGCTGCCGGTGCTGTCCATGTCGCTTGGCGCGGGTGAGACGACGTTGCTGCGCATGGCGACGGCCTATTGCATTCTGGCCAATGGCGGCAAACAGGTGAAGGCGACGCTGATCGACCGTATCCAAGACCGTTGGGGCAAGACTGTCTGGCGGCATGACGAGCGCCAGTGCATGGGCTGCATGGCGGAAAAGTGGGCCAACCAAGCCGAGCCGGAGCTGATCGACGACCGCAAGCAGATCGTCGACCCGCATACCGCCTATCAGATAACTTCTATTCTTGAGGGCGTGATCCAGCGCGGCACGGCAACCACTCTCAAGTCGCTCAACCGGCCGCTGGCAGGCAAGACGGGTACGACCAACGAGGAAAAAGACACTTGGTTCATCGGCTATACTCCCGACCTGGTGGTTGGCGTTTACCTGGGCTACGACACGCCCAAGCCCATGGGCAAAGGCAACACCGGCGGCGCCATCGCCGCGCCGATCTTCGGCAACTTCATGAAGACCGCGCTGGGAGACTCGCCTCCGGTACCGTTCCGTATCCCGCCCGGCATCAAGCTCATCCGGGTGAGCCTCAAGACCGGTCTGCGCGCGAGTGCGACCGACACCGACACGATCATGGAAGCCTTCAAGCCCAATGAAGAGCCCGACGATGCCTATTCGGTCATTGGCCTTGCCGGAGCCACACCTTCCGCGACCGCGGCTACGGGCGACGCGTATCAGCCTGCGCCCGCCGCCGGTACTGGCCCGGCCGAGCGGGCCAGTCCCGGCATCGGTCCGGGCGGGGGCGGAGTCTGGTGACCGCTTCCGGTTGAGGTGACTTTGCCGCGCGCCCGGGTCCGTTTACATGGTCTGCGCTGCTGACTATATCTCCCGTCCCCGAACATAGGCCGCGCCGGCCGATGCTGGTCAGTTTCATGCAAAGACGGGCGCTGGGGAACCGGCACCCCGCTGAGGTGGCAGGACGGGCCGGCACACTGGAGGACACGATCATGCGCGCAGAAGCGCAAAAACTGGCTGACGGCATCAAGGAGGCCCTCGTCCTCCTGAGGAGGTCTCTTTGACTGGGAGACGGCCGAAGAACGTCTCGCCGGCCTGAACGCAAAGGCCGAGGATCCAGCGCTCTGGAACGATCCCACCGCCGCGCAGAAAGTGATGCGCAAGCGCCAGACGCTGGAGAGCAATATCACCGATCTCAAGAGAATTGAACGCGAGTACGACGACGCGGTCACCTTGATCGAACTAGGTGAGGCCGAAGGCGACGAGGCGAGCATCACGGAAGGCGAGCAGGCCTTGAAGCGCCTCGACAGCGAGGCTCAGCGCCGCTCGGTCGAAGCGCTTCTGTCGGGTGAAGCCGACGGCATGAATACCTACCTCGAAGTCAACGCCGGTGCAGGAGGTACCGAGAGCCAGGACTGGGCGCAGATGCTCGCGCGCATGTACATGCGCTGGGCGGAGCGGCGCGGGTTCAAGGTTAAGCTGATCGATGAAAGCCCCGGCCAGGAAGCGGGGATCAAATCCGCGACGATGGAGATCGAGGGCGAGAATGCTTATGGCTGGTTGAAGACGGAGGCAGGCGTACATCGCCTCGTGCGCATCTCGCCGTATGATGCCAACGCGCGCCGTCACACGAGCTTTGCGTCAGTCGGCGTCTTTCCCGTGATCGACGATTCCATCGAGGTCGAAATCAATCCGGCCGACGTCGACATCTCGTTCGCTCGTTCCTCGGGCGCAGGCGGCCAGCACGTCAACCGCACCGAGTCCGCCGTGCGGCTGGTTCACAAGCCGACCGGCATCGTCATCTTCGCCCAGGAGCAGCGCTCCCAACATCAAAACAAGGACATCGCGTTCAAGCGGCTCAAAGCACGCCTCTACGAGATGGAATTGAAACGGCGCGAGGAGAAAGCCTCGGCAGAGCAGGCCGCCAAGACCGATATAGGCTGGGGTCACCAGATCCGCTCTTACGTGCTGCAGCCCTATCAGCTGGTGAAGGATGTGCGTACGGGCGAGGAATCGACAAATCCTGCCGCCGTGCTCGATGGCGACATCGATGTGTTCATCGAGGCCGCGTTGTCATCGCGCATCAAGGGTGGTCCCGCGCCTGTCGTTGAGGATCTTGAGTAGACCGAATGCGAGTTAGAGCGCTTTGCGCTCATTCTGTCGCTTCGCGACATCCTCTCCCGTCCCGAGAGAGGGAAAGAGGTCGCAACCGGCTGTGGCATCTGATTCCGCAGGCTTGGAAAGCGATCTACTCGAAATCCAGCACCGACATCACGCGAAACGTGCGTGATTTGCCGTCGTGCTCGGCAAAGGAAACGTACTCGCCCGGCACGAGGCGATGTTTGTCGAGCTTGAAGCCGGCTTCGTCATCCGAGGTCTCGGTGGGGTCGTAGTCGAACGCCCAACTTCCGCCCCTCCGGTGGACGAGCCGGCCGATCTCGTCTTTTTCGCCCGGCCAGAACCGGCGCACGCGGCAGCGGTCGCGGTTTTTCTTCCATTCTTCGGCGATCAGGTGTCCGTTATCGTCGAGCGGCGCGATGAAATCATAGCCGCGCTCGCGGCTGCCCTCGGGGAATTGGTGATCGCGGGCCAATTCGATACGGATGCGCTTCAACGCCATGGAGTCCTCCGGCCTTTCTTACTGTGGAGCTTCGTCGTTCCCAATCAGTGCGAAAACAATACAGGCAGCGTCATGTCACGCATAGTATTGCGCGTCGCGCCGCCGAGCACGAATTCCCGCAGGCGCGAGTGTCCGTAGGCGCCCATGACCAGCAGGCCC
>WBZN01002071.1_pt1 | contig 11469 bp, 10 predicted proteins | sample 5204281 | NCBI WGS metagenome assembly WBZN01 (sample SAMN12344347, study PRJNA552823) | activated sludge metagenome | biome: Activated sludge suspended growth; feature: Nitrification reactor; material: Wastewater; isolation source: activated sludge from nitrification reactor of wastewater... | reverse complement strand
CGATTGTCCCTTGACGTGTCGGGTCATTTTCAGCGCGTCGGGAGGGATTGGCGGCATGTACATGGGCGTGATCGGGAATAGTCCTGAGGGTGAAATACTGCGTGAGTTGGCTGGCACCCGCGTGCTTGTCACGGGTCTTACCCGTGATATTGGCGTCGATGTTGCGCGGGCTTTTGCAGACGTGAGATGCCGGCTGGTGGTCCAGACCAACGACCTAACTCCGGATATGACCGCGCTCGTCGCGTTGCTCTCTCAAAGCGCCGCCGAACTCAAGCTCTATACAGACCCGATCCGATCCGCCGATCCGGCAATCCGCTTCGCCCAAGGATGCCAGCAGGCTTTCGGAGGCCTCGACACCGTCGTCAACCTGCAGACCATCACACGCGAGGAAATGCGCTTGGTGGCCAGCGAAGCGGACGTGGAGCGTCTCATCACTGCCAAGCTCACGCCGCTCACCCATATCACCCGGGTATGCGCCAATCGCATGCGCGTCATTTTTGCCGAGGGCTCCATTCTGAATGTCCTGACCATGCCGGCACCCGAAAGTGCTCGCCAAGCCGCCATCGCCGGCTTGGCACGCACTGCACTTGCCGCCATGACCCGCGGAGAAGCCGGCCAGTGGGCGGACCAATCCGTGCGCATCAACTGCATTGCTCCGCGCACCGACGTCGTGCCGCAGTCGGGCGCAGCCTTGAAGAGCGAGCCGGACATTGCCGCGCTCGCGCTCTATCTCGCTTCGCGGCGGGGCAAAACGCTCTCCAGTCACATCTTCGACGCGGAGATGGCAGAGCGCTAAGAGACGGTGGGGAGCGCCAATCGCGCTCCAAGTCTTGAAGACCTGCAGATGCGAAAAGGGCGGCAAGAAATTGCCGCCCTTTTCATATTTGGCGTGAACGCCAATCAATACGCCGGTCGTTGGAACGCCACTTAATACAAAAGAAAATACCTGCCCATATATATAAATGTTGCAATTTCAATTACTGCGGGCAAGAAACCGGAAACAATCGTGAAAAATTTAAAAACGAGAATTCTCATTGCCGATGACGACCCCGTTTATCGGGAGGTGGGCAAGGAGGCGCTCGAGCAGGCGGGCTATGAGGTCACGGCTGCGGCCGATGGCGAGAAGGCCATCGCCGCCTTGGCGGCGCAGGCATTTCACGCCGCCGCCGTCGACCTGACGATGCCCGGGGCGGACGGTATTGCCGTCATCACCGCAGCGCGCGCGCAGGGGCCCAACGTAAATACACCCATTGTCGTGATTACCGGGCACGATGACACTTCCGCCGTCCAGTGTGCCTATGAGGCGGGAGCCACGTCTTTCCTCACAAAGCCGCTGAATTGGCTCTTATTCACCCACCATATGCAGTTCATATTGCGTTCGGGGCAACTGGAAAACCAATTGCGCGAAGCAACCCAAGCCGCTGCCTTCCTGAGCGACCTCAAGGGTCAGATGCTCGGCGCGCTGGCGCGCGAATTCCAGATGCCGATCAAGACCATATACGGTTTCGCCGAATTGATCCGGCGCGAGGTCTATGGCCCACTTACACCTCCCAACTACCGCGAGCTGGTGGTCGACATGGGCAACGCGGCTCACAAACTCAATAGCTCGTTCTTGAAGCTGATGGACCTCGGCAACGCCTTGAGCGAACAGCTCGACATCAAGAGCGAGACGATCTCGCTTCACGAGACGATCAAGGACGTCCTCTTGTCCATCAGCGAGGAAGCCGGCCGCCGCCACGTCCGCGTCGAGCCCTTTCTCGACGTTCCCCGGCACATTGCGCTTCACGGCGACCGCGTCTTATTCATTCAGGCCGTCAGAGCAATTGTCGCAAATGCGATCCGTCTTGCTCCGCATAACTCGCAAGTGAGCGTGCGCGCCTGGATCGGCAGCGACGGCGGATTAAAGATAGCAGCCGCCGATCACGGTCCGCCGATTTCGGCCAGCATCATCGCGGAAATTAAAAGCTCCGCTGGCGAAGGCATGAATGCGGTCCATCCCGGCACGCAGACACGCGACGTCGGCGTCAAGATCGCCAAGGTTCTCGTTGAAGCCCATCAGGGCAGCCTCGACGTTCAATCGGACGGCAGGGGCACAAATATCGTCTATATCAATCTCCCCGCGGCACGCATAAAGCCGCTTGCCGGCCGTGCCGATCCCGCCTTGCCGAGCGAGGGCGAAGAGCAGCGGCTTGCCGATATCAGCGCAGCGCTGGCGCAGGACCCGCGCGTCCGGTTCGCCCGTGCAGGCGTTGACGTGCCCGAGGCGCCGGCAACGGGGCACGTCAAATCGCTGAGCGGCGGCGCGCCAACGCTCCCTCAGTCCCTTGCAGACAAACTCCGCGCGAGGGTGCCGTGACCACGCGATCCGCTGTCAGCGATGCATTTTGGGAGCATCTCGGCATCAAGCCCAATACGTCGACGTCCGTCGAGGCGGCGGTATCGCGCGCAACGGTCGCGCTGCTCTACAAGCAGCTCCCCCATGGATTGCTCGCTTCCGTCGTCAACAGCGCGCTGCTCGTCTGGATTCTGGCAGATGTCGTGGACGTGGCCACGCTGACGGCTTGGCTCTTTCTCATGTTCAGTGTCAGCGCGGTCAGATACGCGCTCGTCCTGGGTTTCCGCTCGGAGGCCGCACAAAGCATCGATATCGCCAAATGGCGCGCGTACTTCTTCCACACAGCCGCCGTGACGGCCGCATTGTGGGGTATTGCGGGCGTTGCCCTCTTCCCCGCCGGCAGCACACAGCATCAGGCGTATATCGGTTTCGTTCTTGCCGGCATGGCTGCCGGCGCCTCGGGCACAATGGCGGCCGATGACAGGATCTACCGCATCTACGTGTTGGTTACGATCACGCCCTACATGATGCGCCTGGCGCTTGAAGGCACGCCGATGACATTCGCCATGTCCATCATGGCGGCGGTGTTCGTGATGGGAATGGGCATGGCCTCGCGCAGAAACGCCAAGGCGACACGCGAATCCATGACGCTGCGCTTTGCCAACGCCGATCTGGCCCGCGACTTGGAGACGACGATCGAGCGCCTCCAAAAAACCAATGCGGCCTACCAGGAAGCCATCGAGGAGAACCAGCGCAATCTGGTATCTCTTGAACATGCCGTTGAGGAAGCCAAGGCGTCGACGGAAGCCAAGTCCCAGTTCCTCGCCAATATGAGTCACGAAATCCGCACGCCCATGAACGGCGTGTTCGGCATGACCGACCTCTTGATGCGCACCGCTCTTGACGCGCGCCAGCGCAAGCTCGTGCGCACCATCAACGACTCCGCCCGTGCGCTGCTCACCATCATCAACGACATTCTCGATCTATCGCGCATCGAATCCGGCAAACTGGAACTCGACCGCCACGAGTTCGCCTTGCGCGAGGCCGTCGAACGCTGCGCGGATCTGTTCTCAGGCCAGGCGCAGGCAAAGGGACTGGATCTGACAATCTATGTGGCGCGCGACCTGCCTCATACGGTGATGGGCGACAGCGGACGATTAAAGCAGGTTCTTCTCAATCTCATCGGCAATGCGCTCAAGTTCACAAGGGATGGCGAGATCGCCGTCCGTGTCACCCGCTCAGGCGGCGAAGGCAACGCGGCGCGCGTGCTCTTTGAGGTACGCGACACCGGGATCGGCATCGACGCGGGCGTGCGTGAGAAGTTGTTCCAGCCGTTTACGCAGGCCGAGACGTCCATCAACCGGCGGTTCGGCGGAACGGGACTTGGCTTGTCGATTTCACGCCATCTCGTTGCTTTGATGGGCGGGACCATCGACCTCGACAGCGAATTAGGCAAGGGTACGCGGGTCTACTTCGCGTTGGATTTCGATGCTGGCCCATCAGGCGCCTTGGGCGACGACCTCGACCTGAGCGTGCTGGAAAAGGCGCGCATCCTCGTGATCGACGACCGCGAAACCAACCGCGAGATCATGGCGAGCTACTTGTCCGGCTGTGGCGCAATCGTCGTTCTGGCCGCCAATACCGCCGACGCGTGGCCGCTGCTTGTGGAGGCGTCGGAGGCAAAGACGCCTTTCCACGCCGCCGTCGTGGACATGATGATGCCTCAAGAGAACGGCCTGGAATTCGCAACACGCGTCAAGGCCGATGAGGCCTTGGGGTCCCTCAAGATCATTCTTGCAAGCTCGCTGAGTTGGCAGGGAGACCTCGCCAGCGTGCGCCAGGCGGGCGTGGAGCTGATCTTGACCAAACCCATACGCCGTCACGAGCTGCTTGACGCGGCGGCGCGCGCCATCTCCGGCAGCCGCCATGAAGGCTGGCGAGCACGACGGGTTGGCGCAGGCGAAGATGGCGCCCCCGGCGATGAAGATCATGCACGAGGCACGGCGACAGGCAGCAACACAACGCTGCGCCGGTTCCACGCCAAGGTTCTGTTGGCGGAAGATAATCCCGTCAACGTAGAGGTCGCGCGTGAATTGCTGACCGCGGCCGGTTGCCGGGTTTCGGTCGCCGGCAACGGACTGGAGGCACTTGCCCAGTTTCAGGATGCGCGCTTCGATGTCGTCCTGATGGATTGCCAGATGCCGATCATGGACGGCATTGCGGCGGTCCGCAAAATGCGTGAGATCGAGCATGAGCAGGCGCTGATCCGCACCCCCGTCATCGCGGTGACGGCCAACGCCTTCTCGGAAGACCGCGCGCGTTGCCTCGCGGCCGGCATGGACGACTATATCTCCAAGCCCTACAGCGAGGAGACGCTCGTCAACACGCTGTCGCGCTGGCTTCCGGTACGGCCGAAGACCAAGCTGCAGGATGAAAGACCCGCCACAGACGAGACCGCCGCCGCATCCGCCCTGGCACCCGCCAGCGAAGAGCCCGTGATCGACGAGGGCATGATCGCCGCCTTGAAAGCGGGACGGCCGGATCTTCTCGCCAGGCTCATCAAGACGTTTCTCGCCTATGCGCCTGATGCCCTCGCGGGCTTGGAGCAGGCGCGCGATGCCGCCGACTTGAGCAGGCTCTCCATGCTGGCACACGCGTTGAAGTCATCCAGCGCCAATCTCGGGGCTGTGAAACTGGCCAGCCTCTGCCGGGAACTCGAACAGAGGGCCTTGGCAGGTTCCCAGGCCGAAGCCATTGCTCTCGTCGCTGAGATCAAGGCGGCCTTTGGAAGGGTTGCCGAAGCACTGGAAAGGCAGGCGGCGAGTCTCGCCGGGACGCCGGACTCCGCCCGGGCCACGGGTTGACGTGTCCAGTTAAGCCGTGCCGTCAAAGGAGATTTGCGGGCAATTTCGCCGTCTGGTTTGCGTTTGGCCGCGCAACGCGGGATGATCGCCCTCAAGCGAGGTTCCCGGACGGCGACCATGGACATCCGACAACTGCAGTACTTGGTTGCATTAGCACGCGAGAAGCACTTCACGCGGGCGGCAAGCGCCTGCCATGTGACCCAGCCCACGTTGTCGGGGCGCATCCGTCAGCTTGAACTGGAGCTTGGTGTGCCGATCGTGGAGCGCTCCCAGCGCTACCAGGGTCTTACCCCCGAAGGCGAACGGGTGCTGAAGTGGGCGCAGCTCATCTTGAACAACTGGCAGTCCATGCAGCAGGAGCTTGCGCACCTGACGGACCGTGACGCAGGGCTCACCGGGCGGCTTGTCCTTGGTGGCATCCCCTCCGCGTTGCCGATGATACCGTTTCTGACCAAGGAGGTCCGTGAGGCCCATCCGGGGATCGACTTCACTGTGATGTCGATGAGTTCGGAGGAGATCCTGCGCGCGCTGGACGATTTCGCCATAGACGTCGGGATCACGTATCTCGACAATGAGCCCATCGAGGGGCTCCTCGCCTCTCCATTATATAGAGAACGTTACTGCCTGTTCGTAACAGAGGCTCATCCACTCGCCAGTCGCGAAACGGTGACGTGGCAGGAGGCGGCGCGCGAGCGCCTTTGCCTGCTGACGAGCAATATGCAGAACCGGCGCATCATAGATCGCGCGTTCCGCGGAGCCGATTGCCGGCCCACCCCGGAGCTGGAAACCAACTCCGTCATTAATCTATGTGCCAATGTGCGCCTCATGGGACTAGCCAGCATCATGCCGGACTATATCCTGGGCATCCTGGGTCCCCACTCAGGGATCAAGGCGATTCCCTTGAAAGAGCCCGAGGTCGTGCACAACGTCGGACTTGTCGCAGTGAAAAGAACCCCCCTTTCCCCCCTTATCGGTGTGCTCATGGAGGCCGGCCGGACATTCCGCCCCCAGCCGGCGGGTATGGATCCCCCCAACCACCCGCTGCCAATTTATTGAATAGCTACAGTGCGCTAGTACCCTCACCGACTAAGTCCGATCATTCTCAACCAACCTCGACCAACTCCGCAGTTGGTGCGGTGCAGCATTGTTGTCGTCAATAATAAAATCGACAATAACGATTTGAGTATGCGGGAAGTATCGGCGACTTTCCGGCAACTCGGCGAACACCTATATCAAGAGCAAATCTAAAAAAGGGGCCTCGAGCGCGAGGCTAGCGGCAGTTTATGGCCAAGAGTCCTTCACGTCCCAAAGACGGCAGCATCAAAGCACCCGCCGAGGAATCCCACGCGGCACGCCCTGTAAGCGAAGCACGCGCGCTGGCTATTTGCGTACATCATGGCAATCGTCCCGATGAGCTTCTCGAAATTCTGCACGCGCTCCAGCACGAACTCGGGCATATCCCCGAGACGACGTTGCCGGTCATCGCCAACGCGCTGAACCTGTCGCGCGCTGAAGTCTATGGCGTTCTTACATTTTATCACGAGTTCCATCGTGCCCCGGTCGGCCGGCACGTCATCAAGATTTGCCGCGCCGAAGCCTGCCAATCCATGGGCACTGATGCATTGTGCAACCATGCCGAACACAAGCTCTCCACCAAGATTGGCGAAACGTCGAGTGATGGCAAGTTCACCATTGAAGCCGTCTATTGCCTGGGCAATTGCGCCCTCTCGCCAGCCGTTATGATCGGTGAGAATCTTTATGGTAAGGTCGATGCCAAGCGCTTCGACGAGATCGTCGGCTCTCTCGACAAGGAGACCGTGCAATGATCACCGTTTACGTCCCACGCGACGCCGCGGCCCTTTCGGTCGGCGCTGACGAGGTTGCCGCCGCGATCGCGACCGAGGCCGTCAAGCAGAAGAAGGATGTCAAGATCGTTCGCAACGGCTCGCGCGGCATGCTGTTTCTGGAACCGCTGGTCGAAGTCGAAACTCCCAACGGCCGCATCGCATACGGTCCCGTGAGCCCGAGCGACGTCGCCGATCTCTTCAAAGCCAATTTCCTTGAAGGCGGCGCGCACAAGCACTATCGCGGCGCCACAAAAGAGATCCCGTATTTCAAGATGCAGGAGCGGCTGACCTTCGCGCGGTGCGGCATCACCGATCCGCTCTCCATCGAGGATTACCGCAAGCATGGCGGCTTTGACGGTCTCCTCAAAGCCATCGCCATGAAGCCCATCGATATCGTGACGGAAGTCACGGCGTCGGGCTTGCGCGGACGCGGCGGCGCGGGCTTTCCCACCGGCATCAAGTGGAAGACGGTGCACGATCTGGCGGCCGATCAGAAGTACGTGGCCTGCAATGCGGACGAAGGCGACAGCGGTACATTCGCAGACCGCATGCTGATGGAAGGCGACCCCTTCTGTCTCATCGAAGGCATGACCATCGCTGCGATCGCAGGTGGCGCGACAAAGGGATATATCTACGTTCGCTCCGAGTATCCCCATGCCATCAATGCACTCAAGGAGGCGATCGAGATCGCCAAGAAGGCGAATTTCCTGGGAACGAACATCCAGGGTTCTGGCTACAGCTTCGACCTGTTCGTGCGCCGGGGCGCGGGCGCGTATATCTGCGGAGAGGAAACCTCGATGCTGGAAAGCATCGAAGGCAAGCGCGGGCTTGTCCGCTACAAGCCGCCGATCCCCGCCATCGAAGGCCTGTTCGGCAAGCCTACCATCATTAACAATGTCATGAGCTTTGCCGCCGTCCCCATCATTATCGCGAAGGGCGGTGAGTTCTATAAGAATTACGGCGTTGGCCGTTCGCGTGGCACGCTCGCATTCCAGCTCGCCGGCAACATCAAACAAGGCGGGCTTGTCGAAAAGGCATTCGGCGTCACAACGCGTGAGCTGATCGAGAAGTGGGGCGGAGGTACCGCCTCGGGCCGTCCGGTGCGTGCGGTGCAGGTTGGAGGCCCGCTGGGTGCCTACCTCACAGTTGAAAAGCTCGACGTGCCCATGGATTACGAGGAGTTCGTTAAAATCGACGCCATGGTCGGCCATGGCGGGCTCGTCGTGTTCGACGACACCGTCGACATGGCCAAGATGGCGCGTTTTGCCATGGAATTTTGTGCCATCGAAAGCTGCGGGAAGTGCACGCCCTGCCGTATCGGCTCCCAGCGCGGTGTCGAGGTGATCGACAAGATCATCGCCGGGACTGACCGCACAAAGAATTTAGAACTGCTCGAAGATCTGTGTGTTACGATGACAGATGGATCACTTTGCGCCATGGGCGGGCTGACGCCGATGCCCGTCATGAGCGCGCTGAAAGGCTTCCCGGACGATTTCCACCGGGCACCGAAACAGCCCGTCGCAGAAGCCGCCGAATAACTGGTTCATCGCAAGACTGCGAGGATAAATACCATGAACACCCACGTGAAGCCGATGACGCTCATCAAGGAGATCGACTACGGCACGCCGCACGTCGAATCCCATACCATGGTGACGCTCGAAATCGACGGCCGTGAAATCACGGTGCCTGAAGGCACCTCGATCATGAACGCGGCCATGCAGCTCGGCGTCCAGGTGCCCAAGCTCTGCGCCAGCGACAACCTCGAGCCGTTCGGATCCTGCCGTCTTTGCCTCGTCGAGATCGAGGGCCGCAAGGGAACGCCGGCTTCCTGCACCACGCCTGTTGCGCCCGGCATCAAGGTGACCACGCAGAACCAGCGCCTCGCAAAACTGCGCAAGGGCGTGATGGAGTTGTACATCTCCGACCACCCGCTCGACTGCTTGACGTGCGCGGCCAACGGCGATTGCGAACTGCAGGACATGGCCGGCGCGGTGGGCCTGCGCGAGGTGCAGCGAAGCGCTAATGCTTCTGCTTCACCCGATTTGCGGGCTTGCCGCGTTCGGGCAAGGGCTTCACGCCACGGGCGAAGCCCTCGTCCACCTCGACCAGACGGAAGTCGATCTTGCGGTTCTCGAAACGGATCTGGAACTTGCCGTCCTGCGGGGCGAAGCGCTCGGCGATGTCGAGCGAGGCCATGATCTTGAGGCGGCTCGTGATCGCGTTGCGGAGCTTGAGCGGCGGCCGCATCTCCTCCTGGAGGATGCCGTCGATGCGGAACCGCACGCGGAAGCTCTTCTCGTACGGCTCGACGTGGATATCCGACGCCTTCTTCTTGATCGCCGAGAGCATGATCGCGTTGACCAGCTTCACGACGGGCGCCTCGCCGGCCTGGTTCTCGAGGTCGACGACGTTGACGGAGTCCTCGCTGACCGCCGAGTAGTCGACGTTGTCGACGTCGAGCTCGCCGACCATCTGCTCGAGGTCGGGCCCCTTGTCGTAGTACCGCGTCAGCGCGGTCGACAGCTGGCTCTCGCTGGCGACGACCGGCTCGATGTTGTACTGCGTGAGGAACTTCAGCTCGTCGATCGCGTAGATGTTGGCCGGGTCGGCCATCGCGACGATCAGGATCGGCCCGTTGCGACGGACGGGAATGACCTGGTGCTTCTCGCAGATCTCGCGCGGGACGAGCTTCAGCACGCCCGGCTCGATCTCGATCTCCGCCAGGTTGATCGACGGCAGGCTGTACTGCTTCGCGACGAACTGGGTGAGCTCCTGGTCCTTGACGTAGCCAAGGCGGGAGAGGGTCGCGCCGAGCCGCTGGCCCGTGCGCTTGGCCTCTTCCTGCGCCTGCTGTAGCTGCTGGAGCGAGAGCATCTTCTCGCGGACCAGCAGCTCACCGATACGGCTCATTCTTAGCTCTCCCCGGAAATCACTAAGAGTTTACGAAGGGTACCGCGCACGCGGTCCCACCGTCAAATATGGCGCATTCCCGTGCGTCTGAACAGCGACGCCGAAAACTTGCGAGGTCGCAGATCCGCCATGAAGGTGACGCTGGGAGGTCCAATGAGCTACGCCGAGGCCAAGGAGATCGCTCTCTTGCGTCAGGACTTGCGGGCATGCTGGGACGCCGGAGACACGCGCGGTGCGAAGGTCGCACTCGAGCGCCTCCGCCTCCGGGCAGGGGAGGACCACGAGCTGCTCGCCGAGGCGAACCGCTGGGACTTCAAGCTCGCCGCCTAAATCAGACGACGTCAGACGACGGCGGCCGTCACGCTACTGCGTGACCTTGAGCGAGATCTTGTAGTTGTTCTTCACGTTCGCGGCCGCATACGCCTGCGCGTAGTACGTGCCGATCGGCAGGTTCGCGGCGTAGGCGCGGAGCGACTTCTCGCCGTTCGACGTGCCGTTGTTGATCGACGCCCCGCTGCCGTTCAGGATCGACACGCTGATCGGCATGCCCGAATCCCACGAGGTGATGACCTCGAGGTTCGAGTTGGCGGCCGTGATGTCGATCTTGTAGGTGTCCTTGTCGCCCTCGGGGCAGATCGCGAGACCGGCGAACGAGATGTCGGGGCGCTGCGTGGCGACGGGCGTCGCGTACGCGTTCGCGACCGTGTCGTTCTTGCTCGCGCCTTCGAGGATCGAGTCGTCGGCGCACTGGAAGCCCGACACGGGCGCATCGGTGATCGTGCCCGAGGTCGTGAAGCAGACCTGGCGACCGGTGCCGTCGTCGCGGCACTCGTAGCCGTCGGGGCACTTGGGCTCGGCCATCGCGCAGAGGAACGGGGTCCCGCCGAGGTCGGGGTCGTACGCGTTGCACGCACCGAGGAGCGACGAGACAGAGACAGAGGCGAAGATCAGGGCGCTGCGCATGACGTGATCCTTAGAACCGCACCGCGCCGACGGCGCCCGCGTAGTTGTCGCCGACCGACGGCGTGATGATCCACGATGCCTCGGGACCCGCGGAGGGCTTTGCCGAGACCTTCACCTCGCCGCGCTTCTTCGCGCGGAGCTCCTTGTACCAGTAGTACCCGGCGACAGCGGCGGCGCCGACACCGACGACGATCGAGACCGTCGTCAGCGTCTCGTAGCGCTTGCCGGCGGCCTGGAGATCGTTGTCGTAGGAGTCGTACGCGCGGCACGGCGGGGCGCCGCAGATCGACGTGTCTTCTTTGAGCGCATCGGCCTGCTTGCCGGCCTGGATGTAAAATAGAATTCCGAGACCGACGCTCGCGGCGGCGATACCCGTCGAGGTCCACTTGGCGACGGCGAACTTCTTCGACCCGACGTCGGTGAAGCCCCGGCCGGGAACGTCGGGCGTCGGCGTCGGGCCGCCGCCACCGATCTCGTCGTTGTCGCGGATCGCGATCTTCTTCGGCTTCTTGTTCTTGTTGAGCGGGTCTTCGTCCTCGTCGTTGTGCTT
>WBZN01002070.1_pt1 | contig 11470 bp, 16 predicted proteins | sample 5204281 | NCBI WGS metagenome assembly WBZN01 (sample SAMN12344347, study PRJNA552823) | activated sludge metagenome | biome: Activated sludge suspended growth; feature: Nitrification reactor; material: Wastewater; isolation source: activated sludge from nitrification reactor of wastewater... | reverse complement strand
ACCCAATTCTGACGATGTCATCGACGACATCAACGATCAACACTACGAGGTTGTCTCGTTTAATAAGCCAATGTTGGGCGATTTCATTGGTCTCGCTAGAGTGGCCAACGAGCACTAAGGCACAACGTGTTGAGGTACCGATAATTTTGAAGGCAGCGTCCAGTTCCTTCACGGATATACATGGACTCGTGACGAGACGCATATCCGGATGTTCCGCCACAGATGTGGCAATGATTTCCGCTTTCATGTCCGGCGATGTAGTGGCCACTAGTACGTTTATCCGTGACACGTTCGTGATTTCTCCTTTCGGATTTATTCTGGTTTGCTTATTACATAGCCTCATGCTTGTGCCTATGCTGCCGGGGGGATCAAAAGGGATGGATACTGAATAGGCTTGTCGATGTAAGACTTAGGGCGGAGGAAATCCGATCATCAGCTAATCGTTTATCCATCTAAACATGGATCATCCAAACTACAATCAGCTTCGCTGAAAAACCGTATCGCCATTGAAAAGAGACGGAACCAAGTCAAATAGGAGGGAGAGAAACTACCTCTTTATCTACTGCAGTACTGAGATCTTCCCCATGGCTTTGACGAGCGGCTTCTATGAAAAACAACAATAAACCTGAAAAGAGTCACCCCAGACGGTGACATTTTTTCAACCCACCGTTCCTCTTTAGAGCGTTCTGATGTTAATTACCTATGCACATGAAGCCAGGAACCTTCGGCATTCTTGGATTTCGACCGGGAGGCGACTGTCGCAGTCGAGACAGTTCCGCAAGCCGTGGAAGCCCGGCAACCGTGGAAGCTGAGAATCGTTGTACTTCGGCAGTCGGGAGGGTCTAACGATGCTACGGATCTATGGCCCCGCCTAAGCGGCTCAATACTTTTACGGACGATAACGGATCCGGAACGAGACGGAGGATGGGTGGGAAGAGCATAGCCTTTCCCTGATCCGGACTCGGAGAGATGTATAGGGATGAAGAAGGGTAAGGGAAAATCGGGGGTATGTGAGGTATGCCTCGAAAGCTCCGCCTAACTTCCGAAAAACCCCGGTTCCACCGAATTTCTGGTTCCGGACTCATATATGCGGGCGGTTCAGGGAAGAGCGGTTCCGAGAAATAGATCAATGGGGCGGCTGCGCTCGGTGGAGACTGGACTCGGTCTTGCCCTGCAGCCGGTCGGTTCCACACGGTACTTTGACAGAGGCACGGGGTTACGAGCGGGCTTGGTTCAGGAATGCTTCGAGTAGGCTGAGGGCCTCGGGATTCGTGGCGAGTTCACCCGCATCAAGCACGGCCGTCCGTCCTCGTTTCACCTCACCCGAATCCTTATCTTTCCAGAGTGTCGAGACTTGGAACTTGCCGGCCCTTGGGTAGTATGAGACCAAGAGCTTGTCTGTAGTGGCGGTGTGGGGCTGTTCCTGCTCCCAGTAGGGGGTGCCACGGTAGCGGCGGGTCTTTGGCCGAAGGACCGTAGTGGGCATATGTGGACTGTACCGGCCTCAGGGGACGGAGTCAAAACCCAAACCGAAGGGGCTTGATCCGCATGGCGCGGAAACTCTGGGGGTGATTGACAGAGAGCAACGTATGGCCTATGCTTTTAAACGGATATGGCCCAACCCTGAATAGTCGCCTTTATGGCGTGCGTCTCCGAGAGGAGTAGGGGTTGGGCCGCTTTTTTTACTGGGGCCAGATGCGCAACTGCATCTCCTTCGTTGAAATGAAGCGGTAGTACTCGCTTGCATCCTTCTTTCCCTGTACCTTTCGGTTTAAAACTCCCACGACATAGTCTGCTAACTGAAGAAGGTTGTTTCCGGCAGAGTCCTGCATTTTGACCTTCTTTATTAAGGACCGGCCGTTTTCGTCCTTCATTCGGCCACTCAGATATTTTCCCAATTGCCGGCGGAAGGTATCGGTACCGCTCTCGTCAATGACGATGATCGTGTTGCTGAGGTAGGGCTTTGCATTCTCGAAGACCAATCCACAAGTGAATTTATAGAGAGAGGACTTTACCTGAAAGCCAGGTCCCCACAATCGATCGAGATCTTTATTGAGAGCAAAACCAAAATAGAGAAAACCGTATGGTGCGACCGCCTCGAGGAATCGCTTTCTCACCATATCTGAGTTGTGAGAGAAATGAAATTCGTAGCTATCAGGATAGTTAAGCTCTTTACGTAGAAGACTGATTCTTTGATCGCACGATTGAGCATCTTCATGGTCTTCAAAAATGACAAGAGCTACAACGAAATATCGGCTGGATCCCTTCCCGGTTTTAAGACCGGTATCCCCTGCTTCATCAATGAAAGCCAGCACTATCTCCCTCCAGAATAATCAACCGCGATTGCACTACCCTTTCCTTGTCACCCCTCGCCCAGACGTATACACCATCTGATCAACATGGGCTAGGATCTTCCATCGTCAATATCCATGCCCCCTGACTGAAGGTCGAAATGAGAGCCCACAACAATTTATTGCGCAGGCATCGACTCCACCCCCTCTGCGCACCAATCCGCCGTTTTTGTCCCTCCGTCATAGGGCACCGCAAGCCCCTGACTGATTAACAGGTCGGCGAGGTCTTGCCCATCCGCCAGCACGCGCGCATCAATTCTGAAATACTTGTCTCGGCTGGCCACCAGGCTTTTCCTCTCAACTCTTCTGTTCCAAGTCAGAACGAAGGCCAAAGACTTGTTTAAGATGTCTGCCTCCTGAACGCATCAAATTCGAGAAGGATGTCTACAATGCTACTGTTGAGGACTTCAATATCTTGAGATGATGGTGCATCTGGCCCCACAAGCCTGCCCCGCTTTCTGGTTAAGCAAGATACTGGTTTCCCTTCTTCTATGAGCCAGATTGAGTGTAAGAACTCATTTCTTCTCTCTGCTACCTTTTCCACCTTCGCAAGAATAGAGAGAAATTTTTTTCGGTCCTCTTCAGTGCGTTTTAAAAAATTTATGGTGCTACGAAGTTTGGTAACAAGATGTTTAGTCGGAAGGTCCCTGGTAACGACTGACGCAACGTGCGGGTCCATGCCCCAAATGTCCCAAGCGATTTGCTCAAGTAGAGAGTGGAGCAACGAAAATCGAACGGCCAGTTTCCCTAGCCCCCTTTCATATGGTGCGTTGAGCTTGTCGCGTGCTTCGTTTTGGCGCTTCATTAATGCCAGCGTAACCTTTTTGACCTTCTCTGCCTTGTCCATCTTTGCCCAACCCCCATGGAAAGGCACGCATTCTACCGTAGACGTAAAAGGCGGTGTAATAAAAGTGGGCAAGCATCGCGTCAATCCTCCTCTGATATCTGACCGTGATCTACAATGCCAAGTTCTTGGGCCCGAATAGCAATCGTTGTTACGCATTCCAGGCATAGCTCTGCTTCTTCCTGTGAATATTGTTTTTTTCTGTGAAAGACCTCAATTGTCTGGTTACCCATAAAATCGGTCATAGGCACAACCGCCATGTATTGAACAAACGTCCTAGGATCAATTTTTAGAAGAGCTGCGAGGCTCACAATTCGCAACGAATTGATGTGACGACGGACCGCTTCAAGCCCTCTGTCAAGGACGTGCGCTTTATCACGATCAGGGAAAAGTTTGGTTCCCAAACTTAGATCGAATACCCCTATCTCAGGGAGCAAGTGCTGTAATGGTTCGCCGATCAAATAGTCAGCTTTCCCACAATGCTCTACGCACGTCTTGTAATCTCCATCGCTCAGTCTGATCTCTGCCTGCTTGATCTCATCGCGAATTATTTTGGATTCGATCAGATCGGCCATTGACAGGGATTCAAAATCCAGATCGAAAAATTGCCTCGTGATCTCGCGTATGAAGTCTTCCGCGTACCCAAGAAGCTTCAATGCTTCACCGGGAACCGGCAAAATTCCATGATGTTTAAATCCTACGCGAGACGTATTAAGTTCTGTCAGCTTTGCCTTGTACGGAATCGATTGGTTTGTGCCGCCCTCGATTTTGGAAAGAAGACCGTGAAAGTGCTCCTTCTCACTGACTCCCAGATTTTTCTCTTTCACGATCGTCCATGCAAGCAGTTCAACGGCATCCTGAGCAAGGGAAACTGCGATGCCGCTCGCAAAAGCATCGTTTATATGCCACTGTGATTTTGCGACACTAAGTAAACGCTTACATCGCTGGAGTTGAGGAAGTAGGGACATCAGTAGCCCGATAATTTGGTGACAGTTCTCTGTTGGTCTAAGGCTTGACGCTGTTCCATCTGGTAATTGTGCAGACGGTGCATTCCTTGATGACTGTAAGGATCTGGCTTCTCTCGCACGCGCGAACATCCTGTTTCGAAAACCGTCTTGCCAGACGCTCGGCAATAAGGAGATGGTCATAAGATTCCACCGTCACGCTCCCTATCTTGCCCGCCTGCAACAGCCGTAGAAACTGCATCGCCCAATCGAGATCTTTCAACGCCTGGTGCAGTTCCGTCATAGTGCCTCGCGCCTGCTTCAAGGGAATTCGCACGCTGGACGCCTCATGTCCGGGGACAATAGAAACTTTGTCTAGAGCTAGCTCGGAGGTCTGAACCTCAGTAGGAGGCAGCCATTGTTCGAGCTTTTTGAGGCATTCGCTGACTTCCTTGCTGAAGGGCGCCAATATCTTATCGCCTTCTTCCGTCGACGCATCAATTTCTCGGTGTGGAACTGCTATTTCTGCGAGAACCGGGGCACAGACAGCGAACCAGAGAATCAGCAAGTTTGAGCACGCAACACGGCGATTCATTCAGAGGCCTCAGACCTGATGTCTACGTGTTAAAGCGGCGTGGTCAATGAGTGGTCAGCGTGACGCCACTTTCAGTATACTAACGTTATTCCATGAAGCGTGAACGAGGTGTCAAAGAATTGGAGCCCCGCATAAACGATCTTATACAGCAGGCTGCGCTCGCTATAAAGTTGCTTTCGGAACCAAATCGAACAAAAGCAATAAGTTTATTGGATAAGAAGCGCCGAGAGTACGTGGAACAGCATCCAATCGCGGCAAGGCTTTACGGGAGGGAGTTTCCTAATAAGCGGGGCAGACCTAAGACCTCAGCAACCGTCAACGCTCAATCACTGGCCATCTATTTGGCTGTTAAGATAGGTGTGGCCTCAAAGGCAGATATTTTGCGTGAATTGGGACGGGCGCCATCGGTTGGCACAAATATTAAGGGACGGTACGAATGGCTTGTTCCTCGAATTGAGTCAGGACGGGAAATTTTTCTCGAGAGAACAACTCGAGAACAGCAAGCCGCAGAGGCAAAAATCCGTGCGATGGACTCAAATAGGTTCCTTAAGTTTCTTTCAACTCTCCCCTCCAACTAGCCCCCCTCAACCTCTCCCCTAATTCTGACAGAATTAGGGGCCAGAGACAGAACTCCATTCCATCATTATGCTGTCCTCCATGAACTATGGAGGTGCAGCGATGAAAACTCTTCTCACGAGTGACGTAGCACGTACCCTGCGTGTCAGTGGGGATCTCGTTCGATATTACGAACGGCGCGGCCTTCTTCGCGCAAGTCGTAGCCAGGGCGGAGTTCGCCTTTTCGACAGACGAGACGTTGAGAAATTCGCAGCGATGCGGAAGGCGAAGAAGGCTTGAAAACAGGAACGCCATCCCCACTTCACGGGCAAGGATGGCGTTCGCAAACATGGAGGATATTGAGCCATGCAAAATCTAACATCAAGTTCACTCCCATTCAAGGCGGGTAGTACCCGGCGGCGTGAAGATCTATCCGGCTATGTAGCGCTTGGTTTGGTTATGAGAAAGGTTCGTCGTCTTCAACGTCGTGAACTCGTCCAAGTTCCGTCCCGTCCTCTACCTTCCTACGCTGGAGCGCGACGGTAATGAAAGCCCGGCCAAGCCTCCAGTTTTACCCTTCTGATTGGCTACGAGATCCCGGATTACGATCATGTTCGCTCACCGCTAGAGGATTGTGGATAGATTCGATCAGCTTTATGCACGAGGGTGAGCCCTACGGCCACCTGACCTTGAATGGCCATGACATCGAGCCGGCCACATTGGCGCGCATGGTCGGATCACCGCTCCGAGATGTGCAACATGCCTTAGTCGAACTCGAAACGGCCGGCGTATTTAGTCGTACAGAGAAGGGAACCATCTTTAGCCGACGTATGGTGCGTGATGAAGCTGTTCGCGTAAAGCGGGCAGAAGGGGGCCGCCTGTCCCTAAATCATCCTGATGTTCCAAGGAGGAAGGATAGGGGAAAGGATATGGTAAAGGATACCTTGCCACCATCCTTTAGTGGTTCCTTCGAGGGGTCCCCTTCTTCTTCTTCTTCCTCTTCAGAAAGAAAAGAAGAAGAGAAGAGAGCTGGTTCGGCCTCGCCGTCACCAGCCAGCGTCGGCCGCAGCAAGCTAACCGATGCGGAATTCATCGAACAGCTACGACAGAATCCTGCCTACCAACATCTCAATGTCGACTCAGAGCTCGGAAAGCTCGATGCCTGGCTGCTCACTCCACGAGGAGCCGGCAAGAAGAAGACCCGCCAGCGAATCGTGACATGGTTGAATCGGGCGGCCGATGAGCAGCGTCCGGTGGCATCGTCGATTCAGTTGGTCACGGGCTGTGTTGAAAAAATCGACGACGGAACTGGCCGTGGCTATGTCGATTGCGAGGGACCTGTCGCGCCAAACCAGTCTCTTCCCATTCGCCAACTCTGCGTTGAGCATCTCTCACGTCGGCTACAGTTAGAAAAACACATCGCAAACGGGCGGTCCTCATGACGACGGTAACGATCGAGCAACCAGCCATGCCGCCACACGATCTCGACGCCGAACGCGCAATTCTCGGCGCCGTCCTGTTGCATCCTCCAGCACTGGAGATCGTGGGTGAGATCATACGTACGGACGACTTCTATGACGCTCGGCATCGGGACATTTTCAGCGCAATGGGTCGACTCGAACAGGCAAACCGCCAGATCGACCACATTACCGTATGCGAAGCACTCCAAGCCGCGGGCCGACTGCAGCAGGTTGGTGGTGCCGCAGCCGTGGCGGAGTTGATCAATGCGGTCGCTTCGCCCGCGAATGTGCAGACCCATTGTCGAATCGTGCGCGAGAAAGCACAGCGTCGGAGCCTTCGCCGGATCAGCTATGAGTTACACGCGAATGCATGCGATGAACAAGAGTCGTTATCTCAACTCATCGAGCAGACGGAACAGAAACTGCTCGCGGTAGAAAGTGACTCAGACGATGCAGCCCCTCGCTCCATGGCCGAAAATGTGAGCGATCGGCTCCGGCATCTGGATCTTTTGTACAAACGGAAGATCCAGGCTGGACTGTCCACGGGACTTCCCTCTCTGGACAATCTCACTGCGGGATTCAAGCCTGGGAATTTGATCATCGTGGCAGCGCGACCGGCCATGGGCAAGACCGGGCTAGCACTTACCATCGCAGCTCGCATTGCCATTCAACAACGACTCCCTGTGCACGTGTTTTCCTTAGAGATGACGCGCGATGAACTCACTGACAGACTGCTTGCCATGACTGGGACCGTGGATCTCAAGGCATTGCAAACGGGCAAGCTCAGTGGAGAGGAATGGTGGCGAGTTGCTGAGGCAGCTGGGCGATTAGAACACGCCCCGCTGCATATCGACGACCGAGGATCGGTAGCCCTGCCCCAGCTGCGAAGGCGAGCGCGACAGGCAAAGGCCAAACATGGGATGGCGCTCCTCGTCGTAGACTATCTCCAGCTCATTTCCCCCTCAACTCGGAGCGAGTCTCGCCAACAGGATATCAGTGATATTTCCCGTGGCTTGAAGCTTCTGGCTAAGGAATTATCCGTTCCCGTCGTGGCGCTCTCTCAGCTCAATCGAAAGGTTGATGATCGTGGCGATCAACGTCCGCTCCTGTCGGATTTGCGGGACAGCGGGGCGATTGAGCAGGATGCCGATGTGGTCATGTTTATCTACCGGGATGAGGTCTACCACAAGGACTCCGAGGACAAGGGAATTGCCGAAATCTTGATTCGGAAACAGCGAAATGGACCTGTCGGCATGCGGCGACTGGTCTTCATAGAACGTTATGCACAGTTTTGTGAGTTGGAATCGGTTCACCAGTAACGACGGAGCACCATGACCACTGAACGCCGAGACCTACCAAGCCGTCGAAACCACAGAACTCAGAAGGTGCGCATTGCCGGCCAGCGCACTGCCTATGACGTCCTGGGACGCTTGGCTTCCCTTGCACTGCAGTATGGGGCTCCGCTGGAAAAGGTCGGGGAAATGCTCATGGGGGCCAAGTTCGAGCCGGCCGGACCTGTTCAGCTGCACGCCCGAATCAAGAATTGCACGAGCTTGCCGGATCTCATCGGCCGACACCTTTTGGCGGAATTCTGTGGCCGCGCGGATCTCGCGCATGTGGATCAACCTGAACCTGGAACGGAGGTGTAGTCATGCCGGCAATGATTATGGCGGGGCTTGGTGGCTTGGGCGTCGTGGGGGGGGGTATCTCCAAGGCGTTTGGTGGTAACTCGCAAGCGAAGGCGGCTCGCAAGGCCGCCCAGATGTACATCGACTACCAAAACCGGGAACGGGAGAAGTTCCTTGGGGCGACCAGTCCGATTCGTGACAAGCTCATGACGTACTCCCAGGGCAAGTCCGGATATGACGAAGACCTGCTCCGCGGCATGAAGGATGACGTCAATGAGGACTACGGACAGGGCCTCGCGGATATGTCCAGGATCACGGCTAATTCCGCCGTCGGCAAGAATTCCGGCGGGGGCAACGTCTACACCCCTGGTCGATACGATCGGGCGACTCGGCAGCTCGGCCAGAACCTTGCGGCCAACAAAGCCAAGATGATCAGGGATGTGAACCAAAAGAACGCAGACATGGCGGTGAGTAACCAGCGGTTTGCGGTCAGCGCCCTACCTACCTATACGCCGGGACTCTCTGCGACACCTCAGATTGAGTATGGGGCGTTCCAAGGATTGAACGCGGTGGCGCCGTGGGAAAACTACGTTGGGGACATCATGCAAAGCTTGGGAAGCCCAGCGATGAGCGCCGGGATGGATTGGCTCGCCCGGGGCCCAATCGTTGAGAAGTTTGCCCGGATCCAATCGCAGAACGATCAACGGAGAAGTCCGCCGCAGTCATGGGACAATTTTTACACGTCGCCATATCTGCAGTACTGAGGCCAGCCATGGAACAAGAAATCACGCTTCCTCAAGAAGTTTCCGACGCAGTCTTGATCGGGAGGCTTCGGCAGTGGGCGCGAGAGATGACTCCTCTAGAGGCTGCTCAAATTCTAGCGACGTGTTCAGTTGAATCAATGATTGCCTATCTACGAAGCCAGAATCGTCCGTTGCCCAGCGATCCGCATAAGCTCTGGGGCTTGTTTTCGGTTGAACTCCTGGCACGCACAGAGAGCTTGAATGCATCACATGGGAACGCGGGGACGGCCTGAGGATTGCCGATGATATCCATTCCAACCCTCAATGATTTGGCTGCACACCCGGAGCAAGCCACGAATCTTCCCCCGCATGCTGCAGCCATGCTGTTAGCGCAAATGGCGAGTTTGCAAACAGTCCTGCTGAGTCGGCTCTTTGTGGGAATGTCTTCGGATCCTCGCCGTGAGGAGGGAGGAGAAGACCGCCTTCTACTGGTTAATGAAGCGGCTAGCATGCTCGGCATGACGAGAGATTATCTCTACCGCCATGCCGGCCAGTTTTCCTTTACCGTTCGTCCTGCCCCCAAACAACTTCGTTTCTCAAAGCTTGGCATTCAGAAATACATTCGAAATCGACAGGGCAAGTAATCGCAGGCTCCATGTCGCATCCTACGTGTTGCCGTATATGTATATTGACAGCAACCCGTAAATCCGTATATTGTTGAGTCATGAAGTCCGAACGCAAAGGAGGGGAGACCGTGAAGACAACCGTTGAATTGCCTGAAGAGTTGTGGCGCAAAGCGAAGATTCGAGCGATGGATGATCGATCTGATTTGCGGTCCGTAATCATTGCCGCATTAGAGACGCATCTGAAAAAGGCGGCCAAGTAAGGAGGAGCACCATGGAGCCCGTCACGCATGTGCAACCAGAGGTTATGTCTTCCCCTGAGGCCGTGTCGGTGGCGTCGGTCAGAGTGCCGCTTGAGGCAAGACCAAAGCGGGTCGCATTGGAAGTCAGCAAGAATGCCCGCGGCTATGGGAGAGTGTTTCAACGCGGAAAGCGTTTTTGGATCGCCTACTATGCGCCGGAGAATGGCCGGAGTGTCGAGCATCGAGAACCGGGCGGGGAGACAGAGAAAGAAGCTCGCAAGAAACTGAAGAGCCGCTTGGAAGAAGTGGGCGCACATAGACGGTTGGGTATCCGCTTCCAAGGGCCACGACAAGAACGGGTGACAGTGGAAGAACTGTTGAAGAACCTGGAGCGGGATTACTCCATTCACGGACGGAAATCTCTGCCTCAGCTTCGTTCGCACCTCCAACACATTCGGAAATTCTTTGCCATGGACAGGGCTCACGCGGTGACAGCGGAGCGCTTGCGTGACTATATCGCTGCTCGCCAGCAAGAGCAGGCTCAGGCGGCGACCATCAACCGTGAGCTCGAAGGCCTTCGGCGAGCCTTTGCTTTGGCGGTGGAATCGCAAACCCTGGTGACTATCCCCATGTTTCCAAGTCTTCCGGAGGACAACGCGCGCCAAGGGTTTTTTGAGCGGGGGGACTTTCAGGCTGTCCTCGATCATTTGCGGGATGACGATGTGAAGGATTTCTGTGATTGGTTCTATCGGACGGGGATGAGGCCGGGCGAAATTCGTGCTCTGACGTGGGACTCGCTGGATCGTGAGACCTGGACGCTTCGCCTCCATGCAAGAGATGCCAAGACGCGCCGCGGTCGGGTCATTGCGCTGGCTGGCGAAGTACGTTCGATCATTGAACGAAGAATTAAGGCGAGGCGTTTGGACTGCCCCTGGGTCTTTCATCGTGCGGGAAAGCCGCTTGGTGACTTCCGAAAGACTTGGAATCGGGCTTGCCGAGAGGTGGGTATCAGTGGGCGGTTGATCTACGATCTGAGACGTACAGCGGTGCGGAACATGGTTCGGGCGGGGGTGGATCCGGCCGTTGCGATGAAGATCAGCGGGCATCGAACCCGGAACGTCTTCGATCGTTACAATATCATCAGCGAGGATGACATCCGGCAGGCGGTGCTGAAGACCGATGCGTATGTCGAAAACCTCCCGCGCGTGGCGTCGGTCGTTCCTTTGCGTACGGAAATGGGACGGTAGAAAAGTGGTCCGCGGTGCAGAACACGGACAAAACGCGGACAATTGGTGCGGGGAAAGAAAAAGGGGCTGACCGTGTGATGACGGCCAACCCCTTTGAGATTCGTCAGTTACGTTGGTTGCGGGGGCCGGATTTGAACCGACGACCTTTGGGTTATGAGCCCAACGAGCTACCAGGCTGCTCCACCCCGCGACCGGATACTAACAGGCGTGTGAAACGAGAGTCAAGGAAGCCGCTGCG
>WBZN01002069.1_pt1 | contig 11471 bp, 12 predicted proteins | sample 5204281 | NCBI WGS metagenome assembly WBZN01 (sample SAMN12344347, study PRJNA552823) | activated sludge metagenome | biome: Activated sludge suspended growth; feature: Nitrification reactor; material: Wastewater; isolation source: activated sludge from nitrification reactor of wastewater... | reverse complement strand
GCACCGCCGACACCCTCACCGTCACCGAGAAGGGCAGCGGCGCGGCGGTGAGCATCCAGCTCAGCAACGGGATGACCACCGCCCAGATCGCCAGCGCGCTCACCAGCGCCTTCGGGGCGTCGGTCAGGCACAAGATCGCCACCGGCACCGTGCTCTACGGCGACGCGGCGGGCACCGTGCCGATGACCGGGACCACCAAGTTCTCCGAGCTCCGCAGCGCCGGCGGCGGGACCTTCGGCATCGTGGACGGCCAGACCATCGCCTTCAGCGGCAAGCGCGGCGACGGCACCACCTTCGCCGGCACCTTCAGCATCACCAGCGCCAGCAGCCTGACCGTGGGCGACCTCGTCACCCAGGTGCAGGCGGCCTACGGCAGCGGCGCGGCGGTGAGCGTGAGCGGGGGCCAGATCGTGGTGGAGGATGGCCAGGGCCGCACCTCCCAGCTGGCGCTCACCCTGACGCCCGGCAACGAGGGCGGCGGCACCCTCGACTTCGGCGCCACCACCACGCTCGCCACCGGGCGCCCGGTCCTCTCGCTCGCGGCCACGGACGTCGGCGGGCAGCTGCAGGTGAACGCCACGTCCTTCGGCAGCAGCCCCGGCTTCACCGTGGCCTACACCGCCGGCGGCGCCGACGGCACCGCGCAGCTCGGGCTGGCGGCCGGGACCTACAGCGGGCTCGACGTGACCGGCACGATCGGCGGCTATGCCGCCACCGGCGCGGGCCGCACCCTGGTGGGCGGGGACGGCACCGCGGTCGAGGGGCTGACCCTGAGCTACTCCGGCACCGCCACCGGCGCCGCCGGCTCGGTCAGCGTGACCCTCGGCACCGCGGCGCAGCTGCAGCGGGCGCTCGACAGCTGGCTCGAGGCCAACTCCGGCACCATGGCCAAGAAGGAAGGCTCGCTCAACGCGCGGGTGAAGACCCTCGAGGACAAGGCGCTGATGATCGACGCGCGGCTCGACCGCCGCCGGGAGAGCCTGCTCAAGCAGTTCGCCCAGATGGAGACGGCGATCGCGCGGCTGCAGCAGAGCTCGAGCAGCGTCACCGCGATGCTCCAGTCCTTCAGCAAGTCGAGCAGCTGAGCGTGCCCGCCGACCGCATCCAGCCGATCCTCGCGGCGATCGTGGACCTGGCCCGGGTGGACGCTCCCCGGGCGCTCGACCTGGCGCTTGCCGAGGCCCGTGGCCTGGTGTCCGACGCCGGCCAGGAGCGGGATCCGGACCGGCTGCTGTCGCTGCAGGCCGGACTGCAGCGGACGCTCGCGGTCCTGGAGCGGGAGCAGCAGCAGGTGGCCCGTGAACTGGGCGCCCTGCAGCGCGAGGCGCTGCAGCGGCAGGGCTACCGCTCGGCCGTGGCCCGGGCCCCGGCCATCGACTGGCGCGGCTAGGCGCGGGGTGCCCGGGACGGCTACAAAGTTCCTCCCGGATGCCGATACTCAGAAGGTCCGCAGGCGCATCACCGTCCCGCATCGTCCGTGGAGGTCCCTCGTGAGCTACGCCGGCGTCGCCAGGTACCAGCAGAACGACGTCTTCTCGATGTCGCCCGCCCGCCGCCTCGTGTTCCTCTATGGACAGGTCGTGGCCAACCTGCGGCAGGCCGCGCGGTTCCTGGAACGGGGCGAGATCGAGGCCCGGTCGCGCGCCCTCACCCGGGCCCGCGACATCATGGGGGAACTGCTGTGCACCCTCAACTTCCAGGAGGGGGGCGAGATCGCCGCCAACCTGGCGAGCCTGTACCTGTGGATGATGGACGAGACCCTCGAGGTGGACCGGCGCCAGGATGCCAAGCGCCTGGAGCGGCTCACCGGGATGGTGGCCGAACTCCATGCCGCCTGGGAGCAGGCCGCGGCCCAGGTGCCGGAGCTGCACCCGGCGGCCGCCGTCGGCGAGTAGCCCCGCAGGGCCCCAGGAGCCCGGTCCCGACCGGGCCCGGGTTCGTGGTACACCGTAACCCATTGCGGGGCAGGCACCTGCAGCACGCCCCGGCCGCACCACCCGCCCCACCCCGCCGCCTCTGCCGCCCGGTCGTTTCTGCCCCTCAAGGTTTGCCGGTTCCGGGCGATACTGTCCGGGAGAGGGTCCTTGCAGCTGGGAGGCAACATGTCAGTCCAGGCAATACAGTCGTCGAGCGTTGAGCGGGTCCCGGCGGTCCAGCCGGGCCACGGCGTACCTCGCGGGCGGGCCGAGTCGCACCCCCACGAGGTCGCGCAGGACCAGGTCCAGGTGTCGGAGGAGGGCCGGCGGCTGTCCGCCACGGCCTCGTCCACCGCCTCCACCGTCTCGGGCACGGCCAAGGCCACCGAGAGCGGGCAGGGGCTGCAGCTGGATCCGCGCAAGCTCCGGGAGCTGGCGGGCATTCGCGCCCCGTCGGATCCGGTGCGCGCCGACGACCGCGAGTAGCACGCAGCACCGGTACCGAGACTGGCCGGGCCCCCGGTGGCCCGGCCGCGAGGGATTGCGGTCCACCCCTCAAGTCCCGGGCCGGCATGCCGACAGTTGAGTCACAACGAGGAGTCCCATGGCAATCGATCCTACCAAGGCGAGCGGCGCCCAGTCCCCCCTGACGGGTCCGCGCCTCGACCAGGCGGCAGGCAACCAGGCGGCCCGGCAGTCCGGGCAGGCCCGGGCCGCGGGTGTCGAGCGCGAGGCGGCGGCCGATGACCAGGTCCAGCTGTCCGCGGAGGCCCGCGCGGCGCGTCCGGCGCCCGGGACCAGCCCCTCGGGGCTCTCGGCGGACCGCATGCAGGAGATCCTCAAGCGGGTCACCTCCGGGTACTACGACACCCCGCAGGTGGCGGACAAGGTCGCCCGCAAGGTCGCGGACGCCCTGGGCGGGCCGACGCCCGCCTAGCCGGTCGGAACCACCAGCTCACGGAGCGAGCGGATGAAGTGCCTGGTCGTGGATGACAGCGCCACCATGCGGCGGATCGTGGTCAATGCCCTCAAGAGCATCGGGTACGACGACGTGGTGGAAGCGGGCGACGGCAGCGACGCCCTGCAGAAGTGCGATGCCTCGGTGGAGCTGGTGATCACCGACTGGAACATGCCGGTGATGGGCGGGCTCGATTTCGTGAAGGCGCTGCGCGCCAACCCGCAGCATGGCAAGACCCCGATCCTCATGGTCACCACCCGCAGCGTCAAGGAGGACATCCTCCAGGCGGTCGAGGCGGGAGTGTCGGGCTACATCCTGAAGCCGTTCACGCCGCAGGTCCTCAAAGAGAAGATCGACCAGATCCTCTCGCTCGCCTCAGGCTCGGCCTGAGCCGTCCGCCACGGAGGGTGACATGGATGCCGCCCAGGTCAAGGCGCTCGCGACCGAGCTCGAAACCACGCTGGGGCTGCTCGGGGAGCTGATCGAGGAGCTGACCAGCCACCGGGGTGAGTGGCCGACCTCGAGCCGCGCCACCACCATCGTGAGCCAGCTGGCCACCCGGCCCAACCTGGTGGAGCTGCCGGCGGTGCTGCTGCGCGCCCACGCCGACATCACCGAGATCCTGGGCGGCATCCGGCTCACCCGCGAGGCCATCGAGGCCCACGCCGTGGAGCGGATCCGCGACACCAAGGACAAGCTCTCCGACGTGACCAGCACGACCGAGAGCGCCACCCTGGAGCTCATGAACGGCCTCGACCGGTCGCTCGAGCTCATCAACCGGCTGGAGACCCAGTCGGCGGGGAACGCCTCGGCCGACGGGTTCCAGAACCTGCGCGACCAGGTCAGCGCCCTCTTCAACCACCTCCAGTTCCAGGACATCACCGCCCAGCAGCTGCAGGGCGTCGGGCACGCGCTGCTCGACCTCGAGGTGCGGGTGGCGGCGGTGGCGGCGCTGTTCGACAGCGCGCTCCGCGACGGCACCAAGGCGGAGATCCTCCGCAAGGCGATGGACACCTCCTCGGCCCACCTCGCCTTCAATCCCGACGCGACCATGAAGCGCTCGCACGCCGACCAGGCCATGATCGACGAGGCGTTCAAGGGGGCCCGGAATGGTGCGCCCGGTTCCGGCAGCCACGCCGCCGACGGCGCCCGCGCCTGACGCGCCCGCGAGCCCCGACAGCCCCGCCCTGCTGGATGGCATCCAGCGGGACAAGCTGTCGCTCATCGGGCACATGGCCTCGAGCATCGCGCACGAGCTGTCGAACCCGCTCGCCACGATCGTGGCCAGCACCCAGGCGATCCTCTCGTTCTGGCCCCGGGGCGGCGGGCCCGCCGGCGCGCGCGACCTCGCGGGCGCGCCCGCCGACTGGACAGCCACCGGCGTCCCGCTGCGCCAGCTGCGCGAGGACCTCGAGCTCATCCTGGCCGAGGCGCGCCGCGCCGGCGACATCGTGCATGGCCTGCTCGCCTCGGCCCGCCAGGACCCGCCGGAGTGGCGCATCGTGTCGCTGGCCGACGTGGTCCGCCGCACCGTGGGCCTCTGCCGCCACCACCTCAAGCTGCACAACGTCACCCTGCAGGCGCCCTACTTCGACCCCCACGAGGGCTACCCCCTCTGGAGCCGGATCCGGGGCGACGCCAACCAGCTGCAGCAGGTGCTGCTCAACCTCGTCATCAATGCCCAGCAGGCCATCACCGCGCACCGCGGCTTCGGGACCGTGCGCATCACCCTGGCGCCCGACGGGCCGGACCGGATCCTCCTCACCGTGGAGGATGACGGGCCCGGCGTGCCCGCGGCGCAGCACGAGGCGATCTTCCGCCCCTTCTACACCACCAAGCCGCGCGGCCAGGGCACCGGCCTCGGCCTCTCGATCTCGGCCGAGATCGTGCGGGCGCATGGCGGGCGCATCGCGGTGACTGCCCATACCAGCGGGGGCGCGGCCTTCCGCCTGAGCCTGCCGTCGCTCGCCGCCTCGGACCGCAGCGCGGGGATGGACGCCGGCGCGCCGGACCGGCCGCCGACCCCGACGCTGGCGCTCCCCGAGCCGCCGGCGCCGCTGGTCACGGGCGAGCAGCAGCGGCTCCTGCTGGTGGACGATGAGTCCGGCATCCGCCGCAGCGTGGGCCGCTACCTGCGGCGCGCCGGCTACCAGGTCACCGACGTCCCGAGCGCCCAGGCGGCCCTCAACGCGCTCAGCACCGCGCGCTACGACGTGATCGTCTCGGACCTGCGCATGCCGGGCCTCTCCGGCGAGGAGTTCTTCCGCCGGCTGGAGCGCGAGCACCCCGAGATGCGCCGGCGGATCATCTTCACCAGCGGCGACATGCTGCGCGACGAGACCCAGGCCTTCCTGAACGGTGCCGGCTGCCCGGCCCTGCAGAAGCCCTACGAGCTGGGCGAGCTGGTCCAGCTCATCGCCTCCCTGCTGCCGGCGCCCGCGACGCGGGCCACGGCCTGAGCCCGACCGTCCCGTGCCCGGCACTCCCGCCCCGTTCACGAGCATCCCGATGGCCTCGTTCATCCCCGCCGACCTGACGCCGACCGGCGACCGCGTCGTCTTCGCCGCGCTGCCCGACGGCCTGCTCGTCGTGGATCCCCTGGGCCTGGTGCGCGACGCCAATCCCGCGGCGGAACGGCTCTTCGGCCGCACGGCGGACGGGCTCCGGGCCACGCCGCTCGACCGCCTGCTCGGCCGTGGCGACCCGGCCATCGGCCTCGCGGCCGAGCTGCGCGCCGCGCGCACCGAGGCGCCGGTCCGCTGGTCCGGCTGCCGCGGGCGCAGCGGCGAGCAGAGCGAGTTCGCCTGCGACGTGACCGCGGTGCCGCTCAGCGGCCGCGGCGCGCCGGGACGCTGGGTGATCGTGGTGCAGGAGACGGGGGCCCGGGAGTTCGCCTCGGTGCAGCGCCGCGAGTCGGCCAAGATGGCCGCCGTGGCCACCCTGGCGTCGGGCATCGCCAACGACTTCAACAATGCGCTGGCCGCCATCAGCGGCAGCATCGAGGCCGCCCGCCTGCGCATCGTGTCCCAGGACCGGGTGCCCCCGCGTGAGCTGCTCGACGCCAAGGAGGCCACCCGGGCCGCCGCGCGGCTGGTCCGCCGGCTGCTCAACTTCGCCCGCCCCGCGCCGGGGGTGCGCCGTCCGCTCGACCCGGGCCACCTGATCGAGGAGGCGGCCCAGGTCCTCCGGCGCGACCTCGACCCCAGGATCACCCTCGTCACCCACCTCGATCACGGCGACTGGCACATCAAGGCCGACCTCGAGCAGCTGACCGACCTGCTGGTGAGCCTGGGCCACAACGCGCTCGAGGCGATGCCCGCCGGCGGGGTGCTGACCCTCGCCACCCACCGGGTGGCGGGCGGGTTTGGCCCGGGGGCGCCGCAGGGCACCGCCGGCCGCGAGTTCCTGCGGGTGGACGTGCGCGATACCGGCACCGGCATCCCGGCCGAGATCCTGCCGCGCATCTTCGAGCCGTTCTTCACCACCAAGGAAGCGGGCCGCGGCTCCGGGCTGGGCCTGGCCACGGCCTACACGGTGCTGCAGCAGCACGAGGGCGGCATCTCGGTCGAGAGCGCCCCCGGGCTGGGCAGCACCTTCCAGATCTTCCTGCCCCGCACCCGCGACCCGCTCGCCGAGCCGATGCAGACCCTGGTGCTGGCCCCCGGCAGCGGCTCCGGCACCATCCTGCTGGTCGATGACGAGGCGGCGGTCCGCCGCCCGCTGCGGCAGGCCCTCGCGCTGTGCGGCTACTCGGTGATCGAGGCCCGCGACGGGAGCGAGGCGCTGCAGATCCACGAGAAGGCCGACACCCCGCTCGACCTGGTGATCCTCGACGTCAAGATGCCGGGGCTCTCCGGCTGGGAGGTGCTGGCCGCGCTCAAGACCCGTGCCCCCGGGCTCCCGGTGATCCTCACCAGCGGCTACACCCGCGAGGACAGCACGCCGCCCGCCAACCCGGCGCGGCCCGACGCCTACCTCCCGAAGCCCTACGACCTGGCCGAGCTGACCGGCGAGGTGCGGCGGCTGCTGCAGCAGGACCGGGCGGCCGGATGAAGGCCCTGATCATCGAGGACGAGCCGATGACCCGGCTCATGCTCAAGCGCCTCCTCACCCGGTTCTTCCCGCACAACGTGCTGGAGGCGGCCGACGGCGAGGCGGCGCTGGCCCTGCTGGAGCGGGAGCGCCCGGTGATCATCTTCTCCGACGTGCAGATGCCGAACATGGACGGCATCGAGTTCCTCTCGCGCCTCCGCGCCATGCCCGAGTATGCCACGCTGCCGGTGGTGATGGTCTCCTCCGTGAAGGACCGCGACCTGGTGCTCAAGCTGGTGGACCTCAAGATCACCGACTACCTGGTCAAGCCGATCGACCTGGAGCAGACCTTCCGGCGGCTGGAGCGGCTGCTGCCCGCCCTGCTCCCCGACCCGGCCGCCGCCGACCGCGCCTAGCGCCCCCGCTTGCCGGGCCGCCCGCCGCCGCAGTACGCTTCCGGCATGGACCCGACCCCCCGGACCAACATCTCCAGCGGTGCCCCGTGGGAGCCGATCGTCGGCTATTCCCGGGCGGTGCGCGTGGGCCAGCATGTCCATGTGGCCGGGACCACCGCCACCGGCCCCGACGGCGCCCTGGTGGGCCCCGGCGACATGTACGCGCAGGCCGCGCAGGCGCTCCGCAACATCGAGCGTGCCCTGCACCAGGCGGGCGCCCGGCTGGAACACGTCGTCCGCACCCGGATGTTCGTCACCGACATCGGGCGCTGGGAGGAAGCGGGGCGGGCGCACGGGGAGTGCTTCCGCGATATCCGCCCCGCGGCCACGATGGTGGAGGTCGCCCGCCTCATCGACCCGGCGATGCTGGTGGAAATCGAAGCCGACGCGATCCTCCCATGAGCCAGCCGATCTTCGTCGTGGACGCCTTCACCGACCGCCCCTTCGCCGGAAACCCGGCGGCGGTCTGCATCCTGCCCGCCCCGGCCAGCGACGCCTGGATGCGCGACGTGGCGCGGGAGATGAACCTGGCGGAAACCGCCTTCCTCCACCGCGCCGGTGCGGACTTCGCGCTGCGCTGGTTCACGCCCACGGTCGAGGTGGACCTGTGCGGGCACGCCACCCTCGCGAGCGCCCACGTGCTGTGGCAGGAAGCCCACCTCGCCCCGGGCGAGACGGCCCGGTTCCAGACCCGGAGCGGCGTGCTCACCGCGGTGCAGCGCGCGCCGGGCATCGAGCTCGACTTTCCCCGCGCGGCCGCCGAGGCCGTGCCGCCGCCCGCCGACCTGCTCCCCGGCCTCGGCCTCGGCGCGGCGCCATGGGTCGGGCGGAACCGGTTCGACTACCTCGTGGAGGTCGAAACCGAGGCGATGGTCCGCGGGCTCACCCCGAACTTCCACGCGCTGCGGACCCTCGGCGTGCGGGGCGTCATCGTCACCGGCCGCGCCGACCCCGGCCAGCCCTACGACTTCGTCTCCCGCTTCTTTGCCCCGGGCGCCGGCATCGATGAGGATCCGGTCACCGGGTCGGCGCACTGCGCCCTCGGGCCCTACTGGGGCCCGCGGCTGGGCCGCGACACGATGACCGGCTACCAGGCGTCCGCCCGCGGCGGCACCGTGCGGGTGACCCTGCGCGGCGACCGGGTCCTGCTCGGCGGGCAGGCCGTCACGGTCCTGCGCGCCACCCTGCTCTAGCGCCACCGCTCCGCGACCTCCCGGCGGCCACGGGCATCAGACGGGGCAACCGAGTCCCGGAGCCGTCGTGCATCGCATCCTCGCCAGCCTGCTGGTCGCCGCCCCCCTCGCCGCCCAGCAGCCGGTCCCCGCGCTGGTGGCGGAATACGACCGCATGGCCGCCCGGCCGCTCTGGCCCGGCTTCTCCCCGGCCACGACGCCCCTCGCCATCTATGACGGGGCCCGGACCTGGCTGCTACGCCACCCGCATCCCCCCGAGGGATTCCAGGCCACGCCGCTGCTGCCGGGGGCCCGGATCATCGTGGGGCGCCTCGCCGAGGTCCGCGCCAATACCCACGCCGACATCGGCGGCACCCCCACCGCCACCCTGCTGTGGCCCGCCGCGGGGGGTGAACCGGCCGACCTCGCGGCGGTGCTCATCCACGAGGCGTTCCACGTGTACCAGGCCCGGGCGCATCCCACCTGGTACGGCAACGAGGCCGTGCGCTTCACCTATCCCGCCACGGACTCCGCCGCCCAGGCGCTGCAGCGGCTCGAGACCGAGGCGTTCCGGCGGGCATTGTCCGATCGGGGCCGCTCCGCCTGCTGGGCGGGCCGGGCGCTGGCGCTGCGGCGTGAGCGCGCCGGGGTCCTCGGCCCCGACGCGATCGGCTACGAGCGCGGCAACGACCTCAACGAGGGCCTCGCCACCTGGGTGCAGCGGGTCGCCCGGCGCGGGCGCTGGGACTCCCTGATCCCGGCGGCCGGCTTCGGTCCCGACGCCGTGCGGGAACGCACCTACGCGGTGGGCCCCGCCCAGGCCGAACTGCTGGAGCGGTTCCTGCCAGGCTGGAAGGACACGCTGAGCGCCGACTCCACCCGCACCCTCGACGGGCTGCTGGAGCGAGCCCTGGCCACGGTGAGCTGCCGCGCGGACTTCACGACGGCGGAATCCGATTCGGTGGCGGCCCGGGCCGGCCGCGAGGTGGCGTCGGTGCTGACCAGCCGCGACTCGCTGCGGGCGGTATTCCTCGACCGCCCCGGCTGGTGGCTGGTGCTCGAGTGGCCCGCGGCCACGCCGCTCTGGCCCCAGGGGTTCGATCCGCTCAACGTCACCCCGCTCCCCGGTGGCGAGGTGCTGCATCGCCGGCAGGTGACGCTGGGGGATGGTCACGGGACCCTCGACGTCGTCGGGGCCTGGGCCCTCACCGCCCCGGCCGGAGCCCATCCGCTCTTCACCGGCATCCGCGCCGTCACCCTCACCGGGCTCGCCCGCCCGCCGGAGGTCATCCTGCGGGGAGACTCGCTGCTGGTCCGCGCCCCGGGCGTCGAGGGGCGCTTCACCGGGCTCGTGGCCGATACGACGGAAGGCCGGGTGACCCTCCACCCGCGCTGACCGGCGCGGGTTGGCCAGCACCTCCGTCGCGGGGTACCTTCTCCGGCGTGCCCTCCCCGCCGGAACAGGGTCCAACGCCGCCCCGGAGACTGGATGCTCGTCCTTGCCACGCTGTGCCTCGTGGGCTCCCTCGCCCGCCCCGCCACGGATACCACCCGGAAGAAGACCGACAGCCTGCCGCTGGTCCCGACCCGGACGGTGGAGTTCGAGACCAGCGAGGGCACTTGGCTCTCCCTCGACGTCTCGCCGGACGGGCGGACCCTCGCCTTCGAGCTGCTGGGCGACATCTACACCCTGCCGATCGGCGGGGGCCGCGCCACCGCCATCACCCGCGGGCCGGCCTTCGACTCCCAGCCCCGGTGGTCGCCGGATGGGAGCCGGATCGTCTTCCTGAGTGACCGCGACGGTGGCGAGAACGTCTGGACCATGAACCCCGACGGCACCGGGACGAAGGCGGTGAGCAAGGGGGAGAACAACCTCTACGCCTCCCCCGAGTGGACCCCGGACGGGGACTACATCGTGGCCTCACGCACCAACGCCCCGCTGGGCAGCAACTACCAGCTGTGGCTGTTCCACAAGGATGGCGGGCCGGGCCAGAGCCTGACCAAGGACGACAAGGGCATCGGCGCCCTCGGCTCCGGGCGGGGGACCAACATCAACAGCCTGGGCGCCGCCTTCGGGAAGGACGGGCGGTACCTGTGGTACGCCCGCAAGCGCGGCGGCTTCGGGTACAACATCGACATCTCGCAGTGGCAGCTGGCCATCTTCGACCGGCAGACGGGGCGCATCATTCCCCAGACCGACGTCTACGGCAGTGCCATGCGGCCGGCGCTGTCGCCCGACGGGCGCTGGCTGGTGTACGCCGTCCGCCACGACGCCGAGACCGGCCTCCGGCTGCGCGACCTGGAGTCGGGTGACGAGCGGTGGCTCAAGTACCCGGTGCAGCGGGACGACCAGGAATCGCGCTTCACCCGCGACCTCATGCCCGGCGCCTCCTTCACGCCTGACAGCCGCGCGTTCGTCACCACCTGGGGCGGGCGGATCTGGCGGGTGGACCTCGCCACGCAGGCGGCGACCGAGATCCCCTTCGTGGCCCCGGTCCACCTGGAGCTCGGCCCCCTGGTGCAGGTGCCCACCCCCGTGGACACCGGAGACATCCTGCTGCGCCAGGTGCGGGACCCTTCGTTCTCGCCCGACGGCAGCCGGCTGGTCTTCTCCGCGCTCGACCGCCTCTACCTGGTGCAGCTGCCCAACGGCGCGCCGCGCCGCCTCACCAGCGACACGGTGCTGGAACAGCAGCCACGCTGGTCGCCGGATGGCCGGAGCGTGGTGTACGTGACCTGGGGGAACGGCGGCGGGCACATCCAGAGCGTGGCCGCCGATGGCCGCGGCAAGCCGGTGCGGCTCACCACCGCGCCGGCCTTCTACCAGGCGCCGGCCTGGTCGCCCGACGGGAGCCGCATCGTGGCCCTCCGCGGCCCCCGGGCCGCACGGGTCACCGAGTCGTTCGGCCCGGGCTACGAGCTGGTGTGGATCCCGTCC
>WBZN01002068.1_pt1 | contig 11476 bp, 5 predicted proteins | sample 5204281 | NCBI WGS metagenome assembly WBZN01 (sample SAMN12344347, study PRJNA552823) | activated sludge metagenome | biome: Activated sludge suspended growth; feature: Nitrification reactor; material: Wastewater; isolation source: activated sludge from nitrification reactor of wastewater treatment... | reverse complement strand
AGTTCCTTTGGATAGCAGCTCCTGACTGGTCGGTGGTGATTGCCACCCGAACATATACAGAACAGAATGGGCTTATGGCTAAGAAAGGAAAAACAGCTTACCGACCACCCCAGATCGCCCCGCCGGCAGGCACGGGCAATGCCGGACCGCAGTTCGAGGCCAAGGTCGGCGCCTTCTATGTCTTGTCGCTCCTGGCCGGCAGCGAGCCGCGCGGCCTACCGGGTGCCACTATTCGCAGTGTTGAGCTCCAACGGAGGGTCGATGGCCACCCGCTCGACGATGTGATCGTCCAAGCCCTCAACGCAGATGGCTCCCCGGCGACCCTCGAAATTCAGGCCAAGCGAACCCTGACGTTTACGGCTTCGGATTCCGAATTTCGCGATGTCGTAGGCCAAATGTGGAAAGCTGCGCAAAAGCCGGAATTCCATACCACCCGCTATGAGCTTGCCGCCGCGATAGCGCGAACATCGACGCGCATTGAGCATTTCTGCCAAGAGTTGCTCCACTGGGCCCGCCAGTTGCCCGACGCGGCGAGTTTCGCGGACCATATAAACCGGAAGGGGTTCGCCTCCGAAGGGATGCGCGATTTTGTCGGCGTGTTTCGCGCCAATCTTGCCCACGTGGCGGCTCCAACCGACGACGAGACGGTCTGGCAACTGCTCCGCCGGTTCCAAATCCTGGTCTATGATTTCGAGTCGGCCGGCTCCGACTACGAGCATCGTGCACGTGAGCGCGCGCGCCTGGTGCTTGCGCTTGATCACATGCATCGTGCCGCGGATCTGTGGCCGATCCTGATCGACTACACGGCAGCATGTGCGCGAGCAGGTGGGGCGCTGACGCATGCGAACATCACAACCGACCTTCAGCAAAAGCATGGGCTTGGTCTCGGCGTACGGCTGGATTTACGTATCGTCGATGCGCGTCTTGCGGAAGAGGCTGAGCGCGTTCTCGCCGAAATACACGACGAAGTCGGTGGCGTCAGACTGGCGCGCACTGAGCTGGTTGATATTGCTTACAGTCTGCTGGACAACAATCGCATCCTGCACATTGCAGGCGCTCCCGGCTGCGGCAAATCTGCTGTCCTGAAGCGTCTGGCTCGTCGCCTACAACCAGAGGGACGCATTGTCGCCCTGCGAAATGGACGCGTGCCGTCGGGCGGCTGGCTGCCGATGGCGCAGTTGATCGGTTGTCAAATTTCACAGGACGAACTCTTCAACGAACTGGGCTGTGGGGGCGGCGCAACCCTCTTCATTGACAATATTGACCAGATCGAGAGCGCGGCAGAATGGGCCACGCTCTCCGATCTGATGACGGCGGTGGCGAAGAACCGGGGCTGGAGAGCGGTGGTTACCGGTGGCCTCGGAAGCGAAGAATGGAAGGGCAAGCTGCCGGTCACCGCGAAGCAGGCGACTGTCGCCACGCTGGAGGTCGAGTCACTCACCGACAACGAGGTGGCCGTTCTGTCCGCGCAGAATAAAACGCTCGGGCTGATATTGAGCAGCGATCACCCCGCGAAAGGCATCGCACGCAATCTCTTCTATCTTTCGCGCCTCGTCGAACTCGGCGTTGGCAATGCGCAAACCGCCGCTGGCATTGCATCTGAGCTTGATCTGGCCAAGCTCTGGTGGCGTTACGGCGGCGGACGTTCGGAGGATGCTAGCCGGCTTGCGCGTTTGAAACTTCTGCGATTCGTCGGCTCTCAGGTCATTACCAATCCCAGCCACACGGCGTTCAAGGTTGATGACCTGGACTCATCGACGGTCGAGGATCTGTTGCGGGTTCATAGTCTGCAAGAGGTTGTCAAGGGTGCAACGGTTGCGTTCCGTCACGATGTTCTGCGCGATTGGACCGTCGGCTTCTTGTTGCACGAAAACGCTGATTTGTTGACGTCGCTTCCGACAGATCAGCCCCTCTCGCAGGGGCTGGGTCGCGGCCTCGAGATCACCGCACGTCTTGCGCTGGACGCCGACGGGGAAGGCAAGAGGTGGTTGAACCTGCTTAACGCAGTAGACCGCGAAAGCTGTCATGGAAGCTGGAAGAGACCGATCCTGCTGGCATTGCCCCGTTCCGAGCATGCGCTCACGCATTTGAACGAGCTAAAAGCAGTTCTTCTCGAAAATTCTGGCCGCCGGCTTGGAGACCTACTTCGGTTGATGATTGCCGTTGAATCGATACCGCTTGCCAAGGCGATAAGCCGCATTCAACCGACGATCCCTGTCCCTGCCGGCGTTGACGATCTCATTCTTCCCAAAGGAATGGGGTGGATGTGGCTAGTTATATTGCTCGTGGCGGAAGCGAGCGCGCTGCCAGCAGAATTGATCCCTGACGTGGCAAGGGTGTTCCAGGCATGGCTGATCTGGACACAGAATCAACGATACAATCTCAATACCATGATCGTCGGTCTGCTGTTCGACTGGCTGACGTTGGTCGAAGAGCAAATGGCGCCTCGCATCTACAAAGATATCAAAGATGCGCCACCGCCGCTGAACATCCCCCATATACGCGACGTTCGAACCCGCATCCAGATGTCGGCGTTTACGTTCGCACGCGAGAATCCAGATGCCGCGGCTCGCTACTTATCGGGTCTGGGCCCAGAATCCGTCGGCTATCACGACCAACGAACAATCCTGAGCTTCCCTGGTACTCTCGCCAGCGCGGCGCCCAAGGAATTTGTAGACTTCGCTCTAGAAACGATCATCGAAAAGGAAGATCCGGACGACTTGTATTCGCGCCGCCGAGATCGCTACGGGCCGTTTGGCGCGCACGACCATCTCTATTCGCGGGCTTCGCCAAGTCTGGGACCATTTCTTGATCTTCTCGATCATGCGCCCGCTGAGGGGTTGCGCCTGATCCGGGCGCTGGTTGAGCATGCGACCAACTGGCGCCGTCAGATGTATCGCGATGACCGTCAGCTCTTCCCAAGGCTGACGATCCATTTCCCGGACGGCAGCAAATCGTTTGAGGGGGACTGCTCCGTCTATCACTGGGCCCGTAGCATCGCGCCATCGACGGTTACGGCCTCGGCGCTCATGGCTCTTGAGGCTTGGGGCCACAAGCAGATTGAGTCAGGCCGGCCGTTTGCCGACGTCTTGCATGATGTGCTTGGCCCGGACGGATCAAGCGCTGCCTTCCTGCTCGTGGGCGTAGATCTCGTTCTGTCGCATTGGCCCCTCTCGAGCGAAGCCGCATGGCCGATGGCCGCAACCCCGGAATTGCTGGTATTCGATGACATTCGGCATCCGCGCGATGTGACGGGAGTTGATCGGCTAGACGACGGCGCGGATACCGGTCGCGTAAAGCGAGCCGACCTTGAAGCCCGACCTTCAAGACAATCACGCCTCGCCGATACATTTGGAGATTACGTCTTTGGCAACAAGCCGGAACAACTGACCGCGCTACGCGCGGCATTGGAACAAGCTCACCATGAGATCAAGCAGGGTCCCGCTGACGCCACGGAGGACGCCGTTAGCGGTCTTGGCGCAACGGCAGCACGCGCATTGCGCATGACCTATGCCGAGCATTGGCCGCTCGTCAAAGTTGCCTTGCAAGACGGCTCGGAAACCGAAGTGCGTCAGTTCCAACCCGAAGAGTCCGAAAGACGTCTTCTGGCCGAACGGCGAGCGCGCTCGAACGAAGACTTGCGTGACATGAACATTCGGCTTCGGCTCCAGACAGAGCTCCTGACCAAGCAAAAGGCGGCGCCTGACATTTTGCGCGAGGGCATGGAATGGGCAAAGAGGCAAAAGTCCATTTTCGATCCTGCCCCGACTAGTGTTGTCGACGACGACGATGATTTCAACCGACAATGGGATCGACGCGCGGTTGTCATGGCAGCCGCCCTGGCTGTTCGCGACTATGAAGGCAACGATCAGGGCGACGTCATCGAATGGGCGCGCGTCATTCTCCTGGCTGCTGCTGGCCGACAAGACAAAGAATACCGCGGCAATGAGCAAATCGAATACAACCTGCCAGCTATCGCAACGATTGGCCTATGCGCTCTCTATGTGAAAACGCGCGAAGCGTCGGTGCGCGATCTGCTCCTTCAGCTTGCAGGCTACCATCACCCGGCGGTGCTGCACGCCTTGGGGCAGCACTTCGCGAAGCTCGCTGTCATCGACGACCGTTTGGTGCGGTCCCTGATCCGAATTGCTATCGCGGGCTGTATCTACTTCCGTCGGACGGATGAACGCGACGCGCACAGGATCGCGCAGAAGGCCAACATCGATGGAAGCATCGAACGAGAGCATCTTTGGCTGAACGATGCGTCCGATGAGCCTGCCTGGCCGGAGTTGCCCTCGTGGCACTTGCGTCGCAAACGGAGCCTTCGACTTCCGGGCGGCGCGCCGCCAGCTGATGACGAAGAGACAGAAATTCGTGAGACCCACGCATTTGTCGATGAGCGCCGGCTCGGCTGCATAGTTGGCTATCTGGCGCACTTCACGCTGGGGCATGTGCCGTCATGGCTCACTTCCCTCACCGAGCATCTCATGGCTTGGACCTTGCAAGCCAACGGCCCTGCTAGGAATGAACGCTGGAGAAGCGACAACAGACCGTTCACCTGGAACTGCGACTTTTTCGATTTTGCCGGTGTGCTCGCGGTTGCCTTGCCGCATAATCAGGTCACCTCAGCACTCATCGTGCCGATTGCGCAACTGCAAGACGACGCCTTTCATGACCTGGCAGCCGCTTTCCTTCGCGGTTTCGACCGCGCCACCTTCGCGATCGATACGAAGACGCCCCAGAATCCCGCCGATGTACGCAGGTCGATTGCCGGCCGCATAAAGGAGGGCTGGAATTATCGTCGATTTCAGGACGAGAAGACCTTCACGTGTGAGACGCATGCGGGCGACGCTTTGACGGCGATGTTTTATCAGCCACCGGCATTTATGAATCGCGGCCGAACCAGCCTACCGGCCAAATGGACGGGGCTCGACGCGACGATTGAAACGCTGACCGATCTTGCCGTTGGCGCTCCGACCTCCGGCTACATAGCCTTTCTCTTCCTCAACCTGATCGACACCTCGCCTCGGGCTGCGCTCCTTCCCTTCGTGCTCGATGCGGCGACCGCATGGAGTTCCGCCTACGGTGCGGACACAAATTTTTGGTCGGAGCAGGACGTAGGTGGACGCCTTTGCGCATGGATCGATCGAACAATCGGCGAGGACCCCGCAGCCACGGCAATACTATCTGAGGTGCGCGACAGACTCTTCAGGTGCATCGACGTACTGGTGAGATCCGGTGTCGCTCAGGCGAGCGAAGTTGAGAGCCGAATTGCCGGGCTCTTGGCCAATCAATTGACGGTTTGAAGATGACACCACTCGCCGAACGAGAAAGTCGTCAAGCGGTGCGAGCCTTTGCCGCTGGATTAAGCAGTGCCACCTCGCTCAACCGCCCCAAGGATTGGCAGGCATTCGAACGCCTAACTCGGGATCTGTTCGTCAGGATTACGGGCGACGTCCACATGGACCTGCATGGCCGCAACGGCCAACCGCAATCAGGTGTCGACGTGTCTGGCGTCGATCAGCGAACGCGCGTCCAAGTCGGCATTCAATGCCGTGGTCGTGGTGACGGTTCAGCTTGGACGAATAGTCGGCTTACACAGAAGGAGTTGCGCGAAGAAGTGGCGAAGGCGCGCAGCTTTTATCCAAAGCTCGACGTCTTCGTGGTCCTCACAACGGGCCCGAACGACGTGCGATTAAAGAAGGCGGCTGCCGAGATAAGCGAGCGCCATGCGCGCGACGGGAGCTTTGAGGTGCAAGTGCATGGTTGGGATTGGCTTGAAGGCCGCTTGAGCGAGCACGCCGATCTTGCCATCCGGTATGGCCTCATCGCTGTCGCAAACCTTGGTTTTCACCATGCAACGACCGCATCAACAATTGCAAAGCAGATTGGTTCACGCTTTGCGACGGCGGTCGAATTGATGAACGATCGGCGCAGTGTGAACGAGCGGTTCACTCTGCAGAGCATTTCGAAGCACCTTGGATTTCCTGACTGGCGCAAGCTCGAAGCCATTACAGAGGGCCGTTCCGATGTGAGTGCATCGGAGCTGATCAACGTCGCGCGGGCGTTGGGCATAAGCGAGCAGTGGCTTCTCGAAGGAAAACAGACCCCCTTCCTCGTTGATCCGGAGGATTATAGAGGCGCAGAAGAACAATTTGATTCCATCCAACGGCTCAATCCACGGCGCATCATCTTCGTGCGACAGAGTGAGGAAGATTTTGAATCCATCGTGGCGGCTGAGATTGATGACTTTCGTTGGGTCACCTTCCATTGGGACCATCCAACGAGTAGCCATGTCGGCGGCACGGGCAAATATCAACTCCTCGAGTATTGCTGCCTGATCCGACGGCTCTATCGGACTTTTGACTATCCGGGCGCGTGCACTCTTCACGGAAAGCATCTCGAAAAGGCTGACTTCATGCGCCTGTGGGAAGGGGATGTTTATCCAGGAACGTTGCTTCATTGGGGACACAACGATCACTGGTGGATCGATTTTGCAGAACTGGCGAAAGAGAGGGTGGAGGGCACATCCGAATCTGCGCGAGAATTGCGCGAAGCCATCCGTATCGCACGCGTGGTGCTTGCAAACCATCAAGGGCCTTCTGAACGTAACGGCTGGATGCGCACCCAGCTCGTTGATGCAGGTATACCCGTCAACGAGCAGAAACCTGCTGCGCGCTATCCTCTCGACTTCGGCCTCTCGCGCGATTGAATCGAGGTAGACGATCAAACGCGGTCGAACGCCTGCGTGTCGGATCGTCAGGATGGCCGGCTGCGCTTCATTGCCGGCAGGGGCGGAATCACCTAGGTTACAGAGCGTATCTCGATCGTACTAAATACCGCGATGGAGACGAATGTGGCGATAAAGCGGTCAAATTCAGATATTGCCGATTTGGGCGATCCACAAATGGAAATCGCCGCACCCGAGATCGTGCCGCGGAACGATTACGCATTATCGCGTTTTTCTCGCGCGATACGGCGGCTTGGACCCAAGCCAATTCGCTCTCAAAGACGGGCCTCGATCAGAGGGCGTTTGTCCGCCACAGCCGCACTTATTCTTGTCGGATATGCCGTTCTTGAAGTCGTGCCAGGGTTAATTGACTCGAGCCAGCAACGTGCGCTGCATCGAGCTCCCGTACATCGCGACGATAGTGTCATCCGCACCGGCGTGACCGCACAGTTTAAGCGTACTGTTCTTCTCTACTATCGCGACGTGAACGGTACCTTGCATCTGCTTTTGGCCGACAAGAGCGGGGTCAACAAATTCGTCAACGACACGCTGATCTATCTGGATACGGAAAGTCAGAGAATAAGGGCGAACACGGCGGTCCGAATTAATGCGCTTCTTGCTGCGGCCTTCGCGGATCGCGATGCTTGTATTGCGACCTATGCGGACTGGTACTTCGCGTGGAGCCGATCCTGGGCTCTCCTCAAAGAAGCGTCTCTAGGCGGCTTGTCCGGCGCTCTAGCCAGTAACGTGCAAGGGATCCTCGAGGGGAGCCGTAACGCGGTTGAGGCTTATCTGATCCGGAATTATCAGAGGTTCGTGCTTAAGCCTGAGTTCCGAAATCCTGTCCTCGAAGCCGGTCTCGCCCGCATTCTGGCCGAAGCACACGAAGAATATCTCACCGTCATCACGACGCTTGATGACCGCATTCAAGACTACCTTAACCGAGAAACGAAGCACTTAGAGCATATTGATCCGCTGGCGAAGTTGGACGTTTCGCTCGGATGGGACCAACAAAAATGGAAAGCGCCGCGCGACGCGGTGGATGACGAAGGATTCAGGACGGTTCTTAGGGGAGCTGGGGCCGCGTCCGTCTCAGTCCTGGTCGCCCGGAGCGCCGCGCCGGCCATCGAGCGGGCCGTTGCTCCGATCTTCGCAAAGGCCGCAACCAAAGTCGTTACCGCCATGCGTCCACAGATCATTGGTGCCGCCGCAGGAACGATGGTTGAACCAGGCCTTGGTACGGCCGCGGGTTGGGTCCTAGGGGCGACGGGCGGCGTTGCGATAGATTACTTGCTGAGTAAGGGCGAGGAATGCCTCGATCGGCCTGAATTTGTACAGGCAAACGCACGAGCACTGGATGCTACAGTCCAGGAATGGTCGCGTGTCATGCAGCGTGACCTCTTTGCGGCAGTCGATGCTTGGTTTGAGGATACACGCGGCGTGGTTGCCGAGTTCAAGCTCCAAAGAAAAATCCCGACCGGGTAACGAGAGCCTCTGCTTCGGGCTCTTCGCTAAGTACATCCGACTGCTCTACCTTCATGCTGCGTTGAGCCACCGCGAAGCCTTGATCTTGCGAACCTCGATGCTGCGAAATTCGCACAAGATCATATCTTTTGGGATGTTTTGGTGGTTGGGGCGGCAGGATGCGACCTACGTCTAGTGGGATCAAGATCCCCTGCCTTGAGGAATGTTCGGCACGCTATCTCGGATTGTTGGTTGCGGGTAACCGAACTTGAGCTAGTGACGTCAAGATTGCGAATCTGAACGTCGGGTCTCGACAGCACCAGTTTCGCACCAGAAGCCGCGTGAACGAGCCACAACGAACGCGATCGAAATCCAACGAAAGTTCAGCAAGATCAACGAAGCCAACGGATAGTGCGCCGCTCATAACAATCCGGTGGCAGGTTCGACTGAGGGCACCATTGGCCCTCTACCGACGAGATTGATCATCTCCATCGGGAGCCGCGCGGCCGCGCCGAACTGCTTCCGCTGCTAGCCGGCGCTCGATGTAGTCGTTGATCGATTTGACTATGATGCGTCGCGATTTGCCTTCGGTATAACTCTGCAACTCGCCCGTGTTGATAAGCTCGTACAGTTTTTTGCGTGAGACTTGGATAGCCCTCATTGCCTGCTTCGGCGACGCTACGAGCGGGGCGTCAAACGTGATAGACACAGCGCTGGACATATATGAAGCATCCTGTTGTTCCCGGATGTCTCTGAGCATGCCAGACCGACTTTTCGACTCAAAGCACTCACGGGACCGTGTGCATTATCGGATGCCGGCTCGCACGACTTCGTGCTCTGTTCGGTCCACAGCCTCGATTTCATTGGGTAGAGGAGCACGCCTGCTCAGGTGGACGATCAACTACCTCGAAAATCATCTCCAACTCGAGACCGCCGGCAAGGCAGAGCCGTGGATCGGCATCGGCTGAACGCAGGCAGAGTTGTCTAAAATTGACTAACCGGTTTTATCGAATCGGACGACATTTGACCCTTCGAGAAATTGCGCCCAATCTTTCATGAGGATGCGTCGCTTCTCGAGCTTTTGCCCGCGCTGATAGGCTGCCGTGGTCTCTGATTTGTACTTGTGCGCGAGTGCTGCCTCGCGGACACCATCAGGATAGTCTGTGCATTCCTCGGCCCAAGTTGCGAAGGTTGAGCGGAATCCATGCACGGTAACGTGACCGTAGCCTAGGCGGTTCAGTACGGCGAGCATGGCATTCTCTGAGAACGTCCCATCGTCGGGGTTAGGGAAAATCACTGCGCCCTCGGAGTTATCACGCATCCTATCGAGGATCGCGAGTGCGGGTTCGGAAAGCGGCACGACATGGTCCTGATGCATCTTCATGCGTTCACCGGGAATCTTCCAAGTCGACGAGGGCCGATCAATCTCGGACCAGCAGGCGTCCACCACCTCGTTGGTGCGGCACGCCGTGAAGATCAGAAAGCAGAGCATCGATGCCGCGATGCCGCCTGCTGAGGAGAGACCAGTCATGAAGTGCGGTGCCTCAGCGTAGGGTAGCGCTGGATGATGCCGCACAACACGTTTGGGCCGCCTAGGAAGCTTCTCCCGCAGCTGTTTGGTGAGCTCGGCAGAATTTCGAAAATCGGTGTCGTCTACGTCGACGTTCTTCGCGATGATCGTTTCGATCCGCCCACGGACACGATTGGCTGTCTCTCGCTTCTCGACCCAGATTGGCCGAAGCAATTCATAGATGTGGCTGGGCTTGATCTCTGGGATCGTGAGTTTTCCGATCGTAGGGTAGACATAACGTTTGAGCGACGACGGCCATTGATTACGATGCTTCTTGCTCCAGGTCGGCCAGTGCTCGCGAATGTAAACTTCGGCGCACTGCTCGAAGGTGGGCAGAGCGACCCTGATCTCTACGGCTTTCGCCTCTTCACGCGCCGCGCGCTTCTCTCGCACGATGTCGACGCCAAGGGTGCTACGATCCCCTCTTACTCGGAGCCGGGCCGCGTCACGAGCTAGGCGCGCCTCCTTTAGCGAGACGTCCTTGAGCGAGCCCAGGCCCAGCCAGCGCTGCTTGCCGTCTTTCCAGTACCGATAGTTCCAGTTCTTCGACGTGGCGCTCGCGACGACGAGGTAGAGACCGTCGCCATCAGGGTATTTGCCGGGCCGAGTTTCGCGTTCGATGTCGAGCGGCTTGAGCTTACCGGCCATATGTTTTCCCCTCGCAAAATCCGTCCTCCGAACCCACGGTCAAAACCTACGGTTTGCGCGGTAACGAGGCGTATCATCGCGGCATCGGCCGCAACAGCCTTCGCCGCGCTGGTCGTTGTTTTTGCTGTCGATTCGAACAATCGGATACAGAGGAGAACAGTGTAGTGGCGGAGAGAGTGGGATTCGAACCCACGGTACGGTTTCCCGCACACACGCTTTCCAAGCGTGCGCCTTAAGCCACTCGGCCATCTCTCCGGAGGCCCTCTCATGACGGGGCAAGGCGGATTTGGCAAGGGAGGCTGGGTGCACCGCCTAAAATTTCCCCAATTCATTGGAATAATTGGAGAATTCGGCACCCGCGACGGGCCAGGATCGAACGGGATTTTGAACCGGACGAGGCGGATCGCCGACGACTGGGTATCGCGAAAGCCAAATCAGCCAGGGGACTCGAATGAAGGGACGGCTCTGATGATCGCGCGGGCGCTTGTGTTCTCAACTCTCCTTGCTGCCGCGGTTGTCGCCGCCTCACCCGCCATGGCGCAGAGTTGCACGCGAACGGGCACGGACGTGACCTGTGACGACGGGCGGCGCGGCGTGTGGACCGGCGATGCCATCATCTGGCCGGACGGCACGCGTGCCAATCTGGCTTCGCCGCATCCGAGCGTCATCATCGGCAACAAGTCGTCGGTGGTGGTCGGCCCGGGCGTGTTCGTCGGCTCCGGCAAGGGCAAGGTGCCGCTCGACAATCCCAGCGCACCGAACAAGGCGCGCTGCACCGTGCTGGATAGCGTGCCGTACTGCTATTAGTGAATCCGCACGCCGCCCTGAGCGGCGCGGCGCGGCCACAGCGTCGGCGGATCCGACATCAGCGGCGGCACCGCGCGCGTGTCGAGCTGCGTCTCCTGCAGCTCTTCCACGAAATTCGCGAACCACTGCTGGATGGTGCCGCGGCGCAGCTTTGCCATCATCGCTTCCCAGCGCATGCGGCGCTCGGTCAGCGGCATGGTGAGCGCGGTCGCAATGCTGCGCGCCATGCCGTCGATGTCATGCGGGTTCACCAGCAG
>WBZN01002067.1_pt1 | contig 11479 bp, 11 predicted proteins | sample 5204281 | NCBI WGS metagenome assembly WBZN01 (sample SAMN12344347, study PRJNA552823) | activated sludge metagenome | biome: Activated sludge suspended growth; feature: Nitrification reactor; material: Wastewater; isolation source: activated sludge from nitrification reactor of wastewater... | reverse complement strand
AGGACAGCGCCACCGCCGCCGCCGAACCCTCCGGCGGCTGCGCCGGATCCGCCGGCGGCGCCGTTGGCGAGCGCCTTCCCTCCCGTCGCTCCACCCCCCGGAAACCCGTCGCCGAACAGGCCGCCGCCACCGCCTGCGTTGTTGATGCATCGTCCGGCGCCGCCGCCGGAGCCCCCTGTGCCCGCGACACCACCGCAGCTTCCGTCCGCGCCTTGCGTTGCGGCGATCCCTGCGCTTCCTGGGAGACCATTTCCAGATCCGCCCCCGCCTCCGCCCGCCGCCGCGATCAGGAGCGTTGGAGTCGCGATTGCACCGCGGTATACGAAGGATCCTCCCCCGCCGCCCTCGCCGCCGCTGATGCTCTGGACCTTGCCGCCCTGGCCCACGACCACGCCGAGGGTCTCGCTCGGCGTCACTCCAAAGGTGGCGACCACCCGGGCACCCGCGCCGCCCGCGAAGCCCCCGCCAACTCCACCCTGCCCTCCGGCCGCGTCGATCGTGACCCACGTCACGCCCGTCGGCACGACGAAGGACTGCACCGCGCCGGTCGCGCTGAACGTCTGCTGCGTCGCGGTGCAGAGCGGCGGGGTCTGCCCCAAGGCGGGAACAAGGGAGCTTTCGAACAAGAGAGCGAACAAGAGAGCGAACACGAGGGCCGCTGCGCTTCGAGCTCGTTCACGCATCGGGATCTTCTCGGTCACGGTGAACCCTGGCTCGCTCGGCTAGCCGCGCCGCACACTCACCCATCCGACCCCTGCGAGCAATCCGATCAGCAGCAGCAGTGCCCCCGACGACAGGGTCGGAACGGCGACCACATCGGGAGCGACCCCCATGCCCGTCTGTGCCTGCGGCGCCGCGGCGAAATTCGCGTTGCCGGCCTGATTGGCGTCGAGGATGCAAACGCCCAAGGCGGCGAAGGTCACCACCTGGCCGTTGATCGTGCAGGTACCGGGGGTCGAGGCGGCATCGATGCTGAAGGTCACCGGATTTCCCGAGCCGCCTCCCGTCGCGTTGACCGTGTAGGTGCCCCCGGCGTGGTAGACGCCCGGAGGCGCCGACGTGAACGTGATGGTCTGGGCGGCCAGGCCGATCGTGAGCGTTGCCGTGCTCGACGTCGAATTGGTGAAGTTGGAGTCGTTCGAGGTGAAGGCAGCGACCACGTCGTAGGCGCCCGCCGGTTGCGCCGCGGGCACGAGGCAGGTGGCTAGACCGTTGCTGACCGCGGCCACGGGCAGGGCGGCCGCCGGACCGCTCGGCTGCAGGGCGAGCGTACAGGTGACGCTGCCGCCGCTCGGCACGACGGCGTCTGCCGCGCGCGCCACGCTGACGTGGATCGAGAATCCGGCGCCATAGACGCTCTGCAGCGGTGGTGTGTTCGTGATCGCCGTCGTGGTCAGGTTGTCCAACACCGTGAACGGTCCGCCGCGCACGAGCCGCACCGACGCGGAGTTCGAGGTGACTTCGCTCAAACCCCCGTCGAGGAAGCCGACGCCCAGGGCGTGCGCGCCGTTGTAGGGCGTCGAGCTCCAGAAGTAGTGGCTCCACGTCAACGGATCGAACCCCGTGCCTGGATAGAGCGCCGGGAACGAGGTCGCGAGATTCACCAGCGACTCGAGCTCCTTGACATTCGGCAGGCGCCAGTCGTTGTGGCCCAGGTAGTTGGCTTGATTGGCCGCGATCACCGCCTGCAAGGCCCCCTGCCAGTCGCAAGCGAACAACGAACTGGTGCCGCACCCCGTGTACGCCTGCTGATCCCAGGTCAGGGTGGTGACCGGGTCGGTGACCGTGCCGTCGGGGTTGCTGGTGTACGTCGGCGTAGCCGGCAACGGACCGCGCACGAGCCGGACGACGGAAGTCGGAAAGGTGCCGACGTAGCTGCTGCCGTTGTCCAGATCGACGCCCCAGGAGCCCTCTGCCGCGAAGTAGAAAACCGGTAGCGAGCCGGGAAAGTAGTTGGTATCGATCGCCGGGCTCTGCGCGCCGTAGTCGACGATCGAGACCAGCTCGCGCCGCTGGGGCAGACGCCAATCGGTGAAGCCACACAGACTCGCCGCGTTGGCTTGCACGGCGCCGTCGGTGCCGACGTCGGCGCCGGGGTGCAGCGCCCAGGTCAGGCCGGTCACGTTGTCCAAGGTGCAGGACCAGCCGCCGTGCGGGTTGCTCACGCCGGAGGCGGCGGTGTACCCCGCGGTGTTGGCCGGGTCGGTGCAGTTGGCGAAGCCGTCGTGGCAGATCGCGGTGAAATCGAACCCGGCGGCACAAGGGAAGGAGCTGGAACCGTTCGGGTAGTTGCAGCCCGTCTTCGTCAGCTGGCTCGCGGAGGCCGCCGCGTCGCGGCCGAAGCGCGCGTCCTGTCGCGGGTAGGTGCCGTCGTCGGCGTCGATCGCCGCCGTACAACTCACCAGCCCGGTACCGTCACCGCACTGCACCTGGCCGGTGTCGTTGAACGGAACGCTCGCCGTCCACGCCGGCACAGCCGCGAAACCGAACAGGACGATCGAAAGGCTCAAGATCGCCAAACGGGCTGTGCCAAGCAGAGTGCGCGAGTTCGACACAGCCATGGCGGTCTCCTTGCGTGCGTTTCAAGGGATTCTATTGCACAGCGAGACGACGAAGTTGGTGCCTTAGCGCGACCAGCGGCCCAGCGCCCCACTCGCCACCGGTGTGCCGTCGAAGAACACCGTCAGCACTTTGAAGGCCGCCGATTCGGGCGTCAGACCTGAGCGTCCTCGGCGTCCAGGGCATCTGGTTCCCCACGTCAGTTCAGCGCCACGGATGCCGTCCTCTCTTCTGCGAGGAGGCTCATGCGCACTCGGAGACTGCTCCACCGCATTCGGCAAGGTGCCTTCAAGAACATTCGTTTTCACGATCTGCTCCAGCTCCTCGACGAGCTGGGGTTCCGCCTCGAGCGAACACGGGGCAGTCATCGCGTGTACGCTCATCCCAGAATTCCGCGGGTATTGTGCCTGCAGCCGGAGGACGGGCAGGCCAAGCCGTATCAGGTGGCCCAGGTTCTGAAGCTGCTGGAAGCGTACAATCTCCTGGAGGAGCTCGACCGATGAGCGACTACCACATCAACATCTTCTGGAGTGAAGAGGACGGCTGCTATGTGGCCGACGTGCCGGACCTCTTCCCGTGCTCGGCCTTCGGCGACACGCCTGAACGGGCTCTGACGGAAGCGCTCGTTGCGAAAGAGCTGTGGCTCGAGGTCGCACGGGAGACGGGTCGACCGATCCCGCAGCCGACCTATCGGCCGGCGCCGGCGAGGGCCACCGGCTAGGGACTCCGCGACGGTCGTCCCCGCCCATGGAGGTGCCACCCACTTCGGAAGAATCCCCGGGATTGGGGTGCCGGGATTGGGTGGCAGCCGATTCGCGGGCCGACTCGTGGGCAGATGTGGCGATCCCAAGCGCTAGCAGGCCACCTTCCTCACTGGCGACCTCGCCGTGCCAGGTCGAGCGCTCAGGTATCTACTCGCCCAGACCGCTAGTGTTCCGCTCGGCGTTCGTCTAGCGTGGTCAAGGTGAAAGGGCCGGGGCGACAGTTCTCGTGATGCAACGCGAGCCGTCAATCCCCACTCATCTCCAAAGAGAGGCCAAAAGTGATGCGCAAGACAGTGACGATTACCGCGATTCTGATCGTGGCTCTCGCCGCGATGGCTGCTGCCATTCCCTACGGCGTGCCGATGTTCACGAACGTCGGGAAGGTCACCGCCGTCGACGACACTGCGAAGACCTTCACCTGTCGCGAGAAGACGGGGGATACGACCTACGAGATCCGGGAAGCGGTACCTGACGAAACGGGTCTTGGCATACGCAACGAAACGATCTTCTGGCTGGGAGAGCAGAAGGTTTCGCGGGCGGATCTCAAGGTCGGTGCCTGGGTCAAGGTCACTTCCCACGACGAACGTGGGGGCAAGGTCGCCGACAAGGTCGAGATCCGCGGCCCCAAGGCCCCCTAGGCCGGGCCACGACTCCATCGGGCGCCACGCGAATGCGCGCGCACGGGGCCCGAAAAGCGGGGACAGAAGAAGGGGGGACAGGCACCTCTCCGCCTGGGCGCCAGCGACGTTGCCTGAGGAGGTACCCGTCCCCGTTCTTCCTGCGTTCGCGAGTCTCACACCGCAGGCGCTGCGCATCGACTACACTCGCCGCTGCCACCCAAACCGAAGGGAACCAAGATGCCGCGCCGCCGAATCACCAAAGCAACCAGCGTCGCCGGCCTGATTACCGCGCTCGCCGGCAGTCAGATCCCGGGGACCGCGGCCCCTTCGGCCGCATACGCCCAGGCGGTCGAGCAGGATCCGCCCCACGAACAGGCAACAGACGAACAGGATCCGCCTGCGGACCAGGCTACCGACGAGCAGGATCCGCCCGCGGACCAGGCTACCGACGAGCAGCCGACCGACTCGGAGGCCGCGGACACCCAGGCGGCCGAGCAGCCGCAGGTCGCGACGCCGGCCGCAACGCCGGCCGCGCCGCAGGCCATCGACCCAGCAGAAGCAGCGATCAAGGCGAAGGTGCGTGGATTCCTCGGGCAACTCTTCGACGTCAACCACCTACCCGCCCCAAAGGACGACGAGGACCTCTTCGCCCTGGGAATGGTGGGTTCCCTGCTCGCCCTGCGGCTCGTCGCCTTCGTCGAGAAGGAGTTCGGAGTCCCGGTGGTAGAAGAGGATGTCAGCGAAGACAACTATCGACCCAACTTCGGATCGGTGAACGCGATCACGAAACTGGTGATGCGCAAGAAGAAGTAGCCTCGATCTCGATCATCCGCAGGTACTTCCTCCGCCGAAATTCCGACCAGGGGTCCCCAGCCTTGAGGCCCCAGGCGGACACCGCGACGGCAACGTCGGCGATCGTGTCGTCGAGCGTTTCTCCGGAGCGATGCGAGAGGACGAGCTTCACGTCGTGGCGCCGCGCGAGCTTCATCACCTCGAGGGTGCCGTGGAGCGAGCCGTTCTGGTCCGGCTTGACGAGCAGCCCACCCGCCGAGCCGTCGGTGATACCGCGCAGAAGCCGCGGGCCTTGCGTGACGAAGAGGTCGTCGCCCACGACCACCACGCCGCGCCGCCGGAGCTCCGGCGCGAGACGGGCGAGACCTTCCCAGTCGTTCTCCTCGACTGGATCCTCGACCGACACGAACACGCCCGGATGGCGGTCGAGCAGCGCGAGCAGATCGCGGGCGAGCTCCTCGCGCGTCAGGCGCCGGCCGCCCACTCCGTACGTCCCACTCTGCGCGTCGTAGAGGTGGCTGCCGGCCGGGTCGAGCGCGATCTGCACGTCGCGGCCCGGCTCGTAGCCCGCGACCCGGATCGCCTGAACGACAAGCTCGACGTCGCGCTCGACCCGCTCCAAGCCGGAACGCGCCCGGGGGGCGAACGCCCCTCGCCGAGCGGAGCGCGACGCCTGCGCACCGGAAAGCTGCTGGAGCGCGGTGTCCACGCGCTCGGCAACCGACAGGGCGTCGCAGTAGCGCGACTGCCTCGGAACGACCTGCATTTCCATCCATGCAAACCGCTGGCGCCCCAGCGCCTCGGCCGCGCCGCGGCGCAAGGCGTGCTGCGGGCCGTTCAGCACTCCCACGAACAGGCGCACCGGGCCGGTTCCGGCGAGCTCCGGTTCGAAGCGGCGGATGTACTCCCACAGCTCCAGCCCGTGCAGAGCCGCCGCGGCACGCCAGAGCGCGATCGAGACCGGTAGGAGGGCGTTGGCGCCGAGAGTGGCGCAGCGGGGACCGGCAAGGTCCGCCAGGCGGCGCTCGAGCGCGCAAAGGGCATCGTGGTCCTCGAGATCGACGGCCGCGGTCCGCAGCGCGGGGAGCAGGACGTGGCTGACGTTGTCGAGCGCTTCGCCCACGCCCACCACGCGCGCTTCGTCGCCGCCCCGGGTGCTGCCCGCCGGGGCGCGGCCCAACGTCGTGACACCATCCACCGAGAGCTCGACCTCCACGGTGAGCTCGTGGCTCGAATCCGCGATCGCGCGCGGCAGGAGCTCGGCCGTCGCCGTGCTCATCGCCGCCGCCTCGGGCGGCGAATCCAGCGGTGCAGCAGCAAACGCCTCACGCGATGTCCTCGGCCCCGAGCCGCCGGACGACGATCCGGGCCGCACGCTTGGCACTCTCGGCACGGTTCCCGGGACGCCCACGACCGATGCAAGAGGCGGCCACGTGCGTCGCGGAAAGCCGCTGAAGGTCGAGCTGCCACGAGCCCGGATCATCCGCGATGTCCGGACCAAAGACCGGCGACAGCGCACCGGTGGTCCGTCGCCGAAACGAGATCTGCGCCAGAGCAACATCGAAAACCCCCATCCCGCGAGCCTTGAGATAGGCCTCCTTCAGAGTCCACATCTCGAGGAACCGCCGCAAGCGCTCGGGCTCGGCTGTGGCGCGAAGCTCCCTGGACTCCGTTGGCGCAAAGAACCGATCCGCGAGCTCGAACACGTCGACCGGTGCGATCTCTTCCACGTCCACGCCCACCTCGCGCTCCGCAGCGACGAGCCCGACGACCAGGCCGCGCGTGTTGGACAGGCTGAACCGAAGAGCCGGCAGGGCCGGCGTCGTGAGCTCGGGGCGACCCGAAGGGCTGGCGGTGAAACGGAGGCTCTCGACCGGGGCTCCCGAGTAGAGCGACAGCACCGTCCGCACGAGCGCGCGCGTGGCGAGGTACTGGATTCTTGCGCTCTCGACGCGATAACCGTCGAACCTGGCGCGTTCCTCCGCGGGCAGCCTGGCCAGCCAGGCCTGCGCCACGGCTGCATCCTCGAACGGAGCGGGATCGAGGCACCAGAGGTGGGCCTCGCTCGCAGGCGGCAGGCTGGGCCGAGCGGCGTCTGAAGGCTCCGTCATCGCCCGGGGCGCATCCCTCGGCAACGTGGCAGCGACGGCAACGACGGCAGCGGCCGATCGGGCTTGGTCTCTGGCCGTGAGTCGTCTCGCGTCGGCATCGCTCTCGGTCCTCCGCTGCTCGGCCGTACCATAGCCCGAATCGCCGGCGCGGCCAGTCGCTCGCCTCGCGTCTGCCTGCGGCCGCCGTGGACGGGGTCAACCGCTCCTTTCTTGTGACGGACCTGGTATGAGCGCACTTTCTCGCTGGGTCAGCGGCGGTGCAGAATCGCCTCTGTTTTGCCCTCGGTGTCGGGGCGAATGCCGCTCAGGCTTTCGTCGGCCGTGGACAAACTGCAGCCCGGACGGAGTGAGACGATGACGATCAGCCGCCGATTCTTCCTCAAAGCCGCAGCAGCCATCGGTGCTTCCTTCGCATGGGTCGGACCGGCTCGAGGTTCGCGTGTGCACTGGACGGAGCGGCGTGATCTCTATCCCCAAGGGGTCGCCTCGGGCGATCCTGATGCGCACAGCGTCATCCTCTGGACGCGGCGTCCGTTTGCCCAGGGCACACGCCAACTTCTGACGGTGGAGGTATCTGAGGACGACGCCTTCCGCCGCGTCATCGCGCACGCGCAGGCACCGGTCTCGAGCGCCGCGGACTGGACCACCCGCGTTCTGATCGCCGGACTCGAGCCGGCGCGCACCTACTGGTATCGGTTCACGGACAGCGACGGCAACGGCAGCCGGGTCGGGCGCACGATCACGGCGCCGTTGCCCAACGACCCGCGCACGGTGAACTTTGCCTTCGTCAGTTGTCAGGACGTCAATGAGGGCAAGCTCAACGCCTATCGCCGGATGATCTACGAAGATGAACGCGCTCCCGCCGCGCAACAGCTCGACTTCGTTCTCCATCTGGGCGATTTCATCTACGAGGTGGTCGAGTATCCCGACGAGGTGAAGACACGCTACGACCGCACGATCTACGAGGTGGCGCGCATCCCCGACGGCCACAAGGTCGGCAACTTCCACATCCCGCTGACCGTCGAGGGCTACCGGCTCATCTACAAAGGCTATCTCGTCGATCCCGACCTCCAGGACGCGCGCGCGCGCTGGCCGTTCGTCTGCATCTGGGACAACCACGAGTTCTCCTGGCAGGGCTGGCAGAGCACCGTCAAGGCAGGAAAGTTCGAGCAGCCCGCCCCGAGCATCAAGATCGCGGCGAATCAGGCCTGGTTCGAATACCTCCCCGCGCGCGTCGCGCCGCCGAGCGGGTCGCTCGACCAGTTCGGTCCGCCCGCCGTGCAGGACGGTGTTCCCATCACGGAGTTCGACGGCAACGGTCTGGGGATGGAGCCGAACAACCTGACGGCGATCCACAGCCTCAAGGCCTACCGGACGCTGCGCTATGGCCGCAACCTGGATCTGATCGTCACCGACCAGCACAGCTACCGCAGCGCGGACTGCTTCAGCGATCCGTCGCTGGGGAAGCTCGGCGGCGAGGAGTTCATCGCCATGTTTCCCGAGGCTCTGATGCGGGTTCTGGACGGCGGGCGCGCCTGCAACGGGGGCAATCCTCCGGCGGAGATCCGCTTCAACGACGCGCATGTCCCCAACCCGCGACGGAACGAGCCGCCGCAGACGATCCTCGGGGCGGAGCAGAAGGCGTGGTTCAAGGAGAAGCTCCGGAGCTCGACGGCGGCGTGGAAGATCTGGGCCAACTCCCAGGGCACGCTCGACCAGCGCGCCGACCCGCAGAACCTGCCCCCAGGTCTCACCAAGGAGCCCTGGCCGGCGGACGGCGGGTACGCAGCCATGAGCGGCGGAGACTACGGCTCCGCGTTCATGGAGCGCGCCGAGATCTACCAGCTCGTGCGCGATGCAAAGGTGTCGGGCTTCGCCATCGTCTCGGGCGACCTCCACAGCTTCTGGGCCGGCTATGCGGCCGCCGAGCTTCCACCCGGCAAGTTCGACCCCGTCGGCCTGAGCTTCGTCGGCGCCTCGCTCATCAGTCCGGGCGCCATGGAAGCGCAGGAGCACAATCTCCCGAAGGACGCTCCGCTCCGGCCGCTGTTTCTCGCCGACCGTCCGGCGGGGGCGGCGGGGGCGGCGGGGCCGCCGGACTGGACCCACAACATGCTGCTCCGGCACGGCGTCCGCGCGTGCCTCGAGTATGCCAAGAGCTTCGACCTCGAGCGCGCCCGGTCGCTGTCCAACCCGGATCTGGCTCCGCACCTCGAGTTTGTCGATATGGGTGGACACGGCTATGCCAAGGTCCGATTGTCGGCCGATGAGATGCGCACCGAGTTCGTCTGCATTCCGCGCCCCATCGCGCGCAGCGAGAGACCGGACGGCGGACCCCTCCGGTATCGGGTCCTGCACACCGCAGCCCTGTGGAAGAGCGGCGAGCGCCCGCGGCTCAAGACAGCGGTTCTCGAGGGCGACCCCGGCCTGTCGATCTGACGGCCTCCCGGCGCTCACTTCCATGGCGCCGCGCAAGATAGCCAGTTCGTTCAACGGATTCGATGGCTTCGTCCAATCTCCAAGCGGTCTCCGGATGCGATCGTTCTCCTCGTTGACAACGACGTCAACGCCACCCACGAGGAGCCCACCATGAAGACCGACTCGAAGACCTGCACCTGCGGTACCTGCGCCGGCAAGACCTGCACCTGTGGTTGTCAGGCCGCCCAGACCGAGCGCCGCGCCGGCTGCCATTGCGGCGACGTCTGCAACTGCAGCCCCGGCTGCGGCTGCTGATTGGCGTAAGCGATTCGCAAGTCCGCCGCGCATCGGTGCCGGAGCCTCGCTCGCGGCGCAGGAACGGAGCCGGTGCGCGGCGGCGTCTTTTCGAGGGAGCGAAGCGCGGCCTTGGCGGCCGCATCGGCCTCGCGGGCTGCGACGGCGACCGTCCAGCCACTGCCACCGCTGCGGGAAGCCTGCGACATCCGGGCTTCGTGAATCGTCAGGGTCAGGCCCCGCCGAGGAAGAGCGGCAGACAGGCCGCTGCGATCTGATCGATGTGACGATGATCCGTGCCGCAGCATCCACCGAAGACGTTCAGCTGTCTCAATGGACGGCCCTTCAACAAGGCATAGTCCCGCCCGAGTGCCTCGGGATCACCTGCGTCGAGTTCGATTGCTTCGTTCAATTCGGCATGGCTCAAGCTGGAGGCATTTGCCCGCAGGCCGCGAATGCGATCCGTCCAGGGATGGTCTCCGTCGACGGCGAAGGTGAAGTGGCTTGGGTGAGCGCAATTGATCATGAAGTAGGAGGGATGGCCGCCTGTTTCGGCGTCAATCTGCTCGATCGCGTCGCCGAGAGGTTGCCCGGTTGGTAGTCTGCCGTCGGTCTCGACCGTCAGCGAGACGACGACCGGTAGCTCAGCGCCTCGTGCTGCGCGGGCCAAGCCCACGGCCTCTTCCACGTAGTTCATCGTCATGGCCGTGACCAGATCCACGGCGGTTCCAGCGAAGGTCTCGACTTGTCGGCGGTGGTAGTCCTCCGCTTGCGCCGCCGACATCAACTCGGCGGGCACATACCCATCCCCACGGGGGCCCATGCACCCGCTGACGACGATGGGCACATGCGGGGTCTCGTACTCGGCGCGGAGTTCCGCGAGCATGGCGACGCTCGTCCTGTTGACTTCGGCGAGTTCGTCGGCGGTGTATCCGAGCTTGTCGCCCCAATCCGCGTTGGCCCGCCAGGTGGCGGTCTCGAGTACCAGGCCGGATCGGCGCCTCTGCGCCAATTGTGCGTACGTACGATAGTACTTCCTCAGCGCATCTTCGCCTCGTTGCGTTCGAAAAAGGTGAAAGGCCGCGAAGTAAGGGAGATCCAGACCGTCGAGGAACATCAGCGTCGTTTCGATTCCGCCGTCCGTCAGGAAGAAGTCCCCGCTCATCTGTGGCAATGCGTGCCGGTACTTCGCCAGATCCTGAGGTATCACTGTTGGGTTCTCCTGTACCGCCCGCCCTGCGCGCGCCTCGCGGCCACGACCGCCTGTGCCCCTCGCGACGGATTCTTCGTGCCTGTCGCGGGTCATGGAGCTACGGCCGACCAGTAGGTTGCGTTGTTGCTCTCGAAGCCGTCGGCGAAGAGCGCGCCGTAGAGGATCGTCTGGGCGCCGGCATCGCCGAGACCATTCGCGGTCTCGAACGGCGCGCCGATCGCGAGATCGTCGTGACCGTCGCCGTCGAGGTCGCCCGCCGCAAGCGTCCAGCCGAAGTTCTTGTTGTGCTCGTTGACGTTCCCGGGAAAACCCTGCGAGCCGGCGATGATCCCACGGGCCGTAGCGGACGCGAATCCGCCGGTACAGTTCGCCATCAGCAGCGTTACATGGCCGTCCTTGCCGTCCGCGGTGGCGATCCCCTCCTCCGGGGCGCCGATCGCGAGGTCATCGCATCCGTCGCGGTTGAAGTCGCCGGCGGCGAGCGACGCGCCGAAATGATCGCCTTGCTGCGAGGTTTCGCCCGCCGAAGGGAGCGTGCTCTGCGTGAACCGCCGGGAGCGAGCCAGATCGAAACCGCCCGCGGCGCCGAAGGCGACCTTCACCTCGCCCGAGTCGATGTTGTTGCCGGAGGTGCCCTCCTCTTCCTTCGGGACGCCGATCGCGAGGTCGTCGTACCCGTCGCCGTCGAAGTCGCCAGCGACGAGCACC
>WBZN01002066.1_pt1 | contig 11480 bp, 9 predicted proteins | sample 5204281 | NCBI WGS metagenome assembly WBZN01 (sample SAMN12344347, study PRJNA552823) | activated sludge metagenome | biome: Activated sludge suspended growth; feature: Nitrification reactor; material: Wastewater; isolation source: activated sludge from nitrification reactor of wastewater treatment... | reverse complement strand
CCGATGATCGCGCGCACCGCCGGCTCGACGGCGCGCGGGTCGCCGTGCACGCGCACCGCCAGGTCCTTCGGCGCGTACCAGACGAAATCGCCGTCGGCGACCTGCTGGCTCGGCACGTAGACCTGCGGCTCGCTCTGCCGCTCGAGCCCGCGCACCTTGATGTCGCCGACGACACCCACCACCGTGCGCTCCGCGAACGCGACCTTGAACCGCTGTCCGATCGGATCCCGCCCAGGCCAGTGGCGCTCGGCGAACGACGCGCTCACGACGGCGACGTACGGCGAGGTGACGGTGTCGGTCGCCGCCACGTCGCGACCGCCGTGCAACGGAATGCCCAGCGCCGCGAAGAAGCCCGGTGTGACGAAGCGCAGGCTGACCGCCGCGTCGGGGCTGTGCGCCTCCGCACGCCCGGGGATCTCGACCGACCAGATGCCGCCGCGCATCACCATGGGCAGGAAGCTGATGTACGCGGCGCTCTCGACGCCGGGCAGGGCACGCACGTCGGCGAGTACACGGTCGTAGAACCGCGTGCGGGCGGCGGTCTTCTCGTACCGCGGCAGCGGCAGAGACGTTCGCAGCGTCAGCACGCCGTCGCTGCGGAAGCCCGGATCGGTCGACTGCACGTGCCACATCGAGCGCAGCATGAGCCCGGTGAGCGCGAGCAGGGCGACGGTCGCCATCACCTCGCCGACGACCAGCGCCGAGCGCAGGCGCTCGCGCCGCCCGGAGAGCGCCGAGCGCGTGCCTTCGCGCAGCGAATCGGCGTCGACCTCGCGGCAGGCGCGCAGCGCGGGGCCGACACCGAAGGCGAGCACGGTGAGGATCGTGATCACGGCGGCCACGCCGAGCACCCGCAGGTCGAGCCCCGGCAGCTCCTGGATGGGCAGCGTCTGCGGCACCAGGCGCGCCAGGATCGGCATCGCCGCAAAGGCCACCGGCACGCCGCAGACACCGCCGAGCGCGGCGAGGAACGCGCTCTCGGTCACCAGCTGCCGCACCAGACGGGCGCGCCCGGCGCCGAGCGCCGCCCGCAGCGCGATCTCCTTGCGCCGCGCGAGCGCGCGCGCCAGCAGGAGGTTCGCGAGGTTGAGGCAGGCGATCGCGAGCAGGCAGAACGAGGCCGCGAGGAGCGCCAGCAGCAACATGCGCGATTGCCACGGAACCGCCGAGCGCAGCCCGACGAGCGCGATGCCGGTCTTCTCGTTCTCTTTTGGATAGGCCAGCTCGAGCCGCCGCGCGATGGCGTCCATCTCGACCTCTGCGGAGGCGAGCGACACTCCGGGCGCGAGCCTGCCGATCACCTTGAGGTAGGTATTCGTGCGATCCGCATAGTCGTCAGCGGAGAACGCGAGCGGCGTCCAGAGCTCGACGGCGCGCGTCGGATACGAGAAGTCACGCGGCATCACGCCGATCACCGTGTAGCTCTGGTCGTCGAGCCGCAGGGACTGCCCGATCACGTCGGCGCGGCCGCCGAACAGCGACTGCCAGAGACCGAAGCCGAGCACCACCGTGCGCGGCGCGCCCGGGAGGTCCTCGCCGGCGTGGAACATGCGGCCGAGCATCGGCAGCAGGTCGGCCGTCACGACGGCTCCCGCCAGGCGCTCGGGCTCCCCGCGGCCCGCCAGGTTGAGCTCGACCGTGTTGTAGGCCGCCAGCGTCTCGAAGCTCTTGCTCTCGGCGCGCCAGTCCCGGAAGTTGGCCGGCGACGGTTCGAGGCGCGGATAGCCGCGGGCGGATTGGTCTTCCCAGACGTTCACCAGGCGCTGCCAATCGGCAAACGGCAGCGGGCGCAGCAGCACGTGGTCGGTGATCGAGAAGGCCGCCGTCGTGGCGCCGATACCGAGCGCCGCGACCCCGACCGCGGTGATCGCGAAGCCGGGCGTCCGGCGCAGCGCGCGGAAGGCGAATCGCAGGTCTTCCACCAGCAGCCGACCGTGACACGCGAGGGCGCTCCAGACGAGCTCCGGCAGCGACTCCAGCCAGAGCCACCCGACGCGCCACGGCGAGCTGGCCTCGCGGCGGCGGGCGCGCCAGACGGCCTCCACTTCGCGGCCGTATTCCTCGCGGAACGACACCGGGAAGAGATGCAGGAGCAGACGAAGGAGAAGGGGGCGCTGCGGGTGCGGCATCGGGCTGCGGTGTGGCATCACGACACCTCCGGCGCCAGGCCTCGGGCCCGCGCCAAGTCGACCATCGCGGAGAGCCGGCGAGCCTCGGCGCGTGCCGCTGCCTTGCCGTGCTCCGTGATGCGGTAGTAGCGGCGGCGCTCGTCGTCCTCCTCCGGTGCGGGGCGCTCGTCGAGCTCCACGATCAAGCCCTGCTCGAGCATGCGCTGCAGCGAGCGGTACAGCGTGCCCGCGCCGATGCGGAGTGCTCCCGACGTGCGGGCCTCGACATCGCGCAGGATGGCGTAGCCGTGCATGTCGGACTCGGCCAGGGCGACGAGGATGTGAAATGTCACTGTGGGCAACGGCAGGGGTGGCAGCGTGGGCTCGCTCATCAGGTCAGTATATTCTTGCTGCATATAGTCTAAGCCGCTATACGCGGGCCGAGAGCAATGGTTGCAGAGGCTCGAGACGGGGTTCTGCGGGCGGTTCAAGTGCGTGGCACCGAACTTAAACCGTAGAAAATAATACGCAAACTACCGCTCGCCTCAGCGACTACGAACCCGGCGCGGTGACGGGCGGTCGATCCGAAGGCTTGAGTGGTGTCCGAACGGGGGCGCCTGGAGAGCCGCGCCTGACGCCTCTAGAAAATCAGGGACAGGCTATGAATTGCGCACTCGTGCCTGTCCCCATTTTCTGTGGCCGTGACTTCCGCGGCCCTGGAGGTCCAGAAGAACGATCGCGCTGCCCGGCGGCGTCCGGTGGAGACCGTCTCAGCGTCGGCGCCCGGTGAAACCCCAAGCCTCGCGGAACTCCTGGGAGCCCACGATGGTTTGGACCAGGGACTCGAAGCCGTGCTCGTGCAGGGCACGGACGTTGTTCACGAACCCGCGGTCCTCGTTCCAGAGCTCCTGATCGCTCTGCTGCCGCTTGAGCAATCCGCGGTACAGCGAGCCCACGCGCCGGATGTCCTCGGCCTCGTAGCCGCGCTCGCGCTCGGAGCGGCCGCGGCCGTCGCTTTCAGCCTCCTCGGCGAGGGACGCCGCGACCTCGACCGCGCCGCGATAGCCGTTCTCGCGGATGTGCTCGACGTCCGCCTCCACGTCCTGGTCCGCGGCGCGGGTGTTCGCGATCGACCGGTACAGAGCGTCGGTCAGATCCTCCGCCGACGAGTCGCTCGAGTCGTCGTCCCGCGAGCCGCCGGAGCCCTCGATCTCGAGCGTTATGCGGCCCGACGTGTTGCGACCGTGCATGTCGTAGTCCGTGGTGACCGAGAATCCCACCTGCGCGGTACCGTCGCCATCGGCACTGCGCACGGCAACGTTCACCCAGTTGTCGCCGGCGTTGCCGAGTTGGATGTTCCCGCGTCCCGCCGCGACGTTGAAGTCGGCATCGATCGGCACTTCCTCGCCGATGCCGTTGATGATCGCGGTGCCGACGAGCTCGATGCGCACGGTCTCGCCGACGCGCACCGCGGCGCTCTCCCCTACGCCCGCTGTATTGCCACGTTGGTGGCCGGAACGGTCGAACACCTTGTACTGGACGGCGATGATTCGGGTGCGTTCCGAGTCGTCGTCGCGCATTCCCGACGCCGGCGACGCCGACGCCACCGCAAACCACGCCGCCACGCACAGCGTGGATACACCGATGCCTCGAGCAATCGATCTCATGGCCTGACTCCTCCCGCAACAGATTGAGATCCGGATCCTACCGAATTCCGCGCGCCGAGCTGAAGAATCGACCGCACGTGCAGGGTCTGTGGCGACGCTCGACAGCGGCAAGCAGCGGCTTGCGTCGCGCACGCCTGCGCGAACACGCGCCACGCCGGAAACGGCAAGGGCCGCCGAAGCGGCCCCGCCGTGGTTCAGAACTGGCGACGGCTGGGCGACGTGCGCCCGGCCGCGAGCCCCCTACTTCTTCTCGTTGAACGTGACCATCGCCTGCGTCTTGCCTTCGGCCGACGACAACACGATGCTCACCGTGCGCTTTTCGCCGTCCGTGCTGCCGGTGAGCGTGCCGCCGTTGCCGGCCGTTCCGCCCATCGTCAGCTTCTCCACCTTGAAGCCTCCTGCCTTGAGCTGGTCCTCGAAGAACGACATCACCTTGTCGAGCGCGTCGTTCGAGGTCACCGTGACCGCGCCGGCGTGGCCCTCGGCGGTGTTGGCGTCATAGTTGCCGGTGACCGTCGCGCCGGGATAGACCGGCACCCAGCTCGGCGCCGAGCCCGCTCCCGAGCCGGCGCCGAACGTGGCCGTCTGGCCGTTCGTGCCGGTCATCGTGAGCGTGCCGCCCTGACCGTCCTTCGCGGCATTGGCATCGATCGTCGCTTCGCCGTCCTTGGTCTTGAAGCTGAACTTGCCGTTCTTGATGTCCTCGAAGTTGAGCGTCACCTGCTCGCCGGTCTTCTTGTCCCGGATGGTCATCGTCTCGTCGTTGCTGCTCACTTCCTCGACGTCGGGATTGAACTTGATGGCCATCTCGGCGGCGGCCTTCGCCGGGTTCTTCTGGAAGTCCTCGGCCATGCCGCCGATCTTGTGCTTGGCGTACATGCCGATCGCGAAGCACGTGCCGAGGCTGAGCAGCAGCAGTGCGCCGCAGCCGATCGCCACCCAACCCCAGACTCCCATGCCCTTCTTGGCCGGCTGCACCGGCGTGCCCTGCGGTGAATCGACGCTCATGGCTTCTCCCCTTGTAGGTACTCGTGGTCAAAGACGATCAGAACGAAGGGCTTCGCTCAACGGCGGCGGTCGAAGCCCCAAGCTTCCTTGAATTCCTGCGAACCGACGATGGTCTGGATCAGGGGCACCAGATTGCGCTTGTGGAGCGCGCGCACGTTGTCGGCGAAACCGCCGTCGAAGTTCCACAGGTCGGCATCGCTCTGGCGGCGCTTCAAGAGATCACGGTAGAGCTGTCCCACTCGTCGCATGTCGTCGTTCTCGTAGCCACGGTCGCGATCGGAGCGTCCCAGGCCCTGACGCTCGGCGTCCGCCGCGAGCGCCATCGCCACGTCCATCACGCCGCTGTAGCCGTTGCGCCGAATCCGCTCATAGTCCTGGCGCGAATCGTAACCGCCCGGGCGCGAGCGCAGGATGGAGCGATACAGGGTGTCGACCAGCTCCTGGGTCGAAGTCGAGCCGGTGTCGCCGCTCGGCTGGGGACGGTTGCCGCCGCGCTCGATCTGCAGGGTCAGGCGGCCGAACGTGTTCTTGCCCCGCATCTCGTAGTTGCCGGTCACCGTGAAGCCTACCTGCGCGAGACCGTTGCCCTGGTCGTCGCGGGCGGTGACGGTCACCCAGTTGTCGCCGGCGCGGCCGAGGTCGATGTTCTCGCGGCCGGCAGCGATCTCGAACTTGGCCGAAATGGGTACTTCCTTGCCGACGTTGTCGATGATCGCGGTGCCCACGAGCTCCAAGCGGACGGTCTCGCCGATGCGGATCGAGGTCGTGTCTCCGACGCCGATCGCACCGCCGCGCGGGCGACCCGAGCCGTCATAGACCCGGTATTGGAGAGCGATCACGCTCAAACGGCCGCGATCACCACGGTCGCGGTCTTGGCGCTGGGCCTCGGCCGCGGGCATCAGGGAAAGAGCGGTGCAAAGAGCGAACAGGGAGATTCGCTGCGCTGTGGTTCTCATAGAAAAGTGCCTCCGCACAGATCCAATGCAAATATCCTACCCAAATCGCGTACCCAGGCCTCCGGCGGGTGAAACCTTCCCCGAAGCACGGAGTATTCCTCCCCAAATTGCCGCGCTCCGGCGCTGCCGACCTTGCTTCCGGGAGACTACGCCATGCCAAAGGTACGAATCGCTCGACTTGCGACTCCGCTCGCCGCGCTCCTGGCGCCGGTCTTGGCGGCCGCGGGCCTGGCGCAACCGACGCCGCCTCCCGCGCCGACCGCGCTTCCGGACGCTCCCGCACCCATGGCGGTCACCCGCAGCCAGGGCGAAATTTCGATCGACGGCGATCTCAGCGACGCCGGATGGCGCAACGCCCTGTCCTTCGACCGCTTCTATGAGACCTCTCCAGGGGACAATCTGCCCGCCAAGGTGAAAACCACGGTGTGGCTGACGTACGACGCCGATTACTTCTACATCGGCATCAAGGCCGACGACCCCGAGCCGCAGAAGATCCGCGCGCCCTACGTCGATCGCGACGGGGTGATCGGCACCGATGACAACATCGCCATTCTGCTCGATCCGCGCCACGACAAGAAGACCGCTTACGAGCTGCGCGTGAACCCGCGCGGCATCCAGGCCGACGGCCTCTACAACGACGCCACGGGCAACGAGGACTTCTCGCCCGACTTCTTCTACGACACCGCCGCGAAGATCACCGCCGAGGGCTGGCAGGCCGAGTTCCGCATCCCGTTCTCGTCGCTGCGCTACCCGAGCGCTGATCCGCAGACCTGGGGCATCCTGGTGTGGCGCAACTACCCGCGCGACTTCCGCTACGCCTTCTACAGCACGCCGGTGGCCCGCGGCTCGAACTGCTTCGTCTGCCACACGCATGACATCACCGGCTTGAGCGGCCTGCCGAACACCAAGCACGTGGTGGTGGCGCCGTACGTGAACGCCGAGCGTTCCGGCGCGCGCGTCGCCGACCTCGGGTCCGAATTCCGCCATGACGACCCGACGTACGACGGCGGCGTGGACGTCAAGTGGAATCCCACCGCCGACAGCGCGATCGACGCCACCATCAATCCCGACTTCTCACAAATCGAGTCGGACACGGCGCAGATCGCCGCCAACCAGCGCTTCGCGCTGTTCTATCCCGAGAAGCGCCCGTTCTTCCTCGAGGGTTCCGACCTCTTCGACACGCCGATCCAGGCGGTGTACACGCGCAGCATCACGGATCCGCGCTGGGGGCTGCGCGCCACCAACAAGCCGGCGACGCCGCCTATACCGTCTTGGTCGCCGAGGACCGTGGCGGCGGTCTGGTGATCGTGCCGGGCGCCGAAGGCTCGAGCTTCGCGCCCCAGGACTTCAAGAGCACGGTCGCGCTAGGCAGGCTGCGCTACGACCTGGGCGCCTCGTACGCCGGATTCCTGCTCGCCGACCGCGAAGTTCGGGGCGGCGGACACAACCGCGTGTTCGGCCCCGACTTCCACTGGCACCCGACCGAGGGCGATCAGGTGAACGGACAACTCCTGTGGAGCGACACCCGGACGACCGCGCCGGGCGGACCGACCAGCTCGGCGGAGGACTATGGCGCCGAGATCGGCTGGAACCGCCAGCACACCAAGTACGACTTGCAATTCCGCTATCGCGACTACGGCAAGGACTTCCGCGCCGACGACGGCTTCGTGCCACAGGTGGGTTTCCGCGACGCGCTGGCCGGAGCCGCGCTACGCTTCTACCCCGAGGGCCTCCTGCGCTTCGTGCGTACCTACGTCACCGGCACCGCCAGCTGGGAGACTTCGGGCGGGAAGCTCGGCTACGACGTCGATCCGGGAGTGTTCTTCATCGGCAGCAAGAATCTCAACGGTCAGTTCGACCTGCACACGCAGCAGGCGAAGGCAGCGGGACGCCTCGAGACCCAGCACTTCCTCACCTATTTCGTACAGGTCGATCCGGGCCGGCGCATCCCGCGGCTGAGCCTCGACGGCACCGTCGGCCGCGTGGCGGACTTCGACAACGGCGGCGTCGGCGACGACCTCGAAATCGGTCTGGGCGCCAGCGTCCGGCCCACCGATCATCTCGACTTGCAGCTCAATCTGCGGCGCAGCACGCTCGACGTCGAGCGCGACGGGCGTTCCGGGCGCCTGTTCACGGCCTGGGTCGAACGCCTGCGCGTGAACTACGTCTTCACACAGCGCGCCCTGGTGCGGCTGATCGGCCAGTACGTCTCGACCGAGCGCGATCCGCTGCTCTACACCTTCCCGGTGCCGAAGAAGTCCGGTCAATTCCAGGGCTCGGCGCTGTTCAGCTACAAGCTCAACTGGCAGACCGTGCTGTTCCTCGGCTACGGCGACACCCGGGTGCTCGACGATCACGCCGCCCTGGTGCGCGCCAACGACTCGATCTTCTTCAAGCTCTCCTACGCCATCCAGCGCTGACCTGGCGCCGAGGGATCGGCAGCCGGCGGCGAACAGCCGCCGGCTGATCTGAGACGCTGATCTGAAACAATGAGCTGAGCCCCTGATCTGAAACAATGAGCTGAGACACGCATCTGAGACAATACTGGCGATGTCACAGCTCAGTCGAGGCTCGGCACACTGCAGTTGCGCGGCGGCGCGGCACGACGCCCGGCTGATCGTGCTCACGGGCGGACCGGGGGCCGGTAAGACCGCCGTCCTGCAGATGGCGCAACGGCTGCTGTGCGAGCACGTGGCCATCCTGCCGGAGGCGGCCGGCATCGTCTTCGGCGGCGGCTTTCCGCGCCAACCGTCGCAGTCGGCGCGGTGTGCCGCGCAACGCGCCATCTACCGCGTCCAGCACGAGGTCGAGCGCCTGGTGCTCGACGAGCCGGACATCGCCACCGGCCTGTGCGATCGCGGCACCATCGACGGCCTGGCTTACTGGCCCGAGAGTCCCGAAATCTATTGGCAGCAGCTCGGCACGACGCGCGAGCGCGAGCTGGCGCGGTACAGCGCGGTGATCCACCTGCGCACGCCCTCGCCGCAGCTCGGCTACAACCAGCGCAACGCCCTGCGCGTCGAGAGCGCGCGCGAGGCGGCGGCGGTCGACGAGCGCATCCTGGACGTCTGGGCCGGTCACCCGCACCGCCACGTGATCGAGAATGCGACCGACTTCCTGGAGAAGGCCCGCCGGGCCATCACGCTGGTGCGTGAGGACTTGCCGGAGTGCTGCCGGCTCACGCATCGCTAGCCGTCGCCGGCCGTCTCAGCGGCGGCATCCCTGCCGCCGCGCCGGTGATTCCGCCTACCAGTTGCGCTGGGTCGCTCCCGAGTGACTCGTGATGTTGCGCCCGTTGTCCTCGAAGTGTTCGCACGCCGATTGCACCGCCACGCGTCCCGGGCCGTGCAGGCGCAACCACAGGTAGCGATCGCCCCAGGAGCGCCACGAACGCCAGGTGCCGCTCGGGCGCTCGAAGTGCAGCTCCATGTGGACCGTGCTGTCCTTGAGCAGGAACGAGGTCGGCTTGATCAGAATGCTCTGCCCGCGCTCGAGATGGCGCACGAACACGTTGCCGCCCGCGTGGAGCAGCAGCAAACCCGGCGCGGCCGGCGCCACGAAGCGGTCGAGCAGCATGCCGAGCGGATAGTGGGTCTCGGTCTCGTCGCCGTTCTTGGTCGTGAACCAGATGTTGGAGTTGAACCAGTCGTAAGCCACCGTACTGTTGGCCACCATGAACAGGTGCTCGCGCACGTCGACCGACTGGCCGCGCTGCAGCGGCATCGCGATGAGCTCGCCCGGCAGGTCGCGCGAGAACGCGATGTGCCCGGGTCCGGTGGCCTGGGTCATGATCAAGGGCATGCCGGCGAGCATCCGCTTCCACGCCCCCTTGAGGCTCATGGCCGTGACCTCCACTCGCGGCTCCTTCCACAGCAGCGAGTGGTGCCCGAAATACACCGAGTCGCCGGCGGCGAGGTTCATGTCGGCGACCGGTACGTAGGTGCCCTCGATCTGGCAGAACGAATTTCCGAACTGCAGCTTGGCCATGTCGCGGCGGCCCGGCAGCTCGGTCCACCCCGAGGCCGAGACCACGTCGCGGACGTCTACCGAGGCGCCGCAGGCCGGGCACGACAACGCCGACCCGTCGCCTACCTGCCCGCACCACGAGCAGGTGTAGCTGCGTCCACCCGAATTCGAATCGGAGGTTGCGCTGGAGGATACGCTCATTGCCTCGTCCTCACTCCGTGGTGTGGTGCACGTACATCGACTGAATGCCGACGCGCCCCGGACCCGTGATGCGCGCCAGGTTCATCGAGGTGCCGCCGAAGAATCCGCTGGTGAGCTTGATCGCTTCGACGTCCATGGTGACCGAGGCGTCCTTGTAAAGGAACGCGCCGGGCTCCACCTGGATGCTCTCGCCGGCCTTGAGACGGCGCTCGAACACGTTGCCGTAGCCGTGCAGCATCAGCAGGCCCGGCGCCTTGGCCACGAAGCGGTCCATGAACATGCCGTTGCCGCCGAACAGAATGTTGCGCAGACCTTTGATGCGGAGATACGTGTAGTCGATGGTGTGCGAGCACAGCAGGAAGGCGTGCTCGCGTACGTCGAGCTCCGTGCCGGGCTCGAGCGGCAGCACCACCAGTTCGCCAGTCGCGTCGCGCGAGAAGGCCACGCGCCCGGGCCCGTGCGCCACGCTGATGATGAACGGCATGCCGGCGAGCGCGCGTTTCACGCCGCCGGTGAGCGGCAGCACGCTCATGCGCGTGTGATCGTCCTTCCACAGCAGAACATGGTGCTCGAAGAACACCGCGTCGCCGTTGCCGAGATTGATCTCGGCGACCGGCACGATCTCGCCTTCGACCTGACAGGTGCTGGCGCCGAAGTGGATCTCCGTCATGTCCTTGATGCGCGGCGCTTCGCGCCATCCGGAGTCGCTCACCAGGTCGGCGATATCGAGCGGTGCGCCGCACGAGCGACACGCCACGGCGCTGCCCTCATTGGTGCTCCCGCACCACTGGCAGGGGATACGCAGCAGCGGATCGTTGAGGTTGGGGCGGGGCGTCGGCGGCTGCGCTTCGGACATCGGAGATGCCTCCCACGGTTGGCCTTCGGCGCAGCAGTATGCCACGACCCGCCCGACAAGGTAGCTGGGCCGCCGCCGCGCCGTGCGATCATTCGCGGCCGATGACCACGGCCACGATCGACCCCACCGACTCTCTGCCCGCGGCTCCCGTGCCCCGCCACGAGAAAGCGCACTACTACTATCACCACCTCGGCGACCTCAAGCAGCGCCTGAACCACGCCGTCGACCGCACCGAGCTCCGCGACCTGCACCAGGTACGCGCCTGGCGCCATTTCGTGACCGCCTCGCGGCTGGTGATCTCGACGCTGCTTTGCGGCTGGGCGCTGTTTCAGACCCGCTGGCCGTGGCTCTGGCCGATCGCCGCGCTCCTGCAGGGCGGCCACCTGCTCGGCTTCATCGTGCTGCTCCACGAACAGGTGCACAAGGCGATCTTCCACCGCTCGCGGCCGCGGCTCGAGCGCCTGCTCGGCCTGCTCTACGCCCTGCCGAGCACCATCTCGGCCACGCAGTTCGGCATCTGGCATCTCGACCATCACAACGAGCTCGGCCACGCCGAGGACGACCCGAAGCGCGCGCACCTGTCGCCGAAGCGCAATTCGCGCTGGCTGAAGCTGCTGTATTTCACGCCGGTGCTGTTCGTCATCTACGGCCGCGGCTCGCGCGCGGAGATTCGGCGGTATGCGCCGGAACAACAGCGCACGATCTGGCGCGAGCGCGC
>WBZN01002065.1_pt1 | contig 11481 bp, 11 predicted proteins | sample 5204281 | NCBI WGS metagenome assembly WBZN01 (sample SAMN12344347, study PRJNA552823) | activated sludge metagenome | biome: Activated sludge suspended growth; feature: Nitrification reactor; material: Wastewater; isolation source: activated sludge from nitrification reactor of wastewater... | reverse complement strand
CGCGTCGCCGACACCATCTATGGCTGGGGCAAGGCCGACGGCTACTTCAAGACCGAGCAGGACGCGTGGGCGTTTCGTGACGAGCTCGTGCACCTCCTCCTCCACCAGAAGATGGCGTTCAACTCGCCGGTCTGGTTCAACGTCGGCGTCGAGGAGAACCCCCAGTGTTCGGCCTGCTTCATCAACGCTGTCGATGACTCGATGGGCTCGATCCTCACCCTCGCCAAGACCGAGGGCATGCTGTTCAAGTACGGCTCGGGCACCGGCTCGAACCTGTCCTCGCTGCGCTCGTCGCGCGAGCACCTCAATGGCGGTGGCACGGCCTCGGGCCCGGTCTCGTTCATGCGTGGCTTCGACGCGTTCGCAGGCGCCATCAAGTCCGGCGGCAAGACCCGCCGCGCGGCCAAGATGGTGATCCTCAACATCGACCACCCGGACGTCGTCGACTTCATCGATTGCAAGGCGATCGAGGAGAAGAAGGCGTGGGCGCTGATCGACGCCGGCTACGACGGCGGCTTCAACGTCGTCGGCGGCGCGTATGATTCGGTCAACTACCAGAACGCCAACCACTCGGTCCGCGTCACCGACGAGTTCATGAACGCCGTCCTCCGCGATGGCGAGTTCTCGACCAAGGGCGTCACCGACGGCAAGAAGGTCGAGACCTTCCGTGCCCGCGACATGATGCGCAAGATGGCGGACGCCGCGTGGATCTGCGGCGATCCCGGCATCCAGTACGACACGACGATCAACGACTGGCATCCGTGCGTCAACACGTCGCGGATCAACGCGTCGAACCCGTGCTCGGAGTACATGTTCCTCGACGACAGCGCGTGCAACCTCGCATCGCTCAACCTGCGCCGGTTCCAGAAGGCCAGCGAGACCGGCATCGCCGGTGATCTCGACGTCGAGGCGTTCAAGCGCGCCGTCCAGACCACGACCACCGCGATGGAGATCATCGTCGACAACTCGGCCTACCCCACGCCGAAGATCGCCGAGAACAGCTACAAGTTCCGCCCGCTCGGTCTCGGCTTCGCGAACCTCGGCGCGCTGTTGATGTCGCGCTCGCTGCCCTACGACTCCGAGCCCGGCCGCGCCTACGCCGCCGCGATCACCGCGCTCATGTGCGGTGAGGCCTACAAGCAGTCCGCGAAGATCTCGGCCGACGCCACCGGCCCGTTCGCCGGCTACGCCGATAACGAGACCCCGTTCCTCAAGGTCATGCGCAAGCACCGCGCGGCGTGCGACCGCGTGGACGCCGCGTTCGTGCCCTACGAGCTGATGCAGGCCGCGAAGGACTCGTGGGATCACGCGATCGACCTCGGCCAGAAGTACGGGTTCCGCAACGGTCAAATGACCGTGCTCGCCCCGACCGGCACGATCGCGTTCCTCATGGACTGCGACACCACCGGCGTCGAGCCCGACATCGCGATCGTCAAGTACAAGCGCCTCGTCGGCGGCGGCCTCCTCAAGATCGTCAACCACACGGTCCCCGAGTCGCTCACCAACCTCGGCTACACCACCAAGGAGGTCGAAGAGATCATCTCGTTCATCGACGCGAACGACACGATCGAGGGCGCGCCACACCTCAAGGTCGAGCACCTGCCCGTGTTCGACTGCGCGTTCCGCTCGTCGACCGGCACCCGCTCGATCCACTACATGGGCCATCTCCGGATGATGGCCGCCGTCCAGCCGTTCCTTTCGGGAGCGATCTCCAAGACCGTCAACCTCCCCACGGAGTGCACGGTCGAGGACATCGAGGACGCCTACATCCAAGCCTGGAAGATGGGCCTCAAGGCCATCGCGGTCTATCGCGACGGCTGCAAGCGCACCCAGCCCCTGTCGATGAACCTCAAGCAGGCCACGAGCAACGGCTCGAAGGCTCAGTCGTCGTCGCTCTCGCCTCTGGCCGCGATCGGCGACGCCGCCGCCAACCTGGACCCGCTCGATCTCCTCGCCCCCGACGAGCGCCGCCTCGTCGAGGCCCTGCGCCTCCGCAAGTCGCGGGTCCCCGGTCCGCCGATGGCGAACCGCTACAAGCTCCCCGACGAGCGCGCCTCGTTCACGCACAAGTTCTCGATCGGCGGCCACGAGGGCTACATCACGGTCGGCATGTACCAGGACGGTTCGCCGGGCGAGATCTTCGTCCGCATGGCGAAGGAGGGCTCCGTCATCGCCGGCCTGATGGACTCGTTCGCCACCTCGATCTCGCTCGCGCTCCAGCACGGCGTGCCGCTGCATGTCCTGATCGACAAGTTCAAGGGCACGCGGTTCGAGCCGTCGGGCTTCACCGGTAACCAGGAGATCCCGATCGCCACGTCGATCATGGACTACCTGTTCCGCTGGCTCGCGATCCGGTTCCCGCTCGATGGCGCGCCGATGTTCGAGCGCCACCCCGCCGCGCGCACCGCGCAGCTCGACCTGCCGAAGATCCCGCTGCTCTCGAAGGACTTCATCTCCATCGAGGTCAAAGGCGCCACGCCCGCGATCGCGATCGAGGTGGTCGATCCATCCCCGCGTGCGTGGGTGCAGGAGACGGACGCCCCGCCGTGCCACGAGTGCGGCACGCTGATGGTGCGCAACGGCGCCTGTCACAAGTGTCCGAACTGCGGCTCCACGAGCGGCTGCTCGTAGGCCCATTCGGCCCCCGCGCCGCCGACGCGCTGCTCGTCGGCTACCCGCCACCTCGTGCCCTCACTTCGCCATCTCTCGCTTCGCCATGCCGCGCTTCTGCTCGGGTGCCTCGGCTGTGCAGCGCGACCTGCGGTGGGCCGGGATGCCACGCCCGTGGCCGCGCCGTCGGCGTCGGCTTGTCACCTCGAGGATCGCGTCGTCGCCGGTGCTCGAGAGATCCGGATCTCGGAGATCTCCGACGGCCACGATGGGGAGTGGTCGATGCACATCGACCTGCTGGGGCACGGCGGCGGGGACTTCGTCGGCGCGGTGATCGCCAGCTATCGCGCGACGGAGCGCGATCCGTTCAAGACGATCACCAAGCCGGTGAGCTGGCCGCGGGCCGAGGTCGCGGCCTTCGTGACGGAGCTGCGCGCCGCGATCAGCGCACCGGCGGAATCGGCCCGCCGGCTGCAGGTCTCCGACTCGAGTCGCTCCGTCTATCTCGCGTTCGATCTGATCGGCCATGGGGAAGGCGTGCAGTTCGCCGTCGATGATGGCGAGTCGACACCGCTCCACTGGAAGCTTCGCGGCTGCCCGATCGAGATCTCGGACGAGCATCGTCGTGCCTTGACCGAGCGGTGGCATGCGGTGCTCGCGCGTTTCGGGGTGGAGGCGCTGTACACCGAGCTGACCGGGGCGGCGCCGTAGCGACCTATGACGACCTATGAAGGCGGGTGCTCGTGTCGCGGCGTTCGGTACCGGCTGCGCTCGGCACCGATGTTCGTGAACTGCTGCCACTGCCGGGATTGCCAGCGGCAGACGGGCAGCGCGTTCGTGATCAACGCGATCATCGAGACGGAGCGGATCGAGATGCTGGCCGGTGTCCCGGAGGCGGTGACGGTTCCGACCGACAGCGGACGGCCGCACGACATCCATCGCTGCCCGAGCTGTCGCGTCGCGGTGTGGAGCGACTACGGACGGCGGCCGGCCATGCGATTCGTTCGGGTCGGAACGCTCGATGACCCGACCGCGCTCGCGCCTGGAGCGCACATCTTCACGCGATCGCGGTTGCCGTGGGTGCCGACCGAAGGCGCCCCCGCCTTCGAGATCTATTACGAGATGGAGAAGCAGTGGTCGGCCGAGAGCCTCGCGCGCCGTCGCGCGATCCTCGGCGACGAAGCCAGACGCTAGGAGCGAACCGGTCGAGGCACGCACCGCGAGGTCGCGCCCATGGAAACGAGCGTCTGGCGGCGTCCCTTCACGCGCGATGCGGGATCGGTTAACGTCGAGGGCTCGTTCGCGATGTTCAGAGTCATGACCTGCATCACGGTAGCGCTGGCGGCATGCGCGACTGCCACCAAGGGCGAGGACCGCACCGACGCGCGGGTCGATCGGGATGGCCCGGATGGCCCCCGGCCGGTCGATGCGGCGCAGGGCGATTGCTCGAGCACGGACACCTGCCTGGGCGCGATGATGCTCGGCTCGGTCAGCGGCGACACCGGGGCGCAGAAGCTCACCGCGATGGGCTACCGCTCGGCGTGGTTCCGCGTGCGGGTCACCGAGGACAACGCGGGCATCAGCGGGCTGGCGCTCCGGGTGTCCGCGCAGCTCACGCCGCCCGCCTCGGCCGGCTTCGACGTCTTCGTCTACGTCAATGCCGCCAGCAATGTCGTCGAATGCACGACCCCGTTGGGGACCGCGTCGACGGATGGCGACGTGAAGCTGACGAAGGCGATGTGGGGCGAGGCTGGGCTCTCGAACGGGATCGACGACGGCCGCGACGTCTCGATCGAGGTCCGGCCGGTGTCGGGGCCGTGCGTCGCGGGCCAGATGTGGCAGCTCGAGGTCGCGGGCAACTGGATCTGAACACGACGCGATGACGCCGGTGTTCGTGCGTGTGGGTGCTCATCCGCCACGCCGACAATCACCTGTCGGTGGTCACCACAGGCGAGCGTGACGCGCCCCACGCGCACGGCGACGGCGATGACGCCGGTGCATACTGTGATTCGTGACGATCGAGCAGCGGCAGCACGCGCGGTTCAAGGTCCGGCTCGCGGTCAGCTATCCCAACGCGGCCGGGTTCGTCGCCGACTATGTCGAGAACCTGTCGATCGGCGGGCTGTTCATCGCAGGCGCCCAGCAGCTCGAGCTGTTGCAAGAGACGCTCGTGAAGATCGACCTGCCGAATCATGGCAGCTGGACGGTCGGGGCCCGGGTGGTGTTCATCTTCGACAAGGAGGCTGCCGAGCGCGTCGGTCGGCCGCAGGGCGCGGGCCTGCAGATCACGCGCAAGCCGCGAGGCTTCGACGACGCGCTGTTCGGCTACTTGATCCGGCTGGGTCGCAGGCGCGAGGTCGCGGTGATGGTCGGCGACGTGCCCGGGAAGACCGAGATCACGGATGCCGGCTATCAGATCGTTCCGCTGGTCGAGAGTGACGCGCTCACGCGCGCGCTCGATCAGGCGCCGGTGCCGATCCTCGGGGTGGTGGTGCCCACGTCCATGTTCGACGTCTACGACGCGCGTGCCCGGATCGCAGGTGCGGGCAAGATCGTGTTCTCGGTGACGCGCTCCGAAGACATCACGGAGGTCCTCGCGCAGATCGATGGCCTGTTGTGAGGTTCGCGCTCGCCTTGTTCAGGTGATCTTCTCGGACGGTCGCACCGGATCAGGCAAGCCGTTCTCGCGTGACGCGGTCACTCCGGAAGGCACGTGGTGTGCACCGACTTCAGCAACATGCACAAGCTTCGCGCTTTGGTGGCGGACGATGATCCGGAATTGCTGGAGCTGGTCTCCGCGGCCGTCGAACGGTTCGGGGCCGAGGTCGTTCGCGCGGTCTCCGGCCACGAGTTGCTTACGAAGTTTGCGGAGGACAGCCCGTTCGACTTCGTGATCACGGACGTCTCGATGCCCTGGATGACCGGGCTCCAGGTCATGCACTCGGCCCGCGCCGCTGGCTCTCATGTTCCCGTCATCGTGATCACGGCGATGCGGGATCAGAAGATCTTCGAGCAGGCGCGAGCGCTGGGGGATCGTGCGATCCTGCTGCTCAAGCCGTTCTCGCAAGAGGATCTGCGGGTGGCGCTGAGACAGTGCGCCGCGGAGATCGTCCCGATCGGAACCAGGGAGCGAGAGCCTGCGGTGACCCGATCGCCGGAGCACACCGACGAGGATGTGTGAGCGCGTGCGCTCATCGAGCGGATCGCTGCACGCCGGGCTACGGGTTGCGTTCGCAGGCGAGCCACGACGCGAGCTGGGCCCGCTCCTCGTCCGTCGGCTTCTGGCAGCTTCCGCACGCGGCCGGCGGCATGCTCGCGTTGCTGGCACGCGGGCCCCTGCCCGCGACGGCGTCGATCTCTTCGGCGCCGGTCATCACGCCGTCCAGGGTGTCGAAGTTGTCGTCGTCCGGTGCGCCATGGCGCTTCGCGCCTTCGCTGGTGCTCGAGTGACAGCTCGTGCAGTACTTGGTCATGAACGCGTGCCCGAAGCTGTCGTACGTGAGCGGGGCAGCGGAGGCCTGATCGCACGTCGCGCCGGTGGCGTTCGGCGACTCAGCAGACGAGGAGCAAGCAACAAGGCAGGCGAGGAGCAGGAAGCGCATGGGGACCTCTGAGGGATAGATGATCGACAGGAGCGATCGGACCCGATGTCCGATCTCGTCGCCGGTAGTCGATGAAGAGCGACAGCGCTGCTCATACCGGTGGGGGACGAAGCGCCGCTACGGTCGTTTCGCGCACGCTCGTTGCCGATCTGGAAAGGCCTCCCCGAGGACTCCAGCCCGGGCGGTGGGTGGCGACCTGCGCTCCGGCTGACCAGGCCCGGACGGCGATCCGCGGGTGGCGTCCCGGCGACCTCGCGCCCCGCCGGGCCGCGCCCGCGCATCATTCGACGAGCGCGCCGATCGCTCGCGGGCACGTGCAGGTCAGGTCTGCGGAGACCACAGCCGGCCGCGCGCGGTCGTTCCGGTCACGCGAGGTTGCTGTAGACGTTCTGCACGTCGTCGTCGTCCTCGAGCGCCGCGATCAGCTTGAGCACCTCGTCCGCCTTGTCGTCGGGGAGCTCGGTCGGGGTCTGGGCAACGTACTCGGACTCGGTCGAGATCGTGGTCAACCCGCGGCTCTCGATCGCGGCTTGCATCGTGCCGAAATCGCCGAACGCGCAGCGCGCGAGCAGCTGCTTGTCGCCCTTGTCGCTCTCGCCGTCCTCGAGCGCGATCAGGCCGTGATCGATCAGCTCGAGCTCGAGGCTGTCGCGATCGATCGCGTCGGGGTTGAGGCGGAACACGCCCTGGCGCTGGAACATGAACCCGACGCTGCCGGTGGTGCCCATGTTGCCACCGTAGGCCTTGAAGTGATGGCGCACGTTGGCGACCGTGCGCGTGACGTTGTCCGTCGCGCACTCGACCATCAGCGCGATCCCGTGCGGGGCGTATCCCTCGTAGACGATGATGTCGTAATCGGCTGCGCCCTGACCGCTGGCCTTCTTGACCGCGGCCTCGATCCGGTCCTTGGGCATGTTGACGGCGCGCGCGTTCTGCAGGGCTCGCCGGAGCGATGGATTGCCGTCCGGACTCGTGCCGCCGCTCTTGACCGCGATCGCGATGTCCTTCCCGATCTTGGTGAACTGCTTCGCGACGCGATCCATGCGCGCGAAGATCGCCGTCTTGCGTTTCTCGAAGGCTCGTCCCACGGCGCTACCCTAGCAACGGGTAACGGGTGGCGACAGAGGCAGACGCACCGGAAGCGTCCAGGACGTCAGTGACCGCCGAACGAATAGGTGTGCACGCCGAGGTACAGGCCGACCATGCGATCGCCGCGCTCGAGCAGGCTCGCCCCGACGGCGCCTCCGAAGGTGACCCACGGGGTGAGCCAGACATCGGCGACCAGCCGGGTCTCGAACACGGGATCCGTGACCATCTCGTGGCCGAGCCCCGACTCGACCACGCGCGCACCGCCGGCGAGCTCGACGCCGAGAGAGAACGGGCCGGACCCGACCCGCAGGCCGCTCAGACCGACGCCCCCGGCGCGCACCCTGCGGATGTCGGGATCGGCGCGTTGCCGGTCGGAGAAGCCGATCTCGGCCTCGATCCCGAAGTAGAGCGCGGGCGACACCGCGACGCTGAAGCGCTCGACGTAGCTGAGGCTCGAGTCCGCGCCGTTGTCGAGCGGCGCTGTGGTCATGCGCGCGCTGACCGGGACCACCCCTCCGGACGCGTGGCTGATCCTCGGAAGGCTTCGAATCGACATCCCGACCGCCGCGAACATGTAGGGCGCCTCGAGAGAGGCTCCCCACAGTCCGTATCGCGGACAGCGCCGGTGCCCCACGACGTCGGAGTCGTCCCGGCAGGGATCGTCGGGCGGGGACTCGTCCTTGTGCAACACCACCGTCTCGGTGCGTGCGGTCCGCGACAGCGCGGAGCCAAGGAACACGATGAGGAGTGCAACACTGGTGCGGGCCACGGATCCTCCGTTGAAGGGGCGGTCCGGTCGGCTGGGTTCGCCGACGGACCCGTTGCTCGTTGCTCGTCGGTCGGGTCTAGTCGCTGGAGAAGCACAGCCAACGCGCCGGGGTCATGTGCGTGATCGACGCGGCGTCGACGCACAGGCTCCCGATCGCGGCCGTATGGGCGTAGGCGATCGCCTCGCGTCCGATCGCGCGGCCATCGATGAGCATCGGTCGGATCTCGGCGCGCGGATCGTTCGCGATCAGCGGGACCGCGACTCCCGACGCTGTCCGCCCGATGATCCGTACGGACGCGAGGTCGACGACGGCCGGTTGGTCGCAGCGGTTGCCGAAGGCGTAGGCGACGACGGTGTTGCCGTCGACGCGAGCGGATCGGCGCTCGATCGCCAGATCCATACACCCGACGGTTGCGCGTGCGCCATGGAACGTCTCGCCGCTGTGCGCGAACGATGCCGGCTGGTACGCACACCCGTGAAGGAGCGAGCAGCCGAGGACGACCCGGATGAATGAGCTGAGCTGCGGCATTGGATCGATCACGTGGGGCGTGCAGTGCAATCCAGCGACCACCGATCGGCGCGAGGCAATTCGGCCGCTTGCCGGAGAACCTGCGAGCGCGTTCGTGCGCCGTGCTGACAGCGGAAGCCGCGGCAACGCAGAGTAACAACACTCGCGACGCACCGTCGCCGCCGCGACGGTCAGCGGGGACGGCGGCAGTACGCGAGGGCGACGGTGAGCGCGACGCTCGTGGCGATGGCGCTCGCGAGCCTGGTCGCGTGGGCCTGCGGTTACAGCAGCCGTACGATCGCGGCCTCGATCGAATCGAGATCGTCGGCGCCGAGATGGACGTCGCGGACGACGCCGGCCTTGTCGACGAGGATGAGCATCGGCACGCCCTGGAGCAGGTAGTCCTGGGCGATCCGCGCGTCGCGGTCGCGGGCGACCGTGTAGCCGAGCTTGTGGCTGGCGAGGAACGCCTTGATGACGTCGGTGTCCTCGCTCGATAGCCCGACGACGCGCAGGCCCTTCGCCGCGTACTTGGCCTGCCACGCATCGAGGTGCGGCATCGTCATCGCGCAGGGGCCGCACCAGGTCGCCCAGAAGTCGATCACGACGACGTGGCCCGTCAGATCCGCGAGCTTCGCCGGATAACCGCCGGCGACGAGCTCGGCGGCGAAGTCCGGTGCGGGCCTGTCCAGCAGCGCCCTCCGCGCCAGCACCTCCATGTCGGGCCGCGATTCGGGCGTCAGGGTGATCGTGACCTGGTTGCCCGCGCGTCGCACGACGGCGGTGACGTGCGCGCCGGCCTTCGTGGTCTGGATGCGCTCCACGATCTCGGTCGGGGTCGCGACGCTGCGGCCGTCGAGGGAGAGCACGAGATCGCCGACCTCGAGGCCGGCGCGGTCGGCGGGGGCGCCGGGGATGATCTGGTCGATCTGGGTCGTCTTCGGATCGAAGCGGGCGCCGATCCACGACGGTGCAGACCGCGCCGTGGGGGTGACGCCGGCGAGCGCGGGGCGCCGCAGGTGCGCGGGGGCGACGACGGTGTTGATCTGCGGATCGTAGGTGATGGTGTCCTCGGCGTCGAAGCCGCCGGCGGCGGTGGGCACGTGACGCCGGATGACCAGTTGGCGCAGCAGGTGCGATGTGCGATCGATCCACAACACGTACCGCCCGCCTCGCGGGTGGCTGCCGGCGACGCGCCAGCAGTCATGACCGGCGACGCGCTCGTCACCCTCGAGCGTGAGCTCGTCGAGCTGCGTGAGCGCGAAGCCGCTGATGATCTGGGGCAGGAGCAGCTTCGAGATCGTCATCGCGGTGCCGCTCGAGACGCCGGTGGCGGCGGCGATCGCGCGGCCGAGGTCGTTGTGATCGTCGACGATTCCCGGCGTCGCGTACCACTGGCTCAGGGTCTGCGCGCCGTTGGACCAGATCACGTAGGCCCGCGCCGGGTCGGCAGCTTCGCGGTACTCGAACCGGAACTGGTCGGGGCGCACGTACGCGGTCTCGAATGACTTGGTGCCGAACTTGGAGGTCGCGATGCCACGATCCAGGTACGAGCTGGCGGCCGCGTAGGTGGCGGCCATCGTCCGGATGATCTCGTCGGCGCGGGGGAGCGCGACCGGCGCCGGCCTGGCCGCCGGCGTCACGGCGCACGAGGCGACGATCCAGAGCCCGCAGATCATCCATGCCCTCACGGTTCCAGGATAGCGTAGGAACGCGGGCGTACGCAGCGGCATGATCCCGGCTACTTGGCAGCGAGCGTCGCGCTCTCGACGACGACGTCGTACTTGTAGCCGCCACCGAAGTCCTTGTGGGTCGCCAGCGTGCCGCGCGCGACCACGACATCGCCGAGGGCCGCCGTCGCGGTGGTGGTGATGAGGAGATCGTTCGTGCCGGCGCCGCCCGTGCCATCGCGCAGGTGGATCCAGTTGCGTCCCATGATCTCGTTGTTGAGCTTGACGATCTTGCCGCGGACCACGACCGCCGTCTTCTTGTGCCTCACGCGCATCGCCATCAGGTCGTGGCTGACCGCGACCTCGCGCTGCACGCCCGCCGTTCCCGACGTGGGAAAGATGCGGCAGATCGCCGCGCCGTCCTGCGATGAGGGCATCGGCGCCGTCGCACCGGCCTCGGGCGGCCGGAACCAGTCGCGGTCGACCGGGACGGTCCGCACGTCGTCGGGAACCTTGACCTCTCCCGCGACGAAGCACAGCGCGACGGGCGCGCCCGACGCGCTCATGATCTTCGCGGCCATTCCGACGCGTGCGAGGCCCAGCGACAGCGCGAGGGTCGCGTAGGTCGCTCCCACGCCGCGCGTGTTCTCGATCGCGAGGCCCGCGACGTCGCCGGGCGCGAGCCCGAGCCCGATCGCGCGGTGCGCGATCGCGTCGATCGTGCGGTCCAGCTCGGCGTAGGAGACCACGCGTCCGGTGGTCCGCACGATCGCCGGGGCGTCGGGCGTGGACCGGGCGTGTTCGCGGATCGGGTCGGTGATGTTCATCGGGTCGGCGGGGTCGGGAGGAAGTGCGGGTCGGGCGTCCGCCCCCGTGCGCATTCTAATCGATCGCGCGCCGGCGGTCCGCCCCGCGGAGCGCGTGTCGCCCGGCGCGCGAGCACGGCGCGGACAGGCCGTCGAAGGAGCCTCGCCCGGGCCGGATCGTCGCATGCGCCGTGGCGATGCTGCCGGATCGGCCGGCGCCGCTCTGGCTGCCCCCCCTGCTCCCCGATGAAGAGTAGGACGGGGAGTATGAAGGGGGCGAGTACGACCCGTAGCCGCTATAGCCGCTGTAGCGCCCGCCGCCACCGCATGCAGGGCAAGCCGCCCGACCGCTCGCTGTGTGATGGCCACGTCTTGGTGCTGTGCATCTTGCCATGTGGCCCTCTCGTCGGATGATGACTTCTGAATC